>Ga0207813_100573_pt1 | contig 18790 bp, 17 predicted proteins | sample A23E3SouthBayCA_2_FD_187730 | JGI IMG/M metagenome (GOLD analysis project Ga0207813, IMG submission 187730) | Aerobic enrichment media microbial communities from Eden Landing Ponds, California, USA - A23 E3 (4) (SPAdes) | ecosystem: Environmental > Aquatic > Marine > Unclassified | place... | reverse complement strand
CGAGACCACCGACATGGGCCCGGAAGCGACGGCCAAGCAGATCCACAACTCCGGGATGCAGATCCCCGGCTTCCGACAGAACGTCGGCGTCATCGAGAAGGTCCTTGAGCGGTACATCCCGCAAGTGACTGTTATCGGTGGTGCCTTGGTTGGGCTGCTCGCAGTGATGGCCAACATGCTGGGTACCATCGGCGGCGTCTCCGGTACCGGACTGCTACTGACAGTCTCCATCACGTACAAGCTGTACGAGGAGATCGCCGAAGAGCAGCTCATGGAGATGCATCCGATGATGCGCCAGATGTTTGGCTGAGTTGTAGAACAGTTATAGAACGAGAATCGACTTCGGAAACGGTCTTTCCGGGCCGATTCTGTCTTTTCTGCACAGATACGGATCGACTCCAAGCGCGATTACTATTCACATAGTCACTGCTATCCCGAGGACTGGAAGCGTGTGCCGAAGAACTTCCCGTGGGCGTTGACGGTATTGGAACTAATCAAGAATGAGTAACTAAAACAGGTCACTATCGAGTGACGCGAATACAATAGACCTTTTACTGTAGCCCGGTTCGGAGCCGATAATGCGAATACTCGTTACTGGTGGTGCCGGGTTCATCGGCGGCCATCTCGCAGAGCGGTTCGTCGCCGATGGCCACGACGTCGTGGTGCTGGACAATTTCGACCCTTTCTACAATACGCGAATCAAAGAACACACCGTCGAAGTCTGCCGCGAACGCGCCGACGAGGGCGACGGCACCTATCGACTCGTCGAAGGCGATGTCCGGGACGCCGATCTCGTTACCGACTTGGTCAACGATGCCGATTACGTCTACCATCAGGCCGCGCAGGCGGGCGTGCGCCCGAGTGTTCAGAATCCGCGCAAGTACGACGATGTCAACGTCAATGGCACGCTGAACGTCCTCGATGCGGCCCGTGACACCGGTATCGAACGGGTTGTACTTGCCTCGTCGTCGTCGGTATACGGCAAACCCGAGTATCTCCCCTACGACGAGTCGCATCCGACGACGCCGGTGAGTCCCTATGGAGCCTCGAAGCTGGCGGCCGAACGGTACGCCTGCGCCTACAGCGAGGTCTACGACCTACCAGCGGTCGCTTTGCGCTACTTTACGGTATACGGTCCACGGATGCGTCCGAACATGGCTATCTCGAATTTCGTGTCGCGGTGTCTGAACGGTGATTCGCCGGTCGTGTACGGTGACGGGACGCAGACACGGGACTTCACGTTTATCGAAGACGTAGTCGAAGCGAACGTCACGCTGCTGTCTGAGGACGCCGCCGACGGCGAGGCAGTCAACATCGGGAGCACGGACAACATCGAGATTCTGACGCTGGCCGAGGAGATTCGGGATCAGCTAGCACCGGACTTAGAGATAGAATTCGCCGAGCGCCACGACGCTGACGCCGAGCACACACACGCAGACACTAAGAAGGCGCGGGAGTTGCTGGGCTACGAGCCGACGCATACGATTCGAGAAGGTGTGGCGAAGTTCATTGAGTGGTACCGCACGAATCGGGAGTGGTACGAGCCGCTCGTACGGCGGTCCTAAGACATATCCAAACACTTTGCGCATTAATGCTTCTATCTATTCTAACACACTATTAAAATAATACTTGCTAATCGAGAATTAGTTTATACAGGTATGTTCAATTACTCCGCAAATGGACGCTGTTTCATCGCTTGGGTTCGAATCTTAGTTAATATTTGGTGAGGAACGCCTGTGGAACCGAGTCTGAATTTACTTGACCCTGGCCCGTGGCAGTCTGAGCCACCTGTTCTGAGTAATTCGTGTTCGTCAGCAAGCTTGGCAGCGTCCGCTTGTCCGAGACCGGCGTATCGCTGCCCACCTTCCCCGTACGGATACCAGACCTCGATAGCATCGAGTCCCTGATCCGAGAGTTGGGAGACCATTTGGTGCACGGTTTCTGTCGAGGCGTTGATTCGACCCGGGTGTGCCAGCGATGCGATACCGCCAGCGCTATGAATAGCCTCGATGATAATTTCACTATCAATTCGCTCCATCGGGACGAAACAGTCAGCACCGTCTGCGAGGTACTCGTCGAAAGCAGCCTGAATCGACGGCACAATGTCGTTGTCCATCAGTATCTCCGCCATATGTGGCCGACCAAGGGATTCGCCGTCCGACGTAATCGTCTCCCTCGACACGTCCAGACCGGTCGCGGCGTTCAACGCTGCCAGCATCTCATCGTTTCGCTCTCTTCGGTACTCGCGTGCTTGTTGCAGTAACTCTTGTAACGTTTCGTCAGCAGGATCCGTATAATAACCGAGAATCTCGATTTTCGTCTCCAGCAAATCAGCTCTGACCTCAACACCGGTGATAAGTTCAATATCTCCGAACTTAGCTCGGCGTGCAGTCAGTTCGGGAGCAATCGTGTCGTGGTCGGTAATTGCGATGGTCTCAAGACCGGCCTCCCTGGCCTGGCTGATACGTTCTTCGACAGCTACAGTCCCGTCTGAGGCTGTCGTATGAATGTGCAAATCACCAGCAATATTGTCTGCGCGCATTATCAGGGAGCACAAACCTCAGATACAAATATCGCCTGCATTAAGACAGGAATTACGAAAGTATTTCTGTTAGTTTGTTTGCAGCGTCTATCCGAGGAATTTTGTACGGGCGATACCAGTCGCGCGGCGACACCCGCCGAGAGTGAGTTGTCACAGCGCTCTCAAATCCCCCATCTTTGACTGCACGCAGTGCCGAGCGGTCAAACGAACCGTACGGGAACGAGAAGTGCCGTGGTGGCTGCCCAAGGATCCTCTCTAGCCGCGATTTTGATTGCTGTACTTGTTCGCGTTGTTCGTTCGCCGAGAGAGATGCGAAGGGGACGTGCGCATGCCCATGTGCGCCTATCGTGACGAGAGGATGGTTCCGTAACTCACGCAGGTCGTCAGGTGTGACCACACGATCTGCGACAGGAGGCTCTGCATTAAGCGCGTCAAGAATCCGCTCGCGGAAGCTGGGTGTCGAGAATTTGGCAACCTCTCGAATCTGCTCGTAACAGTCAATAAGATCAGAGTGAGTAGCGACCGAGTGACTGATAGAGAAATTATCGAGGGTTATGTCTATGTTTTCCACATCCAGCAATGCCGTGGCGAGACATTGTTCAAATGGGACCCATGGTTCCTTGTCAAATGCGACGGTTGGAACATATACTGTTGCCGGGAACTCATACTGTTCCAGAATCGGCACCGCCTTGCGGACAAAATCCAGATAGCCATCATCAAACGTGAGAACGACCGCGTTACTCGGAATTGTACCTCGCCCCATCAGCCAGTCAACTAACGCGTCCAGAGACACGACAGTAGTTGTATCGTCCAGTCGCGCCATGTGATCCCCAAACTCATCGGGGGTGACTCCGTAGTGCCATGGACCCCACTCCCGAGTGGATCGTTCCGAAACCGAATGATACATAAAAACAGTAGGAGAGCGTGGAAATCTGCCGGGATTTTGAAGTCTCGCTGAGATATCCTTGAATTGCCGACTCAGTTGGCGGATTCCCTTCAGGCCCCTCTGTCGGACTATTTCGTACATACCAGCATCCCGTTTTCAGTGAGGTTAGCCCCATCTTCGATTCGTTCCAACGACTTACGCGGTGGTCCAGTTGCACGATGGTCGGTGAATCGCTGACAGGAGAGCCCATACTCGTGTAGTAACTCCAGCACTGAAGCCGCGTCTGTCCCGTAGTCCTTTAGCATATCTGGATGAACTTCAACAAACAGAGCTCGGACGTTCTCGACTGTACTCGATAGACCTTCGAGCACCGACCGTTCGAACCCCTCAACGTCGATCTTAATCACGTCAGATTGCACCGAATTTTTCTCATAAGCTGCTGTGATCGAACCAATGCTCCAGATTTCGGCCAGTGTATTCAGACAGACGGCGTGTGTCATCAATAAATTGTGCTTCAAGCTGATGGCGGACTTGCTCGTTCATCCCCTCTTCATATTCCGTTTGTGACGCCATATATGATAGTATTTGGCGATGAGCGGGACGAGCTTTGTCGATGGCAGATTGCGGCGCGATCTTCTTAACACGACTTGCGAGACTGGTATAGATAGCCTGCCTGTTCACTTTGCGGAATTTCCCTTGGTTCACTTTCTCGTTGATCAACGAAGGCACGAATCCATCGTCGATACCGAGGAAGCGATATACGTCTTGAACGTAGGCCAGATCGTCGTCAACGAGATCATCGAAGAAACAGATTTTCATATTCTCTTCCGGTATATATTCGGCGAATTGTGTGAGATGTCGGTGATAGAGTCCGGGTACGATCCAGTTCTGATAGAGATCGTAATTACCCAACACTTCTGAGAATTTGAAGGAGTGTTTGTCCTTACTTTTCTCATGCCACCAGTGCGAGTATGCTCGGTCAATGGGATTGCGAAGCGTGAAGATCAGTTTGACGTCCGGAATCGTCTCCGCAATGCGCTCAGGCGTGCGTTCATCACGGATGTAGCTCGGTGTCTCCTCGCCTACGATCTGCTCTCCGTCAAACTCCGAGAAATGATTTCGATACCACTCCTCACCCCGATGGTAGTTCATGTCAAAGTAATGTACAGAGTCCGTTTCCGGCATTAGAACCTCAGGATGTTCATAAAGACAATCATATAGCCACGTAGTAGCGCACTTCTGTGGTCCGACTATGATAAAATCCGGTAACGGTGGTTCTGTCATTCTTCAATTTTGAATGTGGCCAACGCCCTATTATACCCGTCGCTATCCTATGAAGACAGGTAAGGTTCAGAGTGAAACCCGATACGCTTGGAAAACCTCACTGACGAAAGTGTAACGCCGATAGACGAGGGTTCCAGCAATAGCGAGTGAGAAGATCGTTGTGAGAAGGACTGGAATAATTTCAAACATCGTGGCTACGACGCTAACGGACAACAATAGCACAAGTCCAAGTGTAATCAGATCAAAAGTGTCGATATGTAAATAGTACTTTACTTCTATCGCCGCAACGAGATTTGTCAAAAAGAAAACTGTGAATGTTGTAGCGAGCGCCGCCCCGACAGCACCGTATTGTGGAATGAGTAAAATATTCAGTAAGAGATTGCCAAATAGGCTAATGAGCGTATTGATCAATACGAGTCTGCCCTCTTTTCCCATAAGAAGAATCTGTCCAATCGTCCCGAAGGATGCATTTATTCCGGCCCCTACAGTGAGTATTAACAAAACACTGAATTGTCCGGTGTAGTCGCCAAAAATAGCAAGCAGTGGCTTTCCGAATAATAATATTATAATGAGGATGGGAATAACAGCGACCACAGAAAGGTCACGGACCTGATTAAATTCTCTTCGGAGTTCGCTGATCTCTCCGGCAGCCAAATATTTCGATATTCTGGGCTGAAGCGTGTTTGTCAAGATTTGATCGCCATAGCGGGCGATGACAGCTAGTTTCCACGCAACATTATACCCACCAGTCACCGATAACGTGGCTAAGCTTGCCAGAAGTAGCACGTCAGTGTTCTTGAGAAAGCGACTGGCAATAGAGTTCAGCATAAGATAGCCCGAATAGCGGAGATGAGAGAAGGACAAACCCGAAAAATTGAGGTGGCGCCATCCGGTCGTTCTAATGGCGAAGGCGGCGACTGGGAGGTAGTAGGCCAGTCCAAGAGCGAGCGCGACTGGAACTGGATCCCGCCAGTAAAGCCAGGCGGCTGCAAGACAGGGAAGTCGGATTACCTGAACCGCAATTTGTTCGAGGACTATGGCAGTTGAAACTCGTTCCAGTCCACGGAGGACACCACTACATATCGGGAGGAGTGCCATTCCCGGGATAACAAGGGTAAGTAACCGGAGCCAGTTGAGCAGAACTGGATTTATCAACGGTGAAAGGACAGGCAGTAAAAGCCAAGTTCCGACTGTAATCACAGCGGTGATCACCCCTACCCAAGCGATTGCTGCTCCGACATACCGTGTAATGTCTCTCTTGTCGGTAACAGAGAGCTCACTGACACGCTGAATAGTGGCTTGTCGAAGCCCCGCCTGCGCGAGTAATGCAAACAAAGATATTATTGCTACCGCAGTGACATAGCCGCCATACGACTCATCAGAGAGCAGATCTGTAAGTAACCATAGCGTGCCATATCCCCCAATGAGTTTGGTGATTTTACCAATTATGCCGACAATGCTATCCTTCGCGTAGGCCGATTCGTTCGTCATTTCTCCGTGTCACTTCCTTGGACTTCCTCCTCAAGAGGGGCATCACCGAATATAACATACATACCCCCACTCAAAAGAAGAGCCCCAGACGTCTTGATTGAGAAGCCAATCGAAAGAGAATGCAGGAAGTAATCAATAGCTGACCGGTACCGGCCGTTCCGGTGTTCCGACCGTCCGATCCGGTGATAGAGGCGACGGAACAACTCATTCTTATACTCGTCCGCTAAATTTTGATCGACTCTGTCGGAGACATACTCAACAAAGCGCTTGTTCTGTTTAATTCGTAATTCCGGGGTGTTCCGAGACGAGAGTCCCCGTTGGTGTTTCCGTATTTCAACGACGTCAGTAGCGAAACATGCTCCAGCCTTTGAGGCCGCTTCTATGATAAAAAGATGGTCTTCCCGTCGTTCTAAGCCCTCTTCGAATCGGATATCAATTTGTTTGGTATCTAATAGTATTGAGGAAGTTAACGACATAGTTTTCATTAGAAACAGATCACGAACAAATTCGTTGGTGTCGTCATACGTCCCTTCAAGACATATCCCAGCACTACTCTCACGGATAGCCCGGAGTTGTGTTCTTAGTTTCCCGTCCTTCCAGAGGTCATCTGCATCAAGGAAAGCTACGAATCTTGTATCGGCATTTTCAAGACCCTTATTACGTGCCCAAGCCGGTCCGCGTTGTTGAGGATCTTCAACAATGATTATTTCGGTGGGCACAGACTGCTGATTGACTGATTCTTTAGCCTCCTGCAAATATTTTTTAGGAGTGTGTTTTTGACTAAATGGGATGATAGCTGTTACGATAGGCTGTGACATAGTATGATTTGTGTGGCCGTCCGTCAATCCGATTTTTCTGACACTGTATCTCGCCAGGTGTCCAAATTGCGATTCAATAGGTGTTCTAGCGACGTTATTTTATTTTCGAAAATTTAGCCACGAATCGCTCGGTGGCTGGTGACATCTCGGGATATCACTCCTTGAGATTGATCCGGTTTTCTGGTGGTCCAAGCGGTGTGTCTGCCAGATACTTCGGGGCGACAGCCTGAGTCATCTTACTGAAGTGATTGCACCATTAGTTTATACAATCTGCGTTACCTGGACCGCGACCGCAGTGAGATCAATATTGAAGTTATTGTTGTAACCACGTACCAGCCTACTCGTCAATATACCCGAGTTCCGACAGGCGGCCTTTGATCTCGTTCTCTTCGTTACGATTGAGGTCAAAGCTGTAATCACCGGCTGCGTCGTTATCGATGACACCCTTTCGTTCAATTTCTTGTAACACGTGCTGCACACATTGATCAACAGTCTGTTCCTCGGTATCGACGATGATCTCGGGATTGTGCGGCTCCTGAAACGGATGGTTGACACCGGTGAATTTTTCTATTTTTCCTTCTTGCGCCTGCTTGTACAAGTTCTTCGGATCCCGTTCAGCGGCCGTTTCAACGGTGCATTTGACGTATATTAGGACGAAGTCACCGGCCGGTTCAATAATTTCTCGGGCCTGTTGCTGTGACTCACGAAACGGCGTAATCATTGCGTTCACTACTGAGATTCCGTTTCGGTTGAGTAGCTTGCAAATAAAGGCCGTTCGTCGGTTGTTAAGGGCCCGGTCCTCCCGGCTGAAACCGAGATCGGGGTGAAGGTTCTTTCGTAGTTCGTCGCCGTCTAAGTTCTCCATCGACAAGTCCCGCTCGCGCAATACCTGTTCGACTCGCTTGGCAATCGTTGACTTACCTGCTGCGGGACGGCCCATGAACCAGAGTGTGAAGCTCAAGCTCGTCCCTCCTGTAATCCCGATTCTTTGATAAATGGCTCATCGGCATCCATAATGCACCGAGCGACTTCCGGACGCATAATCTTTTCCGACGGTTGAGAGCCCTCCTGAATCATATTCCGAATTTTTGTTCCGCTCGGGTGAATCTGCTTTTCCTCCGAGTGGGGGCATATTTTTTCGGACGTCATACCGTCGCACTTCGAGCAATAAAATGAATAGTCGTAGAACAGCGGGATAATCCCGACATCGCCGATCTCACGGATGATTTCCTGCGCCTCAAACTCACCGTAGTAGTTACCAACCCCCGCGTGGTCTCGACCGATCACGAAGTGACTACATCCCTGATTCTTACGGACGAGCGCGTCGAAAACCGCTTCACGTGGTCCGGCGTAGTTCATACGGCTCGGGAACACCGAGAGGGCGGCTCGATTGTCTGGATAGTAATTATTGAATAGCGTTTTGTAAGAACTGAGTATGATATCATCACGGTAGTCCCCTTGTTTTTTCGCCCCAAGTTTCGGTTGCACCAATAGCCCGTCAGTCAGCTCCAGTCCGGATTTCTGAATATACTCGTGCGCTCGATGGGGCGCATTTCTGGTCTGGAACCCGACAACTGTTTCCCATCCGCGGTGTTCGAACAGAACTCGTGTCTCCTTTGGAAAAAGGTCGTGGCTGTTATAGCGCTCCTCGTCGAAAACATGGATGTTTCCGCCCACCAAGAAGTCCTCACGGTTATATAAATTCTGTACCCCTGGATGGTCAGTGTCATCGGTGCCGAAGACGCATTTTGCGACGTCAATAACACTGTACTTATAGATGTCATCGATATGGATCGCCCCGACCAATCTTCCGGAGGGATCGTTCAAACCCACTGTGTCACCGGGCCGGAGTGTCTCCGCCTTCTTGGGAGGGATATCTAAGATAATAGGTAATGGCCAGACAGTACCATCTTCGAGAGTCATATCGTTAACGACCTTCAGAAAGTCGTGTTGACTCATAAACCCATCTAAGGGGCTGTATCGTCCGTTTGAGATGTTGATGAGGTCCTGATATTCTGCGATATCTAAATCAATTGCTGACGTCTCAGAGACCCGTGAACGAAGTTGCTCCTCATGCTCATCTTCGACCACTCTATCAATAAGTGTCCCACCATGCGGTTCTATCATGGATATCAGACTAACGTTGTGCATTTAGGAATAAGCCTTCGGAATCTGCTCCTTGGAAAGTCAAGTCACCGCAGTAGAAGTAACCGGCAGGCGGAACTCCGTAAGACATACAAATATATATTTCGTATTAACTTGTTCGGAGCAATTGCCCCAAGCCTGCTGGAGCAGGTGCACTCTTATGAAACGGGAGACAAGAAGCAGAGGCTGAAGATTGAACAGATATTTCGTGAGAGTAATGACACTCTATTGGATCCCACGGAAGATATCGACAGTCGAAAGCCACGTCACATCCTCCGTTCTGTACAAGGAATAAATGACTAGTAGAAACGAATCTGGAGTACTCGTCAGTGTGGTAATCCCGACGTACGAACGCCCCGATTTCCTTCGAGGCGCGATAGAGACGGCTCTTGGACAGACCTACGAAGATATCGAGATCGTCGTCGTTGACGACGGGTCGTCCGAGCGGTATGCTGAGGAAATAGTCGCAGAGTTTCCAGAGACAGTCCGCTATGTTCGCCACGAGGAGAACAAGGGACTCTCGACAGCTCGAAACACAGGTGTGCGCGAGTCCAGCAGTGAGTACATCGCCTTCCTTGATGACGACGACCGGTGGCACCAGGAGAAAATCGCTCGCCAGGTTGACGTACTTGAGCGAAATGATGCAGCGGGCGTAGCCACCTGTCTCGTTGCCGCAACCACACCGGACAACGAACTCATCCACTGCGAGCAAAGCGCACCGAGCGGGGATTGTTCGGATTCGATTCTCGTTGGCAATCAGATTGGAACACCATCTCGCGTACTGGTTCGTCGAGACGCCTTTGAGGACATCGACGGCTTCGATGAATCACTCCCGACGAAACAGGACTGGGACTTCTACATTCGACTCTGTCAGCAGTGGACGGTTGCTGCGGTACCGGATCACCTCTGTTTCAGAACAGTTCATCAAAGTATGTCGAGTTCGCTGGAGTCCGCGAAACGAGACAACGCCGCGATACTAGACAAACACGCCGCACTGATGCAGAAGCGAAATAAATGGAATAAAGCACAAGCAGAGGTAGCAGAGCGAGTGGGAAGAGCGTATTTACGGAACGGGAAACATTCTAATGCGCGAGAAGAATTTCGAGCGTCATTGAGATACGACACAAATATACAACGAGCTGGACTATATCTACTCACTGTCACCCCACCGGTTATCGTCAGAAAATTACGGGAGATAAAACGAAACCAGTCAGTCAAAAAAAGTGGCTGTAAAGACATACTAATGGACAAGACGTGACGTTTACTAATAAATTAGATAGTCTATGAATCGATCAAAACGCATAGTACGGGCCCTCAAGAACCCACGACTGTTGATCAGAGGGTTCAATAGACTTTATCACCGCCGTGGAGGACTCCAGACAGAGAACCCAGGCGGAATCGACATCTTCGACGAAGACTGGGACACGCTCATTGTTCTTGACGCCTGCCGGTACGATATGTTCGAATCAGTCAATCGACTAGAAGGAACTCTATCGCCACGGATATCCAAGGGCTCCTCAACAGTGGAATGGCTACAGGCGAATTTTGCAGGCCGAAACCTCCGTGATACGGTCTACGTCACAGCGAACCCACAGCTCGAACAGAATCGTGATAGGTGGGATGTCGAACTCCACGAGAGTATTAACGTTTGGTTAGATGACGGCTGGGATGAGGCAACGGGAACCGTTCGAGCAGAGACGATGACTGATGCGGCGCTTGACGCTGCTGAGCAATTCCCGAACAAGCGTCTCGTCGTGCACTACATGCAACCCCACTATCCGTTTGTCCCGGCAGAAACCGAGTTCGACAAGGATCATCTACGGAACGTTGACAGCGGTGGAAGTGAGCCTTCGAGCGAGAACGTGTGGAATCAGAAGTTCATCGGTGCTCTTGATGTCTCACGCGACGAACTCTGGTCGATGTACGTTGAGAACCTCGAATATGTGCTCGAATCAGTCGAACGACTGCTCAATATATTGTCCGGGAAGACTGTCGTCACCGCCGACCACGGGAACTACGTCGGCGAGCGGGCATCACCGATCCCAATCCGCGAATACGGACATCCCCGAGGCCTGTACGACCCGCCTGTAGTTCGGGTACCATGGCTCGTCCATAAGCACGGCACTCGGAAAGATATTCAGACAGCCAAGGTTGATTCAGAAGCGGAAACCGCTGAATCAGATCTAATCAACGAGCGGTTACGGGACCTCGGATATCTGTGATGGAACTCCTTACCGAGCGTCGATATCATTAGATAAATGAATAGCAGATACAGTTCATAGTATGAGTTATGAATAGTACAGACTCACGGACGCAGACGATACCCCAAGCCGGGTCGCTCATCTGTGGATTTCTCGTTTTACTCGCTACCTCTTTGCCACTTACTGGAGTGAGTGATGCTATCTCGTACGGTGCCGTCCTTGTCGTGTATGGAGTACTGTTCCTATTCACTGTGATATATGTAGAACGTGTTGCAGTTAGCAAATTCTACGTGACTCTGATCGCCCTATTGGCTGGAAATCTCGTTCTGAGTGGTATTCTCTCCCCCTCAATTGCCTCAGTACTAAGAGTGGGTGTGTTCTTTGTGTTCACGTTGGCCAATTTTATTATTCTGCCCTACGTTATCTCATTCGGGGATATAACACGTCTCGTGGGGAGGTATGCTGCGGGCCTCATGCTTTTGGGATTTTTACCGTTTCTCGGTATCCACAGTATATTCGGCGTGTTCGACCTCTCACTTTGGGGAGGAGATCTGTACCTCTATCCGGCGTTGTCTCCCATTACGAGTATCTTTCTGAACCCGAATACTCTCGGGTTCGTTATGCTGGTCGGTGCGACTGCAGCGGTTATTGAGACGTGGCGCTTCCGTCAACGAGTTCCAGCGATGCTCCTAGTCCTCAATAGTTTCGGGCTTCTTTTCACCAACTACCGAACCGGAATGGGCGCGTTTGTGATTGTACTCTGTCTCTGTGCAGTATACCAATTGTTCGGTCATCAGACGTATGTGATAGCGGTGATGGGCGGACTGGCTACGTTCACAGTGATTCTTCTGATGATGTTCAGTCTGCTCCCCGGACCGGCAGCGCTAGCAGAACTGTCGCTAAACGGACGGCGACTCTTGTGGAGGAACGCTGTGGACGTAATAAGGCAGCAACCGATAACCGGATTCGGCTTCGGTAATTATACCGAGGTAGTCCAAAACCCACACAACTCCTACCTCCGGGCCTTCCTGGCTCTGGGACTTGGCGGCGGAATCGTATACACGCTAGTCGTCCTAAGAACGATTCTTCAGAGTGTCCGTGAAGTGACCAATTGGTATACCATCGGAATCTCTCTGTATTTGATCACGCTCTTTTTCGTTCAAATGATGAACTCTCTTACATTCATCGGCATCTCTTTTCATTCTACTTGGATCTCGCTAATGATCGGGTATCACATTCGAAACGACGCTCTCAATATGTACGAAATTACAACCAAAAAAGCCGGTTCGTAAGCCAATATGTTTAGAGTACTTGTGTTAGTAAACGAAATTTCGCAAACGTCGATACCGCTTGAGACGACAGTGCAGATAGCTACGCAAGAGGAATGCGAGATTACTCTCGTGACGTTCTATGGCTCTGACGGAGAGGCCAGTAGTGAGGTTGATCTACCTCTTGAGGTGCTGTGTCTTGAAGCCAACTCCCGGATAGATCACACCGCATGGCGACGCTTCTTCCAAGAACTACGGACTGGGCGTTACGATGTGTTGCATACGCACCATAATTTCACGGGATCGGTCGCACGAGCGCTCGCTTCCACACTTGATATTGGTGTCATCAACACAGAACATCGACAGCACTCGTCATATACCCCATTACAGAACGCGATTAACGCACCTACGCTTCCACTCGCGGATAAAGTGGTCTGCAACTCAAGGGCCACACAGGAATCACTCCGCTGGTACGAGCGGCAGTTGCTTGACGATGAGCAGTTGACGGTGGTGTACAACGGCGTCAACTTCACCCGTCTCAGTAATATTGTAGGGTCTATCGATGAGCAGGACACAAACCCGAATATAGTGACCGTTGGTCGCTTGGTACCAGTGAAGAACTATGAGACACTCTTAGAGGCCTTCGGGGTAGTACGTGAGCATATACCTGAGGCCACATTATCACTGATCGGTGATGGCCCCCTGCGAGCTGAACTCGAAACACAAGCAGCGACTCTCAATCTTACTGACGCAGTGAATTTCAGAGGGAGTGTTAGTCGAGCGGAAGTTTATCAGGAATTAGCCCGTGCCGATCTGTTTACTATCCCGTCTTATGCGGAGGGTTTCTGCGTTGCTGCCGTAGAAGCGATGGGAGTGGGCCTTCCGATTGTCGTTAGTGACATTTCCGTGTTTCACGAAGTCGTCGGTGACCCGGGCGTGTTCGCGGACCCGAACGACCCCGCCGCGTTCGCGGGCGCTATCACAGGACTCCTACGAGACCCAGAGAGGAGGAAAAAACTTGGTCAGGAAGCTAAACAACGTACTCGGTCAGAATTCTCGCTTGAACGGACCGCCCATGAGTATTATAACATTTATGAAGAGGTTGCTAAAACGTGTAATGAAGATAATGGAGGTACTATATGATGAATAAACGGATTCTAAGAGGGTTTAGAAATCCTGAAACGATTAAGCGAAAATTGAGAACCAACCTTGTTCGCCCATTTGTATCTGATTCATCAGAGAAGATACAATATCTTGAACAGGATTGGGACGTTCTCATCATTCTGGACGCTTGCCGATATGATCTATTCGCAGAAGTTAACCCATTTGATGTTTCAGTTAAAAAAGTTCACTCGAATGCAAGTCATACGCGCGAATTTATTAAGCGGAATTTTGTTAGTAGGGACTGTCGTGATACTGTCTATGTGACGGCTTCACCCCAGTTTGCTGATTTTGAACTCTCTTTCGCACACATAGAACACGTCTGGCAGCAACACTGGGATGATGAACTGCGGACAGTAAGACCTGAACATGTTACCAAGGCTGCAATCAATATTGGCGCTGAATATCCAAATAAGCGACTGATTGTTCACTATATGCAGCCTCATTATCCGTTTATTGGCCCAACTGGCAGGAAGATAGACGGTCAAGCTACATTCGGCCCAGATCGTGGGAGTAGATATAGTTCAGTATGGGTTCAGCTGGCAGCTGACCAGATTTCTAAAGAAACAGTCCAGCGCGCTTATCAAGAAAACTTACAGATCGTCCTTTCTGAAATTGACGAGCTTCAGTCTACGCTAACAGGAAAAATGGTGTTGACTAGTGATCATGGGAATTTGTATGGAAAGCAAGTATGCTGGTTGCCATTTCGTATCTATGGTCATCCCCCTAGAATACATGATTGCGAACTCATTGCTGTTCCTTGGGTTGAATTCCCCTGTGAAGAACGGAGATCGATAGTCAGTGCTGATGAGGTAGCCGATACTGAGCAGTTTAAAAATGTTGAGGAACGTCTACGCGACTTGGGATATCAATAATGTACGGATATCGCCTCAAATATAACCGACTATCCATTAAGATTGTCAGTCAGTTGATTCAATACTTCTGTCGTCCGTTCAACAGTATTGATCCAGTTAAACGTTCCCTCAACTATTGTTCGGGGATTCTCGAACGAGCAGTTTAGTACAGTTTCGATTCCGGTAGCATACCCACTGATGTCACCCACTGGTACCGGTATTCCGGCCTCAGCTACCACTGGTGCAACCTGATCCAGAGCGCTCACAACAACCGGAATTCCAGAGGCCATCGCCTCCAGTACCGTCCGTGGCAATCCCTCCGCTCGACTGGTCAATAGTAAGACGTCCCCGGCTCGATACACTGCCGGCATCTTCTCATAAGGAACCTGGCCGAGAAACTCCACGTTGTTCCTATCCGTCCCTGATTTCAACTCTGACCGCAGTGGGCCGTCACCGACGACGTACAGCTTCGCATTCAGTTCATCGGGAAGACGCGACACGGCATCGATTGCGTCTCCCGGTCGTTTCCCCTCAACCAACCGACCGACGAATAACACTACAGTCCCATCGTGGTCAATCATCTCGCTTGCCTCTCCGTCGGGCGTGAACCGTTCTGTGTCTACGCCATTCGGAACGACTTCGATTCGTGAATCGACACCGAATTCCTGTACGCGTTCCCGATCCTCCCCAGTGTAGCAGAACACGACGTCAGCCTGATTGAACGTCCACCTGCCTATGCTACGCAGGTAAAGATCGAAGAGCCATTCGGGAGCATTTTGACTGTATAAACCGTGGTTCGTGATTGCTAATGGGATGTCGCCGACTCTCCGTGTGAGTGCACTCAGATTTGTGGAAAAATACAGATGTGAGTGGGCATGAACGACATCAAAATTTCTCGCATGACGAAGGAAACGAGCTATGCCGACAGAGATCTCGTTACCTAGCAACTTGACCGTAGGCGACCGTCGCACTACCGTATATCCATTTCGCTCTTCTCGTCTCGGTAAACTCTCGTCGTTCGACACGGTCAGGACAGTCACATCGTGTCCCATCGCAGCCTGATCACGAGACATCGCATGAACATGATACGTACCGCCACCGGGTACTTCAGGATAGAGATTTTGAGCAACCCTCAAGATACGCATATAAATCGCTTTTCTGGGGATATCTCAAGAAGGTGCCGGTCACGTCCAAGTAGGAAACGAGATTCGAATGAGGGAGCATAGCGAAGATTCAGCTGATACAATCAGCTCGGAAAAGCCATACACGTGCTCTGCAGCTTCCAGAGGAAGTATTGAAGTTACCCGACAGCGTGAAGACAGATATACACACCCCTCGCACCGAAGATTGGCGCTTGCTCTAACGTGTCGGGGAAACGACCGCGGCATAGAGAGTCCTTTTTCGCGGCAGTGACAGACTATGGTAGTTCCCTGACTTCCGATCTAGACTGACCTTTAATTTTGACCGGAGGTTCAGTTACAGCATGTCAAGCAACTCTGAGGCTCAACCAGAAGGGGGTGATCAGGGAAACCAGCCGGAACTCACGGACTTTGTCGAGAGGGCTTGCTCAGTCTGTGGCCGTGTGTACGAAAAGAACGGTGCCGTATGCCACCCATCTCATATTGCCAAGTTCGAACGTCGGCTCGCTACCCAGAACTGGTTACTCACTGCACAGCGACCACACGACACGCCACCGGGCCACTCACCCGTCATCGGAAGTGATCTATCTCGTTCGAAGCCAGTTGCTTGGCAATCAGGTCACACCTTCACTCTGAATCGGACCAGTTCGACGCATCCGTCTCGGATACACCATACCAGATTCAGGGCCAGAAGTGGATCGCATCGGGTTACCGTCAGTACCTGTCCGAGACAAACGAGCTAATTTTAGAAGTGTTGGCAGGCATTCAGGCCAGCGAGAACCGGATTACACGAAGAGGAACCGAAGTCACTTCAGCGAGAGTGTTCGCATCCCTCGATTAGTACGGACTACTGCTACGATAAGATCCCCTCGTTCGAGGCGGAGGAAGGGGCCTCAGCGAGATTTGTTCAGAGTATTTCGACGTACGATCAACTGAGTTGGATCCAAATGTTATCGAAGCGGCGTGTTGGCCGTTCCAAGGCCTACAGTACAACACTGGAGTTCCGACAAAACTGCGACGCAGAGTTAGTGAACGAGGAGTCAAGCTAGGCTTCCTATCCGTATTCGGAATGCAAGACGTTCGATGGGACAGCCGTAGTCGAGGATCATCGTGACCACAACCTGGTGACTCGAAGAGCGAAAGCAGAACTGCTCGGATTACCGGACGTGGACTGGACGGTCGCAGCGCATACGGTCTACTCTTGTGCTGACTATGACATCACCGATGATTCGTCGTCAAGGCTGCCAGTACTCGGATTCGGCTTTGCTGGGTTCGAATACACGATTGATGGGCAGCGACTGCGATACCTGGGCATCGTCCCCAATTGGGATGAGGAGCCATTTGAGATCTATTTACAGATCGTCCAACTCGGCAAGACAGCAGCTACCTGTGTCATCGTCCTTCCGAATCGGGAGCAGATCTACGATTTCCTCCATTTCCTGAAAACCACCGAACTGACCCAAGATCATGGTGTGCTCCCAGAAGAGCGAGACGAGTACTCGTCGGTCCCGAACGTCCAGGCGTTACATGAACAGGTCATCCGTGACGTTCAACTCCTCGATGGGATCGCGTTGCTCCCCCGCCGGAAATTATTAGATGAAGGATTCGACACTCTCGACGACCTGGTCTCCGTTCCGACCTATGCTTAATCTGGACGCTTCTGACGCCCATGTGGCACGAGCGGTGGTGTTGCCACTGGACTGCTCCCGGAAGCAGTTGAAGGACTTGCTGACTCTGTCTGGTGAGTCCGAGATGCCATTTGGGAAGCGACTCGATGAGTACTGCGTCGAGGCATCGAAGCGAACGGGCAGCCCTGATGATCCGCTGGTCGTGGAGTTCATCCACGAGATCGCACGTTTGCAGTCCTTGCTGCTGTCCGCGTCGAATTCGCGGATCCGCTTCTAGGAACGCATCATTACGAACAGTTCCCCGAGCACAGTTCGGAGCAACGGATGATGACACGTCCCCTGCGGAAGCATGGAGGTCTCTCCCGATTCACACGAGATATTCGAGACTACCCGAATTTGTGGAAGCCTAATCGTTTGTTCGTGCCGTATTTCGGCGCTGCTTCTCAAAATCCACTCGTAGACCCGAATTCGAGGGACTCAATCTCCAGACCGGACAAACGTCTCGTCACGGTCGCAGATACCATTCGTGCAAGTTCTACGCTCGACTTCGACAATACGATATGATACATGATGAGAGAGTACGTTTCGTTTGTCTCGATTCTCCGGGTGTGTTTCTCGGAGGAAGTCCACAGTCAGTCTCCTGTCGACTCTGTCGTATTGGGCTGACCACTATAAAGCGCCTCGGAGTCCCGTGGTTCAACATGCTCTCGATGTCTCGTCATCTGGAGAAACTCCGTCTTTCGGACGACCCAGAAGGACTTAGCCTGCTCCGCTGTAGGTGACCTCTTCTGGAATGAGAGAGGACGTTTCGTCTGTCTTCGACTGTGACACCGGGTACTCCACAGCAGCCACTCAACCTCCGCTTCAGAGAGTGGATTTCGTTTGTCTCCTGACGCCAAGTAATGCGTAGCGTCTCGATAGCTGAGAGGGGACTAACAAGCAGGAGTGGATCCAGACAAACGAGACAAACAAAAGCAGGTTTTATATATTTACGATGGGTCATTATAAATAGACTCATGTCCGGACCGTTTAGCGACGTCGAACGTTCTCTCTTTACTGGGCTCAATTGAATCCGGCGAATTTCGGCGTTTCAGCGTTCAATTGCCTGCTCCACGTTATAAACGCCGGCTATGAGCGTTATCTCCCGGAACTGGCGGAACCAGTCACGCGCTCGGACGGCGGAGCCGTGCGAGCGCTTGATTGAGGAGTTGACGGACTCGGTCTGTGATCGCTGACCATAGAGCTCGTCGTCTATTCGGGCGTTGTGTGCGTGAGAGGGTGTCATAGAACAGTTACCACACCAAAGAGCAGGGTGAATGCTGAGGTGGTATGGACTCAGCGACCCTGCAGAATGAGCCTTCGGTAGAGTCGTT
>Ga0207813_100569_pt1 | contig 18896 bp, 14 predicted proteins | sample A23E3SouthBayCA_2_FD_187730 | JGI IMG/M metagenome (GOLD analysis project Ga0207813, IMG submission 187730) | Aerobic enrichment media microbial communities from Eden Landing Ponds, California, USA - A23 E3 (4) (SPAdes) | ecosystem: Environmental > Aquatic > Marine > Unclassified | place... | reverse complement strand
ACGCCAGTGACAGGGGACCGTTCAGTCACCCGCCAGCCCCTCGAGTCCAGCCGCTAACACCTGCGTCGCCGTCGCACAGCTACTCCAGTCGGTCCACTCACGGGGACTGTGCGAGAACCCACCGTGAGAGGGTGCGAACAGCATTCCCGTGTCGGTGACGGTTGCGACGTGCATGGTGTCATGACCCGCGCCGGAGTGGAGTGACAGCGACGGGACGCCGACCGTCTCGGCGGCACGTTCCAGGCCCGATATGCACCGCTCGCTCATCTCGCTCGGTGCGATGTCGTACGGACGCTCGAACGTCGTCTCGACGCCCCGGTCGGTTTCGAGCCGAGCAAGTCGGTCCGTCACGCGGTCGATGATTCGTTCCATGGACTCGTAGCGGACATCACGGATATCGATGCCCAGTTCGACCCGACCAGGGACGACGTTGATCGCGTTCGGTGAGACGTCGAGTTTTCCGACCGTCCCGACGACGGTGTCGCCGTGGTCGGCGACGACCGCCTCGGTCGCGTTTTCCACCTCCAGGATGAGTTCACTCGCAGCCGTCAACGCGTCCGTGCGTTCCGCCATCGTCGTCGACCCCGAGTGGTTCGCCTCCCCCTCGATCTCGACTGCACAGCGGATGGTCCCCGTGATTGCCGAGACGATGCCGACGGCCGCGTTCGCGTCTTGGAGGCGTTCGCCCTGTTCGACGTGCAGTTCCAGCCACGAGTCCCACCTGCTCGCGTCGAGATGGCCGCTTCCACGAAATCCGATGTCACTCAACGCCATCTCGACTGTCACACCGTCGGTATCCTCCCGCGCGAGGGCGTCCTCGACGGTCTGTCGCCCGCTAGCTACCGACGATCCGAGGACGCCATTAGAGAAGCGCGCACCCTCTTCTTCGGTAAAACAGACGACGTCGATCGGTCGCTCGAGGTCGGCGTCGGCTCGCTGGAGCGCCCGCACGGCCTCCAGTCCACTGTAGACACCTAAGACACCGTCGAAGATACCACCTTCAGGTACGGAATCGAGATGGCTGCCACACGCGACGGGGGCTGCCGTCGAATCGGCACCGTCGGGGACCCACCGACCGGCGATGTTCCCTACCGCATCGACACGAACGTCCAGTCCGGCGGCCTCGAGTCGCTCGACGAAGTACTCACGTGCCTTGCGGTTCGCTTCCGTGCCCGTCAGGACCGTCCGCCCGTGGCCCCGATCGGTTTCGATCGCACCGAATTCCGCTGTCCGCGAGATGTCGTCGCGGAGACGCTTCTCGCTCACACACTGGTGTCCGAACTCTGGTGTGCTCATGCTTGACACCACCATCTCATCCCTCCGGTTTGAAGATACCGGAGCGTTGAGGGGCCTTCCGGCCCGGTCGAATTACGGGGAGGCGTCTGACGCGACGAACGACGCTCGTCGGTCCGCTACCGTTCCCTGACGACGATTTCCTTCGCGCCGCTCTGGAGTGTCTCCTCCTCCAGTTCGGCGAGTTCCTCACGTGACGCGTCGAGACACGCGATATGGTTGCCTGCGAGTTCACCCGCGGGGCTCTTGAAGCATGTCGGCCCGCAGGGGACGAGGATCTCCTGTTCGTTCCGGTAGCCCGGATAGAGGAGGATGTCGCCACGTGAGGGGTAGACCGTGTGGTTCTCACGGGGGATCTCCGGGAGATCGATCTCGTCGATGTTGACCCACGTCGCGTGACCGCTCCAGCGGACGTGCATCAGCTCCGATTCGAGCGGGAGGAACTCCCGGAGTGCTTCGACCGATCGAGGCGCTTCGTCTTCGAGCAGGTCGGCCACGAACACCTGGCCGTCGATGTCGAATTCTATCTGCGTCACGGGTTCCCGGTTGATCGGATGGAGAATAAAAGTTGTGTCCGTCACGCGGAACACGCCCGCCAAGCGACACAGGCGATGGTGTCAGTCCCCCTTGGCGGACTGGACACCCTGCGTGTTGGTCGATCGCACGACGTGCCGGTTGAAGTTCGCCTTCGAGAGCACGGCGTACGCGACGAACGCGGTCGGCAGCCCGATCACCCACGAGAGATCCAGGATCGGGAGACTGACCACGACACCGAGGAGCATACTGATGATTCCCGTCGCGGAGAACCCACCCACGAACCAGAACGCCGATTCCTCACTGTCATCGTACAGCGCGTCGACGTCGGTGTCACGCTGCCGGACGATCCAGTAGTCCGCGAGCAGGACCCCGACGATCGGTCCCAAGAACGCCGAATAGATCTGGATGAACGTCGAGAATAGCGCACTGGTGAAGAGCATCCAGGGGAACGACAGAAACGAGAGCACGGTCGTGATCAAGAGTCCCTGTTTCCACGAGACGTCGAGGGAGTCCTGGAACACGTGGGTCGGGGGCAGAAGGTTGTTCACGAGATTCGTGGAGATCTGTGCAAGGATCGCGAACAGGAGCATCGCGGCACCGAGGGCCGGACTCGGTGCGACCGCCATGATCGCTTCGACCGGGTTCGTGATACCGGTCGTGACGCTGAACAGGAGGCCGATCAGGAGCATGAAGAGATACGCCGGGACGAGACCTAGCAGATTGCCGACTGCCAGATTCGTGGCCCCCCGTTCCGTATCGAGATGTCGGGTGATATCGGAGATATTCAACGCGGCTGTAATGAGCTGGCCGCCGACCGCCGCGATGAAGCCGACGAACGGTAGCCCCCACGATCCGGGATGATTGATCGGCTCCGAGGGGATGGTCTGTGTCGACAGGACGACGTATCCGGTGTACGCCAGGAGCACGACGATGACGACCGCGGAGAGGGTATCGAACCACTTGATCGAGTCGATACCGTACCACGCGAGAGCCAGATTCAACACGCCGAAAAGTACGAAATACACCTGCAGATTACCGAATCCCCACAGCGTGGTCGTGATCGTGTTGATCGCGAGCGCGCCGATCCAGTTGCCGATCCCGAGATAGATGATCGCGGGCACCGCCCGGAGGTAGTTCGGGATGATCGACCCACGAACCCCGAACGCTGACCGTGTCTGCACGGCGAACGGGATTCCCTCCTCGAAGCCCGGGAACCCGTTGAGGAAAAAGAGCAACCCCAAGATGAGGGTTCCGAGGAAGGAGGCGACGATAACCTGCACGAGGTTGAGCGCCCCCTGCGGGTGAATGGCGAAAAACGCCACCGCCATCGACTGGACGACGATGACGGCTGCCCACCAAAGCGGAACGTACTGGGAGAGTTTCATCGACCGGTTGTCGAGCGATGTTGGAGTCAGGTCTTCGGCGGCCGACTCCTCAGTCATGACTCTTCTCCTGGAATGGTGCTAACATGGCTCCGATTGACACGGGATCATCATAGATATTAAATGTGACGATCAATTTGGAAATATCACAGGTAGACATGCGAGCAATAGCCACAGTTAAGATCGCTGATGAACAGCTATAGTTCATGACCGTTGATTTGGTCATTAGCGACGGGACGGTCGTAACGCCCGAGCGACTCCTCGACGCGGATCTCGCCGTCGACGATGGCGTCATCGCCGCCGTCGGTGACACCGAGACGATGCCGGATGCCGAGGAAGTCGTGGACGCGTCGGGACAGTTGGTGATGCCCGGCGTCGTCGATCCGCACGTCCACATCGACGGATATCTGTCGAACGACACCTACGAGACGGGAACGGGCGCTGCCGCGCTCGGTGGGGTAACGTCCTGTGTCAATTTCGCGTGGGAAGCCTGGATCGGTGACCTCAGCGTCTGGGAAGAGGAGGGAACGCTGCTGGAGGCAGTGGAGCGGCAGAAGCGGAAAGGCGAAGACTCGCTGATCGACTTCGGTCTCCATGGCGTCATCACACGCGAAGACCCGGCCGTGTTCGACGAACTCGATGCGGTGATCCAGGAGGGCGTGACGTCGATCAAGATGTTCACGGCCTACGAGATCGGTCTGTCCAACGGCTTCATGGATCGCGTCTTCGAGGAGATCGCCGAACACGACATCGTTGCCGTCCTCCACACTGAGGACGCATCGGTCTGTAATCACCGGACTGAACGACTCAAGGCCGAAGGAGCGAACCACCCCAGCGAGTATCCCCGCGCCCGCCCGGACTACACGGAGGCCATGGCCGCCGAGGACGCGGTTCGGATGGCACAGGAGGCGGGGGCAAAATACTACGGGATCCATACGACCTGCAAGAAAGCAGCGGACGTTCTCGAGGACTTCCAAACCGACGGAAGCGAGGTCCGAGGCGAAACGTGCACCCACTACGCGGCCCTGGACGAGTCCGCCTACGACGAACAGGGAACCCTCGCGATTCAGGCACCGCCATTACGGACCCCTGCGGATCGTGACGCACTGTTCGAACACCTGCACGACGGTGCCCTGAGCGTCGTCTCGACCGACCACGTTGCATTCAAGCGTGCGGACAAGGAGGTCGAACACTGGTGGGACAGTTCGTTCGGTGTCAACAGTCTCCAGACCACCCTTCCCGTCTTCCACGACGAAGCGGTCAACGACCGTGGCTTCTCGTATCCCTTCCTCGTGCGTGTGATGTCGACGAATCCGGCTCGAACGTTCGGTCTGCCGGGAAAGGGCACGCTCGAACCCGGAACCGACGCGGACATCGTCCTCTTCGATCCCGAAGAGGAGTACACGATTAGCGCCGCGGAGAACGCCTCCATCGCCGATTATTCCATCTACGAGGGTCGAGACGTGACGGGCCGAGTGAAGAAGACGTTCGTGCGGGGAGAACTTATCGCCGACGACGGCGAAATCGTCGGCGATCCGGGGTACGGCGAGTTCGTTCACCGTGAGCGTCCCGACTGGGCGCCGAACCGTCAGTAAGGGACTGCCGGACTCCCGATCGGAGCGGCGGAGTAACAGCGGGGTCGTCTCTCGTTTGTATTTCACAAACGACTTCACACTGCATATAGCGGATGGTACTTCCACGACCAACCGTGGCTTGCCCCATCGATCGTCGTCATCGGTGACGCCACTGTTTGGATTTCAAAAACGCAGGACTCGCCGCTTTCGATCCGAGTCGACCGTTCAGATAACAAAGTTACGTTTGTTATGCACCGTCGGATATCTCGGCCAGACTGCTACCCGGTGGCTCGCTGTGCCGAATTCCGTACGTGGAGACGGTGGTGGACCCCGTTCGTCTTTAGCAAATAATCCGGATCCCGGACTCGTGCGGTGAGCATGCCGTGGTGCGGGCGACGACGAACCACTGGGGGCGACGGCAGTCCCATCGATATATCGGTAAAATATAAAATATAGAGACAATACTCGATTTTTATCCGTTCAGTATCGGTGCTGTCGCTCTCGACAGCAGTTGATCCCACCTGATCCACAGATTTACGACGATATACGGCTTCTACCGCGATACTCTGTTCCGGCTTCGCGAGAACCGTCTCGTCGTCGATACGACCCCTCCGATCGATCAATTACCGCGATTCCAGACGCTTTACTACCGCTACGGATCCGAATTCGAGTATGAGTGCGACGGAAATCGGGACGCGCTCGAACGTGTCTCTCGTGAATAAATACGGTAATCGAACCATTATTCAAATACGTTCAGTCACGCCTAACCGGGCACCGACGAAGCCTAGTTGCGGGCGGTTGCCGTCGTATGGAACTAGCTACGCCGAACACCACGCAGGGCTCGCTCCGGTGACTCCAACTCGAAGCAGTCGCGACCACCGACGAGGTGGAGGATCCCGGGGCTTCGGCGGAAACCCGCCGGAACTCGGGAGACGCGTTCCCGATGGAAAACGGTCCAGTCGCGGAGACGACCGACGTCGGTGGTGGCGTCCCAAACCAGCACGTCACTGTGTCGCATCGCTTGGGGGTGGTCCGGACGCCGCCGTGTGCCCCGCGACTGGGATGGAGAGCCGGTAGCCGGATCACCGAACGAGGACGTCTCCCGGGGAAGAACGGAGCGCGGCCGAGTCGGATCCCGGTCGAGGCGGAAACCACTCGTTGGCACCCGATCACGAGCGAATTCAGCCAGCGAGTTCGCTACAGTCGAAGTAGTTCGACGAGACACGCCCGAGCAGGACCGGCAGTCAGTCGGAGCGTCGCAGCACCGAATCCGAACGCAATCAGACTCAGGAGAACGACGAAACTCGCCCGTTCGTTACCCGGTTCGAGAAGCCGAGTCGACACGGCCAGCGACCCGGATATGAGACAAATGACGATCCCGACGGACGTACCCAGAAGGGTGAAAACTGGGTCTTCGAAACTCATGACGCTGAATCCCGGGTCGTAGAATCCCACCCAGTGACAGAGAGCACCAAGTACGAGATATCCCAGGAATCCGGAGACGACCACGAGTCCACCAAGCGACGACAGGCGAAACAGTCGGAAGGCCCCACGTTCGAGCGGTGTAGCCGGCTCTCGAGCCCGCTCGGGCGTGAGAAGCGTCATGCCTACGGCCAAAGCCCCCGGGCGTCGTGAGCCTCGGCGATGCGCGAGAGGGCCACGATGTAGGCTGCATCCCGCCAGGTGACGTCGCGGCGTTCGAACTCAGTCTCGACAGCCCGCCAAGCGGTCTGCATCTCCGTTTCGAGTTCGTCGTTCACCCGTTCGAGCGACCACGCCCGCCGATTGATGTCCTGCAGCCACTCGAAATAGCTCACGGTGACACCGCCGGCGTTGGCGAGGATATCGGGAATCACGGCGACGTCCCGCTCCGCGAGGATCGAATCGGCCGGCGAGGTTGTCGGGCCGTTCGCGCCTTCGACGACGAACTCCGCGGCGATCGAGTCCGCGTTCCGCTCGGTGATCACGTTGCCCAGCGCGGCGGGAACGAGCACGTCGACGTCGAGCGTGAGCAACTCGTCGTTCGAGATCACCGTGTCCGCGTACGTGGTGACGGCTTCCGGTTCCTCGTCGTGTGACGGGACAGCGGCCGTCTCGATTCCCGCTGGATCGTACATCGCCCCGTTCACGTCGCTGATCGCGACGACGGTCGCTCCCCAGTCGTCGAGCAACCGGGCAGCGTTCGCCCCGACGCTCCCGTAGCCCTGGACGGCGACCGTCGTCTCCGCGAGCGGTCGGTCGTAGTACTCACAGGCCAACCGCGTGACGATCGCGACACTTCGACCGGGGGCCTCTTCACGCCCTTTACTACCGCCGACGACCGGCGGCTTGCCGGTGACGACACCCGGCGTCGTCTCACCCTCCTGCATCGAGTACGCGTCCATCAGCCACGCCATCGTCTGTGGATCCGTTCCCATGTCGGGGGCGGGAATATCCTGCTTGGGGCCGATGACATCACGGAGTTCTTGCGCGAATCGACGCGTGAGCCGTTCCTTTTCCGCCGGACTCAGTTCCTTCGGGTTGACAGCGACCCCGCCTTTGGCTCCCCCGAAGGGCAGACCCATGACGGCACATTTCCAGGTCATCCACATGCCGAGGCCGACACATTCGTCTCTGGTCACGTCGGGGTGGTACCGAAGCCCGCCTTTGTACGGACCCCTGACGCTGTCGTGTTGGGCCCGATAGCCCGTGAACACCTCGACGGTCCCGTCGTCCCGCTCGATGGGAATCGTCACCTCGTGAACCTTCGTGGGGTGTTCGAGTCGTTCGATGACGTTCGGGTCGATGTCGAGATGGTCGGCAGCGTGGTGCAGCTGGCGACGGGCCGTTTCGAGCGTAGACTCCGACTCGGTCGACCCTTCGGGCTCGTCGTGGGAACTGTCGGTTCGTGAGGCCATGGTCATTCGATCGGGATTCGACGGTTTCGCATCGGTCCACCACAGTCGGGACACTGGCCGGGGCTGGTCTCCGCGACGACGATGTTCCCACAAGCGAAACACTCGTAGGGGGTTTCCTCGTCCGATTTGGGGGCGACGTCTGTCATTAGAGTTCACGAGTGCCGACACGTGGATCGGGGCACTCTGAATATGGATAATACGTGTATAAGGGAATATTCGGGTGTTCGTTACCGAACTGTTTCGAGAAAAGGCGGTTCGTTATTCGACCACCTCTGAGGAAGTAGCGACGGGCCGGTTGTGCTCGTCGAAGAGCGTCGCAAACAGTTTGCGCTGAACGGTCCGAGCGTGTGTATAGAAGGCAGGTGGAGAGATCCCCAAAGTCTCGGCGACGTCTTCTCCGGTGCTCTCGCGCGGTGACTCGAAGTAGCCGCTGTAGTAGGCGGTTTGGATCACCTCGAGTTGTCGCTCGGTGAGCTTATCGAGGACCCGCGAGTAGAGGTCGCGTGCAGCCGTCTGATCGAGCGTCCGCTTGGCGCGGAGTTCGACGGTGGCGAACGTCTTCCGGACGAGTTGCGTGATCGTTCGGACGTCGATACTGTCCGGGATGTCGACGACGAGCGTCGTCGTCGTCGGATCGGCCGTCGCTTCGCGGAACACGGCACCGTGATCGGCCAGCTCCAAGGCGAGAAACGGCTGCGTAAGCCGAAGTCGCAAAACGCCGCCGTCGTCCTCGGTGCTGATCGTCCGGACGTCGTCGATGGCAACGAGGGGCGCGGCGGCTTCGACGACGTCCTCCAGCGAGGCGTCTTCGACGGTGACGAACACGTAACTCCCCTCCGTCGATTGCTGGACCCCACCCTGATACGAGAGCGTACATCCCGCGTCCCGCGCGAGTCGGGAGAGGACGAACCCCGGATCGTCGATGGCGAACTCGACTCGCGTCATCGACGTCGTGAGCAGCGCGTTCTTTCGTTCGATCGCACTGAGCGCGGACGCGATCGTTTCGCCGAGTTCGGCCAGGACGGCCTCCGTCGTGTCGTCGAAGGCATCCTGGGTCGGCGCGTAGACCGTCAGCACACCGTGGGTGAGTTCGTTGTACACGAGGGGAATACTCAGTACGGAGAGATAGTCGCGAGCGAGCGCAGCCTTGCGCCACTGGTGGTCACGGAGGCCGGCAGCGACGTTCGTCACCATCGTCACGTCGCCGGTGGCCGCGGTTTGGCCGGCTGGCTCCGCATTCGCTCCGTCGACGGCAAACGACTGACTATCCAGATAGCCCGCTTCGGCGCCCGCCCAGGCCCGTGGCTCGACGGTTTCGGTCGCCGGATCGACCGTGCCGATCCAGGCGAACCTGAACCGGTCGTCGGCGGTCAACAGCTCACAGACCGTATGATCGATTTCCTCTCGCGTTTCGGCCTGGACGAGCGCCTGATCGATCTCCCGGATCGTCTCGTTGGTTCGATTCAGGGCGGTGAGCTGTTCGTTTTGCTGCTGGAGCGTTCGGTCCTGTTCGCGAAGTTGGGACTCCCGTGTGACGCGGTCGAGAGCGGCCTCGGCGGTTGCAGCGAGCAGATCGGCCAGTTCCCGCGTCACGTCGTCGAAGACGCCAACCCGGTTCGAGCCAGCGACGAACACGCCGTGGTTCCCCAGTGGAATGTAGGCGACACTACGAAGGTCAGTCGCCCGGTTTTCGAGCCGCTCCGACTCGTGGACGTCGTCGAAGAACAACACTTCGTCCTCGACGAAACTGTAACTCGGAAGCGTTTCCCCGTCGGCATGAACGGTCGGGAGCGGTCCGTTGAGTGCTCGCATCGTGGCCGAGTGTGCCGTCGGCCGGAGGTCGTTGGTATCGGCATCGAAGAGATAGACGGCACTCGCATCCAGGTCGAGGACGCCGGGAGTATCGTCGACGACATGCTGGGCGATCTCCCGATGGGTTTCAGCGTACAGGAAATCTCGGGCCGTCTCCTGGAGGGTCGCGAGCGCCTCTTCGCGTTGCTTGCGTTTCGTGATGTCCCGACAGCTAAAGAGGAGCGTCCCGTCCCGAATCGAGACTTCGCGAACGTTGACCAGGAGCGTGTGCTCGCGACCCGCCTTGTCCGTCGCGGTCGTCTCGATGTTCTTGAGAACGCCCTCCGTCGCGAGTTCGTCACGGTCGAAGAGGTCCGCTCCAAGGAGGTCGTCGATCGTCCCCTGCTCGTGAATTTCGTCGGCCGTGTAGCCGAAGATGAAGTGAACGTTGGGACAGACGTAGGTGTACTCGCCGTCTTCGTTCGTGATGAGAACCGTGTCGGTCATGTTGTTCAGCGTCACGCGGTGGAGCTCCTCCGATCGCCGGAGGTCGCGTTCGAGATCGACGCGCTCGGTGATATCGACGCCCTCGACGACGATCGAAACGAGCGCTCCACGTTCGTTCTCGACCGGGCGCACGGAGAGATCGACGACACGTGGGTCCTCGAGGTGTGGCGGCTGTGTGACGACCGCGTTGCCGAATCTGCCATCGCGTGCGTTCGCCACCATCTGTTCGACGTCCGGGTTCGTCGCGTCGGGCGCGGCCCACCACGGAAGCGTCCCGAAGGGTTCGCCGACGATCGATTCGACGTCTGCATCGATCATCTCCCGGGCTGTCTCGTTCACACGAACGAGGGCACCCTCCGGATCGAGCACCCACGTCGCGGTCCGCGAGTCGTCGAATATCGCGTCGAACTGTCTGGCCCGCTCCCGTTGGGTGGCCGACCGCCGAGCGGATCGGATGGCACGTTCGGTTCGGTCGACGAGTTCGTCGATCATCCCCTCGACCGGTTCCGTGAGTGCGATGTAATCGCTGACACCGGCTTCGATGGCCTCGCTGGCGATGGCTTCACTCCCGGCAGCGGTACCGAGCAGGACTGGGAGTGTGGTCGTCTCCTCGCGGATTGCTCGAAGGAGATCGAGTCCGGTCGACTCGTCGAGCGCGTACGCGCTGATGAGACAGTCGGTGGTTCCCTCTCGGACGACGTCGAGCGCCTCCGTCCCGGTTCCGACCGTACGTACGGTCGCTTGCGTCCGTGTCTCGAGTGCGGCGGCGAACCGCGTGAGCCAGTCGTCCGGGCCGACGAGCAACACCGTCGACGAATCGACGACGGGGGAGGAAGCGCCCATCATTCGACGACACGGAGACGGCGAGTGGTCCGCTCGGTGTCGCTGCGAGTTCGCCACCAGTGCTGCCGGTGGCCCAGCGCGGAATATCCGTGCATAGATTGCTTAGCATGAAACCACCTCGGGACAAAGAGGTTTTCCACCGAACCCCCGGGTGGCGGCGAGGACGGATCGAGCATCCAAACCTCGTGACGGTCGGCCGTCCCGCCCGTCGCCGTCCGATCACGCCCTCGAACACGGCCTCCCGAACCGATCGCCGCTCGCGAACCCCCCACACGGCCCGCGGCGGAAGCATCATGCGACACGGTTCGACCAGCCGTGGGGACCTCGGGTCGTCCACGCGTTCGTTGGGTCGGGTCCCGTCGGGCGGATCGTCGAAGCAGTGGCTGGTGAGTTCTCAGCGTCGGGACGAACGGACGAACGCACGCCGCAGGACAGTCAGGAGGACGTACGTCTCGTATTTCTGGGTCCGGCAGTGTTCGCAGGGCTGCATGTCCGCGACGATCCCCTCGATCGTGTCGTCGTGCTCGTCCGTGAGCGTGGTGAGTGCGTCCGTAATCCGGGGCTGGACGGCGTCGATCATCCCCTCGACGGCGGGGTCGGCCGAATCCGGGAGCGAGTACGAGAGAACGATCGTATTCGCGTGGTAATACTTCGTCGTTCCGCCGCGACCCTCCTCGAAGCGAACGACGTCGACGAGGTCCGCGTCCCGGAGCTCGTTGATGTGGTGGCGAACCGTGTTCTCCGTCCGGTCGACGCCGCGGTCGTCGAGGCGTTCGTGGACCTCGGTCGCGGTCAGGGCCTCCTCGGATAGAATGTCGAGGATCATCGCCCGCATCGGCTCGTCGATGGCGTCGGAGACCCGCGGGTCCCGCACCGCGATGTCGTCGAGACGATGATCGGTTCCGGAATCACTCATACGAGAACCGAGCGCGAGCACGCGGGAAAAGGTAGCGGGACGACAGTGGAGTCTATCGTGGAATCACGGAAGGGACCCGCGAGAACGAAAGCTCTAGACGACCTGTTTGACCGTTCCAATCCCCCATTTACGTATTCAAACATATCATCTAAAAAATACTTATCGGAGTGCGGGCACTACCTCGAACTGTCATGAGCGACACAACCCAGTTCCGCGTCCTCGATTTCGACTGCCCGACCTGTGCGAGCACCGTCGAACGCGCCCTCTCGAACGTCGACGGCGTCCAGCACGTCGAGGTCCACTACGCGACCGGCCGCGTCGAGATCGAGTACGACGACGGCGTCGCTGCTCCCGACGCCTTCGCAGAGACCATCGAAAACCAGGGCTATACGCCCCAGCCCGCATAGTAGTATGAACGGACGCTCGATCACGCAGTACTACCGGAGCCACCGGACGGCCATCGTCACGGCGACGAGCGGCCTGCTGTACGGAGGCGGCTGGAGTCTCGGCTACCTCACGGGGTTCGAGACGGCAAGCGCCGCCGTCCTCATCCTGGCGACAGTCGTGGGTGGCTACGACATCGCCGAGACAGCGTACCACGAGGTCACCAACCGGACGCTCGGCATCAAGACGCTGGTGACGCTGGCCGCCATCGGCGCCATCGTCATCGGGGAGTACTGGGAGGCCGCGGCCGTCGTCTTCCTGTTCAGCCTCGGCAGCTACCTCGAAGGCCGAACGATGCGGAAGACCCGGACGGCCCTCCAAGAGCTACTGGAGATGACGCCCGACACGGCGACCGTTCGTCGCGACGGGGACCTGCAGGAGGTACACGCCCGCGAGGTCGAGGAGGGCGAGGTCGTCATCGTCAAACCGGGTGGGAAGATTCCGGTCGACGGGACCGTCGTCGACGGCGAGAGTGCGGTCGACCAGGCGCCGGTTACCGGCGAGAGTGCGCCCGTCCCCAAGGCCGACGGCGACGAAGTCTACGCCGGAACGATCAATCAGGAGGGGGCGCTAGAGGTCCGGACGACGGGCGCGGGGTCGGATACGACGCTCGAACGCATCATCCGCCGCGTCGAGGAGGCCCAGGAGGCGCAGTCGCCGACCGAGAGCCTCATCGATCGGTTCGCGAAGTACTACACCCCGGCCGTCGTCGTGCTCGCTATCGGCGCGTATGTGGTCACGCAGGACGCGATCCTGTCGCTGACGCTGTTGGTCATCGGCTGTCCCGGCGCGCTGGTCATCGGACCGCCGGTCAGCATCGTCTCGGCCATCGGCAACGCCGCCCGGTCGGGCGTGCTGATGAAGGGCGGCGAACACCTCGAACGCGCCGGCAAGATCGACCTTGTCGCCTTCGACAAGACCGGGACCCTCACCAAGGGCGAGACCACGGTCGCCGACGTCGAGGTGTTCGGCGTCGGCGAGGACGAGGTCCTCGAACTCGCGGCGACCGCCGAGAAGAAGAGCGAACACCACCTCGCGGACGCGATCATCGACGCGGCCCGCGAGCGCCCGACCGCTGCGACGGACGGTGGGGCGACGGTCGCCCAAGCGGACGATGCGGATGTGAGGTACCGGTCGGTCCCCGATCCGGACGACTTCGACGTCGTCGCCGGCAAGGGTGTCGTCGCCCACGTCGGCGTCTCCGGCACGGTCGGAGGCTCGTCGGACGAGTCCGACGGCGGCCACGAAGTCGTCGTCGGCAACCGCGCGCTACTGGACGACCGCGACATCGACGTCCCCAGTCGGGTGGCCGACTACATCCGTGAGCGTGAGGAGCGCGGCGAGACGGTCGTCCACGTCGTGCGGCGGGCGGTCGGAGCGACTGACGGGAGCGAGGCCGCCGAGCGCGCGAACGGGGAGCGGGAGCGATCCGTGAGCGGCGACTGGGATATCATCGGCGCAATCGCGATGCGGGACGAACTCCGGGAAGCCGCCCCTGGCGTCGTCGCGGCGCTCCGGGACGCCGGCATCGAGACAGTGATGCTTACCGGCGACAACGAGCGGACGGCCGCTGCCGTTGCCGAGGAAGTCGGCATCGACGAATATCGCGCCGAACTCCTTCCCGAAGACAAGCAGTCCGTGATCGAAGCCTACCAGGCCGACGGGCACGTCGTCGCCATGGTCGGCGACGGCATCAACGACGCACCGTCGCTGGCGACGGCCGACGTCGGCATCGCGATGGGCGCCGCAGGGACGGACACCGCCATCGAGACGGCGGACATGGCGCTGATGGCCGACGACCTCGAACGCATCCCGTACGCGGTCAAACTGAGCAAGGCGACGCGCCGGAACGTCCTCGAGAACGTCGGGCTCGCGGTGCTGACCGTGACCGTCCTTCTCGCGGGCGTGCTCACCAGCTACGTCACCCTCGCCGCCGGGATGCTGGTCCACGAGGCCAGCGTCCTCGCGGTCATCCTCAACGGGATGCGACTGCTCCGCTACTGAACGTCACAGACGATCACCATGACATCGAATTCAACACCGGCTGACACGACTCACGAGGGAACCGACTGGCAGGTCGACTACGACGTCGACCCGATCGAAATTCGCGACCCCGTCGCGGCGGCCCTCGGCGTCCTCGAACCCGGTGACCCGTTCGTCGTCACCTACACGGACGCGGTGAAAGAGGCCGGGCACTCCTGTCCGACCGCCGCGGGCGCCTACCGGATCACCCAACTGGGGCTCGACGCCCTGTATGCCGACGGCTCTCCAGTCCGGAGCGAGGTCGAGGTCCGAGCGGCCGGCCCGCGGGACGACGCGACGTACGGCGTGATGAGCCGCATCGTCTCGTACATCACCGGCGCGGCCGAAGACGACGGTTTTGGCGGACTCGCCGGCGGCTACGGCGGGCGTCGCGACCTCTTACACTTCGACGCGTTCGACCCGGACACGGCAGACCCGACGTTTCGCCTCCGACGGACCGACACCGACGAGACGGTGCAGGTGACCTACCACGTCGGCGAGGTTCCCGACGGCGGGCCCGCAATCGGAACGCTCCGGGCGATTCTCGACGGGACGGCGAGGGATCGACAACGGGAGGCCTTCGCTGACGCCTGGCACCGGCGCGTGCAGGCCGTCCTCAGCGACGACTCGCTGTTCGCCGTCGAGCAGGTGTGAACGCGGCGGCGTATCCCCCACAGCCGAGATGAGTTGCCGCGGTCGTCGATTACCTCGAGGGCCGCGATGGCGACATCACCGGGTTGCCGGGTAGTCGTTACGGCGGTCCGTCCACGTTAGTGACGATTCCTGTACCGTTCGGTTCGGTCGTCCGCCGGGCGAAGGGAAACGCATCAAAAGACGATCAGCTAAGTTGCGTCACAGCGTTGATCCGATGATACGCGTTCTGGAACGCCGCGGCATCTTCCTCAAGCAGGGCGACGACCAGCAATTCACTGTGAGTCCTGATACAATCGACAAGCTCCCTGATGCGGTCAGCATCGATGGCCTCTAGCGAGTCCAGTAGGAGCATCGGGACCGTCTCGTGGATATCGTGGGACAGATAGCCAGTCAGAGCGACCACGATTCCCACCACCTCTCGTTCACTTTCGCTGAGGTGATCGATGGAATCCTCGTATACCGTCCCCGATTCGTCCTCCCGGACGATATGGAGATCAAACGTGGTGTCATTACCCGTCGAACGTCGTTCCAGCCACACCCGTGCGATGTTTTCGTATTCGAGCCGGTCGATGATCGTCTCCATCTGCTGATTGAACGTGTCAACCGTACTCCGTTCGATTGTTTCGATCCGTGACCGGAGCGAGTTCAACTCGTCCGTCAGCTCAGTCCGCCGGGCCTCGAGATCGTCGTACTTGCCGAGTTGGTACTCGATCTCGTTTATTTCGTCGTTGACGTCTTGGAGTTCTTGTTCGAGTTGCCCCCGTTCGTACTCGAGTTCACTCACCCGTTCATACAGGTCGAGTTCTTCGTTGCTGTCCTCGGTTCGTGCCGCCTCCAGTTCGGACTGTTTCGCCGTTAGCTTCTCACGGAGTGATTCGGCTTCGTCAACCAGTTCCGCGATCGTCTCTGTTCGCTGTTCGAGTCCCTCCTTGAGATCACGTTCGCGCTCGGTCAGTTCTCGATGCCGATCGATCGCCTGTTCGATCTTGTTTCGTTGGGAGTCCAACTCATCGAGCCGAGCACGGATCTGCCGACGTTCGTCTCGTTTGTTATCCGCGAGTTGTTCGATTGCATCAAGCTGGTCCATGATGGCCTGACGCTCGACCAGACTCCCACACGTCCAACATTCTATCGACTGGCTTGCCGGGTTCAGTGCGGTCAATTTATCCTCAGGTGCCAACTCCGCCACGACCGTCTCGTCGCCAGCCAGTACGTCACGGGTTTGCTTGGCAATCGTCGATAGCTCGCTGACCGTCGACGAAAGTTCGGTTTCCCGCTCCTGGAGACGGTCGATATCCTGTGTGATCGCTTCGAGTTCCCCCTGACGCAGTTCCAGTTCCTCGAGTTCTTCGCGAACCTGCTCCAGATCCGACTGTAACTCCTCCCGGATACTTCGCTGGGTTTCCAGTTCCGATTCGGTCTTTGTGAGTTCCGTCTGTGTGTCCTCGAACTCGCGCCGGATCGACTCGATTTCGTCCGACGCCGTCTCCGCCGATTCGACGTTCTCGGTCTCTTCACGGAGCGCTTCGAGCTGCGATTCGATGTCCGTAATCTCCTCTCGAAGGTTGGTCCGGCGTGTCTCCAACTTGGGGAGACGGTTCCGCTCTCTATCGATCGAATTCAATCGTTCGTCGATTCGTTTCCGCTCCGATTTGAGCGACGAAATTTCCGCTTCGAGTTCCTCGGTATCGACGGGGGCCAGAAGCAGGTCCGTGAGATCCTCTCCGGAACGAACCGCACGCCGAATCGGATTGTCTTCGAGCAGAGAGACGAACAGATCGACTACCTCCTCGAGGTCCGTATACGGGTCGCCGGTCGTGTGAATGCCACCCGCCGTGCGTTCGTACCGACGCGTGTACTCCTCGTCGTCGACCACGAGTTCGACACGTCCACTATCCGCTCCGCGTCGTAGCACGCCAGCCGAACCACCCAACCCCCCGATGAACGCTCGGAGGAGAGAAGTCCTGTTGGTCGCATTCGGACCGGTGAGCAGCGTCACACCCGGCTTGAACGTCACCTGCTTCTCGCGTATGCCACCGATGTTTCGAACGGAGAGAAAAAGTTCCCCAGTAGAGAGCGATTCGTTTGTTCGTGAGTTCGTAGGTTCGCTCATTCAGTCATCGTATATGTGAATCCTCGTGGTATAAAAAAACTGATTCGAACAATCCGAAATCATGTATCGCTGCGTTGATCGAAACCGATATTGTCGAGAATCGAGTACGCTCACGACGTGACATCGGCTTCCGATACGTCCGGATCCGACGAGGGTGACGGATCGGACAAGCCGCCGTGTTGTAAAGTCGAGCGGACGGCTGCCCGATTTGACTCCCTGGAGTTGCTCTCGGAACTTTCGGCCAAACGGAGAGTCGGCGACAGTTTTCGCACGATAGCGGCGTATTTCAACCGGAAAATCGTCGCACAAGCCCTCGACGATGCGGACATCGAGCAAGACCGGAGTCTCCATGCGGCACTGACTGGGGACGAGATCGCGGAAGACGTGTACGACGTCCTTCGGGCGGATTCGACGTCAGATATCAAGCGTGCCGAGGTGCGTGCTCGACTGTCGGACGGAGGGGTCGACGTGTCGACGCTCGAATCCGCCTTCGTCTCACACGTCACGATCCGATCGCATTTACAGAACTGTGTCGAGGTGACACCCGACGAATCCTTACCCCCGTTCGACCAGATAATCAATACCACACAGGGTGCCAGAAGCCGAGCCGTGAACGTGATCCAGAGTACGATCGACCGAGCAGTGGAGAACGGCCAACTCCAGGCGGGTGATCTTGAGGTCGATATCTCCGTTCAGATGAGTTGCCAGGACTGTGGTGAGACGTTCTATCTGGCGGAACTACTCGATCAACGTCGGTGTTCTTGTACTACGTCCCGTTCGAACGACCCGTGAGTAGATAGTGACAGTTTTTTAATTGGATCCTCGGCAGTTGTCGATGTCTCCGTCCCTATTTTCACGTCCAGGGTCGGTGAGTAGAAACGAGATGCGGGAGCAAACCATCAGTAAAAGGATAGCTTCGCGACGGGGAGAAACGAGCACCGAAGGTACGACGTACTTCGATATCGATCGGGAAATGCTCGGGTCCGTGTCATTTAGATAAACTACTGGTGTGATTTAAAACGATGGCTTATACGATCTATTCTCGCCTATATTTTTTGAAATACAAAAAATAGTAGATTATATATACACTAGCAAGCAAAATGGCCACACATGTATTTATAATATAAGATAGTCGTATTTGCTATTGTGTATATTCAGTTGCTATATGTTGGACAACATATACTAATGTTACAAACGGTTCTGTGGCCAAATTTGTCGTAATCTGATAGTTTCTGTGCCGAAGTCGTCGGCACTCGACAGCGTCGGGTCGATGTGTCCCGCGTTCGTGTCGATGGCCGCAGTTAACACCACATGGTTTGTAAAGTTGCTGGCTGGTGGGTGTCGCGGGACACTCTCACGCGAACCGGTTCGAACAAAGTTTTATCAGATTACCTAACACACGACACGTTGATGGCGCACGTCGAAAATCTCTGGGTCTATCCGATCAAGGGATTAGATCGGATGACAGTCGAAACCATCAGTATCAACGACGCCGGAACGTTCCAAGGAGACCGGGAGTACGCGATGTTGGATCCCGGCGAAAACAACGTGATCGAGGATCGCTTCGATTCAGTCGGCAAGACGTTCAACGGGAAAGAGATCGATCACACTCACGAGGTGCGGTCTGCCTTCGATCCGGAGACCCGCGAGCTCACGTTGACCATGCGCGAGAGCGGAACGGGAGTGACGTTCGACCTGCAAACCGAACGCGATGCCGCAAGCGAATGGTTCAGCGAGTTCGTGGGGGAGTCGGTCGAACTGCGCCATCGAGAACCACCGTCGTTTATCGACCGGCCGAAACTGGGTCCCTCCGTCATTAGTACTGGTACCCTCGAGGAGGTTGCATCGTGGTTCGACGACATGACCGTGGAGGGAGCGCGGATTCGTCTCCGACCGAATATCGAAATCGGCGGCGTCCCGCCC
>Ga0207813_100564_pt1 | contig 19021 bp, 20 predicted proteins | sample A23E3SouthBayCA_2_FD_187730 | JGI IMG/M metagenome (GOLD analysis project Ga0207813, IMG submission 187730) | Aerobic enrichment media microbial communities from Eden Landing Ponds, California, USA - A23 E3 (4) (SPAdes) | ecosystem: Environmental > Aquatic > Marine > Unclassified | place... | reverse complement strand
GACAGTCGCGACGTCGACGATATCGCGCGCAGTTTCGAGCTGTTCGACGGAGACGTTGCTCAGCCCGACGTGGCGGATCAGCCCCTCGTCTTTCATCTCTGCGAGTGCGTGCACGGAGTCTTCGAACGGCGTATCGGGATCCGGCCGGTGATACTGATAGAGGTCGATCGTGTCGACACCCAATCGATCCCGGCTCGCGAGGACGGCGTTGCGCAGATAGTCTGGATCGCCCTGCGGGAGCCAGTCTCCGTCCGTATTGCGCAGCAGTCCGCCCTTGGTCGCGACGACGAGCTCGTCCGGATACGGTGCGAGCGCTTCGCCGATCAGCCGTTCGCTGACACCCGGGCCGTAGGAGTCAGCTGTATCGATGAAATCCACGCCCAGCGAGAGCGCCTGATGGAGCACCCGCCGAGCCTCGTCTTCGTCGTCCGGGCGGCCGATGATATCCTCGCCCGTGATCCGCATCGCGCCGTATCCCAGCCGGTGAATTGTCGTCTCGCCGTCGAGGTCGAACGTGTCGCTTCGGTTCGCGAGTCCCATACTCCCGCCCACGACTGCCAGCGTGATGGGCTTTGGCCCTCGAGTGCGAGAGAACCTGTATCACGACGCCACAAATGCTTTTTCTCCCCATCCGGAACAGGGAGGTATGACCGGTCCAACCTTCACGTCGGGCGAACGCGTCTCCCTCCATCCCGTCGAAGAGGAAGACCTGGACGCGTTCGCTCGCGCCCGAAACGATCCCGATCTCCGCGTCCCGCTCTGTATCGATTCGGCGACGAATCGCGAGGCTCTCGAGGAGTTCCACGAGGACACTGTCTCAGGCGGAGACGGCTACTGGTTCGTCGCGACGGCCGACGACGAGACAGTCGGGGCCGTCACCTTTCCGGACGTCCGGGAGGGGGACGGCCTGGCCGATCTCGCCTACTGGATCCTGCCCGAACATCAGGGCCAGGGTCTCGGACGGGAGGCGGTCTCGCTGTTGCTCGAATACGGTTTCACAGAGCTTCGACTCCATCGCGTCCGGGCGGACTGTCTCGCCACGAACGAGGCCTCTCGCGGCCTGCTCGAATCGCTGGGATTCGCCAGGGAAGGGCAGTTCCGCGAGGCCTCCTTTCGGGACGGGTCGTACGTCGACGTATTGCGCTACGGACTGCTCGAGGCGGAATGGGGTGGTGTCTGATGCCCGGTCCCGCGTTCCTCCGTGGCGAGTCGGTCAGCCTCCACACCTGGGAAGAAGAAGACTACGAGTTCTTCGAAGAACACCGCAACGAGGAGTCGATCCGGCGGCCGCTGACCGACGTCTCGCCGCGGAACCGCGAGCAGGTCGAGGAGCACTTCGAGGAGCGCGTGTACGGCGATGACGACGACGGGATGGTGTTTCTGATCTGTACGGGCGACCGCGATGCGATGCGAACCGGCGACGAGGACGGTCTGACCCGCGTCGGCGAGGTCGGTATCCCCTGGGTCAACCAGCCACACGGGTCCGGGATGCTCATGTACTGGATCGCTCCGGACCACCAGGGCAACGGCTACGTCACGGAAGCGACGGCACTCCTGCTGGATCACGCCTTCGGGCAGCGACGCCTCAACAAAGTCTGGGCGATGGTCATCGAGCCCAACGACGCCTCCCAGGCCGCCCTCGAATCGCTCGGCTTCGAGCAGGAAGGTGCCTACCGGAAGGAGACCTTCTACGAGGGCAAGTACGTCGACAGTCGCCGCTACGGGATGCTCGCCGAGGAGTGGCTGTCCGACCGATGAGCGCGAGCGCGTCCCTCCGGTCCTGGGTGCGGGCCTCGCCCGCAGACCGCTGGTCTCACACACCACTCACAGGTTGCAACGAACTCCGGCACGCAAACGTAGACTGACAGACACCGATCCACAGCCATGGTCGACGCCTCTCGCACCGTTCTGAAGTACTACCTCTACCGCGCGACCAGCGGTCCGGGATTCACCTATCCGATCTACACGCTCTTTCTCCTGCTGAACGGGCTGAGTTACACCGAGATCGGTATCATCGCGACGATACAGGCGCTCATCGTCGTCGGCGGAGAGATCCCGACGGGCTACGTCGGCGACCGGATCGGGCGTCGCAACAGCCTCGTCATCGCGGCCGTCATGTTCCTGATCTCCAACGCCGGCTATCTGACCGCGACTGATTTCTGGGGGTTCCTGTTTGTCTTCGGGACCCTCTCGTTCGGGCAGACGTTCGTCTCCGGGAGCGGCAGCGCCTGGCTGTATGACACCCTCCAGGAACACAACATCGAGGGCGAGTACACCAGGATCAGCGGCCGCGCAGGGGCGGTTTCGAAGGCCGTGCAGGCGGTCACAATGATCGCCGGAGGACTGCTGTACGTCGCCGATCCGTACTACCCCTTCTACGCCGCCGTCGCCCTCAGCGTGCTCAACGTCGGTCTCGTCCTCCGCCTGCCGAAAAACGCCGCCTACGCCGCCGACGACGAGCGACAGGCCGAGGGCGAGAGCCTCTCGATGCTCGATGCCCTGCCGACGATCCGGGACCGGATCACCGCCCGCGAGCTCCGCTGGTTCGTGGTCTACATGTCGCTGTTCTCCGGCGCGTTGATGACCGCCGACATGTACATTCAGCCGGTGGTCCGCGATGCCCTCGAACAGTCCTTCGGTGCGGTGCTCGCGACCTACGGCGTCGAGGAGGCCGCGACGCTCGGGTTCTTCTACGCTTCGTTCATGGGCGTGTCGGCGATCGGTAGCGACTACGCCGCCGAGATCGAGTCCTGGCTCGGCGTCCGGAAGGCGATGTTGCTGTTGCCGGCCGGGATCGCCGTCTTCTATCTGGTGCCCGTGTTCGCTCCGGTCGCAGTCTTCCCGATGTTCTTCGTGATGAAAGGCTCCAACAGCCTGATCTTCCCCATCTCGAGCCGCTACATCAACGATCACATCGGATCTGTCGGTCGCGCGACGGTCATCTCCGCGATCGCGATGGTCCGGGCGGTCGCTGGCATCCCGTTCCGGGTCGGCAGCGGCGCGTTCGCCGATCTCTTCACGCCGATCGCCGCCGTCGCCGCGCTCGGGGCTTCCTTCCTCGTCGGGGCCGTGCTACTGTACGTGTTTGCGACGCCGATCCGCGAGGTAGACGTACCCGACCGGTCGGAGTCGACCGAAGCGACTCCCGGCCCCGTCGACTAGCTGTCGTCGCCTTCGACTGTTCGCCACAGGTACAGACTCGCGTAGCTCCGATACGGTGCCCAGCGCTCGGCGCGGTCACGCATCGCTGTTCGATCCTTGACGGCGAGGTCCGCGAACAGCCGAGCCATCCCCTTGCGGATCCCGAGGTCACCGACCGGGAAGACGTCGGGCCGGCCCAGCGAGAAGAGCAGTTGCATGTCGGCCGTCCACGTGCCGACGCCGGTGATCGAGGTCAGCTCCGCCCGGACCGCGTCGTCGTCCATCCCCTCGAAGTACGCCAGGGAGTATCCCTCCTCGCGGAACGTCCCGGCGACGTTGTTGACGTATCGAGTTTTCTGGCGAGACAGTCCGGCGTCCCGGAGGGTCTCGTCGTCGGCGTTCAGGATCTCCTCCGGCGTGATCTCGACCGCGTCGAACAGCCGTTCCTTGGTCGCCGCTGCCGATGCCATCGAGACCTGCTGTCGGAGGATCGAGACGACGAAGCGGGCGAAGAAGTCCTCGGCCGGCTCGACGCGGAGGACGCCGACGTCTTCGACGACGGGGCCGAGTTTCGTGTCGGCTCGGAGGGACTCGTGTGGATCGGAGGTCATCGGTACGTGGGCAACGGATCGGTCGACGTTCGCTAGTCGAGGCCGCTGTCGTCGTCACAGCAGTCCGCCCCGAGTAACGCGTCACCGTCCGACGCCGACCCGCTGTTGGCGCGGACGTCATCTGTCAGCGGAACGTCGTCGCTGTCGCCGGCGACCGCAGCAGGATTGCCGGTGACGGTCATCCCAGATGGCACGTCGCTGAGGACGACGGCTCCGGCACCGACGCTAGCGTTTTCACCGACAGTGATATCGCCGAGTAACGTCGCGTCTGCACCGATCGTGACGCCGTCCTCAAGGGTCGGGTGGCGCTTCTCCCGGCGCATAGATTTCCCGCCGAGCGTGACACCGTGGTACAGCAGGACGTCATCGCCGATCTCGGCAGTCTCGCCGATGACTGTCCCCATCCCGTGATCGATGAAGAACCGATCGCCGATCTCGGCGGCCGGATGGATCTCGACGCCGGTGAGAAAGCGAGTTACGTGTGACAGCAGGCGCGCCGTCAACCCGAACCCGTTCTCGTGTAGCCAGTGTGCGATGCGATACAGCCAGACAGCGTGCAATCCCGGATACGTGAGGAGGACCTCCAGCGGACCTGTCGCAGCCGGGTCCTTTGCGCGTGCGGCCCGGACGTCCTCGCGGATACGATCGAACATTTGTCGTGTGGTAGTGTGATACTCAGAGGCGGTGCCCAGCAGATGGGAATTTACCGACAGCCCAGCGCGGCTGGGCAGAGCTGGCTGTCGGCGCGCGAGCGGACTGCAGCCGTGCGCGAGTTCTGCATATCCGAATCTTGGGGGAGCGGAAACAAAAATGGCGTGATCCTGTCGGTCACACCGGTTTCGGGACTATGCTGGACTTCCGTCGACGGCCTGGGACTGCGGAACAGCCGCTAGCGCGGCTTCCAGTCGGTTGGCGACGTCCTCGACGATCGGTTCGAGATCGTCGTCGTCGATGATCGACATCAGTTCACGGGGGTCGACGACGCTCACGCCGGTCTCTCCCTCGTCGGTCTCGTAGACGACGACGTTGCAGGGCAGCAGCGCCCCGAGTTCGAAGTCGACATCGAGTGCGTCGTAGGCCAGCGGCGGGTTGCACGCGGCCAGAATTCTGTATCGCGCGTATTCCTTGTCCAGTTTATTTCGGAACGCGGCCTGCATGTCGATATCTGCGAGGACGCCGAATCCCTCCTCCGAGAGAGCGTCGGTCACGGCGTCGATCGTCTCGTCGAAGGCCGCGTCGACTCGATACTGGTTCGTGTATGGTGCCATACACCCACTAAAGGGGGCTGGACGGATGAGTCCTCCGGGGCCGGCAATCGGCGACGGTGAGCTAGCGCCACCGCACGGTCGGTCGACGCGGGTGGCCAAGGGAAACACCCTTCCCGGTGCCGCCACAGCACCCGATCGATGAGGGATTCCGACGGTGAGGAAGACGTCAGAGAAGCGGTTGAGCGCTCGAGAAGCGGCGCTCCTGCGGCTGGCCGGGTGATCCGCGATCGGTTCTCGAGCGACGAAGTGTTCCAGCGGATCATCGCCGCCGCCGACGAGGAGATCACCGCTGGCAGCCGAGAGCTGTTCTTCAGCGGCCTGGCCGCCGGGTTCGCGATCACGATCACGTTCTTGCTGTACGTCTCGCTGACGGCTTCGACGGGCGGCGATCCGATACTCAGCGCGATGCTGTACCCGCTGGGATTCATCTATATCATCATCGGTGGGTATCAGCTATACACCGAGAATACACTCCCGCCAGTCGCGCTTACGCTCGAACGGCTGGCGAGCATTCCGGCGCTGTTGCGCAACTGGATCGTCGTGCTAACGGGGAACTTCACCGGCGGCGCGCTCGGTGCGGCGGCGCTGGCCTACGGCGGCGTTCTCGATGACGCTGAGGCGGCAGTGGCCTACGACATCGCCCACAAGGGTATCGAGGCCGCACCCGCCGTGCTGTTCACGAAGGCCGCCTTCGCCGGCCTGATCGTCGCCGGCGTCGTCTGGGTCGAGTACGCTTCTCGGGACACGATCTCCCGGCTCGCGGTCGTCTATCTCGCCTTCCTGGCGATTCCTCTGGGTGGGCTCTTCCACGTCGTGGTCTCGTTCACCGAGATGCTGTACCTGGTGTTCGTCGGCGATCTGGCAGTCTTCGTCGGGATGACGGATTTCGTCATCCCGGTGTTGCTCGGGAACACGATCGGGGGTGTCGTACTCGTAACCGCGGTCAACTACTTCCAGACGACCGAACATCGCCTCGAATCCGCCCGCTTCGAAGGAGCGAACCGGCGGCTTTCGCCGAAGGAGTGGGCCTTCGGCGGACTGGTCGGACGGTCGTACGTCCCGGTGATCGACACGGCAGCGAAACACGCCCGGACGGACGAGGGGACCTACCGGATCCTCGTCCCGATTTCGAACCCCCGAACCGAACAGCGGCTGGTCGAGTTCGCCAGCGCGATCGCCAGCGCGCACGAACAGGCCATAGTCCACGCCGTCTACGTCGTCCAGACGCCGTCCCGGAGCCGATACGACAACGACTCCCGACGGGAACTCGTCGAGGAATCGGATCAGTTGCTCTCGGAGGTCTGCAGCGTTGCCGACGACTACGGCGTTGAGGTCGAAACCTCGACGGTCGTCTCCCATCGCTCGTTCGAGGAACTGTTCACGGTCGCCGACCGTGACGACGCCGACCTCGTCGTGATGGGCTGGGGCGAGGATCGCCTGTGGGACGCCGCTCGCGCCGAGCGGCCGATCGGCGAACTCACGAACCGACTCCCGTGTGACTTCCTGATCGTCGACGACCAGGGGATCGACACCGCTCGGATCCTGCTCCCGACCATCGGCGGCCCCAACGCCGAATTGAGCACGGAAGTCGCGGCCGCGCTGCAGTCAGTCAGGGACACCGAGGTGACGCTTCTCTATGTCGCGGACAGTCCCGAAGACGTCGAAGACGGCGAGCAGTTCCTCGAAAACTGGGCGATCGATCACGGGCTGGAGGACGTCGAAATCATCGTCGACGGGTCTGGCGAGATCGAGGCGACGATCGAGCGCGAGGCCCAAAACCACACAATGTTGATTCTCGGAGCCAGCGAGCGGGGCGTCCTCGCGCGCCTGGTCCGGAACACGCTCCATCTCGACATCCTCGATGAGGTCGAGGCCTCGGTCGTCATCGCGGAGCGGTCGAACGGGCGGAGCCTCTGGCGACGCCTGTTCGGACGACGATAAGAGCAGGTCACACCGACGGCCGGCTAGGTTCGCTGCCAACTCAGATACGCCACGTAGCCGACGAACACGAGCAGATACGTCACTGCGATCCCTTCAGTCAACAGATTCCGCCCTGCGAAGACGATGAGTGCGATAACCATCGGGCCCGATAGCAGCAGGCCGTCGAGCACCCGGTCGTCGGCACCTGATTCGAGCACCTGTCCGATCAACGGGACGTCTTCGACGTTCATTGGTAGATCCCTCCGCGCTTGAAGATCGCCCGAAGCAACACCAGCACGGGGATGATCTCCAGGCGACCGATCCACATGTTGAACAGGAACATCACCTTCCCGAGATCGGGCATCGACGGCCCGGTGATCCCCGCGGACAGGCCCACGTTACCCTGAGCGCTTGCGACCTCGAAGATGACGTTTTCGAGGGTGTAATCGCCCATCGGCAGGACGAGCAACAACACGAACATTGCGACCGTGAGGAACACGACCCAGAGGACGGCGATGATCCCCGCCTCCTCGAACTCCCGTCTGGCTTCGCGCTCGTCCAGTCGACGGCCGTCGATCTCCAGCCGTCGGACTGCCGACGTAGGATAGAACACGTCGGAGATACGATACTGGATCCCCTTGAACAGCGTCGCCAGCCGGATCAGCTTGATTCCGCCGACGGTCGACCCCGCGGCCGCGCCGGTCACCATTCCGCCGGTGACGGTCAGCTGTGCGGCGGCCGTCCAGTTGCCCAGCGCGACGTTCGTCGAGCTGACTGCCGTCTGAAAGCCCGTACAGGACATCGCCGAGACGAACTGGAAGAGTCCGTAACGCAATGCCGTGAACGCCGAGCCGTAGGTGCCACCGAAGTACACCAGCGCCCAGAGGAACGCCGAGCCCAGAGTGAACCCGCCCAGCACCCACCGCGTCTGGAGGTCGGTGTAGAAGTTCTTCAGATCGCCCCGGAGGATGAGAAAGTGGATCGGGAACGCGATCGATCCGAGCGTCATAACCGGCAACAGCGCGAAGTCGATCGCGACGCTGTCGTAGGTCGCGATGGAGTTGTCGGTGATCGAGAATCCGCCGGTCGCCAGCCCGGTCATACCGTGGTTGATTGCCCCCCAGATCGGCATACCCGCCAACCAGAGGATCGTGATGGAGACGAACGTGAAGAGGACGAAAATCCACCAGATCGTCCGGACCGTCGAGACGATCGAGGGATGGATCTTCTCCGAGCGCGCCTCACTCTCATAGAGCGTCAGCGATCCGCTGCCAGGCCGGGCAAGAATCGCCGTCGTCAGGACGATCACGCCCACGCCGCCGATCCACTCGATAAAGGTTCGCCACCACTGCAGCGTCCGGGGCAGGACCTCCTCGTTGTCGGTCATCGTCAGCCCCGTCCCGGTAAAGCCGCTCATCGACTCGAACAGCGCGTTCAACGGTTCCGTGAACGCCGCGAGGGTCGAGGTCCGGGCCGAGGACGGAACCGAGAGCAATGCCGGGTCGAGTTCGGCCGTCCAGGCGACGAGCAGGAACGGTAGCGAGCCGAACACGGCGACCGCGAACCAGCCCGAGGCCGCGACCATCATCCCGTGGAGTTTCCCGGGGTCCTCGGCGTCTTCGAACAGCGTCGTCAGCGCGTACCCGACGCCGAACGGGATCGCCGCCGAGACCGCGAGCGCGGGCACGACGTAGAACTCCCCCCAGACGAGCGCGACGACTGCCGTGACGCCGACGAGTCCGGCCAGCGCTTCGAGCATCCGGCCGATGTCACGTCCGAGCGTCGCTTTCGTCCCGTTCATTCCGTGGTATCCTCGTAGTGGCCGAAGATGTCGGTGATCTCCGGATCCGCGCCGACTGCCGAATAGACCGTCAGCAGGTCACCGGCTTTGATTCGCGTGTTCCCGCGTGGGGTGATCGGCTTGTCCGTGCCCTCGCGCTCGATGGCGACGACGAGAAGGTCATCGCTGAGATCGCCGGCAGCGGCTTCCTGTAGCGTCTTTCCGACGATCGGCGCGTCTTCCGTGACCGTGATTTCGAAGACTTCGGCTTCCTCGCTGATCCGCATATAGTCGACGATCGCAGGACGGGCGACGGAGCGATAGAGGTGCTCGGCGATGAGTTGCTGGGGGTTCTCCATCGTGTTCACGCCGATCTGCCGGAAAAGGTCCATATGCTCGGGGTTGTGGACGACCGACAGGATACTCGGAACGTCGAACTCCTGTGCGAGCAGACAGACCATAACGTTTGTCGCGTCCTGATCGGTCGTGGAGATGACCGCGTCCGCCTGGTCGGCACCCGCGTCCTCAAGCGTTTCGCGCACTGTCGCGTCCGCGTTCAACACCAGACAGTCGTATTCGCTGGCGACCCGGTTTGCCTTCGCGTCGTCACGTTCGATGACGACGACCTCGTTGCCCGATCGAGTCGCAATCTCGATCAGGGGCGTTCCGATGTCGCCCGCGCCGACGATGATGAGATACATGATCGGAAATTCAGAGAGAATAGGTGGAAAAACTATCGACTCGAAGGTGACTCGTGTGTCTATGACACCGAGAGTCGATGAGCGATGGCCTCGCGGATCGACATCGTCGACTCCTCGGGGCCGCGGGCCATAACGACCGTCCGGTCGACCGCTTCGCCGACGGCTTCGGGAACTGATCCGAACACGGCCTGCGTGACCGGACCGGATCGCGTCGCACCGACACAGATCGTGTCGTAGTCGTCGGCGGCTTCGAGTATCGCGCTCTCGACGTCTTCGGCGACCACGACCCGCTGGTCGTACTGCATATATTCGATCCCCGCCCGCTCGGCCAGATCGTCGATCAGCGCCTCGCCTCGCTCCTGGGGGGACTGGTCTTCGTCCCCGTCTTCCGGTTGCTGGACGTTCAACAGCGTGAGTGTCGCGTCCTCGCCGGCAGTGGTGACGAACTCGGCCGCGCGGCGAGCGGCGACTGGAGCGTGGGGACCTTCACCTGCGAGCACCATAATGTCGCCCTCGCCGGGCGTCTCCTCCGGTCCGAGTTTTACCAGCGTCGCGTCACACGACGCGCGCCCGACGACCGGATCGATCGTCGAACCCAGCACGTGTTCTCTGGTGCTCCGACTCCCTTTCCAACCGAGGAAGACGTGGTCAGCGTCCTCCGCTTCGATGACGTCGAGGATCACTGATCCGGTGTCGCGGCCGACGATCGCCCGCGTCCGCAGGCCGATATCTAGCTCAGCCGCGATGTCACGAGCAGCGGACAGCAGTTCCTGCTGGCGCTGGACGCGTTCTTCCTCGAAGGCGACGTCCTGGGAAAGTGACGTCTGCTGGGGGACCTCGATGACGTTCACCGCGATGAGCTCGGCGTCGTCGTCCTCGTGGGCGTGGGCGCTCGCGGCCGCCATCCGGAGGAGATCGCGCTCGGTCTCGGGATTCGCGACCGGGACGACGACCCGATACTGACCCGTGCCGTCCGCGGCTGCGGCCGGCTCTGGGGCGATGGCGTCCCCGACCAGACTCTGACTCGGTGCGCGGTCGCGAGCGTAGGTGTAATACCACGCGACGCCGGCGGCGATGATGCCGATACCGATGATCCCGACGATCGAAATCGTGAACGGCAGCGCGATCTCGACGCCGACGACGCCCTCGCCGAGAAGCACCATCGGCTCGAAGGCGACGACCATCTGGAAGAGGACCGCGAGACAGGCCAGCGCGCCGAGAATCGGAACGAACGGGTACAGTACGCTCGGTATCTGGAAGGTGGGCTCGTAATCGGCCGGCTCGGCTCGCCGGAGGACCACGACGGCGACGTGGACCAGGGCGTACGTGACGAGGTACATGAAACTCGCCACCTCCGCGAGCGTCCCGATCCCGGCTCCGACGGCGATGAGGACCAGCGTGATGACGCCCGTCGCGGTGATCGACCGGTACGGCGTCCGGAACCGGTCGTGGACCTCGTTGAGCCACTCGACGAGGATCTTGTCGCGGCCCATCGCGAAGTTGACCCGGGCAGCCGAGAGGATCGACGCGTTCGCCGAGGAGATCGTCGCAAGCACCGCGCCGACGATCATGGCGATCGACCCGGCCGCACCGAGCGCACCCGGCGACACCGAGACGAAGGGGATCGCCGACGCGAACCCGCGGAGGAATTCCGCGGCGACGTCAGCGACCGGGATATTCGAGGCATCGAGCGCGCCGATCGACAGCGTCCCGGTCGAGACCCACATCACGCCGACGTACATCAGCGTCGGCGTCACCACGGCGGCGATCATTGCCAGTGGGAGGTTCCGACTTGGGTTCTTGATCTCCTCGGCGCTGGTGGCGATCACCTCGAAGCCGATGAACGAGACGTACACCGTCCCGATAGTCGCGGCGACCGCGGGCCAGCCCGAGGGATTGAACTCGCCGATGGTCGGTCCACTGAGCGCGCCCAGCGCCAGAAACGCGAGAATGAGCCCGACCAACGAGAGGACGATCACGTTCTGTAACGAACCGGTCTCCTTGACGCCGTAGTAGTTGACGCCCGTCAGCATGGCGGCCATCACGAGCGCGGCGACGGTGATGCCGAGTTCGCTCTCCGCAAGGAACGGGATATAGGGTCCAAGCCCAGACAGGAAGTACTGGCCAAACCCAATCATATAGAAGGCGCTAGCGAAGGTCAACCCGGCCCACATCCCCCAGCCGACGATGCTTCCGAAGAACGGGCCCAGCGCCCGGTTGACGTAGTAGTAGCTCCCGCCGGCTTTGGGCATGCCCGTCGCTAGTTCCGACAGCGACAGCGCCGCCAGAAGCGACACCATCCCGCCGAAGAAAAACGACACCATACTCGCCGGCCCGGCCTGGTTGGCGGCGATGCTGGGAAGCACGAAGATGCCGGCCCCGATCATCGTTCCCAGGCCGATCGTATACGCTTCGAGAAAGCCCAGATCCCGGGCGAGTTCCTGATCGCCCGCGCTCATTCGTCATCCTCCTCCGGTTCGTCGGGAAGGACGACGACGGGGAGATCGCTCCCGGAGATCAGCGACAGGGCGACGTCCCCGGCGAGCAGCCTGACCCAGCGGCTCCCGCCCCGCGGCGTGAAGACGATCGAGGAGGCGTCCATCTCGTGGGCCGCTTCGACGATCGTCTCCGCGACGTCGGTGCCGTACAGGATTTCCGTCTCCAGATCCACGTCGTACGCCTCAAGCTGTGTGCGAACGATATCGAACATCTCCTCGGTATCGCGCTCGCGTTGCTCGATGGAGGCCTTATCGGGCGCGCCGCCGGCCTTCTCGATGACGTGGACGGCGACGACCGTCCCGGCGACGCTGTCGACGTGGGACGCGAGCGCTCGCGTCGTTGCGCGTGCGTCGCTCTTGCTGGCAATCGGCACGATCACTCGCCTGAACAGTGAGTCAGGCACAGTCGGTCACCCGTGTGTGTACCGAGTCCGACCGCCGCACTTCGCTGACGGTGCTCATGTTCGTACTCTGCCTGAGGGCGTTCTTAATTCGTTCGACTGTCTCCCGCGTTCGAACCCCCAATAGCACGGGTCTGAGAGAGATCGACGACTGTCCGGTAAACCGGTCTCTGCTCACAGCATACTGTTCGAGAGGGAAATCGACTTGTAACGCCCACCGTTACAGCGATCCAATGACCGAACTCAGGGGCTACTGATGCGCGTCGTGATCATCGGTGCCGGCGAGGTCGGCTCGTCCGTCGCAGCGAGCCTCGCCGACGACCACGAGGTCGTCGTGATCGATCTGGACAGCGACCGAGTGGACACGCTGACGTATTCGCTCGACGTGCTGGCCGTCCAGGGCGATGGTGCGTCCCTGCGGACGCTTCGGGAGGCCGGGATCGACGACGCCGACCTCCTCATCGCCTGCACGGACGACGACGAGACGAACATCGTCTCCTGTGGGACTGCCAAGACGATCTCGGACGCGTTCACGATCGCCCGCGTCCGTAACACGAAGTTTCTCGACACCTGGAACCAATCGGAGGGCGCGCTCGGGATCGACCTTATGGTCGGCACGAACCTGCTCGCCGCCCAGAGTATCGTTCGCGTGATTGGGCTGCCTGGGGCTGAGGATGTCGATTACTTCGCGGACGGTCTCATCCAGATGGCGGAGTTTCGGATGACTGAGGAGACGCCGATCACCGGGATGTCCGTCGCGGAGGCCGACACGTTCGACTCGCTGACGTTCGCGGCGATCCTTCGGGACGAGGAGGTCGTGATCCCGAGCGGCGATACCTGCCTGCGGGACGGGGACGACGTGGTCGTGATCGGCTCGCCTGAGAGCGTCAGCGAGTTCGCGCGGACGATCGAACCGCACGTCGACGACATCTCCGACGTCCTGATCGTCGGTGGGGACGAGATCGGGTTCGAGATCGCCGGACTCCTGAGCGAGCGGGAGATTCCCAACCGCCTCGTCGAGCCCGACCCGGAGCGAGCCAGGTATCTGGCGGAGGCCCTCCCGAAGACGACCGTGCTGGAGAACGACCCGACCGACCAGGAGTTCCTGCTGCGCGAACGCATCGACGAGGTCGATGTCGCCATCGCGACGCTGGGAAGCGACGAGCGGAACCTCCTCTCGGCGCTGCTATCGAAGCGGCTCGGTGCCAGTCGCTCCATCGCAGTCGTCGAGGACGGCGATTACAGCGACCTCTTCGAGGCTGTCGGCGTGGATATCGCTGTCAATCCGCGGGAAGCCATCGCTGAGGAGATCACGCGGTTCACCCGCGAACAACACGCCGAGAACGTCGCCATCATTGAGGACGACCGGGCGGAGGTGCTGGAGGTCGAAGTCGATAAAGAGAGTGTTCTGGTCGGCCGGCCGATCCACGAGTCGATCAAAGAGCTGCCTGACGGCGTCGTCATCGGCGCGATCGCTCGGGACGGGGCGTACGTGATTCCCCGCGGCGACACTGTCATCGAGGAGAACGACCACATCGTGGTCTTCGCCGCGCAGGACATCGTCGAGGAGACGCTAGAGGCGATCTGAGGCTCCCAGTACTTTCGGCCACCTTTCCGATACTTTGATACCCCCGAGAGGTTTTGCTCCCCGTATGTCGTGGCGAGTTGACTGGCAGGCGAGTGTCGGCCTTCTCGGCACCGGCCTCAAGTATCTCGCCGTCACGATGTTCGTGCCGCTGTTCGTCGCGGTCGTCTATATGGAGGACATCTGGGTATTCGCGCTCTCTATCGTGCTCGTTATGGCGCTGGGCTTCGCGCTCGAGCGGATCGACCCTGATCCGGACGTCGGGGCCCGGGAAGCGCTTTTGTTCGTGTCGCTGGCCTGGTTTACGGCCGCGCTCGTCGGCACGATTCCGTATCTGCTGGCCGGGTTCGGCACGGGTTCGACGCTCGCCAATCCCGTCAACGCGCTGTTCGAGTCGATGAGCGGGTTCACGACGACCGGAGCGACCGTGATGGGCCAGATCGGCCTGGAACACCACTCTCACGCCCTGCTCATCTGGCGCCAGCTCACCCAGTGGCTCGGCGGGATGGGGATCATCGTCCTGATGATCGCGATCCTCCCCGAGGTGGCCGTCAACGGCGCCCAGCTAATGGCCTCGGAGGCGCCGGGGCCGGAACTCCAGAAACTGACGCCAAAGATAGCCGAGACTGCACGCGTCCTCTGGCTGATCTACTTCGGGTTCACGATCGCGTATGTCGTGGTGATGTACGGCCTGCATCTGGCCGGGTTCGCGCCGAATATGAACCTGTACAACGCTGTCGCGCACGGGTTCACGACACTGCCGACGGGCGGGTTCTCCCCGCACGCCGAGAGTATCGCGTACTTCTCGGCGGCCGTCCAGTGGGCCGCGATCCCCTTCCTGGTCGTTGCGGGAGTCAACTTCGCGCTGTTCTGGCACGTCCTGAAAGGCGAATTCGACGTGATGCTCGAAAACGCGGAGTTTCGGGCCTATACGGGTGCGATCGCGGTGACGACCGCGCTGCTCTCGCTGTTGCTCGTTCGGGGGGCAGCCCCACCGCTCGACATCGGCGGCGTCACCGGCGGCGTCACCGAAAACACGGTCCGACAGGCCGCCTTCCAGATCGCCTCACTCCTGAACTCCACCGGATACGCGACCTCGGATTTCGCCCAGTGGGACACTCACGCGCAGGTCTTCCTCCTGTTCGTGATGTTCATCGGCGGCTCGGCGGGTTCGACCGGCGGCGGCGTGAAAGTCGTCCGATGGCTGGTCGTGTTCAAGACGATCCGACGCGAACTGTACACGACGGCCCACCCTGACGTCGTCAAGCCGGTCCGACTCACCGGCAGTGTCGTCGACGAGGACGCGGTCCGCGGCATCGCGGCGTTCACCCTGCTGTACGTCCTGCTGTTCGGCTTCTCGGCGGTGTTCATCTCGCTCGATACGGCCCGGATCGGGATCGAACTCTCGACGCTGGAGGCGGTGAGCGCCTCTCTGGCGACGATTGGGAACATCGGCCCGGGTTTCGGTCGCCTGGGTCCGTTCGGGAACTACGAGTTCTTCTCGGACGCCTCGAAACTCCTGATGGTCTTTCTGATGTGGGTCGGCCGCCTGGAGATCGTCCCGGTGCTCGCGGTGTTCATCTCCGCGCTCGACAGCGATTGAGTCGCTCTTTCCGCGCTCGATAGCGACTGAATCGCTCGGGACCGTCGCTATAGGTTGTCCGATCGCTGTCCCGATCACCAGGGTTCGCCGCTGGCGAGATCCACATCGTGATCGCGTTTCGAGGACGGGCAGATATCTGCCAGAACACAGTCAGCGCAGTCTGGATTGCGTGCGGTACAGACCGCTCGGCCGTGATCGATGAACAGGTGGGTGAACGACTGCCACTCCTCCCGGGGCACCAGGGATGTCAGATCGTCCTCTATCGCTTCCGGCCGCTCTCGCTCGGTCAGCCCGAGTCGCCTGGTGAGTCGCTGGACGTGCGTGTCCACAACGATCCCCTCTACGACGTCGTGGCCGTGCTGGAGGACGACGTTCGCGGTCTTGCGACCGACGCCCGGCAAGTCGGTCAACTCGGACATCGTGTCCGGGACCTCGCCGTCGTGTTCTTCGAGAAGGCGCTCGCCGATTCCCTTGAGATAGCCGCCTTTGTTGTTGTGAAAGGTGACGCCGTAGATGTCCTCGGCGAGTTCGTCTTCGCTGGCCTCGGCGTAGTCCGCGGCGCTCTCGTATTTCTCGAACAACTCCTCGGTGACCTCGTTGACGCGCTCGTCGGTACACTGTGCGGAGAGTACGACCGCGACGAGCAGTTCGAGGCGATCGGAGAAGTTCAGCGAAATCGTCGAGTCAGGGTACTCCTCGTGGAGTCGATCGATCACGTCCGCGGCCTGTGCCTCGCGAGAATCGAGCGGGTCGCCCATAGTCGGGGCTCGGGCCGCTAGGATTTGAGCAGTTCGAAAGCGGCTACGTGCTGTCGGCCGGTCGTCGGCCGAACGGCAGCAGATACAGCGGCTCGAACGCCGGTTCCAGCGCCAGCGCGTCCGAAAGCGCTTCGTCGTCGAACGCACCCACCGGACAGCTCTCCAGTCCGCGTGCTTCACAGACCAGGTGCAGGTTCTGTGCGGCGTGGCCGGCCTCCATATGCACGTAGCGCTCGCCGTGCTCGGGATATTTGCCAGTCGTGCGGTCATACTCAGCCGATAGTGCGACGACTGCGGGTGCACCGGCCACGACCGGCTGATCGAGTGCGGCCGCCGTGAGTTCGTCGCGGATCTCCCTCTCTATGCGACGCTCGAGCGCGTGTCGGTCCGGATCGTAGCGGTAGCAACCGGCATCGAGATCCGAACAGCCGCCGTCCGCGATCTCGAGATCGACCACCAGCGGATAGGTCGCTCCCGCGCTCGGGACGGCCCGCATATCGATGCCGTCCCGTTCGTGTGTGACGCCCTGCAGCGCCCACAGCAACTGCCCGACGGTATCGAGCGTGACTGGTTCGTCGGCGAACGACCGCCGGCTCGCACGCGTTGCGATGGCCGCTTCGACGCTCGATATGTCCGTCGACGGTTCGGGGAGTTCGATCGTGTCCATATACGGGACATCGCTGTCGAGGACAAAAAGAGCCGGTCACATCAGGCGTCGGTCGACCCGGCCACTGCCGACTGCAGCTTGTCGAGTGGTGCCTGCTCGTCGCCGCTGGCTTCCCACGCAGAGCGAATGACACACTCTGAATCCACGACGACGAGCGCCCGTCTCGCGCCGTCAGCCGAACCGACGCCGTATAGATCGGCGACGTAGCCGCCGCGGTCCTGAACCACTGGAAACGGCAGTCCCTCGGCGAGTTCTGCCATCGCGTCGGGGCCGCTCCCGATCCCGAAGACGCTGACGCGGTCGACCAGACGTGCCCAGTCGACGCCCGCGAGCGATTCGAGTAGCGGCCGTCCGACGGACGGGTCGTCCGGCACAAAAGCCAGTACGACCGGCCCGGCGTCCGCCGCGGCCGAGAGCATGTACTCCGCGCCCGGGTTGTCGGCCGCTGGCAGATAGAAGTCCGGCGCTGGATCGCCTGCCTCAAGCATAGCTGTCGGTTGCTCGGCGTCGAAAAAAGCGATTGGGTCTCGGCCGTGCCACAGCGCCACAGTGTCGGGGAACGCTGAAGGGGGTCGCCACCGACTGTCACGATATGCCTGGTCCCGTGTTCCTCCGCGGCGAGGACGTGACGCTACATCCCCAGGGCGAAGACGACGTAGAGTTCCTCCAGCGACTCATCAATCACCCCGACGTGTGGCCGTCGCTGGCGAACGCCGAGCCGCTGAGCGAGGCCGAAGAGCGCGAGTGGCTCGAAGACACTGACAGCGACAGCGTCGACCTGCTCGTCTGCGCGGACGGCGAGCGCGTCGGGACGATCGGTCTGAATGGGTTCAACGAGACGTGGGGCGTGGCCGAACTGGGCTATATGATCGATCCCGAAGCCCAGGGCAACGGCTACGCGACCGACGCCGCCCGCCGGCTGGTCCGCTACGCGTTCGAGGACCGCCGCCTCCACAAGGTCATCGCGAACGTCTACGAGAGCAATCCTGCCTCTCAACACGTTCTCGAAGCGGTCGGGTTTCAGCAGGAGGGCGTCCTCCGCGAGCAGGCGTACGTTCGCGGCGAGCGTGTCGACGTCATCCGGTACGGGCTGCTGGCGTCCGAGTGGGATAACTCGTAACGAACTGCTCCCGTCCCCGATCGAAGCGGATCCGTGTCCTCGCTACCGTCGTGATTCGACGGCCGCGGCGATAACGTCCGTTGCGGGCTTTACGGCCGCGCCGCTCTCGACTTGCAGGACGGCTGTCCCGTCTTCACGTCGCGCCGGCACGCCGACGTCGCCAGCCGTTTCGACGACAGCGTCGACACCGACCGAGAGCGTCACTCGCGCGTACTCGGGAAACAGCGCGACGGTCCCGACGTGCGTCCCGTCGATGGCGATTCCGTACGCTGGCGTCCCGTCCTTACTGGGTGCCGCGTCACGATCGGCGTCGATAACGCTGATCGAAGCCAGTGGACCGGTCTCGCGGGCCGATAGCTCCGAGGACAGCAACTCGGCGATGCGTTTGCCGTCGGTGATTCGCTCCTCGACCATCAGAGTCCCTCCCGTGCCCGCTTGACGTGCTCGTCGACCGCGAGGCCCTGGCGGCGAGCGTAGACGACCGCGGCCGCCTCTAGGGTCACGCCGAGTTCGGTCTGCAGCCCGTTGATCGCGGCGACGGCGTCCTGCTTGTCGGTACCGGTCTCGACGACAGCGTCGAGGATCCGTTCGAAGGTCGTCCGCTGGCGCAGTATCGACTCTTCGGGCGTGAAATCTTCCGGGACCGTTACCGAGCCGACATCGAACGTCACGACGAGCTGGTCGTCGTCGGTTTCGAGCAGCCCTTCGCTGGTCGCGACGTCAATCAGTCGCTTGGCCTGGTCCGGCGAGAACCAGTCCCGATCCAGCGACAGCGCGACGACGAAGTCACTGCGGCCGAGCCGATCCGTCCCGTTCTGGACGAACGGCGCGGCGACGGCTGTCCGAAGACTCATTGCGTGACAGTGATGTCCCTGCCGTCTAAACAGTACCGTTTCCGCGAGTCGAGAGGTTCAAGTATCCGCTGGTGCTTCGATCAGGTATGAAATTCCAGGGACGTTCGACACGCA
>Ga0207813_100563_pt1 | contig 19031 bp, 20 predicted proteins | sample A23E3SouthBayCA_2_FD_187730 | JGI IMG/M metagenome (GOLD analysis project Ga0207813, IMG submission 187730) | Aerobic enrichment media microbial communities from Eden Landing Ponds, California, USA - A23 E3 (4) (SPAdes) | ecosystem: Environmental > Aquatic > Marine > Unclassified | place... | reverse complement strand
GAGGATGTGGCTCTTGGCCTCCGAGACGTGCTCGTCTTTCGGCGTGTTGTCCATCTTGAAGTACGCGTCGCCGGCCCGTCCGAGCGCCCGCGGCAGGTCGTCGAACAGGAACTCCTTCTCCTCGGCGGCGGTGTCCATGAACCAGCCGTAGTGCTCCAGGTTCTCGACGACGTAGGAGTTCCGGAGGTCGGTCTCGTAGCTCGCCAGCGCGGCCTCGTCGGTCCGACCCTGCGCCAGCGCATCGGCGACGGCCCGACCGGCGTGGTAGCCGCTCTCGACGGCCATGTTCGTCCCTTCCAGGTGGACCCCGCTGTTGAGCACGAGGCCGGCCGCGTCGCCGACGATGACCGCACCGTCGTGGACCAAGTCAGGCATCGAGTCGGGGCCGCCCTCGGGAATCGCGTGGGCGGAGTACTCGACCATCCGGCCGCCACGCACCAGCGGCGCGACGGCGGGATGCTGCTTGAACTCCTCCAGCACTTCGTCGGGCGTCTTGTCGTCGCGAGCGGCGTCCTCAATCGAGTAGACGACGCCGAGCGAGATTGTCCGCTTGTTGGTGTACAGGAAGCCACCACCGACGGCGTCGCCACAGGCCCCGTCACCGAAGTAGTGTGCGGCCAGCCCGGCGTCGCCGTCGATGTGGAAGCGGTCTTCCAGCTTCTCGCGGTCGTACTTCCGGACCTCCTTGACCGAGACGGCGACGTTGTCCCGGTCGTCCCGATCTTTGAGATCGGCGGCCTCGCTGACCAGTGAGTTGGCACCCTCCGCGAGAACGACCATCGGTGCGCGCAACTCGCCGTCGGGACGATCGGTCTCGACACCGACGATCTCACCATTCTCCTTGATGAGATCGGTCACCGTCGTCTCGGTGATCAGCATCGAACCTGCCTCGACGGCCTGCTCGGCGAACCACTCGTCGAAGTCCCCACGCAGTACCATCCAGGAGTTGTTGTGGGGCTCCTCCCGCCAGGACGAGGGCGCGATCGACATCGAGGTCTCGTCGCCCTCCTCGCTGAGCATGCTATAGGTCTTCTTGGAGACGTACCGTTCCTTCGGGGCGTCCTCGAAGTCCGTCAGCTCGCGGATCCGCGGCGTGTACAGGACGCCGCCGAAGACGTTCTTCGTGCCCGGCGACGGACCACGCTCGATCATAATCACGTCTAGCCCGTCGCGAGCCATCGTCAGTGCAGCCGTCGACCCGGCCAGTCCCGCGCCGACGACGATTGCGTCGTACTCGCTGTCGTAGTTCGGGGTCTCACTCATGCTGGAATCGCCTCCTCGTGCTCCTCGAAGTACTCGATCAATTCGGGAATGACCTCGTGGAGGTCACCGACGATACCGTAGTCAGCGTTGTCGAAGATCGGTGCGTTGGGATCGGTGTTGATCGCGATCACCGTCTCGCTATCGTCCATCCCTTCGAGATGCTGGATCGCACCCGAGATCCCGGCCGCGACGTACAGCTTCGGTCGGACGGTCTTGCCGGTCTGGCCGACCTGTCGGGCCGGTTCGATCCAGCCCTCTTCGACGGCGTCACGGGTCGCTGCGACCTCACCGCCGAGGAGGTCAGCCAGCTCCCACAGCGGCTCGAAGTCGCCCTCGGCGCCCATCCCGCCGGCGACGACGATATCGGCGTCGGTGATGTCGGCGACGTCGCCGACCTCGCGCTCGAGTACCTCGGTCATCGTCTCGTCCTCGTCGACGACGACCTCGACGGTCTCGACCTCGCCCTCGCGGCCCTCCTCGGGTTCCGCGGCCGGGAACACCCCGGGTCGGACGGTCGACATCTGCGGTCGGTGCTCGGGACAGATGATCGTCGCCAGCGCGTCCCCGCCAAAGGCCGGCCGGCGCATCTCGTAGCGACCGTCTTCCATCTCCAGTTCGGTGCAGTCGGCGGTCAGGCCTGCGTGTGTCGGCACCGCCACGCGGCCGGCGAAGTCCCGACCGGTGTGGGTCCCGCCGATCAGCGCGACGGCGGGCTTGCGCGTCTCGACGAGGTGGCGGAACTGCTCGCCGTAGGGGTCCGACCGATAGGGCTCGAACACCGGATCGTCGGCGATCAGCACTGTGTCGGCCCCGCGGGCGATACACTGCTCGGGGATGTCCGTCTCGTCGAGATCCGCACCCATCACCAGGGCGACGAGGTCCTCGCCGCGCTCGTCGGCCAGATCTCGACCCTTGCTCAGCAGTTCCCAGGCGACGTTCGCGATCTCGCCGTCGTGCTGTTCGACGAACACCCAGACGTCGTCGTGTGCCTCGATATCGGCACTGGTGTCGCTCGTGGCTGCCATCTCAGAGCACCTCCGCTATCTGCTCGGCGAGTTCGTCGGTCTCGTCGACGACCTCCTGTTCGCGCGGGACCGGATCCGCGGTGTCCATGCCGCCGACCTGCGTCGGCGAGACGGAGAGTCCGACCTCGTCCTCGACGCCGAGATCCTCGGCCGTCCAGGTCTCGGGCTCGAAGTCGGCCTCGGCGAAGATCTTGCGGTGTAGCCCCGCAGGACGGGGATCGTTCTCGCCGAAGCCCATCGCGACGACGACCGGCAGTTCGGCGGCGACCTTCTCGTAGCCGCCTTCGACATCGCGCTTCGCGACGAGTTTGTCCCCGTCGGGCCGGGGTTCGAGCTCCTCGACGTATGTGAGCTGTGCCCAGCCGTTGTGGGCGGCGATCCCCGGCGGGACCTGGCCAGTCGAGGAGTCCGTCGTCTCCTCGCCGCCGAGGACCACGTCAGCATCCAGTTCCTCGGCCCCGCGGGCCAGTGCCAGGCTCGTGGGCCAGGTGTCACTGCCACCGAAGGCCGGATCGGACAGGAGGACGCCGTCGTCGGCACCCATCCCGACGGCCACACGCAACACCGCGTCGGCGTTCGGCGGCCCCATCGAGAGGGCCGTCACCGTTCCGCCGACCTCGTCGCGCAGTTCCAGCGCCGCTTCGACCGCGTTGTAGTCCGGCGCGTTCATCACGGCCTCGGCGTCGGAGCGATTCAACCGTCCCGTCTCCGGGTCTATAGAAACGTCGTCCGCATCGGGTACCTGCTTGACGCAGACGACTATGTTCCATCCATCTGTCATTGTATGACCCCCATATATCGGGTGTGGGGTAGCTCTTCGTTCGCTACTCAGAGCGTTATGTTAGTAAACGACCGCCACATTCTCAGCGCGTGGGAACCGCGCCCGAAAAGACATTTCAGGCCGATGTTGACTCTTGCAAGCCGTATTTCGACAAAGATCCCGTTCCCGGTAGCAATGTCACCAACCCCCATATATACGGGGTTACAGAACCCGGTATACACGGCGAGACGCTTTTGCGCGTGGCGGGCAACGTCCAGGCGTGCGCGAGTACGGGTTCGAACTGGCACTGTGTGCGGCGCTTGAATCCGACGAGCGGGTGGTTAGCCGCCAGCTCGGTGCGAGCGTCCACGGGCGCCGCATCATCGACACGGTCGTGCTCGAATCCGGGCCGGGGTTCGACCAGCGGACGGCCATCACCGATCGGACGATCCCGGACCGGCTCATCGAGGCGGACGTCGGCGTCGGCCAGGCGCGTGACTGGCGACGCGTCTTCCCGGATCTGCGGCCGGAACGGGCGCGATCGCGGATCGATCGCGGCGTCGAAATCGGATTCTTCGAGCGCGAACGGCGGGGCGGTACCCTGCGAGTGCGACAGACCGCACGCTATCCCGGAGCGTGGTTCGACCGGCTGGTCGGCATCGAGAACAAGCCCGACCTGGATCGGCCGGGCGAGCTACAACGCCAGCTCCGACAGGACGTGGCGCTGGGGCTGTTTGACGAGGTGATCCTGGCGACAGCCTCCTACGTGACTGGCGCGCACCGCAACCGGATCCCCGATCCGGTGGGGATCTGGCGGTTCGATCCCGAGCGCAACGAGCGTGAGGTGATCAGGGAACCGACACCGCTCGATCCCTCGGCGGGCGGGATCGATATCATCGCGGAACGCCCCGGGCGGACGGAGATCCGGACGGTCGATCCGGAGGCGAAACGACGGGCTCGGCGGCGGCTGGCCGAGCGGGCCTACGGCAAAGGCTGGCGGCCAGCGGAACTGCCGGCGTGTGCGAACTGCGATCCCGACGACGACTCGCGGGACGCGACCGTGCCGTACTGTACCTATCACGATCGGATCGTGGAACCGGCCGCCGAGTGCGGCCCGGAGTGTCCGGGACACGGCTCCGCTGAGCCGCCTGCGTTCGACCGCATGACCGAGCGGGCGGAACACAGCGCCTGGGTGCGCGACCCGAAGGGACACCAGCGGCGACAGGCGGGGCTGGACCGGTTCGGGTAGGCCGGCCCGCTCCGGCCGCTGGTCGGCCCGTCCATCCAAATCCCGACGACCGTCCCACGATCACAACTCGAAGCGCGCCCCGTCGACGGCCATATCCTCGGCGAACGCTCGGTCGGCAGGAATGTAATGCGAGAGGTGGACGAGCCGCGTCTCGGTCGCGTCGAGTCGGTCACCGAGCTGGCGGGCCCCTTCGATGGTCATGTGCTTGTCGCCGAAGGTCCGGGGGACGCCCGCGTCGTCGTGGTGGCGACCGCCCATCGGGTGATACTCGCAGTTTTCCGCGGGGACGATGCCGTCAGCCAGCAGGAGATCCGCCCCCGAAAGGACGTCAAGCGATCGGTCGGGAATCGCGTAGCTGGTATCGCCCGAGAGCGCGAGTCGGCCGCCAGTCTCGGAATCCTCGACGAGCAGGCCGTAACACAGAAGCGGCGGGTGATCGACGGGGACGAGCGTCAGTTCCAGGCCAGCCGTCTCGACCGTCTCGAAGGGCGCTGTCGGTTCGACGGACACCGCATCGAGATAGTCGTAGCGCCCCCGAACAGTCTGAGCGACGCTCTCGCCGGTCGTCGGATCGGTCTCGTCGGCCGCGTACACCGGCAACTCGTCGACGAGCCGGTAGACGTTCCCCAGTCCGTCGAGGTGATCGAAATGAATGTGCGTGACGACCGCAGCGTCCGGCGGATCACAGTCCTCGCGCAGGAATTGATACCGGAAATCGGGGCTGAAATCGATCAACAGCGTCCCTCCGGACGCCGACTCGACGTGCACCGAGAAGCGGGTGCGCTCGACACCCATCGAACGGGCACGCTCGCAGGTGTCGCAGTCACAGCCGACGGTCGGTGTCCCCGTCGTGTCACCGGTCCCCAGCAGCGTGACTTCCATCGCTGATCGAAACGAGGGCGGGACCTTTCACAGTGACGGTCGCGGGACCCCTATAGCTCTTTCAGCGTCGGGATGAGGCTCGTCCGAGTCTGTTCGGAGACGGATTTGATCGTCGCGAGTTGCTCCGGGGTGAACGGGACCGGAACGTCGTCAGTCGAGACCGTGACCGAATCGGATCGTTCGCCGCGCAAGTACAGCTGATCGTCTGGCATCTCCGTCATCAGTACCGTATCCGAGGCGTCCTCGACGCGAGCGATCTCCGCTTCGAACGCGGACGTACTGACGGTAAACAGGTACGTGTGGTCGTCGTCGCGTTCGACGGTCTCGACGAACGCTTCGATGCTGTCGTCGGCATAGGTCGGCGAGAACAAAAACAGGTTCAGCGCGCTTCCGAACACGAGCACGCGGTCGTCGGCGACGCTGGCGATCGCTGTCGAAAGTGCTCGCTCCCAGACAGCGGGTTCGAGCAGGTTCGCCGTGATCGGCCGGCTGTCGGCGTCCATCCCGCCGACGCTGGCCTCCACCTCTGGATCGAAATTCACGAATCGGAGCCGGTCCGGGTACGCATCGACATCGAAGTTGTACAGCTCGGCCATCGTCTCGGCGACGAACTCTCGGCCGGAATTTGTCAGCAGGAAGACCACGCTACCGCCGGATTCGAGCCAGGACTTGACAACAGCGAATCCGACAAGTGGCTTGCCCGAACCGCCGGGCCCGGACACGACGGTCGTTTCACCGATCGGGAGTCCATCCGGCAATACGTCACGTAACCACTCTTGATCGAGGGCAAACGTCTCAGCCATTTGCACGCACTGTACCGGAGTCGTGCGCTTGAACCTGTCGCGCGATTCCACGGCCTTGTGGCGATCACAGGAACAGTCGGGGTTCTCGACGAACGAGGCCGCTACGGCTGGACTGACGGAGCGCCGGGCTCGCGTTCGAGTTGATCGGCCAGGATTTCGCGCATGAGACCCATACTCGTCGCGATCCGGTCGTCAGCGAGCGCGTAGTAACTGTGTACGCCGTCGTCGCGCTTGTGGACGACGCCACGATCGCGCATGAGCTGCAGGTGACGCGAGACCGTCGACTGCGGCAGATCCGTCGCGCCCTGGAGCTGTGAGACGCTATACTCGTCGCCACTCTGGAGCAGTTCGAGGAGCTTGAGGCGTTTCGGATTCGAGAACACCTGGCAGAGATCAGCCTGGCGCTCGTAGACCAAATCGTCACGGAGATCGGCCATGGTTGGCTGTACTATCGCCGAGGGACCAATACGTGTTGCTACTCGGAGATTGATTCGGATATCCGGATAGACAGATACAAAGTCGACACCGAGCAAGTGCAGACAATGCCGCAGTCCTTTCAGGAGGTGGCCGCCGCCGAGCCAGACCCGGATCAGGCGCTGGCAATCGTGTTCGGGCTCAACGGTTCCGAGCGGACTGCCTACGCCGCCCTCTGTGAGAGCGACGGGCCGATGAGCGTCCAGGAGCTCGCGGACGAGCTCGACTGTGCACTGACGACAGCCTACCGCATCGTCGATACACTGGAGGCACACCGGCTGGTCGAATCGAAGATCATCAGAGATAGCACCTGTCAACGATCGGTCTACGAGGCCGCCGATCCGGCCGTCGTCGCCGAGCGGATGGAGGCGCAGGTCGATCAGGCGTACACTGACTGTCGGAACGCCGTCGAGACGTTCGCGACAGATCCGGTCGCCGACTGTGGACTGTTCGAGAGCGGCGACAGGAAGTGATAACTAGCTTATTATTCGGGCAGAGAACCGCTTTTGGGCCTTCTCAGGGGATGATTGTGTATGGTTCCCGAGCGTGAGCAGCTTGAGACAGACAGCGGGCGGATCCCGCTCAGCGAGGTTCTCGATGTGTTCGAGCGGCGGGATGACCGGGCCCGTCCACTGACCGCGGACGACATTATTGAGGTCGTTGACTGTTCTCGCCGGACCACGCACAACAAACTCAATGAACTCGTTGACCGGGACATACTCCGGACGCGAAAGTGGGCTCCAGAGGCCGCGTCTGGTGGATTCCGATTGAAACCACACCAGACCACAAGCCCGTGGAATCACGGGTCAAAGAACTGGTGACACAGGTCGATCTGCCCGGGGCGGGCACAACACTCGAGGCGTGCCAGCAGACGCTCGTCGCCGCATACGAGTATCTCCGCAAACACCCGGCAGCGAAGAAATCTGACTTTCTCACCGACATCTATCCGGACCATCCGGCCGAGTTTGAGACTGCTGAGGGATGGTGGAATGCACTGCAGCCGGCGCTGGCGGAGCTACCCTGTATCGACCCGCCCGAAGAACGCGGCCATGTCTGGCACTTTCTCGGAAAGCAGCGCTTTTTTGTCGATCATCAAAGCCCCGCTCTAGAGGGCGTCGGCGAGCTTTTCGATCGGGTGGGGCGGCTCACCATCGTAATCTTCGAGCTGGGAGCGACACGACGCACCGGGGGCGACGGGCTGGTTGGCCGGCGAGTCGTCGAGCTGGTCGAACAGTATCGATCCGATCGCCTTGCTCATCGAGACGTGTTCGGCTTCGTACCCGAACGAGCCAGCCATGCCACAGCACGCCGAGTCGACGGCATCGACCTCGTAGCCGGCCTGTCGCAGAACTGCCGCCGCGTGGTTGTCTTTTTTCGTCGCCTTCTGCTGGCAGTGGCCGTGATAGGCCAGCGACTCCGCTGGCGCGTCGAAGTCGATTCGCTCACCAAGTTCGTAGATATCGATATACTCAGAGACACCGTACGCGTTGGCCGCGACGCGCGCAGTCGCGTCGGACGGCACCAGATCCAGGTAATCTGACTGGTACATCACGGCGTCGGACGGCTCGACCGTGACTATATCCCAGCCGTCCTCAACGTACGGCTCCAGTGCCCGGACGTTCTCCTCGGCAGTTGTCCGAGCGTGATCGAGCATGCTCTTGGAGAACGCCGGTCGGCCGCTGTCAGAGATGTCGTCGGACACTGTGACGTGGACGCCGGCGGCCTCGAGAACGCGGACGGCGGCCTTCCCGACGTAGGGGTGGCTGTAGTTCGTGTACGGATCGGCCAGCAGCAGCGCCTTTCGGGTCGCCTCGGACTCGGGCACGCGCGTTCCGCCGCGTCCGTCCATCCAGTCTCTGAACGTCGTCCGGTGGAACGACGGGAGATCGCGCTCTTGGGCGATCCCGAGGACCTTCTCCATCACCAGCCCGCTGCCGGGAACCTGCATCGCCCAGTTCGAGAGCGGCGCGAAGGTGCTCCCGAGCCAGAGGACCGTCTCGACGTTCGCGAACAGGTTGTCACGCAAACTCGTCCCCTCGCGCTGGTGGTACTCGTGGACCACTTCGGCTTTGAGTTTGGCCATGTCGACGCCACTGGGGCAGTCGTTCTTGCAGCCCTTGCAGCCGATACAGAGGTCCATCACCTCGTGGACGAACTCGTCGTCGAAGGGATCCTCGGGCAGGTTCCCGTTCATCGCCGAGCGGAGCATGTTCGCTCGTCCGCGCGTGCTCGTGATCTCCTCGTCGGCCGCGCGATAGGTCGGACACATCACGCCGCCGGTGGTGTCCTGGTGGCCGGTACACCCGCCACAGCCGTGACAGAGTTCGACCATCCCCTGGAACCCGTTGTCGTTGTCCCAGTTCAGGACGGGCTCGAAGTCGGCATCGAAAGTAGAGGAGGCGTCGTACCGGAGGTTCTCACCGGGGTCGAAGTCCCCGCAGACGCTCCCGGGATTGAGCAACCAGTCGGGATCGAACGCCGACTTGAGGTCCCGGAACGTCTCCCAGAGGTCCTCGCCGTAGAGTTTCCGGTTCCACTTCGTGCGGGCCCGGCCGTCGCCGTGCTCGCCGGAGACCGAGCCGCCGTGTTCGATGACCAGATCGGTGATCTGATCGGCCATCTCCCGCATCGTTTCGACGCCGTCCTCGGCCTTGAGGTTCAGCAGGGGCCGAATGTGCAACACGCCGGGGCCGGCGTGGGCGTAGTACGCGGCGAAGGTGTCGTGCTCGTCGAAGATCTCCCGCATGCCGGTGACGTACTCCGGCAGGTTCTCCGGCGGGACCGCCGTGTCCTCGACGAACGGCCAGTGTTTCTCGTCGGTCGTGCGCGAGAGCAGGATCGGCAGCCCGGCCTTTCGCATCTTCCAGAACTTCGCCTGTCGCTCGTCGTCGTAGGCTTCCAGCGCGTCGCTGGCGTAGACGTCGTCGGAGTCGCTGACGTCAGCGGGCGGATCAGCCGCCCCGTCGTGGCCGGGAAGCCGGTCGGCGAGCAGGTCGGCGACTTTCTCTCTGGCTTGCTCGGGGGTCTCGGCGTAGAACTCGACCAGCAGCGTCGAATCGGTCCCGTCGGGCAGCGTCGCGACGAGGTCCGCGAAGTCAGGCGTGTCCCGCGCCAGATCCAGAAAGACGTCGTCCATTACCTCGACGGCAGACGGATCGTGTTCGAGAATCGGAGCGACGTCGCGCATCGCGGGGATCACACCGTCGTAGGTCAACAGCACGACCGCCGTCTCGTTCGGAATCGGTTCCAGCGAGACCGTCGCCTCAGTGACGATCGCGAGCGTCCCCTCGCTACCGGCTAGTAGTCGTGCGAGGTTGACCTCGCCTCGCTCGCGAGCGTTGTCTATCAGCATGTCGAGGTTGTACCCCGAGACGTTTCGCTTCAGGTCGGGGTACCGTTGCTCGATCTCCTCGGCGTCCTCGGTGAGGATCCGATCGACCTCGGCGTACAGCCGGGCCTCGATCGGGGAGCCGTCTTCTTCGGCCTTCCGCGCACGGTCGGCAAGCGAGTCGACGTCGACCCAGCCGAGCGTCGTTCTGGTGCCGTCGGCGAGCACGACCTCACACTCCTCGATGTAGGCGTCGGTCTTGCCGTACTTCAGCGAGTGTGCTCCGGTCGTGTTGTTGCCGATCGCGCCGCCGAGAGCGCTCTTGTCGCCCCACGCCGGGTCGGGGGCGAACTTGAGGTCGTGCGGTTCGAGCGCCTGATCGAGATGGGCGATCGTGATGCCCGGTTGCGCTCGTGCCGTCCTCGCGTCGGGGTCGACCTCGAGCAGCTCGTCCATGTAGTGTTTGAAGTCCAGGACGACGGCCTCGTTGACCGCCTGACCGGCGAGACTCGTCCCGCCGCCTCGGGGGAGCACGGGAACGTCCCGCTGTGCACAGTACTCCATGACGGCGACGACGTCCGCCGTCGAGGTCGGCGAGACGACGCCGATCGGCAGTTGTTCGTAGGCACTGGCGTCGGTCGCGAACAGCTGTCGGCTGTAGCTGTCGAACCGGACGTCGCCATCGACGCGAGCCCGGAGGTCCGAGACGAATCCTTCTCTGTGCGTCGCTGTACTCCGATAATCGTAGTTGGCGCGGGGATCGACGTTCGGATCCTCGACGCCGTCAGAACCTGTTTGCTGTGACATTGTCTTGGTGTTTTGTGGGTTAGAACGCCCCCGTAGCGACGACGTACACGAGTACCATCCCGACCGCGCCGGCGAACAGCGCAAAGAGGACTGTCGGTACGACGGTCTTGCGAAGGATGTCACCCTCGCGGCCGGTGAGTCCGACCACGCCGCTGATCGCGGCGATGTTCTGGACGGAGATCATGTTCCCGATGCCGCCGCCGACGTTCTGGAGCGCGACGACGATCGACCGGGAGACGCCGACTTGCTCGGCCGCGTCGTACTGGAGCGCGGCGAACAGGATGTCCGAGACGGTGTTCGATCCCGTGACGAAGCCGCCGAGCGCACCGATCCAGGGAGCGACCGCCGGCAGTGCCGCTCCAGCACCGAACGCGACGGCTTGCGAGAGCGCGTCCATCATCCCCGCGTCGAAACGGGCACTGGCGGGGTCGGCACCCGACTGGATCAGGATCTGGGTCAGCGAGACGACGACGACAAGCGTCACCGCGGCCGGGGCGATCTGACGGACCGATTCGCGCCAGGCCTCGGCCGTGTCCGAGCTGTCCATCCGGTAGAGAAAGCCCGTCAGAATCGCGACCGGGATGAACGGCATCGTTCCGGGCAGGTAGAGATACTGCAGGTTCCACGAGAGATCGCTGTATCCCAGCACGGCCGGGATACCGATCGTGAACTCCTGTAGGGTAGCGACGAGATCGAGCGTCGGCCAGCGGGTGACCAGCAGGATCACGCCGACGAGCAGGTACGGCGTCCAGGCCAGGAGCACGGGCATCTCCTTTTTCGGTTCGTCGCCGGAGATACTGTCGAGACTCAGCCCGCCGAGCCACTCGTCCGACCAGCTCTCACGCTCGGGGAACGTCCAGGGCTCGTCGGGAACGAATATCCCCCGATCGGCCATGGCGAGCCCGAGCCCGAAGACGACGAAGCCAGCGACGATCGACGGGAGTTCGGTACCGACAAACCACGCGATCGACCACTGGGTCAGTCCGGCGACGACGCCGAGCACGACCGCGAACGGCGCAACCGGCGCGGTCGCGCGGGCCGCGCCCCGCAGTGACCGCTCGTGTTCGTCCCCGAACCAGTACGCGAGCAGGAAGATCCCCAGCACGCCCCAAAACGAGAAGGTCAGACCGGTGACAACGCCCGAGTACCCCGAGACCAGCGCCTGAAACTGGGCCTGCGTGATCGGTTCGGCCGCTTCCGCGAGCTTCCCTTCGCCGATGACCGCGTTGACGCCGCCGAGGATCGGCGTCCCCGCGGCACCGAACTGCGGGTTCGGGGCGTTGAAAAACAGCGCGAACACGGCCGCGCCCAGCGGCGGGAACCCCAGCCCGATCAACAGCGGCGCGGCCAGCGCTCCCGGCGTCCCGAAACCGGCCACGCCCTCGATGATCGTGATGAACCCGAGCCCGATCAACAGCAACTGGATCCGCCTGTCGGTCGCGATGCCGCTGAAGTGCCACCGGATCGTCGAGATCGCACCGCTGATGTCCAGGTAGTTCATCAGCAGGATCGCCCCGAAGACGATCAGGATGATGTCGATGGCCGACAGTCCGCCGTAGACCGCGGACGCGAGCCACCACGACGGGTCCATCTGCCAGTACGCAAGCCCGAGAACCGTCACGATGATCCAGCCGACGCCCATCGCCCGTGCTGCCGACCACCGGAACACCACAAGCAGCGCGAAGGCCGCCGCGATCGGAGTCGCCGCCAGCGCTGCCAGCGTGAGCGTCCCGACCATCAGTACCCCACCGCTCTCTGGCCCGGGTCGCGCGAATCCCGTGTCTCGTGGTGCCGGCTGTCCGTTCGTGCGGACGTTCGACTCATCGAGTGGTCGGGTCCGATCGAAACGGCGCAGCGGGCGGTATCAGCTACGGTGGCGTCGGATACGTCGGTTGTGGCGTGAGCGACATTCCCGGGACGAGCGCTCAAGCGCGTTTCATGCCTGTTTATGTCTGGCATTGATCGTAGGTCCAACCGAAACTACTTGTATCTACTGTAGATCATCGTATAAGTGATAGCTTGGGGACTGCCGGATTCACACAAATAGAATACATCCTATTCATGTTATTATACCGTTTGAGGCATCAATAGTCGCGAGAACAGACAAAAATATCCGCTATTGGCGGTCGTCATGAGTATATAAATGCCGGAAACCGGACGGCTATCCGCACGCTAGTATAATAATTCCGTCATATTTCGAGCGAATTGACCGCTCGATGGGTCGAATGTCTTCACGAACGGACAGCCGGCGGATGGGGTGGTTGGCTCGACACGAGAAACATCCCGTCGGGAAACGCCCCCGTAGTCACACAGCCAGCTCCGCGCAGTCCTCGGCACTGTCGGCCCGACACCGGATTCGGCAGGGCTGGTCGGCCTGTCGAGCAAGGGCTTCGACGTCCGCTTCGTCCAGGAGACAGCCGATCTTGTACGCCTGGTCGTCCGCCAGCTCGACACCGCTGATGCGCTCGAAGAACCGACTGACGACACAGCGTCGCCAGAGAATCTCCCGGGCGAGTCGCTCGCCGTCGTCGGTCAGCGTGGCACCTCGGTAGGGCTCGTACTCGACGAGGCCGGCCTCGTCGAACGCGTCGATCATCTCGGAGACGCTGGCGCCGCTCACGCCGAGGTACTCCGCGAGTTCCCCGTTGCCGATCGGCGGTTCGTCCAGCAGTGTCCGGTACAGCAGTCCGCAGAGATACCGGCCTTCACCGGGACTGACCGGCAGTTCCGTGTCGATCGCCGGCGGATACTCGGTCATCGTTGCCCCCGTTCGGTCATTCGACCCGCCAGTAGACGACCGTCCGGCCGGTCTTGCGCCGCCGGAGTTTTCCGCCCCCGACGAGGTCGTTGAGCTTCTGGCGGGCCGACTCGGTGCTGACACCGAGCACGTCCGACACGTCGGTCGTCGTCACCACTGGCCCGGGGACGGCATCGAAGACGCTCAGTACGGATTCGTGATCGACCGATTCGACGAACTGACCGTCCTCGTCGCGAACGCGCTCGCGACAACAGTCGCCGCGCCCGCGCTTTCGCCCGCTGCCGCGCTGTCCACCGTTCGCTCGACCGTGCCCACGGTGTTTGGATGTCATCACGTGAGCGTTCGGTATCGATGACCATAGTCCTTTTGCTAGTACCAAATTGGTATTCGAGGTACGTCACAGCTCGACCGTCGAGCCGACGCCGACGCGCTCGTAGTCCTCGCCAAAGGCGTCTTCGAGCTTTCGGCGGGCGTCGTGGCCGGTGCAGTGTGTCGGTGCAATCCGTTCGACGCGTTCGGCGACCCACGCGACGATTTCGTCGAGTTCGTCGGGGTCGGGCGAACGGAGGTGCGTCCCTCCGAGGACAGTCTGCACGGGACGGTCGAACACGTCTTCGGCGTGCTCGATCGTGTTCCGGAGTCCGGCGTGACAACACCCGAGGACCAGACCAAGCCCCCCCTCGCCTGTCACGACTAGTGGCTGATCGTCGTGGACCGGGTCTGGCCGAGATGTCCCATCGGTATCGCGGATCTCGCCCGTCGAACTGTCGGGATAGCGCCGCGGAATCTCGCCGAGGGCATAAATCCTATCGGTTATTTCGACCGGATCGCGGTGCGTGTTGACTGTCGCGTGGGACTCGATCCATTCGCGGGTGTACGGCAGCCCGATGGACTCCGCGCCGTGATATTTCGGCTCGAACGCGTCCGGGTGGACGTAGATCTCCTCTGCGTCGTCGACGAACGCCGGCAGCCCCTTCGTGTGGTCGTAGTGGCCGTGACTGAGGACGAGCGTTTCGTATGGCCCCAACCCGAGTTTGTCGGCGTTGTCGGCCGCGATACCAGTCTGTCCGGTATCGAAGAGGACGCCACCGACATCGGCGGCAAAGCCCCACTCGGCTCGCAGTCCCTTGGGGCGGGAACCGCCCACCTCGTTATCGGAGAGGATTGTTACCTGCGTCATTTCTCGTTACCACCATCGTGTTCGTGATTGTCGTGATCGTGGTCGTCTCTGCAGTTGTCCTCCCCCGGTAGTTCCCGCTCCAGGTCACCGTCCTGGAAGCGTTGCACTGCCTCTCGGACAGTGCCGTCAGCGCCACAGTAGATGGGGAAGTCCATCGCGTGGAACTGGTCGCTCGCTCGCGCGCCGACGTGGACACAGACGAGCGCGTCGGCGCCGGTATCGGCGACTGTCTCCGGCGGTGAGCCGCTTCCGCCGCGATGGTCGCTATCGTTGTCGTGCACTTCGACGGATCCGGTCTCGGTATCGTAGACCGTGTAGGTCGGCGCCCGACCGAAGTGGTGTGACACGTCAGCGTCGAGCCCCCCGTCGCCGCGAGTCGGCACACAGACTTGCATCGTATCCGTTCGTCGTAGTTGTCAGCAAAAAATGCCTCTTCCGGTCTCACCGTCCATGCAAGACTCTCCAGTCCGTACGCTCACGACGAATCAATATCGAGGTCAGTGAGCAGACTGCCGACGAGTCCGAGCCGCTTGACGGACTGTTTCGCGCTTTTGGCGTGTTCGGCCTTTTGTTCGGGCAGCTCCTCGATGAGGTCGTCTAGTGTGGCAAGCAGCGCCCGCTTCTCGGCATCCAGTTCCGCTACGTTGAATGTGACACTGAGCGTCTCGAAACCGTCGACAGCAGCCCGACGAACCCGTCCGTCATCGTCTTCGAGTGCTTCGAGCAGGATTTCGACGAGACGCTCCCTGCCTGCGCCGAGGTCGCCAATCGTGTATCCACCGACCTGCTCGGTATCGCTCGTGGCGATCCGGATTTCGAGCATCGGGTAAGCATCACGCAGGAACCGAACGACGGACTGTCGAACGTAGCCGTCGTCGCTGTCGTATACCGGGTAACACGCCTCGAACAGGTCCGGATAGATCGATACGCGATCGACCGAATCGGCTGATTCGATCTCGTCGATCGCGTCGTTGACGCGATCGGCGTCACCGGACGAAATCGCCCCGGCGAATGACTCCGGTGTTCGCTCCATACGGGCAATACGGTCTCCCTGCTAGTGTCGGTTTCGGACCGCGTCCGACCTTCGCCCCGATAGACGAGTTTTTCCGGCACGATAATCTACGGTCTCGTGGTGGTGATGACGAGCAGTTGCCCCACTGAGGCACAGTTTCTATTAATACGTTCGTCGCCCAAGACACTTCCTTAGATACAGAGGCATTCGTGGCCCTGTGAGGAACGGCCAACGACGAACTCATGGACCTCCTGTGCGAGTGCATACATACTTGCCGCGCGTTCTGCCGCTGCAAGTCCATCCTGATAGTACGTCTTCGCACGGTGGTCACGCCACAGATCCGCGAGGTCGTTCGCCATCGTCTCCGAGAAGATACCAGCCGATGCCGCTTCGCCGTACACGCCCGGATGTGTCCCAGGGAGATCTGTCGGCTCCATCTTCCCGCGTTCGAGGAAGCGAAACTCCACTGTTCTCTCCATCGTGACGAAAGAAGCCTCGATGACGAGCGTGTAGTATCCCTGCTCCTGAAGCGCGTCTGCACCAGCGAGTAACCGACACGCCTTCCGGAGTTGGAGAAGTGCAGCACTCGAAACGTCCAGTCCCGGTTCGATATCCGTCGGACGGCGATCGAACGCAGCCTGTGCGTCATCGACAAGTTGTTCGATACGAGTACTACTCACCCGCGAACACCTCCTTTCGTATCGACTGCAGTTGCTTGCTACTGACCACTGTGATTCCCTCCTCGAATATCTCTCTGAGCTTCGGTCCAGAGCGCTTCGCGCTTTCGACCGACTCAACGTACGGCTCGAAAGCAAACCTGTGGCCGTCGAATCGCTCTCCAGCGAGATCGGTTGCGACCCCCGTTACGAGCCGGCGAGCGCTCGTCCGGTCGCCGTCGACGACGACGAATAGGTCGATATCGCTCTGTCTGTCCGCCTCACCCCGAGCAACGCTCCCGAAGACGACGATACCGATTAGATCTGAGATCTCGTCGCTGTCGTCGATACTGTCGCGGACACGATCGACGAACGCTCTGATCGGGTCGTGGAACTCGATCTGCTCGACCGCGAGGACTGGATCGTCCTTCTGCAGTCGCCCGGGATCGATCGAGACGTAGTTGCGCTGTGGCGTCTCGCGGATTCGAACCACGCCGAGCGCATCGAGCAGGTCGACGGCCCGCCAAACTGTCGAGCGAGCGGCTGCCGTCGCGTCCACGAGTTCGGGAATGGTGAACTCCGTCTCGTGGGCATCGGCGAGGAAATGGAGTACCTCATCAGCCGCTCTGATCCGGAAGATATCGGTGTCGCCTGAGGGATGAACGTCGATGCAGACCGCCAGTTGTTGTTTCGCTTCTTCGGACACTGTCTGATTCTGTGCAACGAGATGTAAAATAGTTGTGGTAGTTCGAACCAGAACGGATTCCTTTTGAGCTACGAAGTATTATCGAAGTATGGTGGCGATGACGAGCAGTTACCCCCACTGAGCCCCGTGTGACGAAGCGTTTACACCGAGCCACCGTCTCTCGAACTCGTCCTAATTCGATCGAGCGCCTACCCGATTCGGTCGAGGATCTCCTCGTAGTAGCGACCGAAGGCGCGATCGGAGCGCGAACGCGGCCGTCCGAGATCGATATTGAGGACCTCTTGGACACGACCCGGTTCTCTGTCCATCACGACGACCCTGTCACCGAGTTTGACCGCTTCCTCGATGTCGTGGGTGACAAAGAGCACGGTCTTGCCGGTTGCCTCCCAGATGTCGAGCAGTTCCGCCTGTAGCATCGTCCGGGTCTGGGCGTCGACGGCGCCGAACGGCTCGTCCATGAGCAGCAGGTCGGGATCGGGAGCCAGCGCGCGAGCGAGCGCGACGCGCTGTTTCATCCCGCCGGAGAGGTCCTTCGGGTAGCTGTCGGCAAACCCCTCGAGCCCGACCAGTTCCAGTAGTTCCCCCACCCGCTCGCGCCGCTGGTCCGTCGGCGTGCCGGTCTGTTCGAGCCCGAACCCGACGTTGCCGGCGACCGTCCGCCACGGGAAGAGGTGGTACTCCTGGAAGACGATCCCCAGTTCCGGGCCAGGGCCGTCGATGGGGTTACCGTCCAGCCGAACTGCACCCTCGGTGGGCGTCTGTAGCCCGGCGATGATCCGAAAGAGCGTCGTCTTCCCACAGCCGGAGGGGCCGACGATCGTCACGAACTCGCCGGGCTCGACGTCGAAGGACACCTTCCGCAGTGCTTCGACGGGACCGTTCGAGCCGTCGTAGACCATCGAGACGTCCTCGACAGTGACGCGATTCGCGTCGGCACCTACCGCCATGACAGGACCCTCCGCTGGAGCAGTCGGAACGCGGTATCGACCAGCAGGAACATCACGCTCAACACGAGGATGTACGCGATCACGCGATCGACCTGCAGGGAGTTGGCCGACCGGAATATCTGGCGGCCGATCCCCGGCGCGCCGAAGATCTCCGCCGCGACGACGAGCATCCAGCAGCGGCCGATACCCGTCCGAACCCCGGTCATGATCTCGGGCAGCGACGCCGGCAGGACGACCGCCCGAACGAGACCGATCTGGCGCTCGACGCCCAGACTGCGAGCGACGTCGAGCAGGTCGTCGGAGACGCCCTCGACGCCGCCGTAGGCAGCGTAGAAGTTGATCCAGAACGCGCCGATCGCGATGATGAACGCCGCGCCGGCGTGCCCGATCCCGAACCACGCGATCGCGAAGCCGATCAGCGCCAGCGGCGGGACCGGCCGGAGCACCCGGACGACTGGCGTCAGCGCCTCGTCCAGCACCCGACTCCAGCCGAGGGCGACGCCGGCAGCGACGCCGAGCGTGGTGCCCACGACCGTCCCCGGGAGCCAGTGGACGACGCTGTCGAGCAGCGCGGTCTGCATCGTCCCGGACGCGATCTCCGACTGGACAGTCACGGCGACCGCCAGCGGCGACGGGAGAATGTACGCGGGCTGGAGCGTCGATCCGAACCACCAGAGACCGACGAACCCGGCGAGTCCGAGTAGCCCCAACAGCAGCCGCCTGGGATCGATAGCCTCGACGATCGGTCCGAGATTGTCGGTCCGTTCGAGTTCGTTGCTGACGTCGGTTGCCATCGTTAGAGCGCCTCGTAGACGCTGTAATCGAAGATCTCCTCGAGGGACAGTTGCTGGTCGAGTTTGCCCGTGCGAGCGGCGAACTCAGAGAAGATCTCCGTCCCGTTCTCGATCTCGCGCGGGTCGGTGACGAAGTTCGACAGCGGCCCCTGCAGGGCCGACAGCGCCCGATCGGAGTCTAATCCGATCCCGCTCTCGACGATGTCGGCCGTCGGCTCGGGGTTGTCCTGAATGTACTCAGTCGCCCGGACGTGGGCGTCGAGGAACTGCGTCGCGACGTCGGTGTCGCGGATCTCGTCGCTCATCAGCGTCACGGCCGCGGGCTGGCCGGGCATGATCTGGGCGGCCGTCCTGAAGGTCTCGTAGGGGACCGACTCCTCGGCGACG
>Ga0207813_100561_pt1 | contig 19098 bp, 21 predicted proteins | sample A23E3SouthBayCA_2_FD_187730 | JGI IMG/M metagenome (GOLD analysis project Ga0207813, IMG submission 187730) | Aerobic enrichment media microbial communities from Eden Landing Ponds, California, USA - A23 E3 (4) (SPAdes) | ecosystem: Environmental > Aquatic > Marine > Unclassified | place... | reverse complement strand
GTTTGCCGTCATTTAGATGTCGCCGATCCCCATCACGTCGTTCGTCAGTTCGATGCTCTCCGCCGCGTCGGCCTCGCCCATCATCGCGCGGATGGCGTCTACGTTCTCCGGCACCACGTCGCTCTCGCGGTGGATCGACTGGAACAGGTGAAGCTGTGGTCCATCCACGGTGATGGAGTCCTCGAAGATCTGGTTCTCGTAGAGGTTCATCCGGTCACGGCCGCGGTCGAGGGCGAACTCTTGGAGTTCCCACCCCGAGTCGACGCCGAGGTCGCCGTCGACGACGTGAACCCGCGACTGCGAGGCCAGTAGGTCGCGAACCGCCGCGGCGCTCGGCGTCTCGCCGAGTTCCACGTTGATTCCGTGGAAGTGGTGGCGTACCGTCGGCACCTTCATGCCCATCGTCGTGACCGGGCCCATGTCCGGGATGACTTCGAGGGCGTCCGGGCCGTGGTGGGACGGCAGGGTCACGGGATCGGCCGAGATGACCGCGTGTTCGCCCCGACAGCGGACCAGCGTGATGCTCGCACGCTCGACGCCGTACTCCTCGTGGAGCGGTGCGAACATTCGGTTCAGGCCCGTCGTGTTACAGGAGACGATCCGGACGTAGTCCTTGTCGGTGGCCTCGGAGTAGTTGGCGCGGGCGGTGAAGCTCGCCTCGGCCACGTCCGCCTCCTCGCCGCCTTGGAACAGCGCTGGCGTGTCGTACTCCTCGTAGATCGGACGGTACTCGGCACCCATCCCGGCCGGCGTCGCGTCGGCGACGATGTCGCTCGCTTCGATGAGGTCCTCGACGTCGCCCGCGACGGCCATCCCCACCTCGTCCCACCGGTCCTCGCGGCCCTCGGGCACGTAGATGTCGTACCCGCGGTCGGCGGCCGCGTCCGCCGTGTGGTTCGGACTCGCCTTCCCGATGCCGACCAACTCCATGTCGGGCATCGCATCCACTGCGTCGGCAACCCGCTTGCCGATGGTACCGTATCCGTTGACGCCTACGCGGATCATACGTTTCGTTGGCTACACCTCCATATAGTGTCGACGTATCTCGCAGGTTTTGCATTAACTTTCGTGCTTAACCTTGGGGGACTCCCATCTCGGGTGTCGACGCTCGACGACGCTTCACCATGGCCAACCCGAAACAACAGGTCTCCAGTCGCGGCATCCGCGTCCTCGGAGTCTTCGTCCTCGCGTATCTGCTGGTCGGCTCGTACATGTATTTCTACCTAGAGCTTCCGACGCTCGCCTACGTCGCCTACGGAGTCCTCAGTTGGGCCGGCGGGATGCTCCTGTTTTACCGACTCCACACCAACTTCATGGCCGACTTCGAGCCGTAGTCGCCCACTTTATTACGGACGTTCATTTACTTTCTCGGCAGAATCCTTCACGAACGAACGTTTTAATCACGGTTGATAATTACCTCGGTAAGTATATTTGGGTCCAATCATAAATTGCTAGGAGAACGATGGCAGCCGTCTCAGACTCCCACGACGAACAATTCGGTCCCGCGTCCGGGGGACGGACCCCCGACGCACAGGTAGTACTTGGGGGCGTAATGCTCGCGACGGTTCTCGCCGTCGCCGCCGCCGGCTACGTTTTCGACTCGACCGCCGCGGCCCAGACGGCCGTGGTGATGCTCCCACTTCTGGTCGCCGCCTCCCTTCGCACCTCGCTCGCCGGCCACTCGGCGTACGCCTCGCTCGCTCGGCGCCGCTGAACTACTGTTCGGGTCGATAGAGGACGTCGTACCCGTGGGCAACGTACGTCAAGCTTCCCGCTTCTAACTGCCGACGCCGACTCGTCAGCCACGACTCCGCCGCCGGCACCTCGTCCTCGGCGGCGTCCGCGACGAACGACAGGATGCGTTCGAGAAAGTACCGCTCGTCGGCCGGGTAGCCGCCGTCTCGCGGGTGGACCACCCAGTCCGACGCCCCCGCCGCCAGCAGGTCCCCGTCGCGTGCCCGACAGCGGTCGAGCAGGTGCCGGCCGGCCCGTGTGTCCCGCCCCGGTTCGTCGTCGATAGCCCGGTGGTACGCGTCGATCACGGCATCGTCGGCCGGGTGGTCGGGCTGAAACATCGTCACGCCGTCGAAGGTGATCGGGGCGTACACCAACCCGTCGGGGCCGAGCGCGGCCGCGAAGGCGTCCAGCGCCGCCTCGACCGGCACCAGATCCACGAACGCTCCGGCGACCACGAGATTCGCCCGTTCGTCGTCGAACGCCGTCAGCGCGTCGCCCGCCTCGAACCGTCCCGTCAGGTCGCCGACGCGGAACCCCGTGTCGGTGTGCTCGGCGTCGAGTTCGGCCGTCCGGAGGGCTCGTGCCCGTTCGACGATCCCCGGATCGCTGTCGACGCCGCGGTACGACCCCGCGGTCACCCCCCAGTCGAGGAGTCGAGGGACGGTAACGCCCGTGCCGGCTCCCGCCTCCAGCACCCGGGGGGCTGCCGGGAGTTCCGCGAGGAGGCGGTCCCGGACCCGCCGGTCGAGCGCCCGGTCGTCGACCGTCCGTTTCGCCTCCAGATACCGCTCGTCGGCGTGGTCCATCAGAGCGCTCGCTCGTGGCTGGCCCACGCGTCCTCGTCTTCCCACATCCGGACGGTCAGGCCGGTCGGCGTCCCCGTCGGGACGGCCTCGACGAACCGGTCGCCGAAGACCCGTGCGAAGCGCTCGACGCTCGGGTTCGCGTCGCCGAACTCCGGCAGGTCGTTCAGGAGCGCATCGCGGTACCGCGATTCGAGTTCGTCGAGCGCCGCGTCGACGGCGTCGATGTCGACGAGGTAGCCGTACTCGTTCAGGTCGGGGCCGGCAAACTGCACCGCCACCTCGAAGTGGTGGCTGTGGACCTCGCCCTCGGGGCCGGGGTCGGGGACCGTGAGGAAGTGTTGGGCCACGAAGTCCCGCGACACGGAGAGCCGATACATACCCGTCGGTGGGTCGCGAGCGTCTTATGCGCTGGGCCTACTCGAAGGTGAGCAACACCTGCAGCGCGTTCTCGGGGCCGTCGTCGAGCAACTGGTACGCCTCCGTGGCGTTCTCGACGCCGATCCGGTGGGTGACGAGACGCTCGGTCGGCAGTTCGCGGAGTCGGTCCCACGCCGTCTCCATCCGGCGCTCCTTCGTCCACCGGCCGCGGAGTTCGGGCGCGAGCGTGCTCACTTGGCTCGACGACACGTCGATCCGGTTGCGGTGGAAAAACCCCCCGAGATCCGTCTCGGCGCGCTTGCGCCCGTACCACGAACCGACGACGATCCGGCCGTCGTAACCCACGACGTCGACGGCGTCGTCGAGCGTCTCGGGCGACCCCGAGAGTTCGTACGCCAAGTCGGCGCCCGCGGGGTCGCCCCGGTCGCCGACCTGCGACGCCGCCCCGGGCCGGAGCGTCTCGTCGGCGCCCAAGTTCGCGGCCATCTCGCGGCGCTCCGGGACGGGTTCGACCACCGTCAGTCGCTCCAGCGGGAACGCCGAGAGGACGTGTGTCGTCACGAGACCAACCATCCCGGCACCGAAGACGACGACCCGTTCGCCCACCCGAGGATGGCTGTCCATGCACAGCGTCGTCGCCGTCTCGGCGGTCGGCAGGAGCGCCGCCGTCTCCGTCGAGACGTCCTCGGGGACGGGTACCAGATCCGCCGGCGACGCCGCGAAGTGACTCTCGTGGGGGTTGAAGGCGAAGACACGGCGGCCGCGCCACGCCTCGTCGACGTTCGCCCCCGTCGCCACCACGTCGCCGACGGTGGCGTAGCCGTACTTCAGCGGGTAGGTAAGATCGTCTCCCAGTGCGTCGATGGTCGCGTCGGCGGCCAAGTCACGCGGCATCTCCCCCCGGTAGATCAGGAGTTCGGTGCCCGAACTCACCGCCGCGACGCGTGCTTCGACGAGTACCTCGTCGGGCTCCGGTTCGGTCACCGGTTCGTGCTCGACGCTGACCGTTCGGGGCCCGGTGAAGTACAGCGCCCGGCCGGTCGTGGGGACGGTCGTCTCCGACTCGTCCGCGTCCTCGACACTCCCTGTCACGCCTTCCTTAACCACGCTGCTCACTTCATACTGCCGCCCGTCCCGACGGCGGCTCTAGGCCCCGAGTCGCCCCGTGACGACCAGATAGTCCCGGCCGAACGTCGCGAGCGACGGCACGACGGCGACCAGCGCCGCCGTGTGGACCGTCACCGCCGGCAAGAGTGGCGTCAGCGCAACCGCGATGAACGCCATCTGAAGCGCCGCCAGCGGCCGCCGAACCCGGCTCTCGGGCAGGTCACCGACGGGACGCCCCCGCCATCGACGCCACGTCGTCGCCGCGCGGTACACGTAGCGAGCGGCCGACAGTGCGAGGTAGGCGACGGGGAGTCGCCCCCAAGCGACGCCCACCAGCGGCGCGACTAGGAACCCGAGCGTATCGAAGGCGTGATCGAGTTTCGTCCCGAGCGGCGTCGTTCGGTCGGTCCGCCGCGCGAGGCGGCCGTCGGCGAAATCGAGGGCGACCCCGGCGCCGTAACAGAGGGCGGGCGCCCAGCGAACCGCGGCGGGCGGCGCGCCGACCCCTGCGGCCCCGAGGACGCCCGCCACCGACGACGGCGGGACGGCCAGAAACCCCGCCGTCGCGGCGTACAGCACCCCCCGAATCGTCGTCACGAGGTTCGGCGGCGCGGCGGCCGCGGCGAGTCGGTCGGCGTCGACGTGGTAGGCGAGAAAGCCGACCACGTAACACAGCACCACCCCCGTCACGAGCGTCCAGCGGTTCGCGACCCCGGGAGTCGTCGCCGCGGCGACGACCGCCCGGCCACCGGCCGCGACGCCCGCGGCGGCGACGGCGGTTCCCGCCACTGCCGCGATTCCACGCCGCCGTCGGCGGACGGCCCCGCCGCCTTCGCCCCCTCCGGCTCTGCACCCGCCGGTCCCGCTTTCGCCGTCGCTCATCGCTCGAACGTGGGGTCTTCGAGCGCCGCGAACCGCTCGCGGCCCTCCGGCGGCAGACGGTACCCCGCCGCGGCGAGGTTCTCGACCACGTGGTCGGGGTCGGTGCTGGCCGGGATGGGAACCACGCCGTCCCCAACGTGCCACGCCAGAACGGCCGTCGCCGGCGACACGCCCATCTCGGCGGCCACGTCCGTCACCACTGGGTCGTCGAGGAGGCCCGGCACCGAGAGCGGCGAGTGGGCGATCACCCGGATGCCACGCTCGTGACACCACGCCACTAGGTCGTCGCGCGGCCGATACGGATGACGGGGCACCTGAACGACCGCCGGGGGGACGCGGGCGAACTCGACGAGGTCCGCGAGCGTCGACAGGTCGACGTTACAGATTCCGAGTGTCGCCGCCAGTCCTCGGTCGTACACCGCCTCCATCCGCCGCCAAGTCGATTCGAGGCGCACGTCCGCCCGGTCACGCTCGCCGTCCGCCGTCTCGGGGAAGGTGAGCGCCTCCTGTTTCTCGACCGGCAGTTCGGCGAGACGGCGGAGGGGGCCGGTGTAGGCCCACGACTCCGGCCAGTGGATCATGTAGCAATCGAGGGTATCGAGACCGAGATCGGCGAGTGTCGTCTCGCAGGCCTCCGCAACGTGGCCGTGGTTGGTGTTCCACACCTTGCTCACGACGAAGAGGGCCTCGCGGTCCGGACTCCCCGGGGCGGCGATGAGTTCGCCGATCCGCGCCTCGTTGCCGTAGAGTTCCCCGGCGTCGAGGAGCCGATAGCCCGCGTCCAACGCCCGCTCGATGGAGTCCCGCCGGTCGACGTAGGTGCCGTCACGGTAGCGCGAACAGCCGAACCCGACGGGCGGCAGGCGGAGCGCGGCGGTTGGGGGGGTCGGTGGGGTCGCGCCGCCGGCCTCGTCGCCCCCGACGCTCCACACCACCGGCCGACGGGCGGCGTCGTCGACGACGCTTCCGTCGACGGCGACCGACTCGCCGAGGTCGGACGCCCGCTCGATGGCGTCACAGATTCCGACGACGTGCGCGGCTCGTCGCGCAGTCGAGCGGTCCGGACACCCTCGGCGAACGCTCGCCGCGAGTCGCTCCGGCCCGGCTAGGTACGGCGTCCGCTGTGGCGGCGTCGTGAGTGGGTTCGGGGTGTACGCCCGCCCGACGCGGCCCACCGAGACGGGGGTGTGGTCGTCGCCGCCGAGCCCCCCCGCGTCGGCGAGATACAGCGATCCGTCGTCGCCGTGGCATTCGAGGCTATAGAACTCCCGGCTGCGGTGGGGCGCATAGAGGCTCGCGGTGAGGCGGACGAGCGGGCCGTTCGCGAACGCGACCGTCGCCTCGACGTGGCTCGGACGCGCCGGTTCGCGCGACTCGCGGTCGGGCCAAGGATCGACGGCGTCGGCGACCCGCACCCGGCGCGCGGGGCCGAACCACGACACGAGGAGGCTCAGAGGGTACACCGCCCCGTCGTACAGTGGGCCGACTCGGAGGAAGGAGTCGGGCGCGTCGTGCCACTCCGTCACCCGGCCGACGTGGGCGTGGGCGTAGGCCAGACGCACCGGACCGAGGCGGCCGTCGTCGAGCGCCCGGCGGGCGAGTCGCTGGCCCTCGCAGTCCGGGGTGAGCGGCGCACAGCCGAGCGCGCGGTCGTGCCGGGCCGCGAACGCGACGAGGTCGCGCGCCCGTTCGGCGCCCAGCGCGAGGGGTTTCTCGCTCCAGACGTGTCGCCCCGCGCGGAGCGCCCGCTCGGTCACCGCGGCGTGGGCGCCGTGGCTGGTCAGATTCACCACGAGCGGCGCGTCCGTGGCGTCGAGGAGGGTGTCGAGGTCGGTGTACGCCGTCGCGCCCGTAGCGGCCGCGAACGACGCCGCCCGGTCGGCGTCGAGATCACACACTGCGACCGGCGAGAGCGGCGACGCGTCGAGGCCGGCGGCGTACTTCTCCGCCACGGCCCCACAGCCCACGAACGCACACTCCATACCTCTCGGCGGGCGGCGGCGGTGAAAAGCCTCCCGCCCGGCTTAAGCCCGTCCCGCCCGCAGGAAGGACGATGGCCCGGATCGCGGTCCTCCACAACACCCTCGACGGTCGCGGCGGCGCCGACGCCGTCTGCCTTCACGTCTGTGCGGCCCTACAGGACACCCACGACGTGACGCTGGTTACCCTCTCGCGGTCGTCGCTGTCGACGCTGAACCGCCTGTTCGACACCGACGCGGCCGTGCCCGTCCACCGCCCGCCGGGCACCGCGCTGGTCTCCAAGGTGTTCGACGCCCTGCCCGAACGGGTCGGTCCGGCGCTCGCTCCGCGGAGCGTCCTCCTCGACCGCATCTTCGCCCGGCACGCCCACCAGTTCGACGCGGCCGTCAGCACCGCCAACGAGTTCGCGCTGTCGCTCCCGTCGGTCCAGTACGTCCACTTCCCGCAGTTCAACCGGCGGTGGACGCCGGTCGGCGAGGGGGGCCGCCTCGACCCGCTCTGGAGTCGGCTGGCCGGTCTCGGCGACCGCCGACTCCCGGCCGACACCCGTCTCTTGGCCAACTCTGGCTGGACGGCCGACGCCGTCGAGGACATCTACGACCGCCGGCCGACGGTCTGTCATCCGCCGGTCGATCCGCCGCCGACCCCGCGCCCTTGGGACGACCGCGAGGACGGCGTCGTGGTCGTGGGACGACTGGCACCGGACAAGCGACCGCTCCGGGCGATCCGGATCGTCGACGGCGTCCGCGACCGGGGTCACGACCTCCACCTCCACCTCGTCGGGTCGTCGTCCATGTACCCCGACTACGCCGACCACGTCGCCGCCGCCGCGGCCGCCCGACCGTACGTCCACCTCGACCGCGACGCGCCCCGTGAGCGGATCGACACACTCCTCGAAACGCACCGCTACGGGCTCAACTGCAAGCCTCGGGAACACTTCGGGATGGCGGTCGCGGAGTACGTCGCTGCCGGAATGGTGGCGTTCGCGCCCGACGCGGGTGGGCAACGGGAGGTACTGGACGGGCGCCCCGACCGACTGTTCGGGTCGACGGCCGACGCCGTCGACACCGTCGCCGCTGCCGTCGCGGCCGACGCCCGTCCGACGCTCCCCCGCGACCGCTACGCGAGCGAGCGGTTTCACGCCGCCGTTCGGGACCACGTCGCGGCGATCCTGTAGCCGTCGCTCTGCGCTAGGTCGTCACACCGCGCCGGTGGGGACGGCGTGCATCACGGCCGTCAGCGTCGGCGTGTCGACGAACCTCGGCACCCCGGTCGAACCGAAGAAGAACGCTCAGTCCTGCCCGGCGCCGTCGCGCGTCTCGCTCAGATGTTCCCAGATTTCCGTACAGCCCGCGCCGGCCTCGACATCGGAGAGATGATTTCGCTCTTCGGCGCCGTCGTCTCGCTCGGCGTCGGCCTCCGTCGAGCCCGTCACGGTCTCGCTTTTCTCGGTCATCGATACGTCCTAGGCGATACGGTACCATAAGGCCGTGCCCCCGCGTAATCGCTACCCGTTCTCCCGCATGGAGGCGGTCCTTTCCGGTATCCGTGACGGGGGGCTGCGCCGGAAATCGGCCGTTGTCGGTCGATTCGAGGCTCACGACGGTGCGTGACGACCGGCAATCGTCACGGATGCCGACGGGCTTACCGCCGTCGGGGTGTAAGCGCCGGCTATGACGACCGACGTTCACCAGCTCGACGACGGTGCTTGGGTCAGTGTCAACGACTCCCGCGAGGTGAACGTAAGCGACCTCTGGCGGCTCGCAGCCCACGATTTCTGTGCGTGTGCGCTCGCCGACTTCCTCGCCGAGGGGTTCGTCGAGGTGAGCGCCGACGGCGCGAACGTCGAGGGACGGATCGCCGGTCGCTGTATCCAATGTGGCGCCGAGGGGGTGACCGACTGGCTGACGCTCGGCCGCGTCGATCCGGACACCGGCGAGTTCCGGCCTGTCGTCCCCGAGAGCGTCCACCTCCCCGGCCGCCGTCGTCGCCCGGCTGCACCGCGCTGATCGCTCGCCGCGTGGCTCGCATATAGCGGCAACAATCTCCTCGTCCCCGGAGAGGCGGGAAGGTTGGCGGTGGGACCGACGGTATATACGTTTGGGTCTATTCTAGCCCGCCATAATGCCGTCAAAGGTCGAGCGCTGGAAAGACGAAACCTACGGGATGGAGATCCGGGAGCATCTTCTCCGGTTCGCGGAGGAGGGTTGGGACGCCATTCCGGAAGACGAACACGACGCTTGGTTCGAGCGGTTCAAGTGGTGGGGTCTGTACCACCAGCGGAAGGGCCAAGAGAGCTACTTCATGATGCGCATCGGGACGCCGATGGGCCGCATGACGCCGGAACAGCTCCGCACCGTCGGAGAGGTGGCCCGCGACTACGCCACCGGCCCGGTCGAGAACCCCGAGTTCGGTGACGCCTACGCCGACTTCACGACCCGCCAGTCGATCCAGCTCCACTGGATCAAAGTCGAAGACATCCCCGACATCTGGGACGAACTCGAATCCGTCGGGCTCTCGACGATCCAAGCCTGTGGTGACTCGTGGCGCAACATCGTCGGCTCGCCCGTTGCCGGCCGCGACGCCGACGAACTCGTCGACGTCTGGCCCATCGTGCAGGAACTCCACGAGAAATTCAAGGGTAACGACCTCTACGCCAACCTGCCCCGGAAGTGGAAGGTCGCGATGACCGGCGACCGCCGTGGCTCCGGTCAGGGCGATATCAACGACCTCGCCTTCGAACCCGCGATCAAGGAGATCGACGGCGAGGAGGTCGAGGGGTTCAACGTCAACGTCGGCGGCGGCCTCTCTCGCAAGGAACCGCGGTTCGCCCGCGACATCGACGTCTTCTGTCGCCCCGAGAACGCCGCGGACGTCGCCGCCGGCATGTCCTCGCTCTTCCGTGACTACGGCGACCGCGACGACCGCTTCAACGCCCGCATCAAGTTCCTCATCGACGAGTGGGGTCCCGAGAAGATGCGCTCGGTCCTGCAAGAGGAGTATATGGACTACGAACTCCCGACCGCCGGCCAAGGGCTCCGTGACGAGTACGACTACAACGCCGGCCGCACGGACGCTCACGGCGACTACATCGGCGTCCACGACCAGAGCGACGGGCAGAACTTCGTCGGCCTCTCGGTGCTCGTCGGCCGGATGAGCGCCGACGACGTGATCGAACTCGCCGACCGCGCCGAGGCGTACGGCTCCGAGATGATCGGCCTCACCCAGCGCCAGAACCTCATCGTCGGCGACATCGCCGACGAGGATCTGGACGACTTCCTCGACGAGGATCTGCTGGCGGAGCACTCGCCCGACCCTCACCCGTTCATGCGTGGCTCCATCGCCTGTACGGGCACCGAGTACTGCTCGCTCTCTATCGTCGAGACGAAAAACCGGATGGTCCGGTACGGGCGCTGGCTCCGGGACAACGTCGACCTCCCCGAGGGCGTCAACGACTTCCACATCCACCTCTCGGGCTGTACCGCGTCGTGTGCCCAGCCACAGATCGCCGACATCAGCCTCCGCGGCATGAAGACGCGAAAGGACGGCGACGCCGTGGAGGCGTTCGACGTCGGCCTCGGCGGCGGCCTCGGCGAGAACCCGACCTTCGCCGACTGGGTGAAGATGCGCGTCCCTGCCGACGAGGTTCCGGGCTACATCGCCAACCTACTCGAGGCCTTCGAGGCGGAGCGGGAGAGCCCCGAGCAGTCCTTCCGTGACTTCGTCGCCGAACGCGACGAGGACGAACTCGCCGACCTCGCGGAGTCCGAGGAGACGAGCTACGAGGACCCCTATCTCGGCAACACGAAGCTGACGTGGTACCCCTACGCCGAGGACACCGACATGGACGCCTCGCCGGCGCCGACCGACCCCAACGACCAGCCGCTCCCCTCGGACGACTGAGATGGCCGACCGCGTGCTGAAGGTCAACGCCTTCACGACGTTCGACCTCCTCGACGCCCGTATCGAGGGCCACGGATTCGAGGAGGAGGCCTTCGCCACGCTCAACGTGCGGACGGCCCGGAAGAACCCCGAGGAGGTATCGCTCGACCTCGAACTCGACAACACCCAACTCGATAGCGTGCCCGCCCACGCCGACCGGGTCAGCCTCTCGGCTGCGGAGGCCCGGACCCTCGCGGCCGAACTCCAACAGGCGGCCGAGCGCGTCGACGAGGCCGAGGACGCATGATCCGCCGCCGCTCCCTCATGACGACGGACGCGGAGACGCGGACACCGGCGCAGGCAACGAATCACCACGACACACCCCAACGATGAGCACGACGACCACCGGCACGGTGTATCTCGTCGGGGCCGGCCCGGGCGACCCCGAACTCATGACGGTGAAGGCCCGCCGACTCCTCGACGAAGCGGACGTCGTCCTCCACGACTCGCTCGTGGGCGACGGCGTGATCGAATCGATCCCCGACCCCACGCGGGTCGAGAACGTCGGCAAGCGCGCCGGCGGCGAGCGAACCCCTCAAGCCGAGATCAACGACCGCCTGATTCGCGAAGCACAGGCCGGTCGGGACGTCGTCCGCCTGAAGGGCGGCGATCCCACCATCTTCGCCCGCGGCGGCGAGGAGGCCGAACATCTCGCGCGCCACGGCGTCCCCTTCGAGGTGGTGCCGGGGGTCACGAGCGCCATCGCCGCCCCGGGAGTCGCTGGCGTCCCGACGACCCACCGGGACCACGCCTCGGCGCTCGCGGTCGTCACCGGCCACGAAGACCCGACCAAGGCCGACAGCGCCCTCGACTGGGGCGCACTTGCCGGGCTCGTCGCCGCCGGCGGCACGCTGGTGATCCTCATGGGCGTCGGCCGGCTCCCGGACAACGTGGCGGCGCTCCGTGCTAACGGCGTCACGCCCGACACGCCCGTCGCCATGGTCGAACGCGCCACCCTCGACGACGAACGCGTCGTCGCCGGGACGCTCGACACCGTCGTCGACCGAGCCGACGAGGCGGCCGTCGAACCTCCCGCCGTCACCGTCGTCGGCGAGGTGGTCGGCGTCCGCGAGACGGTCGCCCACTGTCTCGGCGGTACCGACGCGGCCGTCGAGGGGTCGACGCTCGCCGTCCCCGAGCGAGTCGTGGGGGTGACCGACAGTGACTGAGTCCGCCGGCGGCGACTGGCCGCTCAAGCGCCTCATGACCGAAGTCGTCGGCTCCGGCACCAAGTCCGCCGAGGACATGACCCGCACGCAGGCCGCCGAAGCCATGCGGCGCATCCTCGACGGCGACCCCGATCCGACGACGCTCGGCGCCTTCTGGCTCGCCAACCGCTGGAAGCACAACACCCCGACCGAACTCGCCGCGTTTACCGACACGATGTGTGAGCGAGTCGAGTACGTCACCCCCGACGCCGACCCCGTCGACTGCGGCGCGAACTACGACGGCAAGGGGCGGTCGGCCGTCCTCGGCGTCGCCGCCGGTGTCGTCGCCGCCGCCGCCGGAACACCCGTCGTCGTCCACTCCGGCGACCGGGTGCCCACGCAGAAACAGGACGCCTACAAGCACGTCCTCGACGAACTCGGGGTCGCGACCGAACTCGCGCCCGCGGACTCCGCGGCCATGGTCGACGACGTGGGCTTTGGCTTCTACTACCAGCCGTCGTTCAACCCCGTCGTCGCCGATCTGTTCGACCGCCGGGACCGGATGGGCGTCCGCACGTTCGTCAACACCGTCGAGACGCTCGCCAACCCCGCCGGCGCGAGCGTCCACCTCGGCTCCTTCTATCACCTCTCCTTCGCGAAGAAGGTGGTCGAGACCTTCCAGCACAGCACGTTCCACGACCTCGACCGGGTCGTCATGTTCCAAGGCATGGAGGGGTACGACGACATCCGCCCCGGCTACACGAAGGTCGCGGACTGGCGAGCCGGCGGCGAGTTCGACGACTACGAGATCGAGACCGCCGAGTACGGCATGGACTTCGAAACCGAGGATCTGGGTGTCTCGGACGTGGCCGCCGACAGCGCCCGCCTCACTCGCACGGTGCTCGACGGCGACCGCACCGACCACTGGTACGACGCCGTCGCGCTCAACGCAGCGGTCCGCATCTACGCCGGCGACGACGCCGACTCGCTCGCGGACGGCCTCGACGCCGCCCGCGACGCCATCGACGACGGCTCGGCCGCGGCCGTCCTCGACGACCTCCGGGCCTTCTGACGGGGTTTAACTCCCTACCCCACCATCCACGACCATGAGCGACGACACCGACGAAGTCCGGCGTCCAAGTGACGTCGGCGACGCCGACGCACCACCCGTCGAGGCGAAGCCGTACAAGGTCATCTTCGAGGCGAACAAGTGTATCGGCACCGGGAAGTGCGCCGAGGTGTCGGACAACTGGGATCTCGACCTCGACACCGGGCTGGCACGGCCGAAGACCTACTACGTCGACGAGGCCGACCTCGCGCACAACGTCCGCGCCGCGGAGGTCTGCCCGGCGAAGAAAGGGCGGGGAGTCATCCACGTGATCGACCGCCGCACCGACGAGGAGATCGCCCCCGACCCTGCGGGCGACGGGACGCTGAGCGTCGACTGGTAGTCAGTCCTCCAACGTCGCCTCCACCACCCGCTCGGCCACGGCCCGCACCGCCGCCCCATCGTCTCGTGCGGTCGCCCACACGGCCGACGACTCGGGAACCGCCCGGATCGCCGCACGGCGGGCGTCCGGAGGGACGCCTCGTTCCCGTAACTCCGTCCGCAGATCGGCGACGACCGTCGCTACCGCTCCCGCGCCGGCCACCGTCGACTCCAGTTCTTGACGCAGGTGCCGGCTCACCGCCGGACTGGTCCCGCTCGTCGTGACCGCGACGGTGACGGGGCCGTCCGCGATGGTGGCGGGGACGACGACGCTTCCAGCCTCGCGGTCCCCGCTCCGGTCGGCGCGGTTGACGAGGATGCCCGCCTCGCGGGCGTGGCGCTCGATAGCGGCGTTGAGCGCGCCGTCGTCCGTCGCCGCGACGACTAGGGCGGGGGCGGCAGCGTCGAGCCACACGGGCACGTCGGCGGGGGTGGGCGCCGCGCGGACGAACTCGCTGGTGCCGAAGTCGGCGTCGGAAAACGCCGGGCTGACGACGACGACGCGTGCCTCGCGGGCGAACCGGCGCGCCTTCCGGGCGCCGACGGCGCCGCCGCCGAACACTAGCACTACCTCGTCGTGGAAGTCGTGGACGAGCGGGATCACGGTGACACCTCGCGGCCGTCGGTGAAAAGTCGTCCCCCGCAGTCCGAACCGTTATGACGCCGACTGCGTATCCTGTCCTATGCTCGGACGGGTACTGGGCTGGCTTGGCGTGGGCGACGGCGGCGGGGAGGACGCCGGCACCGACACCGACCTCGATTGGGTCGATCCGAACGTCGAGTACGGCGGCGACGGACCGCTCCGGCGGTACACCTGCGCCGAGTGTGACGCTCACATCGAGGGGTTCGGCCCCGACCGACAGGTGACCTGTGCGGACTGCGGGACGGTGTTCAAAGGCGTCCTCGTGCCCGACCACGCGGTCTGCCCGGACTGCGAGTCGCGGATCGACGACGCCGAGTTCTACCCCGAGACGCGGCGAGACACCGAGTTCGCCGACTGTGGGGCGTGTGGATACCGCTGGGAGAGCGATCCACGGTAACGCCTCGCCTCCTCCCGTGGGCGGTCACCGCTTCGCCCGCGGCGTCGCTTGCTCCGCTCACTCGGCTTCGCTCACCGTCTCCGTCCCGCCGTCCGCGCCACGCAACGTCACCTCGTGGCGGGTGTGGCGGGCGTGCGTCTGCGCCCAGCGCCGCGCGGCCGACTCCGAGAGCCGTTCGACCCCGCTGGGACAGTGCCGACAGGTCGCCCGCCACGTCGCCACGCCGTCGGGGTAATGTCCTGTGTGGCGCTCGTGGTCGAGCGCGAACTGTTCGACGGCACGATTCCCAGCCATCAGTTCGTCGAGTTCGTACGAGAGGTCCCACTCCCGTCCACAGCGCTCGCAGGTAACCGTCGGGAGGTCGTCGATCCGGTCTGACACGGCGGCGTGTACGTCGCCGACGCTATTGAACGATTGGACGGGGGCGGCGGTGGGGGGACACCCGCCGCGGATCGCCGTCGTCCGCCGGAGGATCTCCGACGGACGTGATAATATCGTGGCCGGACTGAAATAATACTCCCGCCGATGGTGAGCTAAAACAGGCCGCTGACGTTCCCGTCTGCGTCGACGTCCATCCCCTCGGCGGCGGGTTCGGCTGGCAGGCCAGGCATCGTCAACACGTCGCCCGTGAGGACGACGACGAAGCCCGCTCCGGCGTCGGGGTAACACTCACGCACTGTGAGCGTCCAGTCGAGCGCCGGTGCGCCCTTCCGACTCGGATCGTCGGTGGTCGAGTGCTGGGTCTTCGAGAGACAGACGGGCATGTCACCGTACCCCTGTTCTTCGAGGCGTTCGAGGTCCTCTTGGGCGTCGTCGGTGAAGTGGACGTCCGAGGCACCGTACACCTCGGTGGCGACCGTCCGGATCTTCTCCGCGAGGTCCTCCTCGATGCCGTACAGGGGTTCGAAGTCGCCTTGATCACTGTCCGCGAGGCCTTTCGCCGTCTCGGCCAACTCGGCGGCGCCCGCGCCCCCGTCGGCGAAGGCGTTCGAGACGACGACCGGGTAGCCCTCTCGCTCGCAGTGGTCGATGATGGCCTGAATCTCCGCGTCGGTGTCCGTCGGGAAGCGGTTGATCGCGACGACGAAGGGGACGCCGAACTGTTCGATGATGCCCGCGTGGTGATCGAGGTTCGTCATCCCGGCCTGCACCGCCTCGGCGTCGGGTTCTTTCAGGCGGTCGTAGTCCACCGGCCACATATCGAGGCCGTGATACTTCATCGACCGGACGGCGGTCGTCAGGACGGCGGCGTCGGGGGCGACGCCCCGCCGCGAGACGATGTTGCCGAACTTCTCGAAGCCGAGGTCGGCGGCGAAGCCCGCCTCGGTGACGAGGTAGTCCCCGAGTGCGAGGCCGAGTTTGTCCGCCACGAGCGAGTTCGTCCCGTGGGCGATGTTGGCGAAGGGACCGCCGTGGACGAAGGCGGGCGTCCCCTCGATGGTCTGGACGAGGTTCGGGCGCAGGGCGTCTTTCAGGAGCATAGCCATCGCGCCTTGGATGCCCAAGTCGTCGACGGTGACGGGATCGCCCGCCGAGTCGTAGGCGACGATGGTCCGTGCGAGGCGCTCTTTCAGGTCCGACAGCGAGTCGGCCAGACAGAGCACCGCCATCACTTCGGAGGCGGCCGTGATCTGGAACCCCTCTTCGCGGGGCGGGCCGTTGGTCGACCCGCCGAGGCCGACGACCACCTCGCGAAGCGCGCGGTCGTTCATATCCAGCGCTCGCTCCCAACTCACCTCGTCGACGTCCACGTCGAGGTCGTTGCCGTAGTGGACCTTGGTATCGAGCGTCGCCGAGACGAGGTTGTGGGCCGTCGTCAGCGCGTGGAGATCACCCGTGAAGTGGAGGTTGATGTCCTCCATGGGGAGCACTTGGGAGTGACCGCCGCCCGCCGCGCCACCCTTGATGCCGAAGACCGGTCCGAGCGACGGTTCGCGTACCGCGACGACGCCCCGCTCGCCGATGTGGTTGAGCCCCTGTCCGAGGCCGACCGTCGTGACGGTCTTGCCCGCCCCCTTGGGCGTCGCCGTCGTCCCCGTTACGAGGATCAGTTTCCCCTCGTCGGCGTCCGACAGCGTCCGCTGGATCGCGTCCTGTTCGATCTTCGCGATGCCTTTGCCCTGTGGATCGAGATCCGACTGCGAGAGCCCGAGGTCGCCGGCAACGTCGGCTATCGGGCGCGTCTCCGCCGCCCGTGCAATCTCCATGTCCGTCGGTGCGTCGTCGCCGCCTGTGTCGTCCGAAGTCATCCGTTCGAGATAGACCACCGCCACATATGTAAGCCGCGACCCGGGCGATTTTCACATCATCTTTTGCCGACGAACCCACTCCTCCCCCGTCATTTCTCCACGTCGAGCAGGGCGACGCGTTCGTGCACTAGGTCGGTCAGGTCGCCGTCGACGGCGTCGAGTTCCGCCGCCGGCACGTCGAAGAAGGCCCGCACGCGCTCGGCGCCGACCGCGTCGAGCGTCGGCGTCGGATCGAGCGCAAGTCGGTCACGTAGGGCCGCCGCCGCGGCCGATTCGGCGTCGCTCTCGCCTGACGTGCCCGCGTCGTCGACGACAGCCGCGACCGGTATCCGCCCCTCGCCGACACCCATCTCGAGGGCGTCGTCGATCTGTCGGCGGCCCGCGGCGTACAGCAGTATCTCGACGCTCCGCTCGCGTGCGACGTTCTCCCCGCGGTCGAACGCGCGGTCGGCCAACGCGACCGCCCGCTCTAGGTGGCCTCGGTCGACGAGATAGCGCGCGTCGAACGCTTGGACCGTGACGCCGTACTCGTCGGCGACGGTATCGAGCGTCGACAGCGTCTCGTCGAGGTCATCGATGTCGGCGACCCCCTCGACGACGATCATCCGAAATCACCCAAGTTGGCTTGGCCGTCGGCCGTTCGGTCGGTCGTCGGGTCGTTCGTGTCGTCGTCGACGACCGCCCCTTCGGCGGCGCTCACGCCGTCCATCGAGGGGTCCTGCCGGCCGGCGTTCTCTAGAACCCGCTCGGCGGTGCGCTCACGCCCCCGTAACGCCCCGAGGACGACCGACTTCTCGGCCTCCCGGAGGTCCGCGCGGGACTCGAAGCCGGCCTCGTAGAGCCGCCGCGCGCGCTTGCGGCCCACCCCGCGGACGCCCGTGAGGTCGAGCAACTCCTCGCGGACGCCGTCGGCGACCCGCTTTTTGGCCTCGCGCACCGCGACCACCGAGTCGAGTTCGAGTTCGACCGCTAGGCGCTCGGCGGCGCCTAGCAACCACTCCGCGGTGTCGACCTTCCCGCGAACGTCGCCGGGGCCGACGCCGTATCGCTCGGTAACCCGGTCCTCGTCGACCTCGCTCGCCCAATCCTCCAGCAGTTTGGCCGTCTTCAGCGCCGACAGCCACTCCTCGAAGCGCACGTCCTCGAACTCGGAGGGGACGCGGCCGAGCAGTTCCGTCTCGCGCTCGTAACACAGTTCGGTGTAGGTCTCTCGGTCCCCCGACTTCAGGTAGAGCTGGTACATATCGGGCGTCCGGCAGACGAGATGATAGAGGCCGAGGGCGGTCGGCTCCTCGCTCGCCCGCAGGCCGTCGACGATTTCGGCTGCGCTCATCGGATCCACGTAGAGCCGTGAGACGGTGTGACCCAAGTTCGTCGCCGCGAGGTCGCCGTCCGACCGCTCGACGAAGTCGTTGGCGACGAGATACTCGATCACGCTGTCGACGACCGACTCTAAGCGCTCGGTCGTGTCGCTCTGGGCCGCGTACAGCGTTCGGTCGAGGAACTCGAGGAGGCCGTCGCGACTCCGGGCGAACCCGGAGGCGACCGTCGCCAGCAGGTGGGTCCGCATCGCCGGCTCCCGCGCCAGTTTCGACTGCACCGGCTCCGGGTCGGCGTGGACGTACCGCTCGAACAACTCGTCCATGGTATCGTGGTCGTTCGCCAGCAGGATCGCCTCGCCGTAGGGGTCGAGTCCTGGCCGCCCGGCGCGGCCGAACATCTGGTGGACCTCGAGGATGTCGAGGGGTTTCATCCCCCCGAACTCGCCGTCGTACCGCCGCCAGTCGCGGACGATCACCCGTCGACTGGGGGTGTTGACCCCCGCCGCCAGCGTCGGCGTCGCGCAGATGGCCTTCAGCAGGCGGTCGCGGAAGGCGTCCTCGACGAGCGACCGGTGTTCGGCCGAGAGGCCGGCATGGTGGAAGGCGGCGCCCTTTCGTACCACTGCGGCGAGGTCGTCGCTCGTCTCGGTGTCCGAGACGCCCGTCACCTCGTCGGCTATGGCGGCCAGTTCGTCCCGCTCGTCGTCGGTGAGGTGTCTCTCGGTCACGTCGGCCTGTCGGCGGGCCGCCGCCTCGGCGTTCCGCCGGGAGTTGACGAACACGAGCGACGAGCCACCCTCCCCGAGGGCGTCGTCGACGAGCGCGGCAGTCGGCCGCTCACCCCGGCCCACGGGCACCTTCCGCCTGCTGTCGTCGCCGAAGGTGATGGCGTCGCCGTAGTGGACGCCGGTCCGGAGGTCGACCGGCCGCCAGTCCGACGCGACGAGTTCGGCGTCCAGCCAGTCGGCCACCTCGTCGGCGTTGTCGACGGTCGCCGAGAGCGCGACGACCTGCAGGT
>Ga0207813_100560_pt1 | contig 19112 bp, 20 predicted proteins | sample A23E3SouthBayCA_2_FD_187730 | JGI IMG/M metagenome (GOLD analysis project Ga0207813, IMG submission 187730) | Aerobic enrichment media microbial communities from Eden Landing Ponds, California, USA - A23 E3 (4) (SPAdes) | ecosystem: Environmental > Aquatic > Marine > Unclassified | place... | reverse complement strand
AGTGCAGGGAGCAGGATTTGAACCTGCGGACCCCTACGGGACAGCGCCCTGAACGCTGCGCCGTTGGCCTGACTTGGCTATCCCTGCTCGCGATTCTGTCTTTCGTGCCGCCCCTCAAACCGCTTTCGATCCCGACGCTGGCCGCGCCGGATCGAGCCGCCGCCTGCGCGTTTGCAGCCAGGCGGACGGAGCGCTCGTGGCCGTCGGAGCTGCTGCCCGACGACCGGATGCGAGCGCCGTGGGTTCGAGGGGTATCGTGCATCGTTACAGTTGGATCGATTCGCGCAGTTCGTCCGCGCGGTCGCGCAGCGACCCGACCGCCCGGGTCACGAGTTCGTCGACCGTCAGCGACCCGTCCGTCTCGACGTGGAAGACAAAGGCGTTCGGCACGTCTTCGACTTCGATCTCCTTGCCCGGGTAGCGCTGGGTCAGGTCGTTGCCGAACTCGTCGGTGTGGACCAGTTCGCCCTCGTCCTCGACGACGCCGCGGAGGATGTGCGGTTCCTCGTCGGCGAACTCGCCTTTCTCGCCCACCACGTTGACCCGCTGGAGGTGGCGATAGCCGACGGCCACGCCGCCCTGATGTTTGGCGTGGTCTCGACCGCGGTCGAGGACGGCGTCGGCCTCGACTTCGAGCCGCTGGCCGGCCTTGAGGTCGATGATCGGGATGTTACCGTCGGCCGGTTCGACCATCCCGTCGCTGGAGACGATGTCGCCGGAGTACGCCGTCACCGTCTCGGTGGTCTCCTCGCGGCTCGGCCCCTCGACGTCCAGCGCCAGCGTCACTTCGTCGCCGATCTCGAACTCGTCTTCGGGCGTGGTCAGCGGGACCAGTCCGAGCCGGAGCCCGATCTGCTCGTCGAACATGACGCTGGAGTTCTCCACGACCCGCAGCTGGTCGATGGAGAAGGTCGGCACGTCCGCGACCATCGCGCGACGGATGCCGTTGGCGAACGCGGGGGAGATCCCCCGCACCAGGAACCGGGCCTCCCGGTCGCCGCGTTCGACGAACTCGACCTCGTAGTCCTCCATCGTTAGAATCCTGCGTTCTTGGGTCCGCGGGTGCCGTCGTGCGGGATCGGGGTCACGTCCTCGATACGACCGATCTCCAGGCCGGCTCGCGCCAGCGCGCGGATGGTCGCCTGCGCGCCCGGACCGGGGTTGGTCTGCTGGTTACCACCCGGACCGCGCACGCGGACGTGAACGCCCTCGACGCCCTGTGCCTGGACCTCCTCGGCGACGACCTCCGCCATCTGCATGGCGGCGTACGGCGAGGCCTCGTCGCGGTTCTGCTTGACGACGGTTCCGCCCGAGGATTTGGCGAGCGTCTCGGCGCCCGTCTCGTCGGTGATCGTGATGATCGTGTTGTTGAACGATGCGTGCACGTGGGCGATGCCCCACTTGTCGTCCTGGGTCTCGCTCATGTTATTGGTCCTCCGCGCGTTCGGGGTGGAGTTCGTCCGTCAGCGGGCTCGTCGAGTCGAACTCGACGGCGCCTTCCTCGCTCACGTCGACCTTCTTCGAGGGACGGGTGACGCGCTGTCCCTCGACGGTGACGTGTCCGTGGACGACGAACTGGCGGGCCTGGCTCGTCGTGTTGGCCAGCCCCTTCCGGTAGACGACCGTCTGGAGTCGCCGTTCGAGGATGTCCGTCACGTCCAGCGACAGGATGTCGTCCAGCGAGTCCGTCTCGTCGAGGACGCCGATACGCTTCAGACGCGCGAGGAACTCCTCCGTCTCCTTGCTCGCGCCCTCGGCGTCGGTCTGACCCAGCAGTTTCCGGGCCTCCCGACGGTAGGCGCGCAGCTCCGAGCGGGCGCGCCACAGCTCCTCTTTGTTCTTGAGGCCGTACTGGCCGGTGAGCGCGGACTCCTCGCTGATGCGCTCGCCCTGGTAGGGATGGTTGGGCGTCTCGTAGAACTTGGTGTTGCTACCGAGCGCCATTACTCCTCATCCCCCTCGGCCTCGGCCGCCTCGGCCTGTTCTTCCTTGATGGCCTCGACGTTGACGCCGATGGTCCCCTCGGAGCGGCCGGTGGACTTGGTGCGCTGACCGCGGACCTTCTGTCCGCGCTTGTGTCGGACGCCTTTGTAGGAGTCGATCATCTTCATGCGGTTGATGTCCTGGCGACGGGACATCTCGAGGTCGGTTCCCGTCTCGTGGGTGGTCTCGCCGGCGAAGAAGTCGTTCCGGTGGTTCGCGAGCCACTCGGGCGCCTCCTCGGCGAAGCCCTCCACGAGCGAGACGATCTCGTCGATGTCCTCCTCGTCGAGTTTGCCGAAGACTGCCCGGCGGTCGATGCCGGCCTCCTCGGCGATGATGCGGGCCGCGCGATGGCCGATACCGTTCATGTCCGTGAGCGACCGCTCGACGGACTTCGTGCCGTCGAGGTCGGTCTGGCCGATTCGGACGAAGTAGCGGATGTCCTCTTCCTCGTCCGCTTCGTCCGGGTCTTGGTCTTCTGCACTCATGTGTCTGTGATTCGGGTGTGAGCGTCGTGGCGGGGATTCGAACCCCGGAGGCTGTACGCCACAGAGTTAGCAACCCTGCGCCTTGGGCCAAGCTTGGCTACCACGACACGCACTTGCAGCGTGCGGTTGTATACTAGCGCCCTCGCGCGGTCGACCCGGCTGGACTCGGGACCCGATGCCCCTGCACGAGCGTACCTGAATTACCTCCCGGCCCCTATTTAAACATCACGAAGTCAGCCCCTCGCGGGGATCGGTGACACGGCCCCCGGTCGGCACCCGTCGCCGGGCGCCACCGGGACGGTCGTCGGGGCCCGCGCGGGCGGCCGCCGTCCAGTTCTACCGGGCCGGCCGTCGCCACCGCTTTGCCCGTCCGGCCCCACGCCCCAGACGTGAGCGACCCGACCACCGAGGCCGTCGACCCGACAGATCGCGAGGCCGTCCGGCGCGCCCTGGAGCGGTTCGCCGGCGGCGACGTGATCGCCGAGTCGGACGACGGTTCGCTCGTCGCCGACTTCCGCGGGACGACCCACGTCACCGTCCGGCCGGACGGGCGGATCGAGACGGGGATGCCCCTCCACGAGTTCGCCGGCCGACCTGACCGATTGGCGTTCGACCACGACGCCGGCGAACTCCACGTCGAGCGGGACGATGGCGTCTCCTACACGTTCAGGCGACCGTAGGCGGAGTCCAGCGCTCCGACCATCGGCGGACACGCCGGCCGAACCGTCACGATCGTTTCGCCGCAGTGCTTAACGGTTCGCCGAGCGATCCGCGAGCGATGACGAACTTCGAGCCCGATTACTGCGGCTACTGCGGACACGAACTCCGCGATTCGGACCTGGCCCCCGGCGCGTCCGTCTGCGACGACTGCGAGCGGCACGTCTTCCACAGCCCGACGCCCGGCGCGAGCGTCACCGTCGTCGACGAGTCGAGCGTCCTGCTCGTCCAGCGCGCAGTCGGCGAGACGGAAGGACAGTGGGGCACGCCCGCCGGGCACGTCGACTGGGGCGAGAACCCGGACATCGCGGCCGCGCGCGAACTCGAAGAGGAAACCGGGCTCGTCGTCGACCGCGAGGACCTCACGCTGGTCGCCGGCCGAGGTACGTGGCCCGTCGAGGGCAAACACATGGTCGCCTTCGAGTACGCCGTCCACCGGGCGAACACTCGCGGCTCGCTGTCGGCCGGGAGCGACGCGAAAGACGCCCGCTTCTGGACCGCAGAGGCGTGGGCCGAGGCCGACGAACGGATGCGCGCCGTGACGAAGCGGCGCTACGGGACGACCGACGTGGACGAGATCGCCGAGCGGACGCTGGCCGAACTCGACTGATCAGACGAGGGCGACCGTCAGCGCGGTCGTCGCGCCGGCGAGCGCGACCGCTGCGACTGTGATCTTCGCCGCGTATTCGTGGTCGGCCTTCCGATGGCTCGGGTCGGTCACGGTTCCGGTTTCGCTGTCGTCGGAGCCGAAGTCGTAGCGGTTCAGCAGGGCGAGACGGACGCAGAAACTGGTGATCGCCTGGACACCCCACTCGAACCCGACGGCGAGCGGGACGAACACACCGACGAGTAGCTGCTCGGGCAGATAGCCTGCGACGACTGCACCGACGTAACCGGCCGCGACGGCGAAGGCCACGCCCGCGACGGCCAGACGGCGCTTGCGCTGGCGTCGACCGATGTTACACGAAGCGGGCTGGTACGTGCTCACAACGGATCGACGGGGCTGACGCCATTCAGAGTTTTGCAGCCGGCAATCGCGGCGGGGTCGACCCCTGAGCGGTCAGTCGTCGGTCTCGGCCGGCGTTTCGTCGACGGTCGGATACGCGTCGTTGCCGGACGGCCGGTCGTCGAGATACTCCTCGTTGACGACCCACTCGCCGTCTTCCTCGACCATGTACTCCCCGTAGTAGGGGACGCGGTTCGCGACAGTCTCGCGGAACGTCTCGCGGATCTCCGCCCGAGTCATCTCGCCCATCGGCCGGAGGTCGTCGTTGCGATTCAGACAGCCCTTCAGGTACCCCTCGTGCGTGACGCGCACGCGGTGGCAGTTCGCGCAGAACGTCGGGTTCCCGACGGGGTCGACGATCTCGACCATCCCCGCTTTCGACTCGTCGATCTCCCCGTCGCCGCCGACCAGATCGTCGCCGCCGGCGCCGCTGTCCTCCGGTGTGACCCAGTACCGCCGGCGGTCGTGCATCTCGCGACGCTCGACGTGGTCGGCCTCCTCGGCGAGCCAGTCGTGGACGCGCTGAATGTCGATCGCCCACTCGGGGTGACCGGCGATCTCCGGCATGTACTCGATGAGCTGCAGCCGCAGCCCCTCGTTCGCGGCGACGTGCTCGACCATCTCCGGGACGTAGCCTGCGGTCCGCTCGAAGACGACCATGTTGAGCTTGACCGGCGCGAGCCCGGCCGACAGCGCCGCCTCGACGCCGTCCATCACGGCGTCGTACGCAGCGGCCTGAGTCACCTGCTTGAACGTCTCCTCGTCGAGCGCGTCCTGGGAGATATTCACCCGTTCGAGGCCGGCGTCGACCAGGTCCTCGGCCCGACCTGGCAACATCGTCCCGTTCGTGGTGAGCGAGGTTTCCATCGTCTCGGGCGTGCGGGCGACGATCTCCTCCAGATCGTCGCGCAGGAGCGGTTCGCCGCCGGTGAACTTCACCGAGTCGACGCCGAACTCGGCGACGACCTCCAGGAATCGGACCACGTCGTCGGTGGTCATCTCGTGCTCGCGGGGCGCCATCGGACCGCGGGTGTCGCCCAGCCCCTCGTTGTGGCAGTAGACGCAGTCGAAGTTGCACCGGTCGGTGAGCGAGACGCGCACGCCCGACACCTCCCGACCGAACTCGTCCGCGAGCATACCCGCACTTTCGGCCCGGCGGTAATAAGGCCGGTGCCCGTTGCAAGGTTTCTGCACATCCGCCCGCGGCGGCGCAGGGATCGCCTCCGACGACAGGTTCATACCGCCGTGGCACGCAGTGCCGTGTCATGACTCACGGTCGGCAGGGCGGGGACGGAGCGTCGGACTCCGAGTCTTCGGACGTGACCGCGGACGGTTTCGGGGACCCCGACACCCCGACACCGAGTGACGCGTTCGGTGATCTGGGCGGCGAAACACGACTGACCGTCGTCGAAGCGCTCGACGAGTCGTCGCCGCGCGCGTTCTCCGATCTCGTCGACGCCACCGACGCGGACACCTCCGCCGGGTTCGCCTACCACCTCCGCCAGCTCACCGACCGGTTCGTCCGCCAGCGGGCGGACGAGCGCTACGAGCTGACCGACGCCGGCCGGTCGGTCGCCCGCGCCGTCGCGGCGGGGACTTACACCGAAAGCGTCGACCGCGACCCCGTCGACCTGGACGACGCGTGCCCGCTCTGTGGCGACGACGGGCTCGTCGCCGGGGTGACGGACAACGTCACCGAGGTCGGCTGCGAGCGCTGCGGGGGGACGGTCCTTCGACTCCCGCTCCCGCCCGGCGGTTACGCCGACCGTGACCACGACGGCTTCGCCGACGCAATCGACGCCCACCACCGCCGCCGCATCGAGTCGTTCGACGACGGCGTCTGCCCGGAGTGTGCCGCGACGGTGTCGGCCCGAGTCCACCCCGTCGAGGGCGAGGCCGACCACGGTGCGTCCCACCGGGACGACGAACACGTCTCGGTCCAGGCGGTCTACGAGTGCGAGACGTGCGGCGCGGAGCTTCGCTGTCCGGTCGCTCTGGCCCTGCTCGACCACCCCGCGGTCGTCGCGTTCTATCACGACCACGACCTCGACGTGCGCGACCGCCCCATCTGGAACGTCGGCAGCGAGTGGCGCGAACGGGTCGTCTCCCGCGACCCGTGGTGTATCGTGGTTAGCGTTCGCCTCGACGGCGAGGCCCTCGTGTGCTACGTCGCCGGGGACGGCCGCGTCGTCGACCACCGCCGCGACGCCCGCGGCGACGGACCGAGCGCGGGGACCGGCGCGGACGACACTGCCACCGCCACGCACACCGACGATTCGACCACGGTATCGACGGACGACGCCGAAACCGTCCGCGCGAACGACACCGCGGAGTCGGGTTCGGCGGAGTCCTGACGATACCCTATCGGCGCCTACCCACTCGCGTCAGGACGCCCCACCGAGTCCGGCGTCGGCGAGCGCGGTCGTCCGGCGGTCGCGGTCGAGCGCGTCGAACCCGTTCCCATCCAGGACGGCCACGTCGATCTCCGCCGCGGTCGGTGCCTCGTCGGCATCCGCGGCCAGCGCAGTGAGTGCGAGCGAGACGCCCGCCTCGGTGTCCAGTCCGGTCGAGTACTCCGCTTCGAGATGGGCGCGGATAGCGTCGCTCCCACGGCCGACCGCCGTCGCGCGCCACTCCGTCGGCGTCCCCGAGGGGTCGATCTCGTAGAGGCGCGGCTGGGGTTCGGAAGCCCCGTCGAACGCCGGGGACGCCTCCGGAACGCCACCGACCAGCAGCGCGGCCCCGAACGGTCGCGTCCCGCCGGTCTGGGTCGACTCCTGAATCTGGTCGGCGACGGCCTTCGCGAGCGGCTCGACACCGGGTGGTTCGCCGTAGCGCAGCCGCTCGCGCTGGGCGAACTGCCGCCCGAAATCGACGAGCCGGCGGGCGTCGGCGACGTGTCCGGCGGTCGCGACGCCGAGTCGACCGTCGAGGTCGTGGACCTTCTCGATGCTGTCGGCCTCCATCAGCGGCGACCGGGGGGAAGCGTGGGCGGCGAACACCACCGCGTCGTCGGTCGTGACCCCCACGGCGGGGCTCCCGCGCTTGACCGCCTCGCGCGCGCGTACTCCACCTGATACAGCCGACCGTCCGGCGAGAACACCGTCACCCCGCGGTCGTAGGCCCGCTGGTCGTTCGACTGCATCAGGCGACCTCCTCGCCCGCGGCCTCGGATCCCGACGCGTCGCGACCGTCATCGAGCCCCACGATCTCGACCCCGTCGGCGGTGATAGTCGCCACCGTCACGCCGTTGCCGCTCGCGGTGTCGCGCTCGCTGGCCGCCTCGATCGCGGCGACGGCCACCTCGGTCGCCTCCCCCAGCGTCGCCTCGGGGTCGGACTGCCGTTCGAGCACGCCGTAGGCGACCTGCATCCCGCTCCCGCCCGCGGCATAGTTCGTCGCCATCACGCTCCCCCTGCCGTCGAGTTCGTAGACGTGACCGCCCTCGGCGTCGACGCCACCGAGGATCGGCGCCACTGGCAGCCCGCGCACGAGGTGGCCCGCGGTCTGGGAGAGCGCCCGCATGCTCATCCGCTCGTCCCGGCGGGACTCGTAGAGGTTCGTCTCCGCGCGGAGCGACCGGATCAGGTCCTGTGCCGGCCCGACCGACCCCGAAATCGCCAGTGCGGCCGTCGGGTGGACCCGCGATATCTTCTCGGCGTTCTTGTTCGTCGTGAACTTCCCGCCGAGACTCGCCCGCTGATCGGCCGCCATCACCACGCCGTCGGCGACGGCGATAGCGACGATCGTCGTTCCCGTATCGAAGGTCGGCGCGTCGTGGTCGGCTCGTTTCCGTTTGGAGAGTTCGTCGTGGGACAGTCCGTGTAGTCGGTCGTCGTCCGCGGGACCGTAGTCGGGTAGCGTCATCGGTAAGATGTCAGGGCCGGGCGGGAATATATGTTAGCTAAAAAATAATTTAGTAGGGGTCCGAACGAACCATTTCGACTCCTTCACGCGGTCAGTCAGCTGTCTCGTTGTAGAACGTCTGGTTCCCAGTTCTCATATCCATGTTGTATACAAATTCTATCTCCTCGGCGGTCATATTTCTCTCTGTATTCCAGTACTCCTCGGTGAATTCGACGGCATTGATCTGGCCCGTGTAATACTCCCGAGATAACGAATTATTGAGGACGAGCGTCTTCGGCGTGGTTCCGGTGTTGTTGACCTCGGCGATCCGGAGGTTGTCCGTTATTTTCCCACCGATCTTTCCGGTATCGTGGTGCGCGACGGCCTGCGCGTATCCACTCGTCGCGAGCGTGTTGACCTGTTTGACTCGTCTGGCGTCGTCGTCGGATCTCGCAGTCAAATTGAGGATGACGATCAGCGAATTTTCTTCGGTGACTTTCCAGCCACGCACTCGGATCGGAACGTTCGCATCGACTTCTGCCTCACCGAATACCGCTCCGACGAACTCATCGTACTCGCTGTCAGGATATGGGACTGTTGTCGGGGACTGAGCTACTGTTGAGGTAGGGGACGTGATTTTCGTTGCTGTCGGAGATGGACCGTGCGTGGGCGTCGGAGGGGAAGTCGGAGTAGCCGTCTGCGTCGCGACCGGAGCAGGAGGTGTTCGAATAGCGCTCATCGTATGCTGTCGAGTCGCTGGTACACTACCCGTCTGTTGAACGGCTGAAGATGTGGGTGTTATCCGATTTTCACCACTATCACCCGGTGGCTGATTAGTGTCTGGTGAGACAGGTCCCAGAAGCAGATACGCGGGTAGTACTAGTACGATAAGTAGAAGCAACAGCGGTGCCGGCCTCTTCCAAACGCCCAGTTGTTTTATTCGTTGAATCATTCTGTCAGGATGGGCTACGATCCGCCGTTTTTCTTTTTCTGAATCGTTTCCAGAACCCGCTCTGGTATTCGGTCATCTTCATCAACCGTCCCGTTGTCGTTCGCATTCGATTGGTCATCTTCGTTAGTCTCGACGAACGGTGAATCCTGACCGGTTGAACCGGTGTTATTGGTCGAAGTTGTATCCAGAGACGACCCGGATTCGAGAGGGTCGTTTATACCAGCCAAGTGCTCTCTCGAATTCACCTCCGCTTCTGGGTCGACGTTCACCGAATCGACTCCGAGCGCCTCTCTGTACGCTTCCTGGCTATTGAACGTGGCGACGCCGTCAGTCGAGTCGTAGGACACCCCCTCGTGGGTCTGCGCGAACTCCTCGTCGAGTTCCATGCCGGCCCATGCGGTCGATCCGTCGTTGTCGGCGTCGGAGATGACGACACCGTTGCTGTCGATGGTCATTCGGTCGTTGTCGCAGTACCGATCGTCGTCCCTGCCGTAGCGCGAGCACCCCGTCCCGTCGTCCGTTCCGGTTCCGTCGCCGGAGTCGTCGTCGGAGGAGGCCGCCCCTCCGTCGCTGGCTCCGACGGTACCGTGACCGCCGCCGGCGTCGGGAGAGGCGGGGTCGGTGACGGTCACGTTCTTCGAGGCCGTTCGCTGGCGGCCGAGCCGGTCGACGGCCGTCACGGCGACGGTGATCGTCCCGTCGCGCCTGAACGCGTGGACGCGGTCGACGGTTCCGCTCGCGCCCGACAACGCCGTCCGGTTCAGCCGACGACCGTCCACGCGCCAGACCACTCCGGCGAGGTCGTTCGCGCCCGCCGAAACCGACGCGGTGAACTCCGCGACGCCGCCCTCGACCACACTGTCGGGCCCCGATAGCGTCACAGTGGGTCCGTTCGACGGTTCGACGTGTACGCGCAACGTGTCCGTGCTGACCGCGCCGTCTTCGTCAGTGATCGTGACCGTCGCGTTGTACGTGCCCGTCGCGCGCGGGACGAACGTCGTTCGCTCGCAACGTTCGCAAGACGGCGTGGTGAAGTGACCGTCCGGTCGCTCGATCCGCCAGCGATACCCGTCGACGCTGCCGTCGGGATCGCGCGACCCCGTCGCGTCGAGATACACCGTCGTGTTGACCGAAACGTTTCGGTCCAGCCCCGCGTCGGCCAGCGGCGCTTCGTTGCCATCGGTCACGACCCCGTCCGTAACCGCCCCACTCGTCGCCGAAGCGCCGACGAGCACCGTACCGAGCACGACGACGACGGCGCCCATTACGACCGTCGGTACCCCTGTCCCCCAACGCATCATGCCATCGCTACAACGTTCTCCCCCTCTTACACAAAAATGTTCGTCATACTGTTCGATTGTGTGCTAAGTTTACGCGGCCAGACGTCGGTGCGTGTCCACGGTGTCGGTCGGGAACCGCTCCACAACCCTTTTCGCCGGGACAACCGGAGACGGGGGTATGGACGAAGACGACGTGTTCGACCTGCTCAGAGCGGTCGAAGACCCGGATCTGGGCGACGATAGCGAGGCGCGAGGGGACATCGTCTCGCTCGGCCTGGTCAACTCCGTCGAAGTGGACGACGAGGCGGTGCGCGTCTCGCTGGCGCTGGGGGCGCCCTACTCCCCGACGGAGACGGAGATCGCGGGAGCGGTCCGCGAGGCGCTGTCGGACCTCGACCGACGAGTCGAACTCGACGCCGACGTCGACAGCGGGCTCGTCGCCGAGGGGTCGGTCCTGCCGGGCGTCGAGAACGTCATCGCCGTCGCGTCGGGGAAAGGCGGCGTCGGCAAGAGTACCATGGCCGTGAACCTCGCGGCGGGGCTGGCGCAGCTCGGCGCACGCGTCGGACTGTTCGACGCGGACGTGTACGGCCCGAACGTCCCGCGGATGCTAGACGCCGACCAGCAACCGCAGGCGACGCCCGACGAGACGCTCGTCCCGCCCGAACGGTACGGAATGAAACTGATGAGTATGGACTTCCTCGTCGGCGAGGACGATCCGGTCATCTGGCGGGGCCCGATGGTCCACAAGGTGCTCACCCAGCTCTGGGAGGACGTGGAGTGGGGGAGCCTCGACTACATGGTCGTCGACCTGCCGCCGGGAACGGGCGACACCCAGCTCACGCTGCTCCAGAGCGTCCCGGTCACCGGCGCGGTCATCGTCACGACGCCCCAGGAGGTCGCGATCGACGACGCCCGCAAAGGGTTAGAGATGTTCGGCGAGCACGAGACGCCGGTACTAGGCATCGTCGAGAACATGAGTTCGTTCCGCTGTCCGGACTGTGGCGGCGAACACGCCATCTTCGGCGAGGGCGGCGGCGAGGCCTTCGCCGAAGAGGCGCGGATGCCGTTTCTCGGTGAGATCCCGCTGGACCCGGCCGTCCGCGAAGGCGGCGACGCCGGCGAGCCGATGGTGCTCGACGAGGACAGCGAGACGGGCGAGGCGTTCCGGTCGTTCGTTCGAAAGGCCGCGAACAATCAGGGGATCGTCCACCGGCGACGCCACGCGGACTCGCGGTAGCTATCTCGGCCGGTCCGGTCACTCGTTCTTGCCGGTGTACTCCAGAGCGCCCCGGTCGACCCGGTAGACGGTCGCGCCGTCCCACTGCTTCTCGACGGTGACGCCGGCCATCGACTCGAAGACGGCCAGGTCGTCGCTCGTGTAGGCGTCGCGCTCGTTCGACCCGACGTACACGTACTCGACCTCGTACACGTCGAGGTAGTACGCCCGCTGTTCGGGGCTTCCGGTGTAGATGGCGTTCACGTCGTCGACGCGGGCGCGGTAGGACTCGCCGCCGCGGTATCCGACCTCGTGGGCCCACCCGGCCAGCGTCGGCACGCCGGTGAGACTTGACACCGGGTTCGTCCACCGGTACATGTCCTGGCCGGGCGCCGACGCGATGTTAGGCTGGCCCTCCAGTTTCTCGAACCACCGTATCGCGGCGTACTCCTCCGGGTGCGTCTCGTTGATGTACGTGAAGCCGTCGAGCGTGGGGTCGTCTGGGTGGTTGTACCGGCCGAAGTAGCCGTCGCCGGCGAAGTGGCCGCCGAGGGCCAGAGCGCCGTACAGCGACGTGGAGACGACCAGGACGACCGCGAGCACGCGGAAGGCGCTCGCCCACTGCTCGCCGGACATGGCCAGTTCCGGCGAGTGGTTCTCGACGAGGTGGGCCAGCACCGCACCGGCCGCGACCGCCCAGAGGACCCACACGTCGGCGTAGGTCTTGAAGACGGTGTTCATCCGCCCCGGACCGGCCTGCTCCTTGACGTAGACGAACTCCACGAGGACGACGATGCCCGCCCCGGCGACGATCAGTATCGTCTCGAACCCGACCACGTCGCGGAGCCGCTCGGGGACCGTCGGATCGGGGTCGCCGGCGGCGTCGGGTGTTCCCGCGGCGGCAGTCCCGCCGTCGGTGGCGACTCGCCGGGCGGCGTCGGCGGTCCGCGCGGTGGCGCGGTGGACCACGTCGGCCTGCGCCCGCAGGAGCACCCAGGCGACGGCGATCATCGGCCCGAAGATCGCGAGGGCGGCGGCCGATCCGCCGAGCCAGGCGACGGCGACCGCGACGGCGAGCATCACGACCGCCTCGCCGAGGTGCTCGCGGTCGATCTGGGGGAGCGCGTGGCGCGACAGATGGACCGCGAACAGGAGCGCGAACACCCCGTGTGCGAACAGCAACCCGGCGATCGAACTCCGGTCTGGGAAGAAGCCGACCGACCGGCCGCTCGCGGTCCCCAGCCAGAACGGCAGCGACCAGAGGAGGCCGAGTACGACGACGGCGACGGCGCCGGCGAGCGCGACGCCGTGACGGGCGAGTTCGCGCTGCCAGTTCTCCCTGCGCGGGATCCGCTCGGCGACCGGGCCCGGCAGCAACGTCACCGGGTCGGCGGGCGCGAGCGCGAGCGCCAGGAACGTCAGGCCGCCGGCGGTCGGGAACGACCAGGTGTTGACGACGGCGAGCATGCCAGCGAGAGGGGGCACGACGGCGAACACGAGGAGGCGCCGCCGGGTCAGGGCCGTCTCGGGCGTGCGGTAGTAGCTAAAGAGCAGCGCCGCGGTGAGCAGGACGAACGACGCCGACATCATGTGGGCGTGCATGTCGCCGTTGAGCCAGGCGAACAGCGGGAACTCGTTTATCGTCCCGTCGATAACGCGACTGGCGTCCCAGTACCTGAACTCGGTCGGGCCGCCGGTCCCGACCCGCCCCAGACTCGCGCCGAACAGGCCCGCGACGAACGACGCGACCCCGTCGGGGATGACCCACGCGACGAACTCCAGCGGCGTCGAAGCGTTGCTCGCGAACCCGACGAAGAAGGCGCCGAACGCGCCCGCCCGCACTCGCGAGATGTCCCGGCTCGCCGCGACCGAGCCAGCGAGGCCGTAGGCGGCGGTGACGACCATCCCGTAGAAGCCCGCGAGCGCGAGGTTGTAGGCGAAGCGGGGGTCGGTGCCGGTGATCTTCGTCAACAGCGCGACGACCAGGTGGCCGCCGTAGTAGTACTGGACCGGACGGCCGGCGAACCACATGTCCTCGGGCGGAAGTTGGTCGGCACGGAGCAGCGACTGCAGCATGCCGAAGTCGAGGAACTTCTCGCCGAGGAACGGGTGGACGCCGGCGTCGACGGCGCGGACGGCGATCATGACGAGGAAGGCGACGGTGAACACGGCGGCGGCCTCCCCGTAGCGTCGGCGGTCGAACAGCGGTTCCCCCTCCGTCTCGCTGGCGCGATACAGCGCGGCGCCGGCGGCGGCCGCCAGCGCGGCGAGGCCGACGAACAGCCCGGCGGTCAGCGAGACGTGGCCGACGAGGTAGGCGACGAGCCAGAGGACCGCCAGCGCGGCCGGGAGCGCGACGCCCGCTCCGCGGTCGGCGAGGCGGGGGAACAGGGCAGCCGCCAGCGGCATCCCCACGGCCATGAAGGCGAGGTAGGCCACGAGCCACCAAAGGACCAGACCGTACTCCATTACCACTGTGGCCGTCTCGGGGGCCTATACCTCTTGTGGACCGGCGGACCGCCGGCGTGGACCGCCGGGGTCGACGACCGCGATGCCGTCGAGATGTCGGGCGTTCCGAACGGTTTTTACTCGCCGCGGTGGTCACGGCAGACAATGAGCGCGTCCGTCGGTATCGTGGTCCCCGCTTTCCGCCCCGACGTGGATCGGCTCACCGCCTACGTCCGCTCGCTCGACGAAGCGCTCGCTCCCGACGCGATCCGGATCGAACTGGACGACGCCGACGAGCGGGTCGCCGCCGCTCTCGCGGACCTGCCCGCGACCGTCCACGTCTCGCCGTACCGCCGAGGCAAGGGCGCCGCCGTCACCGCCGGGTTCGAGGCGCTCGACACCGACGTGCTCGGGTTCGTCGACGCCGACGGCTCCACCGCGCCCGCCGAGTTCGCCGACGTACTCGCCGCCATCACCGACGGCGGCGCCGACGTGGCCGTCGGCTCTCGCCGCCACCCCGACTCGGAGATCACCAGCCACCAGACGTTCGCCCGCCGCTTTCTCGGCGACGGCTTCGCCTGGCTCGCCCGTCGCATGTTAGCCGCGCACCTCTACGACTACCAGTGCGGCGCGAAAGCCATCACCGCCGAGTCGTGGGAGGCCGTCCGCCGGCACCTCTACGAGCCGGGGTTCGCCTGGGACGTGGAACTGGTCGCGATGGCCGGCGCCCTTGAGCTGGAGGTCGCGGAGGTCCCGATCACCTGGGAGGACAAGCCCGGATCGACCGTCTCGCCGGTTCGCACCTCGCTGCGACTCGCCCGCGCGTTGCTCTCTTCGCGCCACCGCGCGAAACAGATCCGGAACAGCCGCGTCCACAACGCCATCGCGGCGACCCGCGAGGAGCCGACCGCACTGGTGGACAGACATGACTGACGGCGAGCGGTCGGCGCGAGCGAGCGAGTCGGGCCTGGAGGGCGACGAGTCGCGGCTCGACGCCCTGCTCTCGGGCGTGCGCTTCGGCAAGTTCGTCTCCGTCGGCGCGGTCGGTGCGGTCGCCGACAACACGATGCTCGCGCTGCTGGGCCTCGGCTTCGGCGTCCCGGAACTGGTCGCCAAGGCGGTCGGCATCGAGACGGCGATCCTCGTGATGTTCACCGTCAACGAGCGCTGGACGTTCGCCGACGAGGGCGCACCCGGTGTGGGCCCGCTGGTGCGCCGGTTAGGCAAGTCCCATCTCGTCCGCTCCGGCGGGTCGATCATCCAGTTCGGGATCTACTGGTTCCTGACCCAGCGACTGGACGTGACCGTCGTCGTCTTCGAGACGGACCTGTGGTTCCTGCTGGCGAGCCCGATCGCCATCGGGGTCGCGATGTTCGTCAACTACGTCTTCGAGAGCCTGTTCACCTGGCAGGTCCACGAAGCGTGACCGCGGGACTAATTCACGGACGGCGAACGAATCACAACCCTTAATGGGTGGTCGCCGGTACAAACTGGTAGCGGGATGGGATAGCCAGGAGATTCCGGCGGGCTCATAACCCGCAGATCGGTAGTTCAAATCTACCTCCCGCTATGATTTTGCCGCGAACCACACGGCGAGCACCGCGAAGCGTGTGTGAGCCAGCGTGAGCGGCAATCGTACTCGAGTAGATTTGAACCTTGGCAGTCGCAGCGCCGAACGCAGTGAGGCGACCGTCTGCCTCCGGTTCAAATCTACCTCCCGCTATTTCTTGTGACCTCACACCACCAGTGAGGCGTTTCATCGCGGAGCGGTCGTGAGGTCGCGAAATCTACCTCCGCTATGATTTTGCCGCGAACGGCACGGCGAAGCACGCGCTCGCCATCGTGAGCGCCAATCGTACTCGTGTAGAACGAGCGCTGCGACCGAGTCAGTCGTCGCCCTGGTCGTCGGTGATGACGACCTCGCCGTCCTCGACGACGACGTTGATGAGCGTCTTGGCGTCGTAGCCGGCGTCGGCGAGCTTGTTGGGGCCGTCGTCTTTCTTGATGACGCAGACGATGTCGACGATGTCGGCGCCGATCTCTTCGAGCGCGCCGGTGATGCCCGAGAGGGTGCCGCCGGTCGAGAGCACGTCGTCGAGGACGAGCACGCGGTCGCCCTCGTAGACGTCGTTGACGTACATCTCCGACTCGGAGTAGCCGGTGACCTGCGAGAGCGCGACCTCGCCGTCGAGGCCGTACTGGCGCTTGCGGACGACGACGATCGGGATGTCGGTCATCAGGGAGACGGCGGTGGAGATGTGGATGCCCATCGCGGCGGGGGTGACGATCTTGTCGACGTTCTCCAGCTCCGCTTTGCGGATGATCTTGATGACGATCTCCCGCAGGAGTTCGGGACGGAGCATCGGGACGCCGTCGCTGATCGGGTGGACGAAGTAGTGGTACCCCTCTTTCTCGATGATCGGGGCGTCGAGCAACGACTGCTTGAGACGGTTCATGCCCGGGGAATAGCCATCCGGGGGCAAAAGCCTGACTAGCTACGCCGACGCCAGCAGGTCGGCCAGCCAGTCGACGGCCGGCAGGACGTACGGGCCGTACTGGAAGTACACGAGCGCCGAGAGGGCGAGGAGATCGGTCCCGAGCGCCGCGGCGAGCCCGCCGGTGACGGCCGTCGCGAGGTCGAACCGCGCGTCGAGGGCGCTTCCGACCGCCGAACAGGCGAACGCGGCGCCCACCCCGAGCCCGACGACGGCGTGCAGCTGGAAGGCGCCGCCGCGGCCGAACGAGCCGACGGTGACGACGACGAAGATCAGCTGCGCGCCCAGCAGGACGCCCGCGAGGTAGCTCCACAGCGCCGTCCGACCGCGGTCGGCGAAGACGCGGCGGACCCACGACTGGCGGGCCAGCGCGTAGACGGCCAGCGCGTAGATCGGCAGGAGGTAGCGGACGGTCACCTGTGCGAACAGCGGTAGTCGCGGAAGGTACACGAGCGTGAACAGCACCGCGACGAGGGCGACCAGTGCGTCGGTAGCGGCGGCCGGCGAGGTTCGGACGGTCCGGACCGACCGGCGGAGGCGGTCGCCGACCGCGGACGGGTCGGGCCGTCGGACGGCGGCGGTCGCGCGGCGGCCGGCGGTGACGGCGAGCGCGGCGGTCCCGGCGAGGACGGGGGCGGATTCGAGGACCGAGAGGTTGATCGCCTGGTCGTTGTCGTGGCCGCCGATGTACCCGTCGTAGCCGGCGCGGACGAACGTCCGATACAGCGAGTCGGGGTCCGCGACGACCGACCTCGCGCCGGCGACGAAGGGGCCGAACAGGAGCGCGAGCCGCTCGGTCGCCACCGCGGCGACCGCTCGGACGGGTGACGGCAGGAGCGGTGTCGAACCGCCGCCGCTCGCGGTGGCGCCGCCCGCGCTTCCGCCAGCGCCGCCGGTCGCCCCGCCGAACGCGGAGTCGCCGATCGAGGTGCCGAACTCGGAGAGCATCCGCGGCGGCCTGAGCGGGTCGCCGGAGATGGCCACGTTAGTCAGGACGAAGGGGACGAGCGACGCGGCGAAAGCGACGGCGACGACCGCGAGCGTCCGTCGGTCGTTCGCGGGCGCGGTCGGTAGGTCGACGGCCGCGAGCGCGAGGAAGACGGCGAACGCCTCGCCGGCGTGGACCCAGGTGTAGAGGCCGACGAGCGCGTAGGCGAGGGCGCGAAAGCCGGTCGGCGAGAGCAGCGCGTCGTCGCCGTCGCCCGCTCGACTGCGGTAGAAGGCGTAGACGACGCCGAAGACGAGCGCGGTGACGGTGACGTGTCGCTTGGGGATCGTGGCCCAGAATCCCACCGGCGTGGCGAGGACCGTCACGACGGCGGCGGCGACGCCGACCCGTCGGTCGTGCATCCGGGCGAGCAGGCGGTAGGCCGTCGTCGCGACGAGTGCCGTGGCGAGGACGGATCCGAGCTGGAGCGCGGCCAGCGCCAGGAGCCGCCGGGGGATCGGTTCCGCCAGCGCGGCGTGGGCGGCGAACGCCGCGAGCGCGGCGACCGCACCGGCCGTCGCCCACCCCGGTTCGCGACCGGTGAGTCGGCCGACCTGCACCGCGAAGGCGAGCAGTAACAGCGACCAGCCCGCCGCGAACAGGAGGCCGGGGTCGGCGACGGCGGCGGCCGCGCGCAGCGCGACGAGCAGCGGGACCGCGACAGCGACCTGCCCGTAGTTACGGCCGTAGGGCTGCCCGTCGGACACCTGCATCCCCGGGGCTTCGAGCGAGCCGTACGCCGCCTCGTCGACGACGAGACTCCCGTCGGCGAGAGCGACCAGGGCGTTTGCCAGCGTGTAGTTGTCGTTGATGAACACGCCGATCCGCCAGGTGAGGCCGACGGCGAGGAGGGTCCCGAGGAAGCAGACGAGGCCGAGCCGGTCGCCGACCAGCGCACGGACGAGGACGGACCGCGCCCGGGCCAGTCGCGCCCGCGCGTCGGCGGGGGCCAGGGCTCGGACGCGCCCGACGCTCATTCGGTCACCTCCACGGCGACGGTCCGGTTGGCGAGGACGGTCTTCCCGTCGCTGTCGCGCAGCACCAGCGACAGCCGCCCGTCGTAGCGCTCGGCGTCGACCGCGTCGTCGCTGAGCGTGTCCTGGCGGAGCGACAGCGACGTCCAGCCGACGGTGCCGTCGCTCAGGAAGTGCGTCGTCGAGCGGGAGTACCCCAGGGCGGGGACGTCGATACCGTAGGCGACCGTCGGTTTCCCCTCGATGGCCACGAAACGGATCCGGGCGTCGGGGACCGTGAGATAGTACGACTGCGACTGATATCCGCGGTCGAGGACGACCGACGACGGGAGTTCGATCCCGTCGATAGTGACGTTGCCCTCGCCGAGGCCGGACATGTCGTATCGGGGCGTCGTGAGGTCGATGAGGCCGATCGCGGGGCCGCTGAGGACGGTCACGCCGAGGATAAGCCCGGTGACAGCGTAGACGACAGCGCGGCCCCGATCCATTGGCGGATGACTGCGCCCGACCGGGATAAAGCCGACGGCCGCGGCTGGCATCGATGTCGCGAACGGAGCGGAAGTGACGCGAGTTAGGCGTCGGGACCGCTCTGCTCGTTGAGCGTCGAGGAGGTGTCGCCCTCCTGGGCCTGGTAGACGACGCTGATCTCGTAGTCCGAGCTCACGTAGGCGCGCGCACGGTCGCCAGAGACGATGGCGCTGTCGTCGCCGCTCTTG
>Ga0207813_100559_pt1 | contig 19174 bp, 14 predicted proteins | sample A23E3SouthBayCA_2_FD_187730 | JGI IMG/M metagenome (GOLD analysis project Ga0207813, IMG submission 187730) | Aerobic enrichment media microbial communities from Eden Landing Ponds, California, USA - A23 E3 (4) (SPAdes) | ecosystem: Environmental > Aquatic > Marine > Unclassified | place... | reverse complement strand
CATCTTCGTTCTCCAATCTCGCCCCATTACGGCGCTCTACCCGCTTCCCAGCCCGCAGCCCGCCGACGGCCGCGTACACGTCTACTACAGTTTCGGCCACCGGCAGGGGATGCCGGACGCGATGCCGCCGCTCGTCCTCGACACGTGGTCGCGCCTGCTCGACACCATCGGGCCGACATTCGGCCTGTCGAAGCGCCTCAGCGCGACCGCCGGCGGTCGACTCTACATCGACCTCACCGCGTCCCTCGCGAACCCATGGCTGCGCGGCCGCATCCTCCGGAACTTCGACGTCGTGGACGAACCAGCCGCGGACGCCCTGCGCGCGCTCCTCGCTGACCGCGCCGACGACTTCCCGCCCGCCGACCGCACGCTCACCGGGACGCTCCGCGGTCTCGCGACCGGTCACCGCGTCCTCTCAGGGTTCGGCCCCGCGCTCCGCGGGTTCCCCGCCGCGCTCCTCGTGAACGACCCGACCGCGGACCCCGGCCGCATCGAAGCGACGTACCGCACAGAGGTCGACCGCGCGCTCGACCGAATCGAGACCGCCGACTCGCTCTCCGACCGCGTGAACACCGCCTACGACGCCCTGTTCGACGCGCCGCGTTGGCTGTTCAAGCCGTTCTACGGGGCGTTCGTCGCTGCGCTCGTCGCCGGCTGGACGCTCCGCCGACTCTGCGACCCCGAGCGTGTGGACGCGCTCGCGCTCGGCATCCGCCACGACGCCGTCTACCGGATGACTACCGACCTCACAGCGGTCGCCGACGCCGCCCGCGGCACGCCCGCGGCGGACGCGCTCCGAAGCGGCGCGACCCTCACTGACCTCGACGGCGTAGCTGGCGGGGACGCGTTCCGCACGGCGTTCGAGGAGTTCCTCGACGAGTACGGGTTCCGCGCGGTGGGAGAGATCGACTGGAGTCGCCCGCGCTACCGGGAGGACCCGGCGCCGCTTCTGAATGCAGTTCGCTCGGCGCTCGACGCCGACCCCGAGCGCGCCCGTGACCTCAAGTCGCGGGCTCGCCGCGCGAACCGCAGCCTCGTCGCCGATGCGCCCCGGTCACTCCGCCCGGTCGTGCGTCGGCTCGCAACTGTCTACCGCGAGGACATCGGACTCCGCGAACATCCGAAGTTCGCGCTTTCCCGCCTCCTCGATGCCGTTCGCAGTGTCACGCTCGACGCAGGCCGCGAGCTCGCCGACGCGAATGCACTCACTACGCCCGACGACGTGTGGCTGCTGTCACTCGATGAACTCCGCGCCGCAGTCAGGGACCCGCGGTCGCTCGCCGGCGTGGATTTCGCCACGCGGCGCCACGACCACCGACAGAACCAGCGCTGCAAACCGCCGCGCGTCGTCACCAGCGACGGCGAGATACCGCCCACGAACGCGGCGACCGACGGTCACGTGCTCTCGGGAACCGGCGCGGCGCCAGGGGTCGCGGAGGGCGTTGTCCGCGTTATCACCGACCCGTCCGCCCAACAGCTCCGTCCCGGCGAGGTACTGGTCGCGCCCTACATCGACCCAGGGTGGACGCCGCTCTTCCCCGCCGCGAGCGCCGTCATCACGGAAGTCGGCGGCCGTCTCACCCACGGTGCGCTCGTCGCGCGCGAGTACGGCATCCCCGCGGTCGTCGCCGTCGCGAACGCGACAACACGGCTCTCGACGGGCGACCGCGTCCGCGTCGACGGTTCTCGCGGAACTATCGAACGGCTCGACTGACGAACGCCGTGGTTCGCAGCGAGAGACGGCCCGGTGGAGAAGAATCTACGGCAGCCTCAGCGAACGCGCCGGTATCGATAGCGACGACGGGGACGGGTCATGTAGAAACCGCGGAGTCGCTTTTTTCGACCGCGCCAGCGGCGTTCGTCGAGACTGAGTAGACGACGCTGGCGGTGAAGAGGACGATGCTTCCGATGAGGAACAGCGTGCTGAACGGCGAGGCGGTGTCGACGAACAGCCAGTAGATGGGCGCGGCGGCCGAGGAACTCGTTGCGAGCACCGCGACCTTCGCGATGAGCGGCCCGCAGCAGCCACACGTGCACGACCCGAGGAGGGCGGCGCTTCCCGCGCTCCCCTCGGTGAATCCCGCGTCGGCCCCGGTGCGCCAGCGATACGCGATGAACGCCGCGCTCGTCCCGACAAGCGCACTCAACAGCCCCGTGATGAGGAGGTGACCGGGGGAGAGCGCGACGAACAGCGGGACGTGCGGGAAGTACAGTTCGAGCACCGGCCACGTGACGAGCTGGTAGAGCGTCGGAATCACCGTGGTGACACGTCGATGCGGCAGCCCCTCAATGGCGAGAATCGACAGGTAGCCCGTGACCGAGAGAAAGAAGAGAAACATGCAGAGCGCGACCCCAACACCGAACGCCGCCGAGATTCGGTCACGGGCGACTCGTCGAAGCGCGCGCCCCGCGTCCCGCTGGAGAATGTATCCGACGACGACGGGTGTCACGAGGACGATGGCGTACCCGAGCGGGTGGGTGTCGCTCGCCGCCCCGGGAATCACGTAGGGATAGGCGACCCATGCACCGAGGAGGATGCCGAGCGCCGCGTACCGGGGGCGGGACGGCCACTTGAGACGGACGAGCACGAGGCTGGCCAACATGGCGACGAACCCGCCGGCGAGTGACATCGTCGCGTACCACGACCGCGGGAACGGGAGCGTCCCCGCACCGTACGTGAGGTCTGGGGAGAGCGTCTCGAAGAGCACGACCCCGAAGGCCGTGAGGACGAGCCCGAGGGAGACGCCAGCGAGCGCGCGGGTCGGCGTCAGCCACGACCGCCGCTTCGCCACGACCGCCGCGACGAGCACGACGACGCCAAGAGCAGCGAGTTCGATGCCGAGCGCTCGCGAGAGAATTCCCGTGTTCGTCGCGCGATGCGCAGCGACGGTCGACACCTGCGTGAGCGCGAGCAGTCCGGACGCGACGGCCAGGCCAGCACGGCGCGGCGGGGCGCCGGCTGACACGATAGCGCGGAGACTACGCGAAACCATCTTGGATACGGACATCGTTGGTCGCCGGTTACTCGTAGTTCGTGGTACGGTTCTCGAAACTCGGCGAACGAGCAGTACACGCAAGTACGCTCGTGCGACACTCCACGATATGCGCCGTCCCTCGCTCGACGCGCCACGCGCCCTCCGGTGGTTCGTCACGCTCGCCCTGCTCGGAACCGTAGTGCTCACCGCTGCCGCTATCTGGTCGGTCGCGCTCCGCGGCTGGATGTCGTGTGGCGGCGACTTCCCGAAATGCGCCGGGCGATGGATACCGCTCGGAGACGCGGCCGCGTCCTCGCCGTACACCAGTGCGCAGATAGTCGCCGAGTGGTTTCACCGCGCTGTCGCGTTTCTCACCGGCGTGCTGATGCTCGCGGCGACCGCGCTCGCATGGTGGCGCGTCCGCGACTTCTTCGTGACCCGGTGGGCGTTGACGCTCGCCACTGCGTTACTCCCGTTTGAGGCGTGGCTCGGTGTCGTTACCGGTGTTCCCAATCCCGACCCCCTGTACGCCGCCCTCCACACGGTGATATCGCTGGCGGTGTTCGCGCTCCTCAGCCTCGCCGCGCTCGTCCTCTGGACGCACCGACAGCGCCGTCAGACGAATCACGCCATGAAGCAGTCGTCGTAGGCTATTCGTCGAAAACGGAGTCGAGGAGGCGTTCGAGACGGTCGACGAGGCGTTCCGGAAGCGACGGTTCGATGTCGGCGAGGATGCGCGCGGTGCGCTCCGGATCGGTGAGGGCGAGTTCGACGCGCTGCTGGGAGTCCTTGCGCTTCTCGACGAGCCCCACATCGACGAGGCGGCTGGCGTGGTAGGAGAGCGTGCTGCGCGCCAAATCGAGGTCGTCGGCGAGCCTGCTCGCGCGGCGGTCACCGTCGAGGAGGGCGATGAGGATGTCCCGGGAGGTTTCGCGGCGGGCGAGCGCGAGCGCGCGGCGTTCGAAGGCGTCGTAGCCCCGTGGGTAGTAGTGTGTGCGGCCGTACAGGGACTCTTCGACGAGCGTATCCGCGCGCAGGAGGCGGTGGACGTGGTACTGGACTTGGCCGGGCGCGAGGTCGAGTTCGCGGACGAGCGCGCTGAAGTGAATGCCCGGGTCCGCGTCGATACGGTTCGTGATTCGTGTGCGTGTCGTCATGGCGTGTTGTCGCGTTCGACGGTGCGGGCGTAGTAGACGGCCGCAACCACTAGGCCAGCCATCACCACGTCGAGCGCGTGTTCGAGGACGTGGTGGAACGTGGCCGGAACCGTGTTCGAGACGGAGAGCAGTGCGACGATAGCGCGCGCGAACAGCGCGGCGAACGCGAGCACGACGAGGAGGTAGGAGCGCTGGCGGCGCCGCAGATACACCGCGGTAGCGAGCACGACGAGCACCCCGGAAATCCCGGCCGCCGCGAGGAGCACCGCGACCAAGAGCATACTCGGGTCGCCACCGTGGTACTGCACGCGCCGACGTTCGGCCCCGAGCGCCGTATGTCGTTCGCTTCGACACCACCTACCAGGAGACAGGCGGGGTCGTCACGGCGTTACCCACCCGGCGGAGAAGTGTCAGAAATGTATCTACGTCGTGGTTCCGGATGCGAAAGGTTCGAAACACGGGACTCCATTGGAGGAGATACTGGACGCGACCACCGAGGTCGCACAACGGCACAGGGACACTAACGATGGACAGGACAGGCACGCAAGTCGAACTAGCTTCCTCGTCGATATGCAGAGGTGAGCGGTGAGTATCGTCTTCGAAGACCACGGGGAGACCGTGCGAATCCGGGACGAGACGAACCAGCGCCAATACCGGTTAACGATTCCGGCGGACAGCCAGCTGTCGGCGTCCGATTCGGGAGTGTTCTCGCCGTACCGGGACGACGAAGCAGGAATCGACTTCGCGGTCGAGGAGACGCGGACGTTTACAGCGGACACGTTCGGGGTACCTGAGCTCGTCGTCGGATTGATTCGGCGGCTCGACGGGTCGCTGGTGGCAGATATTCACGACGCAGGCGGGAAACGGTTCCCCGAGGACGCCTACGTCGTCGAACTCGACCCACACCTGAAGGTCTTCATCCGGTTCGAGGGCGCGTTCCGCATCATCTACGAGGAAGAAGGGTTCCGCGTGCTCTTGGAGGACGAAACCGAGATTTACGTCGGCGCACGCTCGGTCAGTCGAACGCCGCGACGAACACTCACCGTGGACGAGTCGATCGAGAGCGTCTACCGCGTGCTGAATCAGTTCGGCGACTCTCTGGTAACGTTGTCGCCGGAGCGGTCGTGGCCGACGCTACGCGACCATCCGCCGCGCGTAAAACACGACCCGACGGCAGAAACACTCCAGGAGCGAACCCCGGAAACAGGTATCGAACTGCACGTTCCACGTGACCGCGAGTTCCTCTACGCCGCTGCGCCGCTGGCGTACTATCTCGACGCACACGTGGTCCCAAGTCCGAACCCACGCGTACTGTCGGAGGGGGACGAGGTGGCGTCGTTCGCGGACGCCTCCGCGTTTGCGTTCAGTCAAGATGTCCAGGAAATGCTGAAACACCAGTTCACGCTCGACGTTCTAACGCGCCTCGAAGGGTTTTACCCGGTCGACTTATTCGAGCGCGAACTACTCACGTACGCTGACGTCGGCATCAACTGGCGTGAGTTGTACGAACTGGAGTTGTCGGAGCGCGTGGTGCAGTATCAGGAGATTCCACGGTCGGTGACCCGTCGCGTGGAACCGCGATGGCGGACGACCGCAACGGTGACGGACGCTGTAGAGAACGTCGAAACCCTGCCGTACCTGATCGACGAGCTAGCACTCATTCAACCGCTCCGGGAGCCGAAAACCGACCCAGAAGCATCGGAGATGGCCGAAGCAGTCTCCTCGTTTCTCCGGACGCCAGCAGAGGATTCCGAGGCCGGCCATCGGTTCGTCTCACCGGAGAAAGGAGAGAGCATCGAGAGCGTGTACGCGGGCGACGGTGTTCCAGTAGGGTCTTCGAAACTCCTAGTCGAGGGCTATGAAGCCGATCTGTCCCGCGAGGCGACGCCCTCCGATATCTCCATTCAGGTCGTCTGCAACGACGAGTCGATGCGTCACGAGGTCGAAGAAGACCTCTACGGAGGCCGTGAAGAGTTCCCGTTTACGGTAGACACCGCGTTCGGAGTGTCCGTGAGCGAACTTCGAGACATCTTGCAGTCGGACCGCGATTTCATCCATTACATCGGCCACCTCGACGGCGAGTACTTCTACTGTCCGGACGGGCGGCTGGACCCCGCAGAGCTAGACGACGTGGGTGTGCGGGCGTTCCTGCTGAACGGCTGTGAGTCCTTCGGGCAGGCGGAAGCCCTGGTGCGTGCAGGAGCATCCGGGGGAATCGCGACAGTGTCGCGAGTGGCGGATGAGCGCGCAGCAGAGGTTGGCGTGATGGTGGCGAAGCTGTTAGACGAGGGGTTCTCGATTCGCGGCGCATTGGAACTCGCTCGCGAGCATCAGCTCATCGGCTCCCAGTACGTCGGCGTCGGCGATTCAGGACTATCGTTGGTACAGAGTGAAGGCGGGATACCTACGGTAACGAACGTCCGGACGACGAGCGAAGCCGGGATGTACAGTGTTGTAATCGAGACGTATCCGTCCAATGCTGTAGGGATGGGGGCGCTATATCGGCCATTCTTAGGTCGTATCGAGAAGTACTTTATCTCGGGTGGCGAGACTGCTCGGGTACGTGTTACTGAGCGCGAGCTTCAGGAGTTCCTAGAACAGGACTACCTAGAACCGGTCGTGTTTGAGGACGAATTTTTCTGGAGTCCAGACGTAATCGAGCGGTTTCTGAGTTAAGGACCGATGAGGGCGCCGTCCTTAGCTGCGAGGGCGGCACCGGTTTGGCTGAGGAGGACGGTCATGGTGAACAGGACGCCGATGAAACGCGGGTTGTTCTTGAGGTACGCCGTGAGTGCATTGTGGTCGGACATTACACTCAAATCATTCTGTCGGATTGTAATAAATCTAATTTAAAAAATATAATGTTTTTGTGCCGTATTCAATCTCGGCGCTCTCGACCGTCAAATCACCAGCGACCAGCCAACCGGACGCCGCCTACTACTCAATCCTATGCTACCCGACAGCAAGCTAATCAATTTCACGTCTCGAAAAGTAGACGTAGCCATCAACATCGCCCAGTCACACACCGTCACGCGCCAGCTTGAATCGTTATAGCGTTCTGCTGTAACCAGATTGTTTCTCTTTGTTGTCATTTCCTATGCAGAGATGTTAAATATGTATATCCTAATGTGAAACCAACGAATGATGGAGGAGACAAGAGGGGCTAGAGAAGATGGTTCCTCCAGCGAGGCGGCGCGGCTGGCGAAACAGATCTGTGAGGGATTCATCGCACATGACCGCGGAGACCGGCAGGGCGCGATAGCCGCATTCAGCGCTGTCGACGAGCGCCAGTTCGACCACGTTTCGGTCGAGAATCGGCGGATGGCCGCCGAAGCTCTCGTAGACGCGCTCTGGGAGAAAGACGACCTAGAGGCGGGTCACTATACCGGCGGAACGCTGAACGCGGAAACGCTCCGGAAAGCCGACTGGGGGTCCGTTCGACGGAAGTTCCGCGAGCGCGCGTCACTCCTCGAACTCGATAACGAGTACGCCGTGTTGAAGACGCGGGCGTGGCGTCGCCACAAGACGGGCGGCGACTACTGGACGCCCTTCCAGCAGGCACAAGTCCACGAACTGCGCGTCGCGACCGACGACCCGAACTATCCCTCGAAACCGAAGTGGGGGACGTCCGGATTCGGCCCGGAACCCGCGCGGTACGCGCTCGCGGTCGAACTCCACGACATGCACGACGCATCCTACTGGCAGCAAGCCCAAGACGTCATGACACCGTACTTTGAACGAGTGCTCGACGACACCGGAGGTGTCTCCGGACGATGAGCAAGACCGTCCAAACCTTCGGCGAGGAGACGATCTCCGAGACTGTGTCCGTGCTCGTCGTCGACGACGACGCGAGCCTCGTCGAACTGGTGGAAACCTTCCTCGAACGCGAAAAACGCGTCTTCGACGTCACGACGACGACAGACTCGAACGAGGCCATCACGCTCGCTGAGCGAGGTGAGGTGGACGCGGTCGTCAGCGACTACGACATGCCGACCCGGAACGGAATCGAACTCCTCAAACAGATCCGGAACTCGCGGCCCGACATCCCGTTCATCCTCTTCACCGGGAAGGGGAGCGAGGAGATAGCGAGCAAAGCCATCTCCGCGGGCGTCACGGACTATCTCCAGAAAGGCGGCGGGTCGAGTCAGTACAAACTCCTCGCGAACCGCCTGATGAACGCCGTCGAGAAGCACCGCTCTCAGCGCGCGCTCGAACACTCCGAGGAGAAATTCAGCAAACTCGTGGAGAACTCGAGCGACTTCATCGCCATCGTCTCCGAGAACGCCCTCTTCGAGTACGCTTCCTCGTCCGCGGAGTCCGTCATTGGGTACTCCAGTGACGAACTCGTCGGCGAGTCGGTGTTCGAGTTCGTGCATCCGAAGGACCGAAAGCGAGTCATGGAGGAGTTCTTCAGGAGCGTCGAGAACCCGGAGGAGGACGTGTCCGTCGAGTTCCGGCTCGCCGACTCGGGTGAACACCCCGTCATCCTCGAATCTCGCGGGAACAACCTCCTCGACGACGACACCGTCTCCGGGTTCGTCGTGAACACCCGAGACATCACGGACCTGAAGGACAAACAGAACCAGTTAGAGCAGCGCAACGACCAGCTCGAACACGTTCAGGAACTCATCGCGCACGACGTGCGGACGCCGCTGACGGCAGCGGAAAGCTGGCTCGACCTCTACGAGGACGAGGAGGACCCCGCCCACCTCGACAACCTCCGGCAGGCCCTGGACCGCGCCGTCTCGCTGCTCGACCAGACCGACGCTCTGACCGAGGAACCGATCGTGATACGCGACCTCCAGACTGTCGCGCTCAACGAGACGGCGAAAGCCTCGTGGACAACCGCGGACACGACCGACGCGCGACTCGAAATCGTCGACTCGCGACTCCTAGAGGCGAACGAATCCCAGTTCGGCCAACTGCTCGAGAACCTCTTCCGGAACGCAATCGCGCACGGTGACGCTGACACGGTCCGCGTCGGAACGCTCCCCGGCGAAGACGGGTTCTTCGTCGAAGATACCGGAACCGGTATTCCGGAGAGCGAGCGGCCCCGCGTGTTCGAGTCCGGATACACGACCGGCGAAGTGACGAATACAGGTCTCGGCCTCGTGATCGTCAAACAGATCGCGAACGGTCACGAGTGGGACGTGACGCTCACGGAGAGCGAGGAGGGCGGTGCGCGCTTCGAGTTCTCGAACGTGACGTTCAAGCCCGATGTCTGTGAGTGACGGCCGCTCAAGCTGAAGCCCGTTGCGGGTATTTGAAGGACCGGGCGTTTTGGATTGCTGGGTCGTCGTACGGAACGCGCCCAAGAGTGAGTACGGCAGTCCGGCGCGACCGATTAGTTCGGGGACTCTATGTCGGTAAACTCGAATCGGGCGCCGCCGGTGGCGCTTTCGGTCACGCGAATATCCCAGTCATGTGCGTCCGCGACCTCTTTGACGATGCTGAGTCCGAATCCAGTTCCGTTTGTTCCCGTGGAGTACCCCGGCGTGAACACCTCGTCACGGTCGTGTTCCGGAATCCCGGCGCCGTCGTCCGCAACGAAAAACCCGTTTTCCAGGGCGCCGACGGTGACTGTCACGCTTTCGCCGCCGTGCTCGACCGCGTTCCGAACGAGGTTTTCGACGATCTGTTTGAAACGAGAGCGGTCAGCCAGTAGTCGTCGCGTACGCTCGATTTGGAGTGTCGCCGAACCGGTATCGATAGTCCCCCAGCAGTCATCCACGAACGTCGCCAGATCTATTTCTTCAGTTTCGCCGATTCGGTCGCCTTCTCGCGCTAACGTGAGCAGTTCATCGATGAGCGTTTCCATCCGCGCGTGGGCGTTCCCGATCTTGTCGAGATGGCTGCTTTCACAGTCGTCTTCGGCGAGTTCGAGATAGCCCTGCGCAACGCTAAGCGGCGTTCGAAGGTCGTGGCTGACGACGGACGCGAACTGTTCTAGCTGTCGTTCACGCTCCTTCCGTTCGGTGATTTCTCGACCGATAGTCAGAACCGCCGGCTGGTCCGCGTACGTGATCACCGTGGAGCTGAGCTCGACCGGGAGTTCCTCGCCGTGTTTGGTCTGGTGGACTGTCTCAACGACCTGTGTTCCGTCCGCCGGGATATCGTCGATGAGTTCCGAGATTTCGCTTGAAGATAAACTGGTGTCGATGTCGTCCGGCCCCATCGAGAGAAGTTCGTCTCTCGAGTAGCCAGTTCGCTCCACGGTCGTATCGTTCACTGCGAGGAACGTCTCGTCGAATCCGACGACCACAGCCATGTCGTTCATCCCGTTGAACAGTTCCTCGTACTCCGTTCTCGCCTGTTCGAGGTCGCGTTCCCGTCGCTTGTGGTCCGTGATGTCCTGTACGGCACCACGCAGTCGAACCACCTCGTCGTCCTCGATCGTGGGCTCACCGAGAATCCGGAACCACCGTATTTCGCCGTCGGGTCGCTCGAATCGTGCTTCCACGTCGAAGGAATTACGCGAGGCTATCGCGTCCTCGATGGCCGTTTCGACGGTCGATCGATCCGCTTCGAGGTAGACGTTGAGCGCCTCGTCGAGTGATGGGGCCTCGTCACCGTCGATGCCAAGCATCTCGAACAAGTGGTCGGACCAGTACACGTCGTTCGTCGCCGTTTCGATTTGCCAGCCACCGACATCGGCGATCTGCTCGGTCTTGTCCAACAGGTCCCGGGCGAATTCGAGTTCCGCCTCGCGTTCCTTCCGGTCGGAGAGGTCACGGCCGATTCCGACGACTCCGACGAAATCGGCCGCCGGGTCGGTCAGCCGTTTTCCCGTCAATTCGTACGGGACTCGTCCACGCGTTTCGGTGCAGAGGTCGGCTTCGACCGTTCCCGTCCCTTGGTCCATGGTGACCTCAATCGCGTCATCGACCTTCGAGTGATGGTCGTCAGCGACGAAATCGAGGATGTTCCGCCCAGCCAGTATCTCCTCGTCGTACCCGGCTTCCGCCGCAAGTTGGTCGTTCCACCGTTTGAGATTTCCGTCGGCATCGACGACGTAGAAGAGGTCGTCAAGTGTATCGAGCGCCTGTTCGGTGAACGCACGCTCCTGAGCAAGCTGCTGTTGGCGCTCAATCCGGTCAGTGATATCCTGCAGCTTCGAGAACGAGGTCACCACGTCCCCGAGTTCGTTCCGGATGACACGGTGGTGCCATTCGCAGACGAGGCGGTCACCCTCTTTCGTGACTGTTTCGTGCTCGGCGTTGTAGGCGGCGGCCCCGTCGTTCAACGCCGCGAGCATCTCGGCAAACGAACGCTGCTCGGGTTCGGGAACGAGCTTTCGCCACGACGCACCGACCAGTTCGCCGTCGTCGTAGCCGAGGAGGGCTTCCGCGGTCTCATTGATACGCGTGATTTCGAAGTCCGCGTTCCATTCGATGGCTCCGAGCGGAGAGTGTTCGAAGAACAGCGAGAGGCGTTCCTGCGTCGTCTGGGCTTCTCGCTGGGAGTGATACTGGGAGACGGCGTTCGTAACCCGGTGAGCGAGTAGCGTGTACTGGCTGCTTCCACCCTCCTTCTGGAGGTAGTCCGTGACACCTGCAGAAATCGCGTCACTGGCAATCTCCTCGCTTCCCTTCCCGGTGAAGAGGATGAAGGGAACGTCTAGCTCCGAATTCCGAACAGTGTGGAGAAACTGGAGTCCGTTCGCCTCCGGCATCTCGTAGTCGGAAACGATGCAGTCGATACTCGAGGTATCCAGAATTTCTATCGCGGATTCGACAGTTTTCGCTGTCTGAACGGTTATCTGAGGGTCTTCTCGTTCGAGGAAATCCGCCACCATATCAGCGAATCCCGGTTCATCATCGACGTGGAGAACGCGAATCGGTGAGTCTGGGAGCATGGATGTAAATGGGCGGCGGTGAGTGATTTCGTGTAGTAGGTACTGATAGAGATATAAGGATGTTGGGCACCCACAGAAGTGTGTTTTTGCGGTAGTAACGGCTGTAATGAGCGTTTTCGACGAACGGAGCGAAAAGTCACGGCCCGGTTCGTGGTCTCGCAGACGGTCGTTGGCCGCGTCGTTTGGAAGCTTACAACAGCACAGTGAACACCGGGTAGGAGGCGGTGACTGCCAGCGCGGGCGTCAACACCCACATCGTGACGATGCGCTTGGCGGCCGTTGGGTCAAAGAGGCTTCGCTCGTCGAGGTCGGCCGGGCCTTCGGCACCGATGTCAGGGACGTCTGGAAGGTCGGACGGTTCCTCCGCGGGGGTTTCGTCGCGAGCAAGGTCGCCGATGGTGGGGCCTGCGGGTGCGTCCTCGGCGCGTGAGGTGACAAGCGCGCCCGTCGCGACATCGGTTTCCGGTCGGTCGGTCGTCGGTGTCGCGAACTCCGCGAGCGTCGCTGCCCGGCTCGCCCGCCCCCAGCCGAGGCCGATAATCGCCGATGTCGTGCTGACCGCGAGACTCGCGGGGATTCCCAGGTACGAGAGTACCGTGATGACCGTGCCGCCGACGAGCGAGACGATCAACGACGCGAGTATCGGAAGTTCCGTGATGTCGTTTCCGACCGTCTCAAGCGTGCGACGCGCGATGGTGAAACTCCCCAGAGCGAAGGCCGCCACCGCGAGCAGGACGCCCTGGTCGACGGTAAGCGGGCCGCCGGCCCCGACGAGGGGGGCGACGGCGTTCGCAGCGTTCGACGCCCCCGCCGAGAACGCCATATAACAGGCGATGACGACCACCGAGAGCGAGCCGACGACGTCCTGCGGGGACGCATCCGGGTTAACGTAGGGACGCGGAATGGTTCCCGAGCGGTCTAGCTGGATGAAATGAAGGTCGAACGTCGTGAACGCGACGTACCGGTCGAGATACGGGTAGACGTACCGGCCGATCACGAGTCCGATAGCGAAACTCACCAGCGGGGCGACGATCCACGCCGAAACGATGACGAACATCAGCGCCTGATTGAGCGTGCCCGACGCGAGACCTAAGCCGACGATAGCGCCGACAGCCGTCATCGACGTCGACGCGGGAACGCCGTAGAGGTTCGAGATGAACAGCGCCGCACCCGTGAAGAACAGGACGGCGACGCTCGTGGCGGGCGTAAACTGGGCGGCCGGGACGATACTGCTGCTCATCGTCGCGATGACGTTCCGGCCGACGGTCCACGCGCCGAGGAAGGCGAACCCGACGAACAGGGCTCCCGCGGTCGTCTTCCGAACGAGGCGTGAGCCGACTGCCGGACCGAACGCCACACCGGTTGAGGAGCCGCCGATGTTGAACCCGACGAACACGGCGACAGCAATACCGGCGAGAGCTAGCAGGGACAGCATCGTGTCGTACGTCAGTCAACGAATACGCGCGCTCAAATAACCCCCGGAGTCCGGCCCTTCGTTCCTCGGAGTCGGCGCTTCGTTCGGGTGACGCTGACGCCAGAATCGGCGCTGACCTACCGTTCGACCTGAACGTTAGTGAGGTCGAACTGTGCGCCGCCGTCCGGGCTCTGAGTCGCACGGATCGTCCAATCGTGGGCCTCGGCGCACTGCGCGACGATGGCGAGTCCGAGCCCGGTTCCGGAACTCCGCGTCGAATACCCGGTTTCGAAGACGCGCTCGCGGTCCGGTTCGGGAATTCCGGGACCGTCGTCGGCGACGGTGAATCCGTTCTCATGGAGGGCGATAGTGATGGTGTCGCCGCCGTGCTCCGTGGCGTTCCGGAAGAGGTTCTCGAGGAGTTGCTGGAGGATGGCGCGGTCGGCGTACACCGTCCCGGTGGTCGCGATGTCGAGCGTTGCGGACTCAGTAGGGACGTGTTGCCACGCGTCCTCGGCGACCGTCGCGAGGTCAAGCGCGGTTTCGGTCTGCACGCCATCGCCACGCCGGGCGAGCGCGAGGAGGTCCTCGATGAGGTCGTTCATGCGTTCGTGTGCGCGCGCAACTTCAGCGAGCGCGTCACTATCCTGGGTTTCGCGCGCGAGCGTGAGGTACCCGTCGGCGACGCTCAACGGATTACGGAGGTCGTGGCTGACGACGCCCGCGAACTGCTCCAGTTGCTCGTTCTGTCGTTCGAGTTCGCGCTCGTGGTGCTTGCGTTCGGTGATGTCGCGGTTGTTCGTCACAACGCCCGCGATGACGGGGTGGTCGAGGTGGTTGCGGCCGCGAACTTCGAGCAGCCGCCACTCGTCATCGGCGGTACGAAAGCGCGCCTCGACCGTGACGGACTCGTCGGGCCGTTCGACAAGCTCCAAAAATGTCTCGTAGAGTTCGGGGCGGTCGTCGGGATGGACGAGTTCGAAGCCATCTTGGCCGATGAGTTCGCCGGATTCGTAGCCGAGGATTCGCGTGAGCGACGGGCTCTGATACTTGACGGTGCCGTCAGCGTTCAACACGGTGATGATGTCCGTCGAGCGCTCCAGGTATGCCTCGTAGCGTTCGAGTTCGCGTTCGCGCTCGGTTCGCTCGGTGATGTCGCGGTCGGATACGATGAGAGCGGTGACGGTACCGTCGTCGTCGCGAACCGGCCGGAACACGCCACTGACGGTCCGACCACCGTCCTGTCCGGTGATATCTGCCTCGAACTCGACGTACTCGCCTGCCGCCGCGCGCGCCACCCAGTCGTCGACATCGGCGCGGAGCGCGTCGTTGTCGCCCCACCACGGTGTCGCTGAAAACTGCTCGCCGAGCACGTCGTCGATGTCGCCATCGATGTACTCCATTGCGGTTTGATTGACATCCAGCACCGTTCCGTCGGGCGCGAGCACACCGGTGAGGATGTTCGGGTCCTCGAACACCGCCCGGTACTGGCGCTCCACGCTCGCGAGCTCGCGCTCACGTGTCTTCCGCTCGGTGACGTCCCGCGTGAACCCGCCGACGTGCGTGACCGTTCCCGCGTCGTCCGTAATCGGTTCGCCCTTGATCCAGACGTCACGGAGTCCGCCGTCTTCGGTGACTACACTGACTTCGATATCAACCGAAATCCCCTCGGAAAGCCCCGCCATCGCATTCGTGAGTTGCTCGTGATCGCTCGGTTGAACCGAATCGAGGAACGTCTCCGGGTCCGCTTCGAGACAGCTCCGGGAGTGTTCGAAGACCTCCTCGTACGCGTCGTTGAGGAAAACTACCTCGTTCCAGTCCGCGGTGAACATCCAGAGCACGTCGGTCGTGCGGTCGGCGAGTTCGGAGAACAACCGTTGTACGTCGTTTACCGCCGCCTCAGCGCGTTCACGCTCGACGAGCGTTACAATACGGTTTGCGAGGACGCGGTAGTGGTCGAGACCGGATTCCTTCTGCATGTAGTCGCTCGCGCCCGCGGTAATCGCGTCGCTCGCGACCTCCTCGGAGCCCTTCCCCGTGTAGAGGATGAATGGCACGCGCGGCTGCGTCGTGCTCGTGCGAACCGTGCGGAGGAACTCGATGCCGTTCCGGTCGGGCATATCGTAATCTGACACGACGCAGTCGAACGTGCGCTCATCGAGTCGCGTCAGTGCCTCGTCGACGGTGGCCACGGTTGTCACGCGAAGGTCGTCGTTCACGCGCGTCAGGGACGCGCCGACGAGTTCGGCGAGCGAGCGGTCGTCGTCCACGTGCAGGACGTGAATTCGGTCGGATCGTGTCGTCGATGCCATGTCTGTCACTGAGCGCCCTCCACGAGAGCACGGACGACGCCGAGGGTATCCGTGTCGCTGATGTTGCGGGGAGACAGTTCGAAGAGCATGTGCGGCTATGAGTGCGGTCAGTCACTCCACGCGGGATGAGACCGCCTGTGGTGTTGTAAACAGCAGTTTCGCGCGTAAATACTTGCCCCGTATGTGCAAGTCTCATACCTCGTACGTGCTTCGAATCCTGTACGGATTGCACGTGGCGACGAGACGACTGCAGCCGGGAGATTCGTGAGTTCGTTAGCGACCAAGCAGAGACTCGAAGAAAACAGAGCAGCGAAGAATATAGGGGAGGTCTTTCGCTCGCCGGCAGAGTAGAGAAATCGGACGTTATGAGTGTTTTAACGGCGTTTTACTGCGGACATGGTGGGGTGGTTGGTGGTGTTAGTGGCTGGCTTGTTTGTGAGAAGATAGTACGGAGAGTGCTTCAAGCGAGAGGATTCGACACCCTCGGGGACAAAGCAGGATGGAATAGACCCTCACCCCACTGTGTCCGCAGTTCTGGGAGAACGGCAAGGGTGGGGTCGTGAGCCGGCTGTAAAACGGGCGGGAGAGCGGCGATTGTTGTCCATAGAACATCTACCAAGGCAAGCTTATATTTGAGTCAATGGACTATTTTTTGTATTCCATATTAGTTCTTTCCCTTAATTTACGACAATTCTCGTGGTGGTGAGGGGCTCCCCATTCATTCTCTCCATTTCTGCGGACATGGTGGAGGGGGTGTGTTCCACCCTCTCCTTATAAAACTCGCTTCTGCGGACACTGCGGACGCGGTGGTTTTATAATACTGTACGCGTCACTCAGTCCCATGGCGCTGTTCGAACGGGATCGGGACATCTACACCGACCGCGACGCTCTCCGCGAAGACTACCAACCACAGGAGCTCGTCGGTCGGGACGACGAACTCACCACCTACCAGTCCGCCCTCCAACCCATCATCAACGGCGAACAACCCAACAACGTCTTCCTCTACGGCAAGACCGGAGTCGGCAAAACCGCCGCCACCCGCTACCTCCTCTCCCATCTCCGTGAGGACGCCGCCCAGTACGACGACATCACGCTCAGCCTCAACTTCCTCAACTGCGACGGACTCTCTTCCTCCTACCAGGTCGCCACCCATCTCGTCAACGAACTCCGCGACGAATCCGACCAGATCTCCACCACCGGCTACCCGCTCGCCGCCGTCTACGACATGCTCTGGGAGGAACTCGATTCCCTCGGCGACACCGTCCTCATCGTCCTCGACGAAATCGACAACATCGAGGACGACAGCCTCCTCTACCAGCTTCCCCGCGCACGCGCCAACGACAAACTCTCCAACGCCAAGGTCGGCATCATCGGCATCTCCAACGACTTCTCCTTCCGCGAAGACCTCTCCCCGAAAGTCAAATCCAGTCTCTGTGAGAACGAGATTCACTTCCCCGCCTACGACGCGAACGACCTCATCGCCATTCTCCAACAGCGCGCCGATGTCGCGTTCCACGACGGCGTCCTCGAAGACGGTGTCATCCCGCTCTGCGCCGCCTACGGCGCGAAAGACGCGGGGGACGCGCGACAAGCCATCGACCTCCTAATGAAAGCCGGAGACATCGCCCGCGACCAAGACGGCACCACCGTCACCGAGGACCACGTCGACCAGGGGCGGAACGCGCTCGAACGCGGCCGCATCGAGGAGGGCGTTCGCGGCCTCACCGAACACGGCCACCTCGTCCTCTACGCACTCCTCACCCACGAACTCGAAGACAACACGCCCGTACGGTCGCGCGACATCCGCCCCCGGTACACGCGCTTCGCCGAACTCGCCGAACGCGACCCGCTCGTCCCGCGCCGGATGCGCGACCACCTCAGCGAACTCACAATGCTCGGCATCGTCGGCGTCACCGAACGCAACGAAGGCCGCCGCGGTGGAACCTACCGCGAGTACACACTCGACATGAACGTCAAACAAGTCCTCGACGCCATGTCCGATACCGTCGAACTCGTCGGCATCCACGACTCCGTCGTCGACCAAGCACTCGAAGACGTCGACATCAGCACCACCGACTCGGCTTAATTTCCTGTTTCCTTGTATCCGTCTCTCTTCCGGTATATCCGTCACTGTGTCTCTGCCACGTTTGTGTGAAAAGCTCACCCGGCCGGCATTTTTCCGCCTTACGCACGTCTCGGCGGCGATAACTCCGGACATGGTGGGGTCACAGACGTGGAACAGTGGACAATGAACTGGATATTCGACGAACTATCGGATGGAGTCGATTCACCCTGTGATGTCTCTCCTGACGTGAGTATTTCTGCGGACGTAGTGGGGTGACGCGCTGTCACAGTTTCTGCGGACATGGTGGAGTGGGGCCTGTTCGTTAGGGAGAATATCACCACGTAATACGGCCGGAAAGACGCCCACACGTCGATACGGTGAGTTGTAACAGCGGACACGGTGGGGTCGCGTCCCGCCCAAACTCTCGATTAGGCGTATTCTATCGAGGACGTGTCACCGAAACGGCGGACGCAGTGGTGTGCTTGTGGCTCTTTTACCGCGGACATCGTGGTGTGACTTCTTCGCTTGACGAGCTGATGAGGCGAATTCTCTCGGTATAGCTATCCCGTCCGAGCTGAGAACCGCGGACACGGTGGGGTCGGTGTCACCTCTGGACCGTTCGTCTTCGGCACGCCCAATCCTCAGCGGAACAGCGGACGTGGTGGTGTGGGAATCGCCGCTCACCACCACGGTTTCCGGTTTTACGGCGATATCGGTGGTCAACGTGGAAGACTTATTCGGGAGTTTGATTTCTAAACTCCAACATGAGGCAGCTTTCTCGATAAGCTGAATAGAGCCATCTTCTGTTCATGAATTCAACCGGGGATTAGTCTCCTCGCAGTTAGAGTACTCAAACGGGAAAGAAACATGCAAGCAATCGCAGTCCGAAGAGTCGGTGAATGGCGGACAGCGATCTCCCGACCGGCCGGGAAATCATAGCGACGCATGACCGTGTCGAAGAACACTGGAACCTAAAGTTCACCGGCGCGAGCGTCGCAGCCCCACGCCTGAAGTTCGAACGCATCCTCGACGACATCGAGAATGTCAACGGAGTCTACCCACGCGCCGCGCATCTCCTCCGTGACATCACGACCGCCCACTACTTCGAAGACGGCAACAAACGCACCGCTTGGCTTACGACGCGGGCGTATCTGGAGAACAACGACAAAACCCCCTCAGAGACCGGAAAACAGGCCGAGAAGATCATGCGGCGCATCCGCGAGTTCGACTACAACGAGCTCGCAGAGTGGCTTGAAACCGGCGACATAGACGATACCCGGCTCCCAGAGTGACTTGGGATGTACTGCACCGCACTACCCTCGGGGCCACTCGACACGCGGGCGCGTGACTTTCTCCCCACCCTACTCGCTCACGGCTGACGCGGTTCGCTCCTTGA
>Ga0207813_100556_pt1 | contig 19246 bp, 19 predicted proteins | sample A23E3SouthBayCA_2_FD_187730 | JGI IMG/M metagenome (GOLD analysis project Ga0207813, IMG submission 187730) | Aerobic enrichment media microbial communities from Eden Landing Ponds, California, USA - A23 E3 (4) (SPAdes) | ecosystem: Environmental > Aquatic > Marine > Unclassified | place... | reverse complement strand
GGGAAGGAGTGCCGCAACGACGAGCGCGACGACGGCGCGGTCGGACGGCGGCCGTCCCCAGAGAACGCGCGTCACACCGGAGACGAGTACGTACGCGAACGCAATGTGCTCCCACGGCCACATCAGCCGTCCCCCGGCGGACGCACGGTCAGCCAGACGAACAGGGTTTCGTCCGCGGTCGCGGCGGACACGGTGGACGGCACGTCGCCCTCGTAGACGAACACGGTGAGGCGGAGCGTCTCGCCAAGCGTCTCCGGCGCAGCGTTGAGCGGGTGGTGCCACGTCCCGCCGTCGGGGAGCGTCCGCGAGACGCGGGCGAGCTCGGTACGTTCGACGACGGACCCAGCGGCGACGCGGTCGAGTACGGTGACGGCGGTGTAATCCGTGGCCGCGCCCTCCTGGTTCTCGATGGTGAGCGTGACGTTCACCGACTCTCCGCGCGTGAGCGTTCTCGTGTAATTCCCGGCGACCAGACCGTCGTCGCCGTCGGTGAGCAACGCGGTCTCGGTGTAGGACGCCTGACGCTGAGGCGCACTAAGTCCGAACGCCACGCTGCTCAGCGCGACGACGACAGCGACGGCGAGCACGACGTTGAGCGCGGCGTCGAGGCGGGAGGTGTCCGCGCCGACTCCCGAGCGGAGCGCCGTCAGCCAGCGCTCGACCGGCGGTGTGTAGCGCGTTCCGTCGGGGAGCGCGACGCGACGGGAGAGCCCGCCGAGGTACGCGAGGCCCGTGAGCGCGAGCAGCACGCCGGTCGTCGTCGTGCTCGGGTATCCGTCGAGGAGCGTTCCGACGGCGACGCCGACGAGCGGCAGTAAGAGGAGGGAGGTTGCGACGGCGAGCGAGCAGCGCTCGAACCACGTCAGGTGGCCGCGGCGCAGACGGTCGGTCGTCGTGACGGCTGCCATGACGGGGTCGCGCGTCGGGAACAACAGGGAGAGGACGGCGTACCCGGAGAGAAATCCGAGCAGGGGCGCGGCGAGCGCGACCCGCGCGACGCCGGTGACGCGTCCCGTTCCAAGGAGAACGCCCGCGAGCAGGACGTAGCCGAGGACGCAGACCGTTTCGACGAGAATGTCGCCCCGGTCGGTCGACGTGGCGTCCGGGGCGGTTCGGTCGGACATATAGCTCGGAGGAACGGCGGCGACCGGATTGTTAGTCGTCGCCTTCCGCGACGCGTGCAAGAATCTCAGCGCGTGGTAGCGGACCGAGAGCTCCCGGTATTTGTCGACCACGTTCGACGCCGTGCCGGGGTCTGAGCCGTACGGTGGATACGGCACAGGCTGCGACCTTGGGAGGCTCCGTTGGACGCCATCGTCGCCGTTCGAGTGCGCGCCGTCGGGCGGTACGGTCGCCGTACTCGTCCTCTCGTTCGCGGGCGCGACTGCTATCGCAGAAAGCGCTGGCTTACAATGCAACGAAGTTCCCTCGCTAACGACGAGTATGAGACTTCACTCGCTCGTAATCGGACTCTTCCTGGTCGGCATCCTCCTCGCGGGGAGCGCGCCGGCCGCCGCGACAGCATCGACAACAGCACAAGCCACCCCACTCTCGTCCTGTGGTACCATCGACACCCCGGGTACGTACCACATCACGGACGACCTCTCGGCGGAGGCCGGGCCGTGTCTGCGAATCACCGCTGACGACGTGCACGTGCTCGGGAACGACAGCGTCCTCCGCGCGACGAACGCGACCGGCGGGAGCGGAACACCCGCGATAGTGGCGTCCGACGCCACGAACGTCACCGTCGAGAACGTCACGCTCGTCGACTGGTGGCGTGGCGTCGCGTTCCACGGCGTCACGGACGGCCGCATTACGAACGTCACTGTCGAAAACGCGTCCGTCGCGGCGGTCCAGCTGGACGACGGAACGGGTGACGTGACGGTCGTGGACACGCGCGTCCGGGACACGACCACCGCAGTCAGCGCGACCGATACGACCGGCCACCTGCTCGTCGCGAACAACACGTACCAAGACCTCACCGCGGCCGTCGTCGCGGTGCAGAACGCGTCGGACACGGTCACCGTTCGGAACAACACAATCACGAACGCCACCGGAATCGGCGTTCAGGTCGTGAACGCGACCGCCCCGGTCGTCGCGGGGAACACAGTGACGAACACCGACGGGGCCGGCATCGCCTTGACCGACACCGCGAACGCGACCGTCACCGAGAACACCGTCGAGCGCGTCGGCGGCACCGGCATCCGCGTCACGAACTCCACGGGCAGCCACGTCACGGAGAACACCGTCCGCGAGAACGCTCTCCACGGCATCGCGTACGACAGCGTTGACGTCCGCGACCCGCCCGCCCTCGACATCACGTTCAGTCCGTGGTCGGCGGTCCGTACCGGCCCGCAGCGCGGATTCCTCGCGTTTGACAACGTCGTCGTTCACGTCCCGATGGACGCGCCGACCATCGGGTCGATGCCGACACCGACGATAGCGAACAACACTATCGCGAACAACTCCGCGGACGGCGTGTTCGCCGTGCAGAGCGCTGACGTCCTCGTCACCGGGAACGCGCTTCGGTACAACGACGACGGCGTCCACGCCAACCTGAGCACCGACCTCCAAGTCGTGAACAACACGCTGTTCAACAACACCGACGACGGCGTCGCGCTCGGGTTCACCACGAACACCACCCTCGCGGAGAACACGGCCACCCGGAACGGAAACGACGCCTACTACATCGTCGGCGACGACAACACGCTGACGAACAACACCGCACGCGGGAACGTCGACGACGGCGTCGACGCGCAGAACGCCACCGGCCTCTCGCTCACCGGAAACGTCCTCTCGGAGAACGGCGACGACGGCATCTACTTCCGGAACGCCGACAACAGCACGATCACGGCCAACGAACTCCGGAACAACGTCGACGACGGTATCGACCTCCGCGAGTCCACCGGGAACACCATTCGGAACAACACCATCTGCGGCAACGGTAACTACGACATCCAGTTGCGCGCCAGCTCGCCCGACAACGTCATCGAGAACAACGGCTGCTGACGCCGCCCGCAGTCAGCGTTCTCCACCTCACGTTTCGGGCCTCCCGATTCCCTTTCTTCTCCGCGCTTCCTCACGTGCCGGTCTGCCTCACTCCGGTCTGCGAGCGCGCCGCACCAGCATCACCAGCGTCACGAGCAGTGCGATGAGCGCGACGCCCACGCCGAACCCGGGCGTGCCGCCCGTCGACTCCTGTGTTGGCGAGGTGGTGGTTCCGTTCGACTGCACGACGACCGTGGCGCTCGCGTTCCCGACCGTCGCCTCGTAGGTCCCCGCCGACAGGATGCTGCGGGTGAACGTGACGGTCGCGTGTTCGCCCGCCGCGACGGACGTGTTCTCGACAGCCACCACCTCGTCGAACAGCACGAGCGCGACACGCTTCGAGCCGTCCGCGCGCCCGGTGTTCTCCACGACCGCGGTGAACGTCATGTCCTCGCCGACTCCGACCGGCGACTCCACGCTGAGCTCGGTGACCGAGATGTTCGGGTACCGCGGCGTCACCGACACGTAGCGCTTCTCACCGTAGTCCACCTGCACCGTCTTCTCGCCCGGCCGGTCGAACGTCCGGGTGAACGTCGCGGTCACGGTCTCGTTCGGCGGCACGACGAGCGTCCGCGTCTCCACGACACTCCCCTCAATTGCGAACTCGACGTCCGTCCGGCCCGGCGCGTCGCCCGTGTTGGAGACGGTCGCACGGACCACGAGCGTCTCCCCAACCAGGAGGTCGGACCCGCTCAGGGAGACGTTCACGGCGGAGAGGTTCGCCGTCGGCTCCGGCGCATCGGGCGACTCGTCATCGCTCTGCCCGCCGCCATCCTGCCCGCCACTCGCCGGCGGACTCGACTGCCCGCCCGAGTCGCCGCCACCGCCGTCACTGCTTCCACCGCCGCTACTTCCGTCGCTTCCGCCAGCATTCCCGCCACTATTTCCGCCACTATCGCCGGAGCCACCGTTTCCGGACTGACCGCCGTCGTTCGACCCGCCGGTGTCCGGGGCGGAGACCGTGACGGTGGTGGTCGCGGTCGCCTGCTCGCCGTCGAGTCCGGTGACTGTCAGGGTGGCCGTGTAGGTGCCGGGGCTGTCGTAGGTCGCAGTCGCGGTGTCGCCGGTCGCGGTGTCGCCGTTCCCGAGCGACCACGAGTACGACGAGACGAGCGCCGGAGTAACGTCGGCTGCCGCGAGCGACACCTGCTCGCCGGGCGTGGTCGTCGCGGGCGTCGCGGTGACGCTCGGCGCGAGCGTGACGTTCTCGACGGCCTGTACGGACGCCGTGGCGGTCGCCTGCTGGCCGGCGGTGTCGACGACGGTGACGGTCGCGTCGTAGGTGCCCGCGGTCCGGTACGTGTGGTTCACCGCCGCCGCGGTCGTGTTCGCGTCGATGGTGCCGTCGCCGTCGAAGTCCCAGCGATAGTCGGTGATTGCGTCGTCGTCGCTCGACTCCGCGGCCGTGAACCGCGCGGAGTCGTTCACCAGGACTGCGGCCGGCGCGCTGACGGACGCGGTCGGCGGCTCGTCGTCGCGTATCGTGAGCTGAATCGCTGCTGCGTCGGTTTGGTTCGTCGCGTTACGGACGACGACGCGCGGCGCGTACTCGCCCGGAGCGCTGTACGTGTGCGTGACGGTCGGCGTCGTCGTGTTCGCATCGATCGTTCCATCGCCGTCGAAGTCCCACTCGTAGCGCGCGATGTCGTCCGCTGGCTGGGACTCGGACGCGTCGAGACGCACCGTCGTGTTGACCTGGGCGGCGTCGGGTCCGGTCAGCGCGGCCGTGAGCGATGGTTCGGTCACGGTCACCGTGACGGTCGCATTCGCGGTGTCGCGCAACCCGTCCTCGTCGAGAACGGTGACAGCGGCCGCGTACTCGCCGGCAGTAGCGTAGGCGTGTTCGACTGTCGGCGTCGTCGTCTCCGTGTCGATAGTGCCGTCACCATCGAAATCCCAGCGGTACGCCGTGATGTCGGTGGCGGCCGTCGAGCCGGTGGCGTTCAGCGTGACGGAGTCGTTCGTGGCCGCGGTTTCCGGGACGGAGAGCGCCGCGGTCGGTGGGACCGACGCGTTCTCCACGGTGATACTCCGGGTGGCGGTGTCAGTCGCGCCCGCCGCGTCGACCACAGTGACCGACGCGGTGTACGTCCCGACCTGTTCGTAGATGTGGCCCGTGACGGCGGTCTCGGTCTCCGTGTCGATAGTGCCGTCACCATCGAAATCCCAGCGGTACGCCGTGATGTCGGTGGCGGCCGTCGACGCGCTCGCGTTCAGCGTCACCGCCGTGTCCGTCGTCGCGTTCTCGGGCGCCGCCAGCGCGGCGACGGGCGGCTCGTTCGGCGCGGACACAGTCACCGTCGCGCTCGCACTCGCGGTGTCGCCGTCCGCCGTGACGGCCGTGACCGACGCCTCGTACTCGCCAGCCGCCCCGTACTGGTGCTGGGTCTGTCTGCTCGACGTGTTTGCGTCGATGGTGCCGTCCCCATCGAAGTCCCAGCGGTAGCCGGTGACGGTGACCGCAGAGGAGTGTTGGGCGGTCGCGGTGAGCGTCACCGACTCGTTCGTCTCGGCCGCGGACGGCGCGTCAAGCGAGACGTCCACCGCGGAGCGCGGCGACACCTCGATGCGGGTGGTGGCGGTGTCGGTCGAACCGTTCTCATCGCTCACGGTGACAGTGGCGTCGTACGTCCCAGTGTCGCCGTACGCGTGCGACACGGTCGCCGCGGTCGTGTTCGCGTCAATGGTTCCGTCGCCGTCGAAGTCCCACTCGTAGCCCGCGACGCCCGCGTCGTCGGTCGAGCCGGTGGCGTTCAGCGTGACGGATTCGTTCACGTACGCCGTCTCCGGAGCGGTGAGTGACGCGTTGGGCGGTTCGTTCGGGCTGCGGACGGTCGTCGTCACCGTCGCGGAGTCCGCGTTCCCGTACCTGTCGAACGCGGTCACGGTCACCTCGTAGCTACCGTCCGTCTCGAAGGCGTGCTCGACGGTCGGCGTCGTCGTCACCTCGTCGACCTCGCCGTCACCGTCGAAGTCCCACTCGAACCCGCCGAGCGCCGCGTCGTCGGTGGACGCCGACGCGTCGAACGACACCGTCTCGTTCCGTGCGGCGCTCGTCGGACCTCTCACGGTCGCAGTGGGCGGCGTGTCGTTGCAGCCGCCCCGGTGGACGAACACGCGGCGGTCGCGGTCGAGTTCGTACGTCTCGCCGGACGCGTCGTAGAGCGTCCACGCGGTAATGCGGTTCTCCTCGCTGTCCGAGTATCCCCACTCGCCCCACCGCGTGGCGTCCTCGTTGAATCCGGGCGTGATGGTCAGCGTGTCGTTGAACGACTCGAACCCGCGGTACGCGCCGCCGTCGGTCCGGTTCGGACCCCACACCCAATCGATGGTCGCGTCCGTCCCTGAGAGCGCCCAGTTGTCGTCGCGGTTCGGGTACTGGTCGTCCTGCACCACCCAGTCGCCGCCCGCGGGCAGGCCCGCGAATCCGAACGTCACCGTGCTCCCGCCGGATTCGTCCCCGAGGCGGTCGTGGACGGTGACGAGGCTGGTGCCGTTCGCGCCGCGGTAGAAGAAGAGACTGCTCCCCTCGGACTGCTGGTAGGCGGTCGTTCCGTAGGAGCTGTACGTGGACGCCGTCGGATTCGTGATGTTCGCGTACGGGTTCCGGTAGTCGTAGAACGCCGAGACGTTCTGCGTGGTGTCGTCGACCGGCGCGACGACCTGGCACGTCGTGCCCTGCGCCACCGCGTACGACGACGGCGAGCCGTCGGGCGGTAGTCCGGACGCGGGAGCGACGGCGGTTGGAAGTGATGCGACGAGAACGATAGCGACGACGAGTGCGACGCGCACATCCCCGTCGCCCGTACGGAAAGCCATACGAACTGACTCCCGAAGCCGACGGCTTTGTTATGAACGCGTTTCGCGGCCTCACAGAGAGAAACAGCCGTCAAATGGGGATTCGGCCGCCTGCGCCGCGTCCCGGAGACAGGGACTCAATAACAATCCCCGGCGGTCGTCTGGCTGCACATACTCGACCCACGGGGATACAATGTACCGAGGACACACGGCCGGCGTCGTCATTCCGGCCTACAACGAAGAACAGTTCGTCGCGGACACCATCGCGTCCGTGCCGGAGTACGTCGACCGCGTATACGTCATCGACGACGGCTCCCAGGACGGAACCTGGGCTGAAATCAGGCGGCAGGCGGACGCCGAGAACGCCCGGCGCGACCCCACGGCGGGGTTCGACGAGGTCGTGGTGCCGATTCAGCACACCGCGAACCGCGGAGTCGGCGGCGCAATAAAAACCGGATACCTTCGTGCACGCGACGACCGCGTCGACGTCACCGCCGTGATGGGCGGAGACGGACAGATGGAACCCGAGATGCTCGGCGAGCTGTTCGACCCGCTCGTCGACGGCGTCGCGGACTACACGAAGGGAAACCGGTTTCTCGGGCGGACGGACCCCGGCGACATGCCAACGTTCCGGTTCATCGGAAACAGCATCCTCAGCGCGCTAACCAAAGCCGCGAGCGGGTACTGGGGGAGCGGCGACCCGCAGAGCGGGTACACCGCGATTTCGCTGCGCGCGCTCGACGAAACGAACATCGAGGACATGTACGAGTTCTACGGGTACTGTAACGACATCCTCACGAAGCTCAACATCGCGGGGATGCGGGTAGCGGACGTCCCGCGCCCCATCACGTACGGCGAGGAGGAGAGTCACATCTCGTACCGGACGTACATCCCGCGCGTCTCCAAGATGCTGTTCCGGAACTTCCGAAAGCGGCTGTGGACGCAGTACGTCCTCTTCGACTTCCACCCGCTCGTCGCGTCGTACGCGGCCGGAACGGGCGCGCTCGCGCTCGGCGTACTGGGATTCGTGTGGGCGCTGCCCGGCGTCGGGAGCGCGACGACGCCCGCGTTCCGCGGGCTGCTGAGCGTTCTCGTCTTCCTCGTCGGCATCGCCGCGCTCGTGCAGGCGACGACGCTCGACCGCGCGGTGAACGCCCACCTCGACGCCACACCGCAACGCGACACGGAACGACCGACGGCCGACCGCCCGACGGAGCGGGCGAGTACGGCGGACACGTCGGTCTCGGAGAACGGCCGACGGGAAACGGTCGCACGGATCGGCATGCCCGGCATCGCGGCGGCGAACGCGGAGCGCACCGAACGCGACGGGGAGGGGAGCGCGGGCGAGTAGTCGGAGCGTAACAAACCCCTCGTTCGCACTGGCGGGAGGTATGTTCGGAACGAGCGGGATTCGTGGCGAATTCGGAACAGACGTGAACGCGGGCCTCGCGCTCGACCTCGGGCGCGCAATCGCGTCCGAGAACGCGAATCGAGTCGTCGTCGGCCGGGACGCCAGAACCACCGGCGCACTGCTCGCGGACGCGGTCACCGCGGGCCTCCGGGAGTGCGGCGCGGACGTCGTCTCCCTCGGCGTCGTCCCGACGCCGACGGTGGCGCGGGCGGTGTCGTGGTACGGCGCGGCGGTCGGCGTCGCCGTCACCGCCTCCCACAATCCGCCCGCGGACAACGGCCTGAAGCTCTGGGACCGCGACGGAAGCGCCGTCGTGGACGGCCGGCAGGCGGTCGTCGCGGACCGCATCCGCGCCGACGACTACGAGTACGCGCCGTGGGACGCGGTCGGCACCCGGACGACGCGCTCGGACGCGCGCGACCGCCACGTGAACGCGGTCGTCGATGCGGTTGGTGACCTCGGCGCGGACGCGCCCGCGGTCGTCGTGGACGTGGGGAACGGCACGGGAACGGTGACCGCGGCGGCGCTCCGCGCGCTCGGATGTTCCGTCCACACGCTCGACGCGGACGCAGACGGTTCGTTCCCGGCGCGGCCGAGCGAACCCACCGCGGAGACGTGCGCCTCCCTCCGCGCCGTCGTCGAGGCGACGGACGCCGACCTCGGCGTCGCGCACGACGGCGACGCCGACCGAATGCTCGCCGTTACCGAGGAGGGCACGTTCGTCCCCGGTGACGTATTGCTCGCGGTGTTCGCCACCGATGCCGTCTCCAACGGCGAAACGGTCGCGGTTCCGGTTGACACGAGTCTCGCCGTCGACCGTGCGGTCCGCGACGCCGGCGGTGACACGACGTACACCCGGGTGGGCGACGGGCACGTCGCGGCGCGAACGGCGGACAACGGCGTCGTGTTCGGCGGAGAGCCGAGCGGCGCCTGGATCTGGCCGGCACACGCCCGGTGTCCCGACGGCACCCTCGCCGCGGCGAAACTCGCGTCGCTCGTCGCGGACGCCGACTCCGTCTCCAGCCTCGTCGCAGGCGTCGAGCAGACGCCGCTGCGCCGCGAAAACATCGAGACCGGCGAAAAAGACGCGGTCGTCGCCGCCGTTCACGATCGCGTCGAGGAGACGTACGAGGACGTGACGGCGCTCGATGGCGTTCGCGTCGAAGTGCGCGACGGCTGGTTTCTGGTGCGCGCGAGCGGCACCCAGCCGCTCGTTCGCGTGACCGCTGAAGCCGCCACGTCCGAGCGCGCCGACGAACTCCTCGACACGGCACGCGACCTCGTTCAGGACGCTCTCACTGTCGTCGCCGCCGACTAAGCCTCGCATAACAAGGACGGTCGGTTGGGTTGGGCGCGGTATGCACGCAGTCATTCTCGCAGCGGGTCGCGGGACACGCATGCAGCCGTTGACCGATATCGCACCGAAACCGATGCTGCCGGTGTGCGGGCAGCCGTTGGCCGCGCACGTCGCGGACGCCGCGGTCGCGGCGGGCGCGAGCGAACTGGTGTTCGTCGTCGGCTACCTGGAAGACCAAGTCCGGGAGTACTTCGGCGAGTCGTACGGCGGGCTGCCGGTGACGTACGTCGTGCAGGCGGACGTGACTGGGACCGCGAGTGCGGTTCGCGCCGCACGGTCCGCTATCGACGGCGAGTTCGCAGTACTGAACGGGGATACGGTGCTCGACCCGGAGAGCGTCGTCGCGCTGTTCGAACACGACGCGGCGGTCGCAGTGCATCCCGTCGACGACCCGCGAGAGTACGGCGTCGTGTCCGAGCGCGACGGTATCATCACAGATATCGTCGAGAAGCCCACGAATCCCCCGTCGAACCTCGCGAACGCGGGCGCGTACACGTTCCCGGGCGAGGTGCGGGAGAGGCTGGACGTGGCGGAGAGCGAGCGCGGGGAGTACGAGCTCACGGACGTCGTCGCGGAGCTATGCGAGCGCCAGCCGGTTCGCGCGGTCGAGACGCGGCGCTGGCTCGACGTTGCCCGGCCGGCCGACCTGATACGTGCGAACGAACTCGTGTTAGGGGATTGCGCGCCGACAGTGGCGGGGACGGCGAGCGGTGACGCCGTGGTGGAGGGCGTGGTCGTCGTCGAGGAGGGCGCGTCGATCGCGGCGGAGGCGACGGTACGCGGCCCGGCGTTCGTCGGGCGGAACGCGGTCATCGGCCAGGGCGCGGTCGTGCAGGGGCCGGCCGCCATCGGCGCGAACGCGACCGTCGGCGCGAACGCGGAGGTCTCCAAGTCGGTCGTGTTCCCGGGCGGAGATGTCGGGGAGGACGTGCGGCTGCACGACGTGGTGCTCGGCCCGCAGTGTCAGTTGTCCCGCGAGACACACCTCGCCGGGCTCTCCGACGAATCCGGGAACGGCACCGCGTCGTTCGTCGCCGCTGACGGCGGCCTCGATGGCGGCCTCCGGTACTGAGCGAAGGAGCAATGAGCGCGGGAACCGCGACAGAAACGGAGGCAGAAGGAGTTACAGTTTCTGGATGGCGTTCGAGATTGATGTCGCGCCAACGAGGAGGAGAAGAAGGAGTAGGAAGCCGACGACGAGGGCGTTCGCGAACAGCCCGGCGCCGACAAACTGGAGCGACAGCGAACTGACCGTGACGCCGGCTGCGAGGCCGAGGACGTACGTCGTCGGTGGGTCGTCCGCCGTGTCGTCGGCGTCGTCGGTGTCGATGTAGTCGAAGAGTGGGGTCGCGTCCTCGGTGAGGTCGATGAGGCCGCGGCTCTGATTGAAGTCGATGATACCGGCGTCGTCCATCTTCGGGAGGTGGCACTGGTAGAGTCCGATGTAGACGCGTTTTCGCTGTTGTGCGTTGAGTTCGCGGACCTCGATGTCGTTCTCTATCGCCGCGATGTGTTCGGCGAGCGTGCCGATGCGAACGGTGTCCTCGGAGTCACGGAGGTACTTGAGCACCAGTCGACGTCGCGGGTTTTTCAGAATCTCGAAGGTGAGGTCGAGCGGAAGCGACTGCTCCAAGTCCGTCGTCGATTGCGTGGGCGTCGCGAGGTCTGGCGTTGGCTGGTCTGGCTGTGCGGTCGGCTCCGTGAATTCGGGTTCTGAGCTCATTGGTCTATGTCACACACCGATAATCCCCTATTTTTATTTACCGGGATATATAGTATAATTGTCTTTTTGGTAGTGTTCATTCTGCACCACCCGCACAGTCCCGGAGAACTGTCTCCCCGGGTGCGGTCGTTGCGCCAGGCGCGATAGTCACACCTGCGTTCACCTGCGTCCCGATGCCGAGCCGGGCGTTCCGCCCGACGACCGCGCCGAACTTCCGGCGGCCCGTCGACACCCGTCGACCACCGTGGGTCGCCGTGACTGGTTCGCCGTCGTGGCGGAGGTTCGCGACGAGCGATCCCGCGCCCAGATTCGCGTCCGTTCCGAGCACGCTATCCCCGACGTAGGTGAGGTGGGGGACTGTCGCGGACTCGTAGAGGACGCTGTTCTTCACTTCGACGCCGTGGCCGACGTGGGCGTTCACGCCTAAGAACGTATTCGGACGTATGTACGCGTTCGGGCCGACCCTCGCACCGGCTGACACGACGACGGGTCCTTCGAGCACGACACCGGCGTCGACCCACGCGCCCTCCTCGACGACGACCGGACCGCGACAGGTCGCGTCCGCGTGAACGTCGCCGTGCAGCGCGCGAGACACCGCCGACACCGCGTGTTCGGTCGCGGTGAGCACGTCCCAGGGACGGCGTACGTCCTGAATTCGGTCGCTCCGCGCCGCCCCGTCCGGAATCGTCTCGGGGTCGAGAAGCGCCGGAACGCCGCCATCGACGAGCGCGTCGGTAGATGTGACACGGGCGACCACGTCGCCCGCGAACGCCGCCTCTGAACGAGTTCCGTCAGCGAGATCGGCGACGAGCCCCTCGTGGAGGTACGCCGCGCCCGAGACCGCGAGCACGGCATCGTGGTCGTCAGCGTGGACGCGGACCGCGTCCGTGGTCGCCTCTACCTGCGTCGTCGCGGCGTGTCGCGCGACGGTCGGGTCGTCGGTCGCGAGAACGACTTGGTCGAGGTGGGCTGCGAGCGCGTCCACCGTGTGCGAGACGACCGGCGTCCCCGCAATCGGGAGCGCTGCCGTCGGGCGCTCGGGAACGAGCGTGTCCGTCGTCCCTCCAGCGTCCCAGACGACGCCTAGCATACCAATAACCCCCGCGGCGTCCCGAACCGGACGGACGGTAGTAATCTTCTATTGAACATTCTCGTTGTTCAACGAACTGTCTGTCCCCTTTGTTACCCAGCGGATACTACCCGTGTAACCACCGACTATCACCAGTGTCAAATCCAGGCGTTTCCCGGAGAAATCGTAAGTAAACGCCTTCTACTCGCAACTGCCGACTAACAATGCCCGCGACGAGTGATTGATGGACGTTACCACGGAGTCGATCCGGTTAACAGTCCCATGATTCACACCACTATCCAGCCGTCACGGCAGCACGGTACGCACGCTAGCCATCCCACGCCCATGGAGGCCTGAGGATGTGTGGAATCACCGCCTGCATCAGCACCGACGACGTCGTCGACACGCTCACTGCAGGCCTCTCGAACCTCGAATACCGCGGCTACGACTCAGCGGGCATCGCAGTGCACGGAGACGACGGGCTCGCCGTGCGGAAACGCTCCGGCGGCATCGACGACCTCCACGTCGAGGACGCGCTCGCCAGCTCGGCCGGCATCGGACACACGCGCTGGAGCACGCACGGCCCGCCGACCGACGAGAACGCCCACCCGCATACGGACTGCACGGGCCGCGTCACGGTCGCGCACAACGGCATCATCGAGAACTACGCCGAGCTCCGCGCGGAACTGTCGGCGGCCGGCCACGAGTTCACGAGCGACACCGACACCGAAGTCGTCCCCCACCTGATCGAGGACGCGCTCGCTGACGGTCTGTCACCCCAAGAGGCGTTCCTGGACGCCATCGACCGGCTCGACGGGAGTTACGCGCTCGTGATGATGACCGCGGACGAACACGCCATTTACGCGGCGCGAAACGGGTCGCCGCTCGTCCTCGGCGTCGGAGACGGCCAGCACTTCCTGGCGAGTGACGTGCCGTCCTTCCTCGAATTCACGTCCCGCGTCGTCTACCTCGAAGACGGTGACGTCGCCCGCGTGGGCGCGAACGACTACACGCTGATGGACACCGCCGGCGAACCCCTCATGCGCCCCGTCGAAACTGTCGAGTGGGCGCCCGAGGACGCCGAGCGCGACGGGTACGCGCACTACATGCTGAAGGAGATCAACGAACAGCCGGTCGCGCTCGAACGCGCGCTCAGCGGCCGCATCGACGGGAACAACGTCCAGTTAGACGCGCTGCCCGATGGCAGTCTCTCGGACGTGTCGAACGTCCACTTCGTCGCCTGCGGCACGTCCTATCACGCGGCGCTGTACGCCCAGCAGTTGCTCGCCGACCGCGGCGTCCCCTCGCAGGTGTTCAGCGCCGGGGAGTACGCGACGACGCCCGCGCCGCTGACCGACCGCACGCTCGTCGTCGGCGTCACCCAGAGCGGCGAAACCGCGGACACCCTCGAATCACTGCGGAACGCCGCGGACCGCGGCGCACGGACGCTCGCCGTTACGAACGTCGTCGGGTCGACGGCCGCGCGCGAGTGCGACGACACCGTCTTCCTGCGCGCCGGCCCCGAAATCGGCGTCGCCGCGACGAAGACGTTCTCCTCGCAGGTCGCGGTTCTCACCCTGCTCACCGAACGCCTCGTCGAGGACATCACGGGGTCGCCGAGCGCCGACCGGGCGGCGTTACTGCAGGCGCTCGAACGCCTTCCGGCGGACGTGGAGACCGTGCTCGACCAGTCCGGATCCGGGTCGCTCGCCCACCGCTACCACGACCGAGAGGGACACTTCTTCCTCGGTCGCGGAATCGGGTATCCGGTCGCGCTGGAGGGCGCGCTGAAGTTCAAGGAGATAACGTACAAGCACGCCGAGGGGTTCGCGGCCGGCGAGCTGAAACACGGTCCGCTCGCGCTCGTCACCGACGAGACGCCGGTGTTCGTCGTGTTCACCGGCCAGCACACGGCGAAGACGCTGAACAACGTCAAGGAGGTGCAGGCGCGCGGCGCACCCGTCATCGGTATCGCGAGCGACCGGGCGGACGACGTGGCGAACACCGTCGAGGAGGTGCTGTCGATTCCCGACACCCACCCCGACGTCGCCGGCGTGCTCGCGAACGTCCAGCTGCAGCTCGTCTCCTACCACGTCGCCGACCTGCTCGACCGCGCGATAGACAAACCACGGAATCTCGCGAAGAGCGTGACGGTGGAATGAGGGCGGCCATCGAAACCTCCGCGAGAACACCCAGTCGACAGCGAGCGACGGGCTCGCGCGACACACGGAGGTGACTCGCGCCATGTCGACCCACGCTGAACCCGACCTCTCGAAAGACGACGTGTACGACCTCCTGAGTAACGCCCGTCGCCGATTCGTGCTGTCCTACCTGCGCAGGGCGGACGGGCCGGTGACGATGAGCGACCTCGCGGAAGCCGTAGCCGCCTGGGAGAACGACGTGACCGTGGACGACCTGACCGACCGCCAGCGGAAACGCGTGTACGTGTCGCTCCACCAGACCCACCTCCCGAAACTCGACGACGCGAGCCTCGTCCGGTACGACCAGGACGCGGGCGAGGTCCAAGCGACCGAGAACATCCAGTCCATCAACACGTACCTGCCGGGCGAGGAGCCGTCGTCGAGCTACTGGCAGTTGGTCTACGCTGGCATCGCCGCCGCCGGCCTTCTGCTCTACGGCACGTCGATACTCACCGGCACCGCGATACTCGGCCTGTCGGGGACGCTCATCGGCGTGGGCGTCGCGGTGCTCGTGACGGCGACCGCACTAGTGCAGTACGTGCTCGAACAGGCATAGCCATGACACGAACACACAGCCGAGAATCGGCGCGGAGGACGGGATGACCGACGAGTGGGACGTCGTCGGGTACGTTATCAGTTCGACCCACCGCACGCGCGTGCTCGGCCGGCTCGCCGACGGTCCCGCGACGCCGACGCAGATAGCGGAGAACGTCGACCTCTCCGTGACGCACGTCTCGCGGGCGCTCCGGTCGCTCCGCGACCGTGAACTCGTCGAACTGCTCGTGCCGGAGGAACGGCAGAAAGGACGCGTGTACGGTATTACGACGGCAGGACGCGAGATCTGGTCTGTTATCCAGACCAAGGATCTCGCGGAGTGAGACGGAGCGTATGGGGCAGTTCGATGTCGGGGGAACGACCGTGTCGCGTAGACACAGCGGGGAACTGCCCACCTAATCCATTCGGCCCCACGCCCTTCGTTACGAGCCGCATAAGCCGCCTTCGGCGAACCGTACCAGCTGAGTTCTGGCGGAGAGTCTGCGTCGAATCAGCTGCTCGCCGCTATGCAGATTCGACGGCCGTGAGGAGTTCGTCGTATTCGGGTTCGTTCGTCGGGTCGTCCGCGACCCAGTCGTACACCACAGTGCCGTCCTCGTCGATAACGTACACGGCTCGATTGGCGACCTCGTACAGGCCGAGGTCGGGGAGGTCCAGCGAGAGACCATATGCTGAAATCGCGTCTCCGGCCATGTCGCTGACGAGGTCGAAGTCGAGGTCGTACTCGTCGGCGAACGCGCCAAGCGTGAACGACGAGTCCGCGCTGACGCCGAACAGCGTCGCGCCCGCGGCTTCGAGGTCGCCGAGGCGCTCCTGAAGCGCCACCATTTCGTTCGAACAGGGCGGCGTGAACGCGCCGGGGAAGAACGCCAGCACGGTGGGGCTGTCGCCGACGTGGTCGTCGAGGTCGAACGTCTCGTGCTCGCTTCCACGGTACGTCGCCGTGAAGTTCGGCGCAGCGTCACCTGTCGAGACCATACGCGTCAATTTCTGAGAAGAACTGTAAAGCCTTGGCCGAACAGGTTCGGCCGTCTCTCCGAAGGAGGGACACTACGGCCTGACGTCACTCGCCCGGGTTGGGGTCCGTCGGCGGTTCGCGGAACAGTGCGTGGCCGACGAGCGCGAGCGCCGCGAGCGAACCGGCGACGACGGCGAGCGACCACGGGATTATTTCGAGGAGTGCGAGCGCACCCGGGACGAGAAAACACCCGGGGATGCCGCCGAGGACGTACTCCGGGTAGCGCTCGGCCATGCGCGCTACATGTAGCCGAGCGTGCGCAGGCGCTCCATGAGGTCTTCTTTGTCCTGGGCGCGGCCCGCGCGCTCAGTCGTCTCCTCGAGGTCTTGGAGCCACGCGGGCTCTGACTCCGCCTTCTCCGTGCTGACCTCGCTCCCGAGACTCCGGAACCCTTCGAAATACTTCGGGCTCACGGGGAGGTCGTGGGCGGAGAGACCGTGCGGGATGTCGTTGAGGGATTCGGGAGTGTACCCCGAGCTCGGGTATTCGGGGACCGCGTCCGGAACGACGTGCGTCCACGTCGCGTCCCAGACGGCGCGCTCGTCGAACTGGAGAATCGGATGGATGCGGTCGTGAGACGGGTAGATATCGGGGTCGTGGCGCGGACTGAAGAACGTCTCGTCCGCGCGCGCGTCCTGCTCGTCCCACCGAATCCCACTGAAGATTCCGTCGGTATCGGTCGCTTCGAGCGCATCGTTCAGCGCGACGGTCTTCAACAGGTGGTTCCCGACATAGGTGTCAAGGAGGAACGGGAACGAGTCGTCCTCGTATTCGAGGAGATCGCGGACGTGATGCTGGTTGTGCTCTGAGAGGGCGTCGATGGGGATGTCGGCGCCCGGCTGGAGGTCGTGTTCCGCCACGTATTCGCCGACGTCCTCGTTGCGTGCGTACACGATGTCGAGGTTCCACTCGTCGACCCAGTGCTCGACGAAGTCGTGGACCTCGTCGAAGTGCTGGAAGTGGTCGATGAAGATGACGGGTGGCATCTCGTGGTCGAAGTACTCCGCGACCTCGCGGACGAAGTAGAGCACGAGCGTCGAGTCCTTCCCGCCCGTCCACAGGACGGCGGGGTCGGTGTAGGATTCGAGTCCCGTGCGCGTGACGCTGAGAGCCTTCTCGATTTTCGCGTCGAGTGTCGGGTAGTCAGCGGCGGTCTCGTTCTCTCCGTCAGTGTACGCGAGTGGGGCGCTATCTGGAAGCATGGTTGTGATGCCTGCATCCGAGGGATGCACGCTGTCTCCCCAATCGAAAGACGCCCATAATGGTAGCCGGCGGCTACACGTCCCGGGACGGCGGTCTAGTCCTGGCGTTCGAGCGTTGGACGCGGCCGGTCGACCGACTCGCCGCCCTGATGGTGGGCTTCGAGGAACCAGAGCTGTTTCTCCACGTCGCGCGCGAGTTCAGTGTAGAGGTCGGACGTTTCGGCGTCACCGGCGTCGAGCGCGGTATCGATGTTCTCGCGCAGGTACGTCGCGTGGTCAGCGTACCGGTCGGCGAGCGCTCCGACCACCGCCACCCCGTTGACGGCGTCGGTCGGGAACTCGTCGAGGCGGGACGATGCAGCCGCCATCCGCGTCGTTCCCGTCGCGGTGCCGCCGAGGGCCGTCGCGCGCTCCGCGATCCGGTCGGCGTGCTCGAACAACAACGCGGCCTGCTCGTCGAACAGCTCGTGGAGCATTCGGAACTGCGGGCCCTTCACGTTCCAGTGCGCGTACTTCGTCTGCGTCAACAAATCGGTGGTGTCCGCGAGGGATTGGTTCAAAAGCTCGGTCGCGTCCGCGCGAACCGAGGAGTCGAGGGTGTTCCGCGTCTCGAAAAACCGTTCTGCTGAGGCTTCGTTGGACATTTCACCCCATGATACGCGGACGTGACACTTCGTTAGGCGGTCACGCGCGCTGGCGCGTCACTCGCTCTCCTCCTCGGGTTCCAGCTGCGCTGGGGAGCGCTTGTACTTGGGTGTGTTCGCGAACTTACGCATTCGGTTCCGCTCACTCTCGCTGAATCCGTGCGACATCACCCGTCCCTACTGAGGGAACGGGTAAAGTTACATTGCGACTACCAGTCCGAACACGCCCGAATCACGCCGGATGGCTCACTAGCACGCAGTAACAGAGAACGTGGGAGTTGGGTGGTCGGTTCAGCGGTCGTGGACGTCCTGCTTGCCGGTGCGCTTCACGAGTCGAATGATGGTCAGGACGATGCTCACGAGGACGAGTGCGCCGAGCAGTTTCTTACGCATTCCAGGATAGTCGACGCCGGCCCGGCGTATCGTTACCCGCGTGTTACTCGGGATGTACGAGGGTATCGCAGTTCGCGCACTCGGCGAACGTCACCGAGTACGAGTCTGTCTCACGAATTCCGAGCAACGAGTCCTCGGGGAGCGCGGCGTCGCAGAGCGGGCAGTGTCCCAGCAGTGAGTCCGGCATACCTCCCGGTAGTCGACACCCAGCTTTCGTTAGCCACTGACTTCCACCGCAGTCGGGGTGGTGAGTAGCGACTAACAATCCGTCGCGCTGCCGGTGGAGCGAGTGTCATGACGGCCGCGACGCCCCGGTTGGAACTCACGCCCGACGACGCACTCTACGGTGCGTTCGCGCTCCTCTGTCTCACGCGGCTCGGCGACGTCACGTCGACCGCGCTCGGCCTGGCGACGACGCCGCTCGTGGAGGAGAATCCGCTCATGCGTGGTCTGATGGCGGACCACGGAACGGTACTCGCACTCGCCACGAGCACGGCGGTCGCGCTCCTCGCGACGCTGCTCGTGACGGAGGGGCTACTCGCGGGACTACGCCGTGTCGCAACCCTGTCTGCGCGAGACCGCATCGCGTTCCGGGTAGTCGGGTACGGCGTGCCCGCCGTTCTCAACACGGTTGTCACGATGCACAACGTTCGCCTCCTCGTCCAGACGGCCTAACTCTAAACCATACGTTAACTGATTGGTCTGCGTCAGTATCGCGAGCGAGGGGCGCTCGGTGTATCGGCAGACGGCGTCGGGCATCGACACGGTTTTGCCGCGTTCGCATCCTATCCGGACTCGAATGAGTGAGACGGTAGAGATACGGCGGG
>Ga0207813_100552_pt1 | contig 19310 bp, 20 predicted proteins | sample A23E3SouthBayCA_2_FD_187730 | JGI IMG/M metagenome (GOLD analysis project Ga0207813, IMG submission 187730) | Aerobic enrichment media microbial communities from Eden Landing Ponds, California, USA - A23 E3 (4) (SPAdes) | ecosystem: Environmental > Aquatic > Marine > Unclassified | place... | reverse complement strand
AGCACAGCGTCTCTCCAGACAGAATCGTCTTCATAATACTGACAATCATGATTCTACTGCCAAACATTACTACCAGTCTTAGCTAAAGACGAATGGTTCGAGTAGTTCTACGCCACGTCGTCTAAAAAACGAAGAACCGCGTGGGGGAAGCGTGACGCTTACGCGTCGGGGCCGCCGTCTTCCTGCAGCGTGGAAGAGGACTGGCCTTCCTGGGACTCGTAGACGACGTCCAGTTCGTAGTCGCTCGACGCGTAGACGTAGGTGAAGTCGCCCGAGACGATCGCGCTGTCGTCACCGCTCGTGGTCCCGTTCCAGAGGCCAGCCTCGAAATGGTCGGGCTCGTTGCCGGTCTCCTTCTCAACATAAGTTGAAACACCATCGTTAGTGGAACTGTCTCCCAGCGGGAAGTTCGTGCCACCAGAATTCGCTCCGCTTGCGTTGAAGCCGGCACCACGCATGTATAGTTCGTTGTCGGAAATGGTGTCACCGCCGTCGTGGGAAACGGTTACGAGTCCCCAGTTATCCGAATCTGGATTCTCGTCCACCTGCTCGTACTCGAACGAGAATGACGCCTGCGGATTCGTGTTCGTCGCGCTGTTCCCGAGCCCGAGGACGAACGACGCGATGACCGCGGCCAGGATGACCGTGATAGCCACCATCAGGATGACCCCGATGACTGGCGACACTGCGTCGTCGTCTTTCAGCAGTCCTTTGAGTTCCATGGTTTTGACTGCACCCCGATCCGGGTGCTACCTCCATCCAATTGGGAACTATCATGTAAATACCGGGGTCGTTTTCGGCTCCCAATCTCGTTCAAGCAACAATTGCGACCACACAGTTTCGCCTTCTCGGTTGCTCTCTCGCTGAATAACCGCTTAATCTGCGTGAAAACGCTTCTCGCGGCGGATCCGGACGTTTCACGTATTTATACGTAGAGGGGTAGTTAATCGCAGCGAAAAAGCCTCCGGTGTCGGGGCGCCAAATAGTGTGAATAAATCGAATAGTTCCGGGGAAGGGGCCGATCAGGCGTCGGGGCCGCCGTCTTCCTGCAGCGTCGAGGACGACTGACCTTCCTGGGACTCGTAGACGACGTCCAGTTCGTAGTCGCTCTCCGCGTAGACGTACGCGAAGTCACCGGAGACGATCGCGCTGTCGTCACCGCTCGTAGTCCCGTTCCACAGGCCCGCCGAGGTCATGTCCGGGAAATTCCCGGTCTCATCCTCGACGAATTTCTCCAATTCCTGACCGTTAACTGAATCTTGTATCCCAGTTCCGTTGAACCCGGCGCCGCGGATGTACAATTCGTTGTCGGCAATCGTGTCACCACCATCGTGAGAGATGGTAACTAACCCATTCGTTTCGTCAGTGTTTGAGTCAGCTTCTTCGACCTCCTCGAACTCGAACGAGAAGCTCGCCTGCGGGTTGGTGTTGGTCGCGCTGTTCCCGAGTCCGAGGACGAACGAGGCGATGACCGCGGCCAGGATGACCGTAATCGCCACCATCAGGATGACCCCGATGACGGGCGACACCGCGTCGTCGTCTTCGTAGAGTTGCTTGAGTTCCATGGTTGCTGTATCTGCATCCCGATTCCCAGATGCGATACCGGGACGCACAGAGCGTCCGTGCCGATATCATCGGGGGATGCTGTCTCAATTGCTGTCGTAGCACCTACTTAACCCAGCGCACCGTTCAGTTCGACGACCCCGTTCAACCCCCTCTTGACCACGGTACCCCTCTCGACCCGAACCCCCGATAGAAAGCCCAGAATGTGTTATATCCGGATGTTAGGGATTCACGACGACCGGGATCTCGTCGGCGGATCGAGTCGTCGAAGCGCCAGTAACAGGCGGATCTATCTCGATTATCTCGAGTGAAAACAGGGATTCGGCCGCGAACCCGTCAGCGGTCGAACTCGTCGGCGGCGAGTCCGTCCTCGTCGAGGGTCATGTCGGCACCGCTGTATGTGTGGTAGGCGGCCGAGGCGGTGAACGTGACCGCGATGACCGTCGCCCACTCCAGGGGTTCGAGGAGGGTGAGCGGGTAGAGGCCGGTCCAGAGCGCGGCGACGACGGCACAGCTGATGGCGCCCAGCGAGAGGTAGTACTCCCGCCAGGGGAACTCGCTCTCGGGGACGATCTCCAGGTAGACGGTGAGTTCCTCCGTGTGGGGCGTGCGCCTGATGAGGTTCTCCTCGGGGTCGTACTCGACGATGCCCGCCTCCTCCATCCGTTCGAGGTGTGTCTGCTGGAGCGTCGTGTACACCCGCTTTTTCTGGTCGTTGGATACCTCCTCGACGGGCGTCTGGTACTCCCAGGCGGCGACCTGCGTGGCCAGGTCCGACAGCGACACCGGCTCGTCGAACCGCTCGAGATACTGGAGGACGTAGCGACGCCGCTGGTTCTGCAGGACGTCGAAGATCTCGCCCTTCGACAGCCGCTGGTCGCTGGCTGGCGCGAATCGGGAGGTCTGGTTGCTCATCGTTGTCGGGACTGTCCGGGGGTCGGTAACCGTGATTGGTTACCCCCCGACCAATATACTTTGGGGGTTGTCTGACGCTGCGGACACACCCGTCCGCCGTCCGGGGCGTGGCCGGCGAAGCACGGCGGACACGGCTACAATCGCAGTCGCCGGTCGGCGGTCGTCGGTCACCGGCCGTCAGTTGTCAGTCGTCGCTTCAGTCGTCGCTTCAGGCGTCGGGGCCCTGCCAGTCGCCCAGCGTCGCGGAGTCGGTACCGGAGCCGGACTGCCAGACCACGTCGATCTCGGCCGCCGGCCCGGTGTTGACGTCGATCCGGTTTCCGGCCGACACTTGGGTGGTTCCCGATATCCCACTGGTCGACCAGTTGCCCCAGGTCTGACTCAACGTGTCCCCGCCGTCGGCGTTCCCGCGGACGTAGAGACGGTTGGCCTGCACCGAGTCGCCGCCGTCGTGGCTGATAGTCAGGTCGGCAGCGGGACCGCCCGCCTCGCCGTCCCAGTCGAAGCCGAAGGAAGCCTGGGGCGCCGTGTTCGACACCTGGTCGCCCAGGCCGAGCACGAAGGTTGCGATGACCGCGGCCAGGATGACCGTGATCGCGACCATCAGGATGACCCCGATGACCGGTGATACTGCGTCGTCGTCGTTCAACAGTTGCTTGAGTTCCATGGTTGGTGGCACGCACGTGTCCCGGGCCGACCCCAGCTGGACGCTGATGCACGGGAACACCCGTCCCGTCAGCCCCGGTCCGTGGTTATCTCGAACAAACCGGTTCCAACACTTAACCTTCACTACCGTATTATCAAAAACGCAAATTCAAACGATACTTGTATAGAATCATATTTGATTCTCACCGCCGCCCGCGGTGGCTCCCTGCGTGTGACGGTGCGGCCGAGTCGGTCGGCACCCGGCAGCGACTGTTCGGGAATTGATAATGTATCGGGGGGACGAGTGGGGATCCGATAGTCAGACGGCGAAACGATCCGGGGATCGATAATGGTGGGGGCGGTCGGCCGCGTGTTGGCGACCCGAGTTGGGAAGCGTTAAGTCGCGTCTGCCATACCACTGGGGTGTGCAACCGGACCGAGTCGTCGTGCTCGCCGTGGTCGTCGTCCCGTTCCTCGGCGCGGCCCTGACGCCACTGGTCTATCGCGTCCTCGGGGAGCGGACCGCCTACTACGCGGCCGCCGTCGCAGCGGTCTGTCTCGGCCTCGTCGCGAACCTCGGCCTGTCGGGTGCCCACGGGACGGTGTCGGTCCCCTGGATCCCCGAGTACGGCGTCTCGCTCGCCTTCTACGTCGACGGCCTCGCCCTGCTGATCGCGACGCTCGCCAGCGGCGTCGGGGTGCTCGTGTTCACGTATTCCGGGGGGTACATGCACGGCGAACCCGGCCAGCGGAAGTACTACGCCACGCTGCTCGCCTTTATGGGGTCGATGCTCGGCGTCGCCCTCGCCGCGGACCTCATCGCCCTGTTCGTGTTCTGGGAACTCACCAGCGTCTCCTCGTTTCTGCTCATCGGCCACTATCAGGACGCCGACGCCTCCCAGTACGCCGCGCGCAAGTCGATGCTCATCACCGTCGCCGGCGGCCTGTTCATGCTCGTCGGCTTCATCCTCCTCCACGACGTCTCCGGGACCGCCCTCGGTGAAGCCACCTTCCGCCTCGCCGGCGACGGGTCGATGATCGCCAGCGCGGGCGCGATGGTCGACGCCCTGCGCGCGGAGGGGCTGTTCGTCCCCGTCCTCCTGCTGGTGGGCCTCGGCGCGGCTACCAAGTCGGCACAGGTTCCCTTCCACATCTGGCTGCCCAACGCGATGGAGGCCCCGACGCCCGTCTCGGCTTTCCTCCACTCGGCGACGATGGTCAAGGCCGGCGTCTACCTCGTCGGTCGCTTCCGCCCGCTCCTCTTTCGGGACCCCGAGTGGGTCCTCGTCTTCGCGACCCTGGGGCTCGTGACGATGACGGTCGCCGCCGTCCTCGCGGTGGGGGCCTCTGACATCAAGGAACTGCTCGCGTACTCGACGGCCTCCCACCTGGGACTCATCGTCGCCGGCTTCGGCCTCTCGGGGTACGTGGGTGCCGAGACCGGTGCCTTCCACATACTCAACCACGCGCTGTTCAAGGCCGCCCTGTTCCTCGTCGCCGGCATCGTCGCCCACGAGGCCGGAACGCGGGCGATATCGGAGCTGGGCGGACTCGGAGAGGACCTCCCGATAACGGCGGCCGTGACGGTCGTCGCCGCACTGGGGATGGCCGGGCTCCCGCCGTTCAACGGCTTCTACTCGAAGGAACTGCTCTTCGAGGGGACCTGGTACGTCGCCAAGGACGCTGCCGCAGGTGGGTCGCCGCTGTGGTGGCTCCTCCCCGTCGTCGCCGTCTTCGGGAGCGTCTTCACGTTTCTCTACTCGATACGGTTTCTCATGCTCTTTTTCGGCGAGAAACCCGCGGAACTCGGCGAGGTCCACAGCCCGCCGCTGGCGATGACACTCCCCGCAGTCGTCCTGGGCGCACTCGCGCTCGTTGTCGGTCTCGGGGGCGTCACCGCGACGGTCGGCGTCCACCTCGAACCCCTGGAACAGTTCGTGGCCAGCGTCGCCAACAGCGCCGCCGTCGCCGGGACCGAACACGAGGCGATATCCTATCACCTGCCCACCGAGGTGACCCCCTACGTCCTGATGAGCGCCGTCACCATCGCCGTCGGCGCCGTCACGTACCCCTTCTTCGACCGGGTGCGCGACGGCGTTCGAACGCTCCGGTCGGTCGACCCGCTCCGGCCGAACTGGTACTACGACGGCGCCACCGAAACCCTCGACCGCTCGTCGGTCATCGACGTCGTCCAGACGGGGGAACTCCGCACGTACGCGGCCGCGCTCGCGCTGGCGACGGCGGGACTCGCACTCGGCGCCTACGCCGCGGCGGGCGTCGCCGTGCCGGAACTGGCGTTCGCGGGCCTGGAACTCGCACTCGTCGTCGTCCTCCTGGTCGCGGCCGTCAGCGCCGTCGCCGTCCTCGTCGCACCGTCGCACATCGCCGGGGTTCTGACCCTCTCGATCCTCGGGTTCATGGTCGCCATCTTCTACATCCTCGCGAGCGCTCCCGACCTCGCGCTGACCCAGCTCGTCATCGAGACGCTCGTGCTCGTCATCTTCCTCCTCGTGCTGGACCGGCTCCCCGCCTTCTACGGCGGGCCATCGCGGCTGCGAGCGGGGCGCGACGCCATCGTGGCCGGCGCCGTCGGCCTGACCGTCACCGTGACGGTGCTCCTCTCGACGGCCGGCACACCGGACGACGTCATCGCGCAGTACTTCGTCGAACACGGCGGCGTCCCGGCGGAACACCCGGATTTCTTCCTCGACGCGGGGGGCGGGGGCAACATCGTCAACGTCATCCTCGTCGACTTCCGGGCGTTCGACACGCTCGGGGAGATCTCCGTGGTCGCGATGGCGGCCCTCTCGGTCATCACGCTCATCGCGATGCGCGACAGGGGTGAGACGCAGTGAGTATGGACCGCGAACCGACGGTGATAGCCCGGACGGTCACGCGCCTGGTCGTCCCGATGATCCTCGTGACCGCGATCGCCTTGCTCCTCCAGGGGCACAACCTCCCCGGCGGCGGGTTCATCGCCGGCGTCCTCACCGTCGTGGCGGTCGCGCTGGTCTACATCATCTTCGGGCTGGACTACCTCCAGACGGAACTGTTCGACCGGAACGGCGTGACGGTCCCCTACGAACCGGAGACGGGGATCGTCAAGGAGTTCGGCAACGTCTTCGCGCTCGGGCTCGCGGTCGCGGCCGGCAGCGGCATCGTCGCGATGGCCTTCGACCTCCCGTTTCTCACCCAGGGCATCCTCTTCGTCGAACCGCTGCCTATCTACGGCTATCTGGAGGTCGCCTCGGCACTCGCGTTCGACCTCGGGGTGTACGCCGTCGTCGTGGGGGCGCTCCTGACGATCACAGCGGTGGTGGGCGAAGAATGACCCAGGTGATCCTCGCACTCGTGCTCGGGCTCCTGTTCGCGCTGGGAACGTACCTGATACTGCGCGAGGACGTCGTCCGCGTGGTCTGGGGCGTGACGATCATCAGCCAGTCGGCGAACGTCTACCTCGTGACGATGGGCGGCCTGCAGGGAAGGGCCCCCATCCTCGGTCACGACGGTGGGCACCCGGTCGCCTGCTCGGTACCGGACGCCGGCGCGAACTGCGTGACTGACCCGCTCGTCCAGGCGCTGGTGCTGACGGCCATCGTCATCGGCTTCGGGACGACCGCCTTCGCCCTCGTGCTCACTTACCGGGTCTACGAGGAACACGGCACACTCGATCTCGGGGAGGTGCGCGCCGAATGAGCGCCACGCTCGCCCCGACGGGTCCACACCTCGTCATCGCGCCGATGCTGGTCGCCCTCGTGACCGCGGTCCTCACGCTCGCGACGCGGCGCAACCCTCGTCTCAACCGCGGACTGAGCGTCCTCGGCAACCTCGTCTACGTCGGCGCAGTCGCCCTGCTGGCTGCCGCCGTCCTCCCGAACGACGTGCTCACCTACCAGCTGTCGGCCTGGCTGGCACCGTTCGGCATCTCGCTGGTCGCCGACGCGCTCTCGGTGTTCATGCTCGGGCTCGCGGCGCTCGTCTCGCTCCCGATCGTCGTCTTCTCGGTCGCCTACGTCGACGACCAGGGCCAGAACGTCTCCTATCACCCGCTGTATCACTTCATGCTCACCGGCGTCTCCGGTGCCTTCCTCACCGGCGACATCTTCAACCTCTTCGTCTGGTTCGAGGTGATGCTCATGCCCAGTTACGTCTTCGTCGTCTTCTACAGCGGCCCGCGCCACACCGCCGCCGCGCTCCAGTACACGGTCCTGAACCTCGTCGGGAGCGCGCTCATGCTCGTCGCCATCGGCGGTCTCTACGCGACGACGGGGACGCTCAACATGGCCGACATGGCCCGTCGCCTGGCCAGCCCCGCCGAGTTCGGCATCGCTCCCGCACCGGTCCTGGGGCTGGCGGCGATCCTGCTCGTCGTCTTCGCACTCAAGGCGGGGGTCGTCCCCTTCCAGTTCTGGGTGCCACCCGCCTATCGGGCCGCGCCGGCACCCATCTCGGCGTTCCTGGCCGGCGTCACGAAGAAGGTCGGCGTCTACGCCGTCATTCGCCTGTACTTCACGGTCTTCAGTGCCGGGACGCTCGACGCGGCCCTCGGTCTCCCGGGTTTCGCCGGCCGGTCGTTCCTCGATTTCTTCGGCCCGGTGCTCTTCGTGATGGCGCTCGCCAGCATCGTCGTCGGCGGCGTCGGCGCCGCGAGTCGCGAGGACCTGGACGACGTGTTCGCCTACTCCTCGATCGGGCAGGTCGGGTTCATCGTCCTGCCGCTGGCGGTCGTCGCGACGGTCTCCGACCCAGCCATACAGGTTCTGGGGATCGTCGCCGCGCTGGTCTACTCGCTCAACCACGCCGTCGCGAAGTCGCTGCTCTTCCTCGTCAGCGGCACCGTCTACGAGTCGGTCGGGAGCATCCAGCTCTCGGACCTTGGTGGCATCACGACCCGGCAACCGGTCCTCGCGGGGTCGTTTTTCCTCGGCGCGCTCGCGCTCGTCGGGATCCCGCCGCTGTCGGGCTTCTTCGGGAAACTCCTCGTGTTCGACACGGCCGGACGTGCGCTCGCCGCTGGTGTGCCCGGCACGGCACTGGCGCTGGCCGGCGCGCTCGGCGGTGCGATACTCACCATCGCCTACCTCTCGCGGGCCTGGGCGCGTGGCTTCTGGGGCGAGGTTTCCCCCGCCGTCGAGGCGTCGACCCGCCCGGCCGTTCTCGTCGGTGTGGTCGCGGCACTCGCGCTGGTCGTCGTCGCCATCGGCGTCGGTTTCGACCCGGTCTACGCGACTGCCGAGGCCGCCGCCGAGGCCGCTCTCGACCGCCAGGGCTACGTCGACGCCGTCGGCCCGGAGGTGGTCTCGTGAGACGCTGGCCGGTAATCGGCGTCGGACTCGCGGTGCTGTGGCTGTTCGTCCGCGGCGTCGAGCTGGCTCCCACGGTGGTTCTGGGCGAGTTCGTCATCGGCCTGGGGATCGGGCTGCCGGTCGCGTTCGTCTTCCGGCGGTTCTACCTCCCGGGACTCGACCTCACCGCACGGCTGCGTGGCCTCCCCTACGTCGTCATCTACCTGGTCGCGTTCCTGTGGGAACTCCTGACCGCGAACCTCGACGTGGCCTATCGCGTGCTCGCGCCGTCGATGCCGATCGACCCCGACGTCATCGTCGTCCCGCTGCGCGTCGAGTCGGACCTGGCCATCACGACCATCGCCAACAGCATCACGCTCACACCGGGGACCCTGACCATGGACTACGACGACGACCGCAACGCGCTGTACGTCCACGCTATCGACGGTCGTGACCCCGCGAGCGTCGTCGACCCGATCCGCACCTGGGAGGGCTACGCGCTCCGTATCTTCGACGAGGACCGGACGCCGGACGACCCCGTCCCGACCGTCCCGAACTCCCCGGACACCACGATCGCCCCCGACGCGCTCGCCGAGGAGGGGAAACCCGCCGGAGCGGTCGACGCCGGGACGAGAGACACCGGAACGGCGGACGGCGACGACCCCGACGACGGAGGTGACGCCGATGGCGACTGAGGCGCCGGCGTTCCTCGAACTCGCATTGCTCGGGGGACTGGTACTCGCGAGTCTCGTCACGTTGCTGGCGGGCTACCGGGTTATCCGCGGGCCGACGGTCCCCGACAGGGTGGTCGGTCTCGACACCATCGGGACGAACGTCGTCGCCATCGCGGCGCTGTACGCCCTCCAGACCGGTCAGGGCCTGTTCGTCACGGTGAGTCTGGTACTCGCGATCATCGGATTCATCAGCACCATCGCCGTCGCGCGCTTCGTCACCGAGGGGGACATCATCGAATGATATCGACACCGCAGGCCGCCGTCGTCACTGCGCTGGTCGTCGTCGGGAGTTTCTTCCTCCTCGTCGGGACCGTCGGACTGCTCCGCCTGCCCAACGTCTACAACCGCCTGCACGCCACGAGCAAAGCGGCCACGCTCGGTACCGCGTCGATACTGCTCGCGGCGACGGTCTACTTCGGCCCGGAGGGTGCCGGACTCACGTCGCTGGTCGGTATCGTCTTCCTGTTTTTCACCGCACCGACCGGCGGCCACGTCATCTCGCGGGCTGCCCGGAAGATGGGCATCTCCTTCATCGAGGACGTCTCCTGGCCGGGCGTCACCGGCGACGGGGCCGAAGGGCCGGCCGAGGACCGCCCGGACGACTGACGACTGGCCACTGCCGACCGACGTTCGGATACCGGTGGCGGCGACCGGCAAAGCCCCGGGTCGCTCAAACGCCGATTTGACGCCACGGAAGACACTTGTGTGACGCCTGCCAGCACCCGAACACGAACATGTCGGCGGTACGTCGGTTGCTGGACGCACGGGAGCGCAGACCGCTCTTCGTGAGGGTCACGCTCCTCGCGCTCGGGGTATTGCTCGTCTACCCGTTCGTCGACTACTGGCTGCGCTCGGCGGGGGTCGCCTCGGAGTTTCTCTTCCGGGACTACGGCGCCTACGACGCCGCGGTCGAGCGCTGGATCGGGGGGGAGCCGATCTACCAGCGGACCGAGGACGGCGGCTTCCACGGGTCGTATCTCTACCCGCCGGTCGTGCTCTTCCTGTTCTGGCCGGTCGCCACGCACCTGGAGTTTCGCACGGCCGCGATGGTCTGGATGGTCGTCTCGGTGGCGCTGCTGTGGGTCGGCCTCCAGGTTCTGGTCCGCGCGCTGGGGTACGACCTCCGCTGGTACGAACGGGCGGGACTGCTCTGGCTCATGGCCGGTTTCCACCCGCTCTTGCTCGGGGTCAAACTCGGCCAGACGGCGGCCTTCCAGACGGGACTGCTCTGTCTGGCGGGCGCCGCGACGGTCACCGACAGAAGGTCGGCCTGGCGCGGGCGGGCCAGCGGCGTCCTCACTGGACTGGTCGGCGTCGTCAAACCCGCTTACGCGCCGGTCGGCGCCCACCTGTTGTGCAGTCCCCGCAGACTGGGCGCGGCCGTCGTGACGGGACTCGTCGCGCTCTGGGTCTCTATCCGCGGGTTCGGCGTCGAGACCCACCTGACCTACGTCGACGTCCTCGCGTGGGGCGTCCGGAAGGGGTCGAGTGCGCGACCGCCGGGGCTGTGGCTCCCGCCGTACTACAAGCCGCTGTCGTGGGTCCCCGGCGCGCTCGCGGTCAGGCTCGCTGCCTGTCTGGCTATCGTCGCACTCGCCGTGCTGGCCGCGCCGCGGGCGCGCAAACACGTCTTCGCGCTCGGTGTCGCCGCCTTCCCGCTCCTGACGCCGACGACCTACACCTACTACCTGACCGCGCTCCTGCCCGTGTTCGTCCTTTTGCTCGCCGCTGAACTCGAATCGGACGGCTATCCGTGGGCCCCTGTCGCGGCGCTCCTGTGCGTGTCGCTACACGCCTACGGACTCAAGTTTATCGTCGACACGCTCCCCGATCTCGTCCCCGCTTTCGGCGCCCTCCGACCGGTGTTCCCCGCCCTCCAGCCGGGGCTCTGGGGGAACCTCGCGTTCGTCGCGCTCGCCGCCGTCCGCGTCGCTCAGCACGTCGACGCGCTGGAGGCGGTCGTCCCACAGCGTGGACTCGCCGAGAACTGACCCGGCAGCCGGGGCTACTCGCTCGCGAGCAGGTCGTCGGCGACGAGGTCGAGCAACTGGTCCGCCAGGTCGGGGTCGACGCTCGCGACGTCCTCGCCGTCGTGGAGCCGGTCGTTGTGTCGCTCGACCGTCGCTGCCAGGTCGTCCAGTCCCACCCGCGTCTCCGTCCCACACTCCGGGCAGACGACCGGTACGTCCACATCGTCCTCGGGTTCTGCCATGACACGCACCACTCGCACGCCCACCGGGAAAACTGAGACGGTTCGTCGCCGTGAACACCGGGCGTCGTCGCTGCGGTCTCCGCGGACCGGTCCCCCAGCCCCCTCACGCCGCTATCGGGAGTGATACTCGGTGGGGTGGATCGAAATACTGTCAGTGTGAGTGGAGTTTGCATGGTATCCGACAGGATGACACACATCGGGATCGGGTCGGCTGTGACGTTCGTCATCTCGCTGGGGACAGCCATTCCGGCGTTCGGGCTCTTTCTCGGGCCACTGTTCACCTTCGGAGGTGGACTCGCCGGCGGGGGTGTCGGGGGCTGGCTCCGCGGCGGCGGTGCGGCCGAGGGAGCGAAAACGGGTCTCATCGTCGCGCTCGTCGGCGGTATCACGTCGTCGATAGTCGCGGTGATCGTCGGCACCGCCCTGAACCTCGTCTTCGTCGCGGACAGCGCGAGTTCCGACCTCGGTGGGTACGTCATCCTCGCCGCGATCGGGTTCGTCAGCGGACTCGTCTTCACCCTGATCGGCGGCCTCATCGGCGGGACCGTGACCGGCGCGATCCGCGGCGAGTGAGTCGTGCGCGACCCGCGACGGACGGATCGACCGCACGGCGACCCGGGTCAGGGAGACTCCGTCCGCCGGTCGCGGACCCGATCGAGTTCCTCGCGCGTGTTCACGTTCGTCACCGCCGCCGCGAGCCCCGCGTCGACGTCCTCCCCCTGGATGCGCTCGACGGCGTCCAGTCTCTCGAGGAGGGCGCGCGGGCCGCTCCCTTCCAGCCCCGCCGCGGCCCGCACGACTGCCTCACGACTGTAGAGCGCGTGCAACGGCTGGTCGTGCCCGTCGACGACCGGGACCACGGCGTCGGCGTCCGGGGTCGCACGGTCGCGCACCACCCCGAACGTCGGCGGTGACACGAGCGGCATGTCACAGCCACAGACCAGCAGCCACGGACGGTCGGCCCGCCCGGTCGCGGCGACGAGTCCGGCGAGCGGCCCCGAAAAGGAGGGGTCGTCGACGACCACCTCGACCCGGTCGCCGTCGTCGGACAGTGCCCGAGTCAACCTGTCACCTTCGTCGTGGCTGGCGACGGCGAGCAACGGCGGACGGTCGGTCGCCGCGTCCATCGCGCCGACGACGTGTGCCAGCAGCGGTCGCCCGCGAAAGTCGGCGAGCGCCTTGTCCCCACCCTCGAACCGACGGCTATCGCCGCCCGCGAGCACGACGCCCCTGACCGACGCTCGGCCTGCCATCGCGACGTGCTAGTCGGCCCACACTCATGTCGCTATCTACTCGGGTGTGGTCGCTACCTACTTGGGCACGTGTGCCCCACGTGTGCGTATGCAGGTGCTCGCCGTCGCGGGGCCGTCGGACTCCGGCAAGACGACGCTCGTCGAGTCGCTGGTCGGTCGCCTGAGCGAGCGCGGCCGCGTCGCGACCGTCAAACACCTCCGTACCGAACCGACGGTCGACACCGAGGGGAAAGACACCCACCGTCACCGTGCTGCCGGTGCCGACGCGACCTACGGCGTCACCGACGACGCCGGCTGGTTCGCCACCGGGCGCGAACGCAGCCTCGACGAGACGCTCGACCACCTCGCGGCCGACTACGAATACGCCATCGTCGAGGGCTACAGCAGTGCCGACCTCCCGACGGTCGCGCTGGGCGGCCGCGACCACGCCGGCGAGACGGTCGCGACGGCCCCCGAAGCTGACGCACTCGACCCCGACACGCTCGTCGACGCCGTCGAGGCGCTCGAACCCTACGAGACGCTCGGGTCGCTCGTCGCCGAGGTCAAGCGCTCGCCCGACGCCCGGTACGCGGGCGCTATCGCGACCTTCACCGGGCGAGTTCGCCAGCAGGAAGACGCCGACGACGACCCGACGGAGTACCTCGAGTTCGAGAAGTACGAGGGCGTCGCCGACGAGCGCATGGCGACGATCCGGGAGGAACTCGAGGCCCGCGACGGCGTCCACGAGGTCCGCATGTACCACCGGACCGGCCTCGTGGAGGACGGCGAGGACATCGTCTTCGTCGTGGTGCTGGCGGGCCACCGCAGCGAGGCCTTCGAGACCGTGGAGGACGGCATCGACCGCCTCAAAGACGAGGTGCCGCTCTTCAAGAAGGAAGTCACCGTCGAGGAGACGTTCTGGTCGCACGAACGACCCGGGTGACGACGGCCCTGTCGCCCCTGTCGAGCAGTCAACGCTTCTCCGAGCGCTCGAATCTAGAAACCTAGCCAGTAGTACGAAGTCGCTGTATCGAAATCGAACGGTAGGGTGCGCAGATGGACACGACCGAACCGACGGAGGAGTTACGGCGCAACGTGTATCCGAACGAAGAGATAGAGTGGGTGGTCCAGCCGAGCGGGACGGCACGGTTCGTCGCCACGGGGATCGGGTCACTCGTCGGGAGCGTCGTCACCGGCGGGATACTCGCTGCCATCGTCTTTTTCGGTGTGGTGTTTCTCACGCCGTTTCCCTGGTACTCCTTTCCCGCCGCGATCGTGACCTTCGTGCTGGTGGTTGCCTGGGGGATGCGCAAACGCGTCGCGCGGTGGCTGTTCGGGACGACGGAGTACGCCGCGACGAACGCACGACTGATCACGTTCGGCGGCGTCTTCGGCCGCCGGTTTTCGAGCATCCCCCTCGAAGGGGTCCAGGACACCCAGTACGACATCAGCACCACCGAGAAACTGTTCGACGTCGGGACGGTCACCGTCGACACCCACAAGGGCTACGAGCGGATGGCGTTCCCGTACACGAGAGCGCCGGCCGATTTCGCTCGCGAGGTGAACTCGCTGGCGAGTCGGGCCCGGAGCGAGGGGGCGCCGGCGCTCGACCACGGGGAGACCTACGAACCCGGCGAGGGGATCGCCACCGAGGACCCGGCCGACGGCCTCGCCGACAACGTCTACCCCGACGAGGAACTGCTCTGGGTCGTCAGGCGCGACAAGACCAGTCGGTTGCTCACCGACACGCCGGGGCTCGTGTTCGGCGCGCTCGTAACCGGGCTCGTGTTCGGCGCGATCGCGTTCGGCGCGGCCTACGGGCTCACCCAGTCGATCCCGTCGGCCACGCCGGTCGGTGTCGGCGTCGGTGCCGTCGTCGCGTTCCTGATGTTCGCGTTCTCGGCGGTCTCGTACTACCGCGGGGCCACGCAGTACGCCGCGACCGATCGCCGGATAATCGAGTACGAGGGACGCTTCGGCAAGCACTTCGAGAGTATCCCCCTGGCCGGCATCCAGGACGCCGAGTACAGCGTCTCCTTCGCCGAGAACCTCTTCGACGTCGGCACGGTCTCGGTCGACACCGACCGCGGCTACGAGACGATGGCACTCTCGAACGTGCCCAATCCACCCGACGTCGCCCGCGAGATCAGTCGCCTCGCCAGCAGCGACATCGCCCACCGCTCCGCAGTCGACCCGTCGGAGGTCTCGGTCGCAGACGGCGTCGACGCGGAGACGCCCTCCGAGGAGCTGGGCCAGAACATCCACGACGACGAGTCCATCACCTGGGTCGTCACACCCGACAAGCACGCCCGCTTCCTGAAAAACGTCGTCCAGGGGATCCCGGGTGCGGCCGTCGGCGGGGTGATCCTCGGCGCCTTCGCCGGACTCTTCGTCGGCTCGTCGCTCGGGCCGACGCTCGGCGTCCTCGCGGGCGGCGTGGTGTTCGTCGGCGTGGTCGCGCTCGCACTCCTGGCGACGGTCAAGCAGTATCTCTTCGACGAGACCGAGTACGCGATGACCGACGACCGCCTGATCGACTACAGCGGCGCGTTCGGCCGCGAACTGTCCGGTGTCCCGCTCGAGGGCGTCCAGGACGCCGAGTACAGCACGACCTTCGTCGAGGAGCGCTTCGGCGTCGGTGACGTCACGGTCGACGTCCACCGCGGCTACGACCCGGTGCACCTGAACGCCGTCGCCAACCCGGCCGCCGTGGCCCGGGAGATCAGCGAGATCGCCAACGCCTACCGCCTCTCGGAGGCCGAGCGGGCCGGCGAAACCGGGACTGCCGGGACCGGGGCTGAGGCTGGCCCCCCCGGGGCTACGACGGCCGGGACCACGACCACCGGAGGTGTCGCCGCTGACTCGACTGCGAGCTCCGACACGGGAACGGACGTCGCCGCGGGTTCCGCCGCCGGGAGTGCCGACACTGGCGCCGGAGAAGCAGCCGCCGCACAGTCCGGCGTTCCGGCGGCCCACGCACGCAAACGCTGCCGGGAGTGCGAGGCTGAGATCGACGTGACGAGTTCGTTCTGTCCGACCTGTGGGACCGAGCAACCCCGGCCGAGCGCCGGCGAATCGGCCTGTCGGAATTGCGGGGCCCGCGCCGCCGACGACGACGGCTTCTGTCGGTACTGCGGGACCGAGAACCCGGTCTCCGACACCGGAACCGTCTGATCACTCCGCTCCGTCCAGCCTGAAGGCCAGGCTGTACATGCGGCCGGCCGATTCCGACCCGATCTCGGCCGTGATCCGGTCTATTTCGGTCGTCAGCGCCCCTGCCAGACCCGAGTCGGGACTCGCGGCTGCTGCCGATTCGCGTGCGGCGTCGGCGTGCGCTGTCACGTGACTCTCGGTCCAGGGTACTGGCTCCAGGAGCGTCCGCTCGCGGTCGAACGCCCAGCCGTAGCCCGCGAACAGTCGGCGGAGCCCCTCGGCGGGGTAGAACGTGAGCGCCGGGTCTCCCGACGCCAGTTCCGCGGCCGCGTTCTCGACGGCGAAGAGGTCCCGCATCGCCGCGTCGTCGGGGAGCGGGTCGTAATCGTCGACGACGAGGTGTGCGTCCGGGGACGCGACGCGGGTCAGTTCCGCGGCGACCGCCGGACGGTCCGCCGGCGAAACCACGTTGAACAGTCCGTGCGCGGTGACCAGGTCGACCGAGTCGTCCGGGAGCGGCGTGCTACGCAGGTCGGCCGCTATCGTGGCGACCCGGCCGGGATCGTCAGCACCGACCCGGTCGCGAACGGTCTCGGCGTGTTCGTGGTCGTTCGTGACGGCGTAGACCCGACTCGCACCCGCTTCGAGCAGGCCCGCAGTCGTATTTCCGACGCCTGCACCGGCTTCGAGACAGACCGAACCCTCCACGGGGCGGTCGTCGAGCGCCGTCCTGACCGTCTCGGGGACGTCCATATCGTGTGTCACTCGCCGGGGGTTCGAGCCGTCACTCACTGGGGATTCGACTCGCCGTCGCTCAGTGGTGGAGTTGCTGCGGGACCGGGCTGTCGTCGTGGCGGGCGCCCTCGAGCACCGACCGCTGTGCGGCCTCGTCCATGCCCTCGAAACGCTCCGCGGCGTCGAGCACCATCGAGACGAGTTTCGGGTCTCCGGGGTTGACGACGCTCGTCACGTCCTGCGAGGCGGCGAACGCGAAGCGCTCGCGGATCTCGTCGGGTCGGTCCACCGGCTGATACCAGTTGGCGTACGGCCGGTCCTCCTCGGGGAGTTCGTCGGTGTCGGGCCACGGCCCCCGCGCGAAGGCTTTGATGACGAGCGTCCCGAGGTTCTCCTCGTTGGCTCGTTCGACGACCGCCTCGTAGTCGTGTTCGGCGTCGTCTTTCGCCATCACGACCGGATTGAGTGGGAACATGACAGTTTCGAGGTCGTCGATCCGGTCGATGGCGTCGACGATGAGGTCCGGGTCGCCGTGACTCGTCAGCCCGAGGTGCTCGACCAGTCCCTCGTCGCGGGCCTCGCGGAAGGCGTCGAGCGCGCCGCCGTCGCTCGTTATCTGGTCGAGTTCGTCCCGTGTTTCGAGGCCGTGGACCTGGTAGAGGTCGATCGTGTCGACTCCGAGTCGGTTCAGCGACCGTTCCAGCTTGTGGCGTGCGCCATCGTAGTCGCGCTCGCCGGTCTTGCAGCCGAGGAAGACCTCCTCGCGGTGCTGGCGGAGTTTCGGGCCGAGTTTGAGTTCGGCGTCGCCGTAGGTCGGCGCGACGTCGAAGTGGTTGACGCCGGCGTCGAGGACGGCCTCGACCATCTGGTTCGCGCCCTCCTGTTCGAGCCAGTTGAGCGCGATCGCGCCGAAGGTCGTCACGGTACTGTCGTGACCGGTCTCACCGAGCGGGCGTGTCTCCATACGCGGACGGTCGGCCGGAACGAGCATAGTCCCTGCGGCCGCGGAACCTGCGACGCGGTTACTGGCTACATTCCGGCCCGATGCAGCCTCGCCCTCGGCAACCAGCAGGACCGACCGCCATCAGTAGCTTCAACGGTCGGCCCGCAGTAGCCTCGCACATGGCACCAGCGAAGTCACACACGCTCCCGAGCGGCGACGAACTCCCCGCACTCGGGCTGGGCACCTGGAACATCGACGGCGAGACGGTCAAAGAGAGCGTCCGGGCGGCACTCGACGCCGGCTACACCCACATCGACACGGCCGAGGGCTACCGGAACGAAGCGGAGATCGGCGAGGTGCTGGCCGAGTACGACCGCGACGACGTCTTCCTCACGTCGAAGGTCCTCTCGAAGCACCTCAACTACGACTCGCTGGTCGAGGCCTGCGAGGACTCGCTCGACCGGCTCGGCACCGACTACCTCGACCTCTACCTGATCCACTGGCCCAACCCCGCCGTCTCGCTGCGGGAATCGCTCGACGCGATGGCGACGCTCCACGACGAGGGGCTGGTTCGCAACGTCGGCGTCTCGAACTTTTCGGCCTACCAGCTCAGCTGTGCCCACCACATCAGCGACGTCCCCATCGCGGTCAACCAGATCGAGTTCCACCCCTGGCTCCAGCGGCCGGACATCGTCGACTACTGCCGCGAGACCGACACCGTCGTCGAGGCCGCTGCCCCGCTCGCTCGCACCGAGATCTTCGAAGACGAGGTCGTCCAGGACCTCGCCGAGAAGTACGACGTCTCGCCCGCGCAGGTCGTTATCAGGTGGGGGCTCGACCGCGACATCGTGGTTCTTCCCAAATCCTCCTCGCCCGAGCACGTCCGCGCGAACGCCGAACTCGACTTCTCGATGGACGAGGCTGACCTGGCGGCGCTCGACGACCGGGACCGCGACCGGCCGGTCTACGACCACCCCGCCCGCGACTGGACGAGCGACGTTTACGGGATCCGACAGTAACTGGAGCGGTCCCGAAGCCTATCACGCGCTCGGTCCGTCGGAAAACGGGTTCCTACAGAACACTCGCCAGTTCGTCGGCGATACGTCCACCGAGCGCCGCCTTCTCGCCCTCGAAGGTCGTCACGTCGTCCTCGCGGACGAACAGCGCACGCGTCCGGTCCTCGCCCATCACGCTGGCGTCGTTGGCGACGACGAAGGCCATCCCGGCGCGGTCGAGGATCCCGCGGGCGGCTCCGACCATCGCCTCGTCGTCGCCGCCGGTCTCGGCCTTGAACCCGACGACCGGGAGGTCGGGACGGGCGTCCCGGACCGAGTCGACGAGTTTGGGCGTCGGTTCGAGTTCGAGGGTCAGTCCGGACTGCCCGGAGCGGATCTTCCCCTCGCGAGCCTCGACGGTGTAATCCGAGATGGCCGCCGCCGAGACCAGCGCGTCGGCATCCGCGACAGCCGCGAGAACGGCGTCGTGCATCTCGGCGGCCGACTCGACGGTTGCCACCGTGGCGTATGGCACCTCGGGTCCATCGTGGACGAGCGTCACGTCGGCACCGCGGACGTAACACGCCCGAGCGACGGCACGACCGGTCTTGCCCGAGGCCCGGTTCGAGAGCGTCCGGAGCGGGTCGACCGCTTCGGTGGTCGCGCCGCTGGTCACGACGACGTGTTCGCCCGCCAGCGAATCGGGGGTCGTCGCCCGTGCGACCTCCGTGACGATGGCGTCCTCGGTGGCGATCTTCGCCTTGCCCTCCTCGACGCGCGGGTCGACGAAGGCGACGCCCCAGGACTCGACGCGGTCGATGGCTTCCAGGACGCCGGGGTGGTCGTACATCGGCTCGTGCATCGCGGGCGCGACGACGACCGGGACGCCGGCACCGAG
>Ga0207813_100548_pt1 | contig 19542 bp, 20 predicted proteins | sample A23E3SouthBayCA_2_FD_187730 | JGI IMG/M metagenome (GOLD analysis project Ga0207813, IMG submission 187730) | Aerobic enrichment media microbial communities from Eden Landing Ponds, California, USA - A23 E3 (4) (SPAdes) | ecosystem: Environmental > Aquatic > Marine > Unclassified | place... | reverse complement strand
TGAAGCGGGAGATTTGTGTCATGGACAACTCAGGTCTCCCGCTTCAACGCCTTTGATTTACTGACTCGTTCCGCCGCAGTCTAGTGATTCAACACAGCCGTTTCAGATGAACAGACGAGTCGCCAGCGATGTATGGCACAGCAGCCTGCAAGTCCCCAGATACAAACCCCACTTCGTAGATCTGGAAACTGTTACAGTCGAACCTAGAGGGGTCGAAGTCGCAATTACGTTTCCGAAGAGTATCACGAGCGTCGGTTTCAGATGAACCCTCGTGAGGTCGAAGCTTGACGTGGATGCCTTGGTCTTCGTGGTACTCTCGTTTCAGATGAACCTCCGTGGGGTCGAAGTTTCAGCCACATAATCTCGTTCCGCACGAGCCATCGTTACAGACGAACCTTTGTGGGGTCGAAGCGGCAGCGTGGTCACCGCACGCGACTGACCGTCGGGAGTTTCAGAGGAACCCTCGTGGGATCGAAGCGTGATCTGGATGAACCAGCGACCTTTCGGTTCATCAGGTTACAGACAAATCCAACTAAACGGGTTACTCGTCAGCAACTTCGACCAGTCCGCTCATCATTTCGTCCTTGGAGACGCTTTCTCCTCGGTTGAGCTGCTCGGCTGCTCTGACAACTCCCACTGGAACCTGAGACGGTTCATCGTCTTCCGGATCACCCTTGTCCCCAACTGTGGTCTGAGCGTCCTCGTCTGTCGGGTTCTTGGTCATACCGGTATTTCACCGCGACAGATGTATCAATCTTTTCCGGCAAACATACTCGTCCGCGGAGGATGGCGCTATTGGATTGCTGACAGGGTCTGGGACTGTTCGCGGTCGTGGCTCAGAGTGATGTCACTATCTGAATGTATCGTACTGACTTGTTCCGCCACAACCGCATAATCTGTGAAATTCGGGACTGGTGGGCGGCCTGTTCCGAAGTCCGAAAACACACGGGAGGAGCCAGATTTTTAGTGCTACCGGAGCGAGAAGAGTGGTATGCGGGACGTGCTTGCTGACTGGCAGCCAGTCATCGACGATGCGATCGCCGAGGTATTACCGCGCGAGATCGACGAGCAGTATCTGGCGGACTTTTTCGGAGCGCCAACGTACGCATACGATCCGGACGCGATTCAACAGGCGCTGTCCGATCCGATCTGGGAGCTTCTAGATCGTGGGGGAAAGCGATGGCGAGCCGTACTGGCAGCCCAGCTGTTCGAGGGATTCGGTGCCGACCCGATGGACTACCTTCAGTACGCTATTATTCCCGAGATTCTTCATAACGGGACGATTATCGTCGATGATGTCGAAGACGGAGCAAGCAAACGCCGTGGTGGGCCAGCGTTACATCTCGAGTACGGGACGGACGTCGCGTTGAATGCAGGCAACGCGATGTACTTTCTCCCGCTGAAGATCATCACCCGAAATGAGGGGGATCTCGATGCGGAAACGCGCCTGGAGATATACGAGATGTTGATGTTCGAACTCAACCGGACCCATCTCGGCCAGGGAATGGACATCTGGTGGCACAACGAAAAGGAGATACAAGCCACAGAGGCGGAATACTGTGAGATGGGCGCGTGCAAGACTGGCTGTATCGGGCGGATCGTCGCCAGATTGCCTGCTATCATTACTGGGCAAACAAACGAAGTCGAACAACGTGTTGCCGAGTACGCCGAACAGATGAGCATCGCGTTCCAAATCGGCGACGACATCCTGGATATAGAACACACGCTCGACCAGGCAGGCCAGTTCGGCAAGGAGTTCGGGAACGATATCCGAGAAGGCAAGAAGACACTGATGGCGATCCATGCGGCAAGACACGCCTCGGCGAGTGACACTGCCCGCCTCGAAGAGATCCTCTGGGCAGATACCAACACGGACGAGGAGATCATGGAGGCAATCGAGATATACCAGTCAGCGGGCAGTATCGACTACGCCCGCGAGCGTGCCGAAGAGATGGCCCGACAGGCCAGAGAGAGTCTCCCGGACGAACAGCTACATCCCGAGGTTTCGGAACGACTGGCAGCGTTCACGCGGTTCGCCATTGAGCGCGATAAGTAGACCAAGCAATAACCGCTGGTTTCGCTATCTTCAGTAGTCGCCACCGGAAAGCGACTGTCATGGCGAACTCCGAGACGTCCCGGCGTGACTTTCTCAGGGCAGCGGCCAGCTGTACGGCCAGCGGTGCTGGCGCACTCGCGGCGAGCGGATCGGCGGCCGCCCAGGCGAGCGTCCAGCCGGATTACGGCGGCTATTTACAGGGAGCGAACGGGTTCAACGGCTCGACGACTGACCTCCGGGGCCAGGACGCGGTCACGATCGAGGTCGGGGCCGGTGACGGCTACGCGTTCAATCCGGCCGCCGTCTGGGTCGATCCCGGCACCACGATCACCTGGGAGTGGACCGGCAACGGCGGCGACCACAACGTCGTCGGCGACAACACCGACTTCTCCTCGGGCGATCCCGTCGGCGAGGAAGGCTACACCTACGAGCAAACCTTCGAAGAATCCGGCATCGTCACCTACTATTGTGACCCCCACCGGAACCTCGGCATGCTCGGCGCCGTCGCCGTCGGCGACGACATTGCCACCGTCGAGGTCGGCGGTGAAAGTGGCCCAGCCCTCCCCGGCAGTGCGAAGACGATCGGTGTCGCCTCCGGCGTCGCGATGGCCTCGACGCTCGGGCTGGCATACTTCTTCATGAAGTATGGTGGCGACTACGGTGATCCAGAGGTCTGACCTGTTTCGCCCCGTTCCGTGTGGATCTCGAGATCGACAGGCCGAGAATCACCTTCGATCTCGGTGACCAGTCGCTCGACAATCCGTTCGGCCTCGTCTCGAATGAGCGGCTTGACTCGTTCGATTACCCAACCGAGCGAGACGAAACGGGGAAGATCGATCGCTCCTGCACCGGCTGACTGAGGGTCGTAGTGGACGATAAACCGAATCCGTGTTGCAGCGTCTCGTTCTCCGGAGGATGATTCGGGTTCGAGTATCCAGGAACCACGAGCATCTATATCCTTCGTGAGCCGCCAGTCGATCCGGTCCGGCGGCGTGAGGTCAGTGACAGTCGAGCGGGCGGTATAGGTGAGTTTCCACCAGGCGAATTCGAGACGATAGGTCGTCCCCGGAGACCCATCGCCGTTCCGGTGGACCGTCCGAAGGTGTTCGGACAGCTCCGCGTATCGCGGGAAGTCGACGAGAAACTCGTACACGTCGGCTTTCGGACGGTAGATGACGGTGCTGACTTCGATCGTGTCCACACCGGTATTGTGGGCGCGTGCGCCAAAAGGAACCGGACTCACGGCAAGGGCCACAGTTATGGGCACTAGTCCCGATATTCCAGGCGATGTCAGAAGACACCGGTGATTTCGAGGGATACGGGGGCAGGCACGTCCCTGATATGCTTGAGGAACCGCTCGAACGCCTCGCAAACGCGTTCGACGAGATCGTACAGACCGAGGCGTTCCAGGACGAATTTCGCTCGATACTCCGACAGTACGCCGGCCGGCCGACGCCGCTGTATCACGCCGAAAACCTCTCGGAGCAGTGGGGCGGCGAGATCTATCTGAAACGCGAGGATCTGCTACACGGCGGGGCACACAAGATCAACAACGCGGTCGGTCAGGGGCTGCTTGCAAAAAAGGCCGGCAAGGAACGGCTGATCGCCGAGACGGGCGCTGGCCAGCACGGCACGGCAACGGCGATGGCTGGCGCACTGTTCGATATGGATGCCGAGATCTATATGGGTCGGAAAGACGTCAAGCGCCAGCGGATGAACGTCTTCCGGATGCGATTGATGGGCGCCGAGGTCACGGAGGTTACCCAGGGCGGTGAGGGGCTTGCCGATGCGGTCGACGTGGCGCTCGAGGACCTGGCGCACAACATCGAGGACACCCACTACCTCGTCGGGAGCGTCGTCGGACCTGATCCGTTCCCGCGAATGGTTCGGGAGTTTCAATCGGTCATCGGCACGGAAGCACGCGAACAGGTTCTCGAACAGGTGGGAGAACTGCCAGACGCCGCGGTCGCTTGCGTCGGCGGCGGTTCGAACGCGATCGGGCTCTTTCACGCGTTCCGCGACGACGACGTTGCCTTCTACGGCGGGGAAGGCGGCGGTGAGGGATCGGGCTCGGACCGCCACGCCGCTCCGCTTGATGACGGGACTGACGACGTGATCCACGGTATGAAAACGCGCGTGATCGACGACGACGTCGACGTGCACTCTGTATCGGCCGGGCTCGACTATCCCGGCGTTGGTCCCGAGCACGCGATGTTCCGCGAGACCGGTCGAGCGCAGTACCGTGCGATCTCCGACGACGAGGCGCTGGAAGCGTTCCGAACGCTCAGCGAGACCGAGGGTATCATCCCGGCACTGGAAACCAGCCACGGGCTCGCGATGGCCAAACAGGTGCTCGAGGAGACCAGCCACGAGACGATCGTCGTCAATCTGAGCGGTCGCGGGGACAAGGACATGGAGACCGCAGCCGAGCATTTCGATTTGGCGTAGGCGAAGCATAGAGGTAGTTTCAAACCCCCACCCGGCGAAGGCAGACGTATGCTAGAGGGCGTCAACGTCGCACTCGGACTCACGGGGTCGATCGCGGCCGTCAGGGCCGTCGAGTTCATCCACGAACTCAGACGGCGCGGTGCGAACGTCCGTGGCGTGATGACTCCCGAAGCGACGAACATCATCCATCCGTGGTCGATCGAGTTCGCGACCGAGACCGATGTCGTGACCGAAATCACCGGCAGCGTCGAGCACGTCGAGCTCTGCGGGGTCGAGGGTTGGGCGGACGTGTACCTGATTTCGCCGGCAACGGCCAACACTGTCGGGAAAATGGCCAGCGCCGTCGACGACACGCCGGTGACGACGTGTGCGACGACCGCACTTGGCTCCGGGCTCCCGGTCGTCGTCGTGCCGGCGATGCACAAGCCGATGTACGACCATCCGGGCGTGCTAGAGGCTATCGAGCAGCTCGAATCGTGGGACGTCCACTTCGTCGAGCCGCGGATCGAGGAGGGAAAGGCCAAAATCGCCAGCGACGAGGCGATCGCGACCGGCGTCGCCCGGGCTGTCGACGATCGACCGCTTGACGGGGACCACATCGTCGTCACGGCGGGCGCAACCACGGAGTCGGTCGATCCGATCCGAGTTCTCACGAACCGTGCGAGCGGGGCGACGGGCCGAGCAGTCGCACGAGCCTGCTATGTCCGGGGCGCCGACGTGACGCTCGTACACGACGGGCCGGACGTACCATACGCGACTGTCGAGTCCGTCGAAAGCGCTGCGGAGATGCTCGCGGCCGTCGAGGAAAGCGTCGAGGACGCCGACGCGCTCGTCTCGGCGGCAGCGATCGCCGACTACACCGTCGAAACCGCCGACGAGAAGATTCGATCGGGCCAGGAATTGACACTCGAACTCGAACCGACGCCGAAACTCCTTGATACCGTCCGGGACGCACACCCGGGGCTTTCGATGGTCGGATTCAAAGCCGAGACGGGCGGTGACGACGAGACGTTGGTCGAGCGGGCGCGCGAGCTCCGCGATCGGGTCGATCTCGAGTTCGTCGTCGCCAACGACGCCAGCGTGATGGGGGACGAGGAAAGTCGCGTGCTGTTGGTCGACGACGACGTCGAGGCGGTCAGTGGCGATAAACAGACGGTTGGAGGGGCTATTGCTGAACGACTGGCTGACGATTCCGTACGTTCCGAGTAGGAAAATCGTATCACAGAGCGCTCGGAAACGAGAAAGCGAGCGAACCACAAGGGGTCGCTACGACTCGTCGTTGACGTCGTCGGGCCAGTCCGCGTTCCCGTGGAAGGGAACACCCATCTTCTGGGCGGCCCGGGAGATGACGTGTGCACCGGTCGGGGCCGTCAGAAACAGGAAGACGATCCCGACCAGCGACACCAGTCCGGGTCCTTTCGGGCCGAAGTAGACCGCACCGGCGAGAAACAGCGACGCCGCACCGAGCGTCGTCGCCTTGCTCGTCGCGTGCATACGGTTGTAGACGTCTGGCAGTCGGAGGAGGCCGACGGTCCCGATGATGAGGAAAAACGATCCGATAGCGAGCAACGCAGCCAGGACAGCGACGCGAAGTACGTGCATTGTCATTCGATGATGTCACCTTCCGTGATGTACCGTGCGGCGGCGATCGTACTCACGAATCCGATGATCGCGAGGACGAGACTCACCGTCACGAACAGCCCTTCGCCGGCCTGGAGTGCATAGAGGATGGCGATCGCGACGACGTTCGTCCCGATCGTGTCCAGTGCGACGACTCGATCCGGCGTGGTCGGCCCGACGATGACTCGATACCCCGCCAGCAGCGTCACGCTGCTGGCAAGCACGAGCGCTGCAAACACCATCGTCTCCAGCAGGGCCGGCAGTTCACTTGCCATCGGTCTCACCCCCGAACGTGTCCGGATCCGGGACCGGATCGCCCGGCTCGCGTTCTTCGTCGAAGATACGCAGCGCGTAGTCTTCCCAGCGCCGGATCGGCTCGAGGACGGCCTCTTCGTTCGCACCTGTGATCCCGTGGACGTACAGCGTATTTCGGTCACGATCGTAATCCATCGTGAGCGTCCCGGGTGTGAGCGTGATGCTGTTTGCGATCGTCGTGACGGCGAGATCGGACTCCACGCGAAGCGGGACCTCGACGACGTCCGGCTTGATCGGCATCGACGGCGCTAACACCCGCCAGGCGACGTCCAGGTTCGCGACGAGCAGTTCCCGGACGAACAACAGAACGTACAACACGCCGAACGGGGCCGCCAGCAGTCCGCCGCGGACGCTCATCTCCGCGGTGTAGAACCGTCGGAGGACGTACGCGATGGGCAGTCCGATCAGGAGCCCGACCAGCAGCGTCGTTGCGACGCCGGTCGGGGTGAGCGGTGCTCCGTTGACGAAGACCCACAGGACGGCCAGGGCCAGTCCGATAACCGGCCAGCGTTTCATCGTTGCACCTCCGTGTAACTCGGATCGACAGCATCGATGTATGCACCGCGATCCAGTGCCGCGTTCGCCGCGCTGTGGGCCCCCTCGTACACCGGATCGAGGGCGACCCCGAGCACAACCAGCGTCAGCGCGAGCACGACGACGACCGACAGCAAGGCCACCGGCTGTGCCGTCGCTCGGTGGACGGCATCGCTTCGGGTACCCCAGAAGGCGTCGCTCCAGACTTTCGAGACGTACGCGATCGTGAGTATCGCACCGCCGAGTGCGGCGACAGCGGCGATCTCTCCGACGGGTCCGCTCGCGCTCATCGCCGTCGCTGCCGTCTCGAACACGGTGAACTTGCCGAAAAAGCCCATCAACGGGGGGATCCCGACCAGACTCAGACCGCCCAGCAGGAACGCGGCCGAGAGGTACGGCCGGCTACGTGTCAACCCACCGAGATCGTCAGTCGATATCGTCCCGACGGCCGCGTTGATCGTACCGCTCACCAGGAACAGCAGCGACTTCGCGACGGCGTGGTTCAGTGCGTACAGCAGCGCAGCGACGATTCCAAGCACCCGAAGCCCGTCGGTCGCGGACTTGCCCGCGGGAACGACGTACTCGCCGCCCAGCACAGCAACTGACCCGGCATCACCCAGCGGAATCGTTGCGACGACGGCCAGCGGCAGCACGATAAAGCCGACCTGCGCGATCGAAGAATACGCCAGCAGGCGATCCAGGTTAGGCTGGCCCACGGCGGCGAAGCCGCCGAGGAACGCACTTCCGACCGCCATCACGAACAGGATCGGGCCGAAGAACAGCAACATCGATCCGTCGCCAAACGGGCCGAGATCGAGGTGAGCAGCCCCGAAGACGGTAAAGAGCAACCGAATGATCGCGTAGACGCCGACTTTCTTCGTCACGCCGGCCAGCATCGCCGAGACCGGTGCGGGTGCCGCCTCGTAGGCGTCGGGAACCCAGAAGTGGAACGGGACGATCCCGGCCTTGAGTGCGAACACCGCGAACAACAGGGCGGCGAGGCCGGCGACCGGTTCGACGGCGATACCGAACGTCTCGGGGTTCGACAGCCTGACAGCCAGATCAGCCATGTTAAGCGTCCCAGTCGTGGCGTAGATGCCACCGATAGACAGCAGCATGACGGCGCTGCCGATCAGATTCAAGACCGCGTACTGCAGGGCAGCGCGGGTGTGCTCCGGGCCGCTGTAAAAGACCACCAGGACGTAACTGGGCATGAGCATGACTTCGAACCAGACAAAGAGGTTGAAGATGTCACCCGTGAGAAACGCCCCGGTGACGCCGACAACCATCAGATGGAACAGCGGATGGTACGCAATCTGCTGACCGAACGTCTCGATGTAGTCCGCGGAAAACGCGAGCGCTGCGATCGTCACCAGGGCACTCATCGCGAGCATAAACGCCGCGAGTTGATCGGCGACCAGCGTGATCCCGTACGGAGCCGTCCAGCCCGAAAGCTGGTAGGTCACAATCGATTCGGAAAAGACCTGCCACACGAGCGCACCGACGGCGCCGACGTAGCCGGCTCCACCGAGCAGACTGATCGCGCGCTGGACGCGCGGGCGCGAGCGTGTGACGAGTGTCAGAACGGCCGTAACCAGTGCGACCAGAAGTGGCGCGACGACGACGTTACTCATATGTATCACCCAGTTCAGTGAGATCGAGCGTGCCGTGTTCTTCGTATACTCGGTAGGTGAGTACCAGCGCGAACGCGGTCGTCCCGAACCCGATAACGATCGCTGTCAGCACGAGCGCCTGGACGAGCGGATCGGTCGTCGCTGTCGCCCCGTGACTGCCGTGACCGACGAACGGGACCGAGCCGCCGAGACCACCCATTGTCACGAGATAGACGTTCGCAGCCTGGCTGAGGATCGAAATACCCCAGACGACCTGTACGATGTCCCGTCGGAGGACGAGAAACGTGCCCAACGCGAACAGCAGACCGAGCACGACCGCCAGCAGGAACTGTGGGTCCCGGGCCGGGACGTACGCCCCACCGCCAGCGGCGAGTACGTGTGCGATCATTCGGCACCCACCACCGCGACGACGGTTAGGAGTCCACCAACGACGACGAAGTACACCCCGAGGTCGAACGCCAGCGCCGAGGCGACCTCGATTTCGTGAAACAGCGGAATCCCCTCGAGAAACACGACGGCCTGGCTGAGGAACGGATAGCCGAGCGCGATCGCGACGATCCCGCTCCCGGCAGCGAGCGCCAGCCCGATCGCCAGCACTTCGCTGAACTCCTTCGTGATTCCAGGCCGTTGCTGCTGCCCGCCTTCGACCGGTTCACCCGGAAGCGCACGGGGCAGGGCCGTCCGGTCGAGGATCTCCGTCTCGAAGTAATCCAGCCCGAAGATGATATAGACGAGCACGAACGCGACGGCGGTCAGGACGCCGCCGATGAATCCACCTCCGGGGGCATTGTGACCCTGCAACAGCAGCGACACTGCCGTGACCAGGATGATCGGTACGACGACTCTGACGACCGTTCGAGCGATGACGGTCGGCTCGTTTTCTGTCACTGTGTCTCACCTCGTTCGCGCATCGCGACCAGTGTGATCACGGACAGTGCAGCCATCGCGATCACCGAGATCTCGCCGAGTGTATCGAACGCACGGAAATCGACGAGGATGACGTTCACGATGTTGGCACCGCCACCGTAATCGAGAATCCACGTCCCGTGTTCGGCCGGCACGCCGCCGCGTTCGAGGAAGAAATTCGAGATCCGCTGGTCGGGATTCGCGCCCGTCGTCACCAGCACCGTCAGGAAGACCGTGATCCCGACAATTCCCGACGCGATGGCGTCTCTCGCGATGACCGACCGACGCGCCTCCCCGTAAAACGGGGGTAGCTTGTCGAGCACCAGCAGGAAGAGCACGAGCACGAGCGTCTCGATGAGCAGTTGTGTCAGCGCCAGGTCGGGCGCGTCTCCCAGGATGTAGAAGATTGCCACCATAAACCCCAGGATCGAGAGCGTCAGTACACCTGCGACGTGCGAGGACGCGCGCGTCAGTGCCAGCGCAGCCACGACAGCGACGCCGAGGACGATCGCCATCGGAACGGGCGTGACGATCCCCGCGAACGACGGCAGCGCGACGGCCGTCGCGGCGTAGGCCAGTAGCGTCATCACACTCACCGCGAGCAACAGCACCATCGCGTACGTGCGAAGCAGCCCCGTCTGGATCGTCGACTCGACCACGCGAAGGCGATCGAGGCCGTCGACGGCCGAGTCGTAATACCAGTTCGCGCTGAGCACCGGAACCGACCGCAATCGGACGATCGTCGTTCGAAGGTGGCTGTAAAACGGATAGGCGACGAGGCCGAGCCCGATTGTGGTCGCGCTCATCGCTACCGGAACCGTGAGTTCAGTCGGGAGATAGTACGCGAAGTGCGCGCCGTGCTCACCGCCGTGCTCGATCGCCGTCGCGTCGACGACCTGGCTCACGAACGCCTCGAGCGGCTCGATGTGGACGCCGGCCGTCGCGGTGATCCCTCCGATACCAATGATCCCGGCGACGACGGCCAGCACGACTGCCGGAAGGCGCATCGACCACGGCGGCGCGTGCACGTGACCCAGCGCGTCGGGCTTTTCGCCGAAGAACAGCATCAAAAAGCGGATCGAATACAGGAACGTGAACACACTGCCGAAGACAGCGACGACCGGTAGAATCCACCACAGTCCGCCCGAGGCGTGTGCGAGTTCGTATGTCGCCTCGAAGAGAAACTCCTTTGAGTAAAAGCCGTTGAACGGTGGGACTCCGGCCATCCCGAGCGCGGCGATGACCGTGACGCCGGCGGCGACCGGCAGATCACGCCACAGCCCGCCGAGGTCGTCGATCATCCGTGTTCCGGCCTCGTGGGCGATGATCCCGGCGACAAGGAACAGCGCGGCCTTGAACGCCGCGTGGTTGAGGATGTGGAACGCGCCGGTCTCGGCCCCGTACGTGTTCGCTCCGCCCCCGACGACGCCGAACCCGGCGATGATCAGTCCCAGGTGCGAGGCCGTCGAGTACGCCAGCAGCTCCTTGATATCGCTCGCCCCGACGGCCAGAATCGCCGCGACGGTCATCGTCACCAGACCCATAGCGACGAACAGCAGTTGCCACTCCTCGGAGACCAAAAGCGGTCGGAATCGTCCGACGAGATAGACGCCCGCTTTGACCATCGTCGCCGAGTGCAGGAACGCCGAAACGGGCGTCGGTGCCTCCATCGCGTTGGGCAGCCAAATGTGAAGCGGCACCTGGGCGGACTTGGCGGCGGCGCCGATCCCGATCAACACGAGCGCGGGCACGAACAGCCCGTCCGCACGGAGTCCCTCGCGGATCGAGTCGGCCTGTGCGAGCAGCGCCTGGTCGGTGCCGAGCAACTGGAAGGTCCCGCCCTCGCCGGCCACGAGCAGGAACCCGAGTAGCATAAACAGCCCGCCAGCGACTGTGATGAGCATCGACTTTCTCGCGGCGTACTGCGAGGACTCCTGGCCGGTGTAATGGCCGATCAGAATGAACGACGAGATACTGGTCAGTTCCCAGAAGACGAACAGGACGATGAGATCGGCGGCGAAGGCAACGCCGAGCATCGAGCCCATGAACGCCAGTAGCGTGGCGTAGAACTTCTTCTTCCCTGGCTCCTCGTGCATGTAGCCCCCGGCATAGGTGAGGATCAGGACTCCGATCCCGCTGGCGAGAAAGCCGATCAGAAGCGAGAGTCCGTCGACGTAAAACGACAGCGTCACCTCGAGCCCGGGCGCGTCAATCCACGTCCAGGAGACGAGCCCGTGTGAGCCGGTCGTCGCCAGCCAGCCGACGAACACGAACGAGACTGCCGCAACCGCCGCGGACGCGTAGGCAGTTCGCTCGCCGAGCAGCCGATAGACGAGCGGCGTCAGGGCTGCAGCGAGGAACGGCAGTCCCACGATAACCGCCATGACCCACTGGTTCGGTTGCACGTCGGGAATTTTGCTCCAGTCCGGATTTAACTCTTCTCAAATCCAAACACAGACGGAGTATTGGCGGTGATCTTCTATCGAGAAATCGAGCTACCGGTAGTCGCTCAGGTTACTCCCACTTCGCAGCCGGGTTCGTCACCGCACCGTTCGCCGCGGAGCCGAAGTCACGGTGGTATTTCGCCAGGAACCCGCCCTCGTAGTTCGGTTCGGGTTCGCCACGCGCTTCGAGTCGGCGTTCGATCTCCTCGTCGCTCAGATCGATAGACAGCTCTAGGTCGTCGATGTCGATCGTGATCTGATCGCCGTCCTCGAGTGCCGCAATGGGGCCGTCGACGTACGCCTCGGGCGCGACGTGGCCGATCGAGAAGCCGCGAGTCGCCCCCGAGAACCGTCCGTCGGTCAACAGCGCGACGTCCTCGGCGTGGCCCTGGCCGGCGACCGCAGACGTGACGCCGAGCATCTCCCGCATCCCGGGTCCGCCACGCGGTCCCTCGTTGCGGATGACGATCGCGTCGCCCGACTCGACGTGCCCTTCCTGGACGTATTCCATCGCGTCGGATTCCTCTTCGAAGACTCTGACCGGCCCCTCGTGGTGGAGGTGGTCCGACCCGGTGATCTTGATGACTGCACCGTCGGGCGCGAGATTGCCTGAGAGGATACGGATGGCCCCGCGCTCGTGGAACGGATCCTCGACCGGCCGGAGGTACTCGACGTCGAGTTCCTCGATCGTCGGTAGCTCCATCGCGGCCAGTTCCTCGCCGATCGTGTTGCCCGTGACCGTCAGGGCGTCGCCGTCGACCAGGTCCGCGTCGTGCAGGGCCTGCAGCACGACCGGGACGCCGCCGACCTCGTGGAGGTCGTTCATAACCTTTTCACCACCGGGTTGGAAGTCGGCGATCTTTGGGGTGCGTGCGCTGATCCGGTTGAAGTCCTCGATATCCAGGTCGACGCCTGCCTCGGCGGCCATCGCCAGCAGGTGCAAGACGGCGTTGGTCGAGCCGCCGACAGCGACCTGTAGCGCAATCGCGTTCTCGAAACTCGCCTTGCTAAGGAAATCCGAGGGACTGCGCTGCTCTCGGACGACCTCGACGGCGAGCTCGCCGCTCTCGCGAGCGACGGTGTAGCGCGACCACTCCTCAGCCGGTGGCGCAGCGCTGCCAAGCGGCGCGAACCCGAGTGCTTCCGAGATTGAGGCCATCGTGTTGGCCGTGAACATCCCACCGCAGGAACCGGCTCCGGGGCAGGCGTGACGTTCCATCTCGTCAAGTTCTTCCTCGGACATCTCTCCCTGTGCGACCGCTCCGACACCCTCGAAGACGTTCTGGATCGTCACCTCGCGGCCGTCGTGTTCGCCAGGCATAATCGAGCCTCCATAGAGAAACACCGAGGGGAGATCCGTCCGGATCGAGGCCATCATCATCCCCGGCATATTCTTGTCACAGCCACCGATCGTCACCAGCCCGTCCATCCGCTCGGCGAAACTCACCAGCTCGACCGAGTCGGCGATCATCTCCCGGGAGATCAGCGACGCTTTCATCCCCTCGGTCCCCATCGAAATCGCGTCGGAGACCGTGATCGTCCCGAACTCGATCGGCATACCGCCGGACTCGTCGATACCCTCGTAGGCCGACTCGGCGACCTCGTCCAGATGGACGTTACACGGCGTGATGTCTGCGGCCGGGTTAGCAATGCCGACCATCGGCGAGGAGAGATCCTGGTCGTCATAGCCCATCGCGCGGAACATCGCTCGATGGGGTGCGCGTTCTGTGCCTTCCGTGACCTCGGAGCTTCGCAGTTCCGGGTCCTTGTCTAGATCGTCCATACACATGTGTGCGCACCGGCGGTCTTAAGGGCGCGGTCCACGACAACGTCCTCCGGTGTGAAGGATTGTATGAATATTTCATCAATGGCCATTAGGATTAATAATGATGGCTATATAGTCAGTTGTGTCACCACCACACAATGGTGGTGCGCTACGAGGTTGACCACCTATGAGCGACACTCCACGAGCAAGCAGGCGTAGTGTACTCAAAGGAATCGGTGCAGCGACGCTCGGGACGCTCGGGTTCGGAGCGGCGGGCTCGTCGCCCGCCGAGGCAGCAGGCGAGCCGATTATGATGCAGTATTTCCACGAACCGTGGAGTACTGTCGAGTCCGATATCCCGACGATTGCCGATGTCGGCTACGACGCCATTTGGATCCAACAACCGGCCGAAGCATATCTCACGTGGGAGGACCAGAACGGGCGAAACGACCCTCCACTGGGATATCAGCCGGTCGATCTTCGAAACTTCAACAGCGAGTTCGGCACCGAGTCGGAGTTGCAGTCACTGATCGACACTGCACACTCCCACGGAGTCGAGGTGTACCTTGACACGGTTCTCAACCATATGGCGGCGGCCAGTTACGACACGTTCCCGCAGTTCGAATACAGACACTTCCACCACGATGTCGGGGCGATCGACGACTGGAGCGACCCGCATCAGGTCAAACACGGCGAGTTTCTCGGGCTGAAAGACCTCGGTCAGCTCAGCCATATCGACGGTGACCCAGCATATGTGCGCCAGCAACTCAAAAACTACATGGACAAGATGGCCGAGTTCGGGGCGGACGGTCACCGTTTCGACGCGGCCAAGCACATGTACACCGATTTCTTCTCGAACTACGCGAACCAGTGGGCCGACGACAACGGAATGTTCAAAGTCGGCGAAGTCTACGACGGGAGCGTTGATTACGTCCAGAACTACGCGGATACCGGGATGAACGTCTTCGACTACCCTCTCTTTTTCACAATGCACGATGCCTTCGAGTACGGCGATATGAGCACTCTCGAAGGCGCTGGCATCACCGGACAGGACCCGTGGCACTCGGTGCCGTTCGCTGATAATCACGACGAGGACGGACCGAGTCAGTACGAACTGGCCTTCGCGTATGCCTCGACAATCGAGGGATACCCCGTCCACTACAACCTCTATCCGAGCTGGTTGCTCGACAACGGCAACATCAACAACATGGTCTGGGTCAAGAAGAACCTGGCCGGCGGGGACACCTACTACCGTTACTCCGGCAACGACTTGCTGGTGTACGAACGGTACAACAATCTACTAGTTGGACTGAACAACAACACCAGCAACTGGCGTGACGAGTGGGTCTACACGTCCTGGCGTAACGAGACGCTCAACGACTACTCCGGGAATGCCAGCGACGTGACGGTCAACAATGACGGCTGGGTGAAGCTCAGCGTCCCGCCGGAAGGGTGGGTCTTCTACGCACCGTACTAACCCCAGAGCCGCTCTGGAGACCAACTAGGCAACCTCCAACCCTGCTCCACGGCAGTTTCATCACTCGTATATGTCGTTGCAGCGCTGAGCGAGTTGGATGTCTTTTTCCGTGATCCCGCCCGCGTCGTGGGTCGTCAGCCGAACCTCGACTTCGCCCCAGGTGATGGTGATCTCGGGGTGGTGCCAGGCCTCCTCGGCGAGACCCGCGATCCCGGACGCGAACCCCACGCCCGGGAGATACGAGTCGAACTCGAAGGTGCGGACGATCTCCTCGCCGTCTCGTTCCCAGCCGTCCGGCAATCGACTGTCGATCTCGTCGTCAGAAAGTACGTCAGCCATATCCACGTGAACGATTGCCAGCCGAAAATAGGTTCGGCTCCCGGCAGTGCGGGCATCCGGTCGCTCTGTCGCGATGCAGTTTTCGGATGAAATATATGGTGCCACCGCGCGCCTGAAGTGGCTGGGTCCCCTTCTTGGGAGCAATGAGCGACACTGGAGGCCCGCTGTCGCCGGACCGACCGGAGGCCGAGCGTCCGTTCGACGTACAGGCACCGTTCGATCCGGCAGGCGACCAGCCTGAGGCTATCGAACAACTCGCCGCCGGGTTCCGACAGGGGATGGACAAGCAGACGCTACTGGGCGTCACCGGGTCGGGCAAGACCAATACGGTTTCATGGGTCATCGAGGAAATCCAACAACCGACGCTGGTGATCGCCCACAACAAGACGTTGGCCGCCCAGCTCTACGAGGAATTTCGCGAGCTGTTCCCGAACAACGCCGTCGAGTATTTCGTCTCCTACTACGACTACTACCAGCCCGAGGCCTACGTCGAGCAGACCGACAAGTACATCGAGAAAGACGCCTCGATCAACGAGGAGATCGACCGGCTTCGCCACAGTGCGACTCGGTCTCTCCTGACCCGCGACGACGTCATCGTCGTCGCGTCAGTCTCGGCGATCTACGGGCTGGGTGACCCGCAGAACTACGTCGATATGTCACTGGGGCTCGAACGCGGCCAGCGGATCGACCGGGACGAACTGCTCGGGCGGCTGGTCGATCTGAACTACGAACGGAACGACGTGGATTTCACACAGGGGACGTTCCGGGTGCGCGGGGACACCGTCGAGATCTATCCGATGTACGGGCGGTACGCGGTCCGGGTCGAGATGTGGGGCGACGAGATCGACCGGCTCGTGAAGATCGACCCCCTGGAAGGAGAGATCAAAAGCGAGGAGCCGGCGGTCCTGTTGCACCCGGCCGAACACTATTCGATTCCCGAACAGCGCCTCCAGCGAGCGATCGACGAGATCGAGCAGTTGATGGACGAACGCGTCTCCTACTTCGAGCGCCAGGGTGATCTGGTGGCCGCCCAACGGATCGAAGAACGAACGACGTTCGATCTGGAGATGCTCAAAGAGACCGGCTACTGCTCGGGTATCGAGAACTACTCAGTCCACCTCTCGGATCGCGAGTCGGGGCAAGCGCCGTATACGCTGCTCGACTATTTCCCCGATGACTTCCTGACGGTCGTCGACGAGTCCCACCAGACGATTCCGCAGATTCGCGGCCAGTACGAGGGCGACAAGTCACGCAAGGACTCGCTGGTCGAGAACGGCTTCCGGCTGCCCACGGCCTACGACAACCGACCGTTGACATTCGAAGAGTTCGAGGAAAAGACCGACCAGATGCTGTACGTTTCGGCGACGCCCGGTGACTACGAGCGCGATACCAGCGAGCAGATCGTCGAGCAGATCGTCCGTCCCACGCATCTGGTCGATCCCGAAATCGAGGTCAGTCCCGCCGAGGGACAGGTCGAGGACCTGCTCGAACGGATCGGCGACCGGGTCGAACAAGACGAGCGCGTACTCGTGACGACGCTCACCAAGCGGATGGCTGAAGACCTGACCGAGTACCTCGAAGAGGCGGGTGTCGCCGTCGAATACATGCACGACGAGACCGATACGCTGGAGCGACACGAGCTCGTGCGCGGGCTTCGTGCGGGTGAGTTCGATGTCCTCGTAGGGATCAATCTACTACGAGAGGGGCTGGACATCCCCGAAGTGTCGCTCGTCGCGATTCTGGATGCCGACCAGGAGGGCTTTCTCCGGAGTGAGACGACGCTGGTGCAGACGATGGGACGGGCCGCTCGAAACGTCAACGGACAGGTGGTGCTCTACGCCGACGAGTCGAGCGACGCGATGGCGTCTGCGATCGAGGAGACCCGCCGCCGCCGTCGGATCCAGCGGGAATACAACGAAGCGCACGGCTTCGAGCCGACGACCATCGAAAAGGAGATTGGCGAAACGAACCTCCCCGGAAGCAAGACCGAGACGGGCGACACCGCCGAGATGGAGCCCGAGGATGCCGACGCTGCAGCCCACCTGATCGAGGAGCTACAGGAGCGAATGGAAGCCGCCGCCGACAATCTCGAATTCGAACTCGCAGCCGACATCCGTGATCGAATCCGGGAACTCCGGGAAGAATACGAACTGGACGGCGGCGAAGAAGACGGCGTCGTTCCGGAGCCAGGACTTGAAGAGCAGTAGCTACCGGCGAGAGCGCGAGGAAGCGACAGTCGCGGTCACAGCTCGATATACTGTTGTTCCCACTCGCGTCGCGCTTCGATTTCGCGCCGGCCGCGCCGTGTCAGACTGTAGTAGTTCGTCCGTCGGTCCCGCTGGCCCTTCTCGACGAGGCCCTTATCGACGAGCGTATCGAGGTTCGGATACAGTCGACCGTGGTGGATCTCCTTCTCGTAGTACTCTTCGAGTTCCTCTTTGATTGCGAGTCCGTGCGGCTCCTCTTTCCCAGCAATGACATATAGCAGGTCACGCTGAAATCCTGTCAAGTCGTACATCGGTAATGTCCACTTTTACATTACTATCGGAATAGCATAAATATATCGGAGTGAAAAAAGCGTCCGGGCGATAGACACGGCGTTCGACCACGACAACTCGATTCGGCACAGATAACGACATTGATGGGAAACGGTACAGTCTGTTGTCGATTACTGACGAACTATCAGGTGTCAACGACTGGAATATATGTATGACCGCCGCGGTCGAGGACGGGACACGCAATAGTCGGGCCGATGAGTAGACACTGTCAAACAGTTGTAACGAGTGGAAAGCGAACCGACCGGGCAAACATGCCCAGTCGGACGCTTGCCGCCCTGAATTGGTCCCCGCTGACGCTTCGGCCCTCCAAGCGAAGCGTCACCTCGATTTTGGGGTATAGATTGACTTAAAAGTACCGACCTCTGCCGGGAATACCACCAGCGAATACAGCAACTGCGGCTCGAATTGGGAGACAAACGGCACAGATATGGGCGGCTGTACGTTCGGATAGATATTCAGCAGTCGGTGGCGAATCGTTTCGGGATAGTATGGCTGCAGGACGAGTCAAGCGTCGAGATCGCTGGCGTACTGATAGTCTGCCTGTGTAGCGACCGGATGGGTGTCATCGAGCGGAATCTTCCACTCATCGATCGTCGTTGGATCCACGAGCGCGTTCGTGAGTGTCGTGCGTACTTCGAGGACGTCGACGCCGTAGTAGTCTCTCGGGACCCCGTGTAAATACTGCAGTGCCGTCTCGAAGAGACTCGCCATTCCGGCGTCGTTCTTGAAGTCGAAGTGTTTGTAGGCGCCTGCCGCGACCTGTACCATCCCGTGGGCGAACGCACTTTCGGTTGTTCCGCGCCCGTAGTTAAACCACTCCGCTTCGAAGCAGTCGTGACTCTCGTGGAATGCGCCGCTGTTGAACAGTCGGACGCCGTGGACGACCGCCCGTCGAAGGGTCGCATGCTCCCAGGCAGATCCGGTCCAGCCGGTCGGTGACCCCGATGGTGGTGGAACGCTCTCGTCGCGCGTGTGTTCGTCCATAGTTCTGATTAGGGGAGAGGACGGGAAATACTATCGCCCGGCCTACAACCCTTTCCCGCACTCCGGACAGTGTCTCGCGTCCGGTGGTGACAGCGCGGACAGAGCACGTCGTCGCCGGTACTTGAGCCACGCCTAGTGGTCGGTGGTCCGCTCCCGCTGTCGGTTGCAAATGCGACCACTGCGAGGAGGACGGCAACTGCGAAAACGCTGCCCAAGAGCGTCGTCCCAATCGAGATCAGAGGCGCGAGTGTGGCCATCGTGATGCTCGGTACTCAAGAGAAGTTAACTCGTCGCTGCACGAGGTGTCTACCAGTGTTGATCGCTTCCGTAGGAGGTTTAAACGTCCTCGAATAACCACCAACTGCACAACACGGGTGCGAGGGTAGCCAAGCCTGGAAACGGCGGCGGACTCAAGATCCGCTCCTGTAGAGGTCCAAGGGTTCAAATCCCTTCCCTCGCATC
>Ga0207813_100547_pt1 | contig 19705 bp, 22 predicted proteins | sample A23E3SouthBayCA_2_FD_187730 | JGI IMG/M metagenome (GOLD analysis project Ga0207813, IMG submission 187730) | Aerobic enrichment media microbial communities from Eden Landing Ponds, California, USA - A23 E3 (4) (SPAdes) | ecosystem: Environmental > Aquatic > Marine > Unclassified | place... | reverse complement strand
CACCGATCCGTTCATCGAACCTGGCAAGCAATTCTCTGGTGCGTCGACGCCCGCGTTCGAGGTATGCGTCCATGCCGTCAACGGGAGCCACCGGTGGGTTCTCCGGGACGCTCCGACTGGCAGCCTGCCGCAGTCGATAGTGGTCAAGAGGTGGGAGTGACGTCGTCGTCGGACGGCCAGTGTCGCTCCCAGCCAGGGAGGTACAGCCTGCGGCGAGCGCGCTCCCGCCGAGTACGAGAAACGCACGACGTTTCAGGGATGGCGAGGACTGCATGGTCGGAGTTGTTGGATTACGATTGGACCTGCGTGATTCTCTCGTCATTCTGTCTATTGCTCCGCTCGATTTGATTATATATACCCCACCAGTGTTATAGAGCCAGAAACACCGGTTCATTTTGACTGTCGACGAGCGTCCTGTGGTACCCACAGTACTATCGTAAGCATTAAAAATAATCACTCACTCTTGATTTTCGAACATCAGTCTCGGCAACGCCGAAAGTGAAGACGGCTCAACCTCTACCTCGCCGTCAGCGACGGTGAGGCGGATTGTCGTTTCGTCATCGGGCTGCTTGGAGCGAATTTCTACGGATTCGGACTCGACGGCCATGGCCACGATGAGAACGTCCAGTACACAGAGGACGTGTTCAACCTGGCCGCCAAGGTCAACAGCATGTCGTGTCGGTTCGGGTTGGTACATATTCTCGACGGTCACCTCGATTTCTGCGAGATTCCACAGTCGGTCGAAAGCCTCGACTGCATCAACGAGCGTCGCAGGCGGTTTCCTGTAGGTCGTCAAGTCCTGGAGAGCGGCCGCGAAATCGTCAGGAAGTTCGGTGCTCTGGAGAGTCCGCTGGTTGGGATCGATCTACCGCTGCCTGACTACTCAGGCAGTCCGTCCTTCAAGGTCGACGTACTGTGACTCCCACTCCCGGCGCGCTTCGATCTCACGGCGTCCCCGCCGGGTGAGACTGTAGTAGTTCGTCCGGCGGTCGCGTTGGCCTTTTTCCACGAGGCCCTTGTCGACGAGCGTATCCAGATTCGGGTAGAGCCGGCCGTGGTGGATCTCTTTTTCGTAGTACTCTTCGAGTTCGTCCTTGATAGCGAGGCCGTGTGGTTCATCCTTACCAGCGATCGTGTACAGGAGGTCGCGCTGGAAGCCTGTCAGGTCGTACATCAGTCTGTATTATGGTAGTATCTCAATCGGGATAATACTGTCGCGGTAGGCAGAGAGACAGGGAGTGTGCGACCTATTCGAGATGCCCGGACTGGGTCTGTCTCTACTCGAAATGGGTTTCCCGGCTTACAACTTCGGCGAAGGCGACGTTCTCGCGCACATCTGTAATCTCGACAGTGACGCGCTCGCCCTGGGACGTGTCCGGAACGATAACGACGAAGCCCCGCTCGACACGAGTGATCCCGTCACCCTGTTCACCGATATCTTTGATCTCGACATCGCGTTGCTCGCCCTCGTCGACGGGTGGTTCTGGTGGACTCCGATTGCGTGTAGGCGGACTCGGTGATTCTTCAGTTCCGGTCTCAGATGCAGACGGCGCCGACAAGAGCGCAATTCGATAGGTCTCGCCCGCTTCGATATCGCCGAGCTGAATTTCTTGTGCTGGAACGTCAACAACGTATCTGTCGTCTCGTTTTTCAACCCGAGCGGAATACAGACAGCGAAGACGGTCAGATATTTCCATGAGTATGTGTCCGTGAATCGAATACGCCGGGCAGATCACTTGATTCTGCCGCTCACTGGACTCTATCTCTTCTACCGGCCGAAACAATATATGCGCCGAGCCCGTAATTTTCTACCCCAAGACTGCGACACCCAGTCAGGAGCGTCTGTACGACAGCTGACGCAGCAAGTTTGCCCTAATATACGGGGTTAACTTTGTCACCGTCATGCTGACACTTTTAGGAGGGTGTTCCCGTGGACACTCTCACGCGGTCTGAGAGTCCCCCCACTACAGACGCGCCCTAGAAAGTGCCGCAGTCGGGGTCGTATTCCGTCGCACACAGCGGCGGTGCGAAGGTGTGGGACGAGGATGAATTCAGTCTTCTGTAGGTTCCTTGAGGATGCCCTCTACATAGTTGTTTTCGGTAGCGATGTCTCCGAGGATCTCCATGAGGAATTCGAGGTCGTGGATTTCCCGGTCGAGATGGGCGCGTTTAGCATCGCGAGCAAGAAGTTCGGTGAGGAGCTGTTGCTTGACGAGCGCCGTTTCCGCTGACCGAATTGCGTGGATGTCAGCATCCGAGAAGTTAGGGGTTGTGGTTGAGTCAGGCTCCCTGTCTCCACCTGTGTCTGTTCGCTCATTAGCATCGGACCTCAGAGTCGGGAGTTTCCCGTCCGGACGTGGGACAAGTCCGGCCCGGAGGTCTGTCCGTACTCGACGATAGTGCTTACAACCTCCCGAAGATGGGTCATCTGGACATGAACACGATTTGCTGAGTAGGTCGACGATGTAGACGTTCCCCGAGGAAGAGGTAACTTCGTAAATGCCTCCTTGCCGGAGGAACGCGACATCCATTTCCTGGCTCTGGGCACGCTGCTCCCGGCGGGTTCCAGCGTCGAGCGCGATCTCCGGCGACGATTCTTTTCGGTCTGTTTCAGTGGGGAATCTTGAAGGCATGGATCGTAGACGGTGTCGTTCCCGCAGTGTTCCGGGGGCGACAAACCTGGCGTAGAGGTATCGACGAGCCGATGGTGAGCTGTAACGGACCAGAACAGGGTATTTCGACTGTCCTGCTATCGTTAATACGCGGTATTACGGGGGTAGAGAACGTGAGGGCGCGAATTGTTTTTGAGCGCACGACGCGTAGTACCTCGCGAGCAACGATAAATCGACACAACCCTCGGTAAACCACCATGCCATATCTCGCGATGCGTCCAAACGGCGACCGGGTGCTACCCCTGGACGTCGGGGAGGACGAAGCCATCCTCTGCCCACTCTGCGAGGATTCACTCGGTGTTCGGCGGTCGCATTACAATCAGGGGCGGTTTATCTCGAAGCATTTCGTCCATCCACGGGGGTCGGAGTGCCCGGGGGAATCGAATCTACACGCGAAGCTCAAGACAATCGCGGCAATGAAACTTCGCGAGGTCTTCGAGACGGCATCAGTAGATCACGAGAAGCAGATTCCGGGGACGAACAGAATTGCCGATGTCGTCGCGACGTTTTCTGACGAACTGTATCCGTTCGGGCGGGGCCTCATCGTAGAGATCCAGCACAAACACGACGGCAAAGAGATCGGTCCAGTCTCTTGGGAGTACCTGAAAGCGGGGTATTCGGTGTTCTGGGCGTACCAATCCGATTTCGAGGGGCACGATATGACGTTCGCTGAACACCGCGTCAAGCGCCCCTGGCCCCACGCCGTCCCTCTCGTCGAGGGTGTTGAGGGGTACCCAGACTGTGTGCAACGGTTGCTGGACCCCGAACCAGCTGAGGAAGTACGAATAGAGATCCCGTTTCCCCCGGAGTATCTGCGGGCCCACGCTCTTGAGGTCATCCCGCCGTTGCGAGGATATTACGACGAGGGGCGGTCGCCGGAAGGCTGGGAGCGGATCGATTCGGTCTCTCTACATGGAAAGGGCCGCGAAAGAGCGTGGGTCAACGTCCTTCGGTCACCATCGAATCACATCTTCCTCGAGTTCTGGAAACGAGATACGAAGCACGGAAACCCGGAATATCTCCTCACGCACATCGGCAGCGAGTTTCCCCGGCGGTTCGAGACGTTCATGGAGAAGGCACAGGCCTGGTTCAAATCGGAGGACGTCAATCGGCAGGCTGACCACTGGATCGGCGGTGCCTCGTTGAGTTTCCGGGGGACGACCTTGTGCGAATCATGGTTGTCCCTGGTCAAAGTTCCATCCGGTCCAGTCAAATTCGTAGTTGCTCGTCGAGATACGAAAGGGAACACGCGGACGTGGGCAGTGGACTACCGGAGTGGAGATCTCGGCCGTTTGGCTGCACTTAGAATCCCGATTCGCCGGGTGTTCGGGGATACTGACACGGACGAGCAAGTGAGTGTAGAAGCGTCGCAACCAGCGGGGTACGCAGCTGAACGGCCGGGGAATCGCTCTCACTACTGAGGACGGATATATTCGTTCGGCTTTGCAGAGAACCCGTATTGAGCGTCAGAGCTCTGACCAGCTCGGCGCCGTGACCGACTCAGAGGTGTTTCCCGGCCCGTGTTCATGGACGAGCGCGAGTAGGTCTTCGGATGGCTGTGAAGGGATCTCACCTGAAATCTGCGACGGAACGTCCGTATCTCCGGGCGAGTCGATCTGCGGTCCCCTCGACTCTCCGACGCCCGATGGAGTCGGAGCGCTCTCTCCAGAGTGTTGCTGTGGTGGGTTTTCGCCATGCTCCTCTTGGATAGCGTTTCGACGCTCTATTAGTTCAAGGAGGATTCCCGCACGCACCCGATTCGCTCGTTCGTGTTCGAGATACTGATCCACGGTTTCGACCTCGTCCATCATCCTGATCGCTGGCGTGATGACTTGGTAGTTCGACGTATCGAGGAGCTTCTCAGGGGGGAGCTGATCGAGAACAGCAGCGTCGTCGCTCATCGCTTCACGCCTGGACCTGCTTGTTGTCAACCGGTGCCGTCACTTCTGTCGGTGCTTCAGATCGTATCGCATCAAGATGAGTGCAGACATCGTCGACGACGTGTTCGACTGCCTGCCTTCTCTGGACTTCTTCGGGTGGGTCTTCGACTGTGTGTGCGAGTTCTAGCGCATCTTCCAGCTGGATGTGTGGGTGGATCTGATAGAGTGCCTTAATGACAGCCTTCGCGATGGTCCTTTCGCCCTCCCTTGAGTCGGGTGGGTTGTCGAGAAATACCATCACGACGGAGCTGAGATGTTGCACGCGGCGTACGTGTGCGATACCCGCATCGACGGAGCCTTCGGTCAAGACCGAGCTAGATTTAGTCGGTTGGGTGCCTCTCGTCGGATGGTTCATACTCGCATCCGTAGCTGCCGTCGCAGGTTCTGTGTCCATCGCGAAATCCCTCACCGACTCGGGGGGTGACAAATGAGCGCGAGTGCGATTCCTACGCAACGACTATACTCGTATGCCACGTTGATTGTTGCGTAGGAATATGTCTCCGGACACGCCAGACAACGACGACCTTCCCGAACCCCCGGATGAGCTGGCGAACTGGGTCGTTGACCCGCTTCAGTCCCAGAGTATTCCGAAACTCGAACGCGTGATCGAATATGCTGAAGAATTGATCGCGTACAAGTCACGACCTGTCTCGGCGGCAGAGACAGGAGATGACGACGAAAACGGGCAAGGTGAGACAGTCGAGACCCTCCCACAGAAGGAGCAGTCAACCCAGGAGCGTCAGCGTCGCCAGAAAGAGATCGAGACGATGTCGAAGTCCGAGCGGATGTCTCTCTCAAATCAGGAACTACGAAAGTACGGGACGGTCGAGATACGAAAGCTCGATTGCGGGCCCGGTTGCAAGCAGTGTCCTCACGGTCCATATCGCTACTGCGTCTTCCGAAATAGCAAGGGAACGGTGACCTCGAAGTACGCAGGAAAGGTGGGCGATGAGTGAGAGAGGATTCAGAGGAAACGAGGAACGAAAACAAGGGCCGCAGGATCGATTCGACCGACTTTCGCGACGGCCGCAGCGTGAAAACGATCAGTGACTGGATTTCTAGAGCTCTTCAACTCTCGACTGCTATTGGCCGCTTGATTTCCTGGGTATAACTGACTGTACCCCCCATCTTGAGTGCGCGCTTTGGATATCGAAGTGGCGGGTAACTCGTGTTAGACGGGTTCTACGGGTTTTACGGATTTTATGGGAGCGCGTTAGCCACACCGTCGTCGACGACACTGTCCCAAAGACCCTCGTAGTATTCGACGTGGTCGCGTTCAGCCTGTGAGCGATACGCAAGTGTTCGACCGTCTTCGTAGGTGACGACGATAGCGTGTTCTAGGGGGTAGGTTTCGTCATCATCGGGGTCAACGCGTTCTTCCCATTCGTCCGGGCTAGGGAGAGGGTCTGGTTCGTCGATCCCTCCGCCAGTGGCCGCCCACACAGGGTCGTCGGGCTCTCTGACAGCGGGCCCGTGTCGGTCACGTAGTGTGGGCGATGTCGGCCAAACACCGCGTTCTTCCCAGTAGGCCCGCATCTCACAAAGACTGCGACGGACCGTGCTGCGAATCGAGAGGTGATCAGCACGCTGCCACCCATCTCTTGACCACGATTCCCCGTTGTATGCGACCTTGTGCGGGCCATTCCAGTCAAGACCGATGATGTCGGCGGGTGGATCGCCGGCGAGGGTCGGCTGAGTGAGCTGCTGGATAACGGTCCACTGCTTCGGAGGACTCGCGCCGAGAAGATGCACACGCTGACCGCGCCAGGCCGAAATCTCAGAGAAATCATCTGCGAGGATATCTGAGTAGCCCATCGAGTACCCCAGAACAAGCGGTGTTCCCTGGACGTCGGTGTCTCCGATGATATTGATCGCTTCTCGGCATTTCGGGACGATGATGAGGGTAGCGTCTGGAAAGTCGGCTTTGAGTTCGCGTGCCGCATCGACGAAGCGGTGGGCGTCTTCGGGCGTCGGGGCATCACCGATCACGCCGATCTCAGGTTCGTACGTTCGGAAAGATTCGAGATACCGCTCGAGGTTGGGTCTATGGAAGTCGTTGTCGAGCATTCCGAGAGGAATGCTGACGTTACGGAAGTGGTCGGTCTGGAGACGACAATCTTCGCGAATACCGGTCACGAACCCGAGTGCATGAGCATCTGTCGCGAAGGGATGTCTAGAGAGGAAGGCGACGTATTCCGCGCGCCGAGCGGTTTCGATGTCGGAAACGTTGATGCTCGATTCGGATGGCGGGTGCTGTGACTGGGCGTGTCCCATATTTTCCAGAGGGAGTTCCGGTGGAGTGTGGTGTGGCGGTCAGAAAGCGGCGCACGGCGCCGCCGCTCACAAACGAGCTGGTCACGCCGAAGACGGTGTCTGTGATCGATCCGTTTCGGCTGTTCCACTGGGGTTGGTCTCGATCTCGATGGGTGATGAGAGCCCGTTCAACGCGCTGCTCGCGACGTGATCTTCGAGGCGTGTCTCGACCGTTTCATATCCGTGAAGGGATGCCCATTCGACGGCGCCGGCGATGAGTGTACGGACCGCGTTCACAGGGTACGCCAGCAGATCCGTTTGTACGGCCACAGATGCCAGCGTGACGGCCGTCGTATTGTTTCGGGGGTTCGGCTCTCCCGTGTCGTCGCGAACAGCGAGCGCGGCAACCAGGGCGTCCTCGTGGGTCCGGAATCCAAAGCAGGCGACGAGCGGTGCGAGGGTAATATTCCGGCCTCTGTTCTCGCCAGTTCCGTCTTGGTCAAAGAGTTCCTGTGCATCGAGTGAGAGACTGGCTCCTCGACGATCTGGACTCTCCTCGCGAGTCTGGACGAGGTCCTCTTGTGAGATACGCCGAGATGATGAGCCTCCTCCTTTGGGTAGTGTACCACGGTCGATGAGTTGCGACTGCTCGTCGTCGATGCGACCGGCGGGCCGCCGGGCTTGGAGTGAATGATCTGAAAGGTGACGAACGTAGCGACGTTTCCGATAGGTTCCACCGCCGACTCGTCCACTGCGAGAGCACCACGCGCTCAAGTCTCCAGTAGCGGTATTGGTGTGCTTGAACCCAGCGGCTCGGTACATCGTTCCCTCGTTGTCGTTCTGAACGCCAGCGTACGTGATGAGTCGGTCGTAGCCTTCGAGCGTGGCCCACCGACAACATCGAGAGAGGAGCCAGGACCCGGTGTTTAGAGGCCGACCAGGATGAGCCGCGAAACGGTATAGTTCGAGAGTCCGCCCATCTGCGTTGTGTCGTCCAGTTGGACGACCGAGGACAGCCATCGCTACCTCCTTGTCGTCGAAGACCGCGGTCAGGGCAATTCGGAATGGTCTGGTGACTGGATCGTGCTGGTACTGGACACCCGGATGTTTCAAGAACCCGTTGACTCGCTCTCTGGCACCGCGTCCGCGTTCAGCGCGGACTTCGAGCATGCTGGTCGTAGGTGCTCCGCCGGGTGAGACGAGACGCGGGTCACAATCGCGGTAGCTCTGAAACACGTCGTAGGCGTCAAGCGAGCCAAAATTGCTCTCGAGGATGACGATTTCGCCGGTGTCCACCATTATGTCGAGCTCATCGGTATCTGCGTTCGAGGCGACATCCGGCGGGTACCCGATACAGAGTGGACCGCTCGGCGAGACGTACCACTCGAATTTCGATGCGGCGCCGTCTCCGACGTAACGACCGACGGCGTTGAGATGGGGTAAAGCTACGATGTCGCCGGCGCGAAGTGGGCGTATCACTCTGGACTCGGGGTGGGGATGCACAGGTGTGGGTGCTGGATGGTTCGAGTCTATCAGGCGCTTGCCCAGCCGAAGAACAGGTAGGTGTTGTCGCCGAGGGCAATACAGCCGGCGGGTCCCCACTTACTCTCGATCCGTGGGTCCTGGTCGCGGATGAGTTGGCTGGCGTACTCGTCCGGGTCGGTCTCTCCGACTTCGTCGGCTGGTATCTCGGTGAATGATGTTTTTTCGGCTATCGTGCCAGTGTAGCCGCCGTGTCCGTGGTAGTATTGAGCGTCTTCGACGGCGTTCTGGAAGGCGCTTTTCGCGTTTTCGCCGCTTGCTCTGGTGTGGAATGTGTGTGCTCCCATCAGCGGGCCTCCTCCTCTTCGGGAGTCTCACCTAGGTGAATCGCCTCGGGGTCAAGCCCCGAGGCTTCCCGTTTCTACGACGTGGCTTGCAGACACAGACTCAAAGTGAGTCGTATCCATAGCGGTCACAGTCTCCACGGGCGTGTCTTCGGGCCATCCCAGCCCTAACTCAGAAAAGCCGCGTTGTAGGACGTTCATCGCTGCGTTCGCGTCCCTATCCGTTTTGAATCCGCACGACGGACACGAGTGTTCCCTAACCCAGATGGGCTTCGCCGTCTCCACGCCACATGACGCACACTCTTTCGTTGTGCCTCGTGCTTCGACCTGCACGACGTGCGTTCCGTGCAGGTCGGCTTTGTATTCGAGCAGGGTAATGAACTGTCGCCACGCTGCATCCTGCTTGTTGCGAGCGTTGTGCGACTGTTCGAGCATCGTCTTCACATCAAGGTCTTCCACGAACACGGCGTCGTACTCGCGGACGAGCCACGTCGATAGCTTATGTTGATAGTCCAGAACCTTGCGCTTGATGTGACGCTTGACCTTCGCCACTTCTCGGCGTTGCTTCTCATAGTTGTTCGACCCTTTCTCCTTGCGAGACAACTTGCGTTGCTCGCGCCGGAGACGTTCGTAGTCGTCTTCGAGGTCGAGCCAGTCCACTGTCTTGCCATCAGACGTGTGGATGTAGTTCTGGATTCCGAGGTCAATCGCGACGCTGTTACTCGCGTCGAGCGAGTCCACGTCGGGTTTCTCGGGAAGGGAATCGTCGTCGGTTTCGAGGCCGAAGGAGACGAACCAGTCGCCGGTCGTCTCTTTCTTGAACGTGACCTCTTTGATGGTGGAGTGGTCAGGAATCGGACGGTGGTAACGGATTTTCACCCAACCGATTTTGCTGAAGCGAACGTAAGCGAACCTGTCACGGCCCCTCTTTTCATCGAGGTCGAAACCAGACTGGTTGTACGTCACGCTCCGATAGTCGGTGGGTGATTGCCGTTTGAGACGACCCACGTTGTGCCCCTTCTCTTTCTTTTTGCGAAGATTCGAGAGGTTGCGATGGAAGCGAGCGACAGTGGCTTGTGCGGCTTTCGAGTGTACCTCGCTGAATAGCGGCCATTTGCGTTTCCACTCGGGGAGTTTGTTGTTCTGGTCGTACTCACTCGGCTTGTCGTCCTCTGGGGCTTGTTCGTAGTCCCAACGGACGTGGTTGTAGAGTTGGCGATGAACGTCGAGATGGTGTTCCAGTCGCTCCGCTACCTCTTGTGTCGGGTAGGCGTGGTAGCGGTGACTGTGTTCCATCGCTGTCTCTTGAGTAGACGTATTGTCACTTAATGGTTTGTATCCCTGCGTGTCGGCTTCATCCCCGGGTCAAGCCCTGTCTTTTACCCACAGATCGAGCCGGAAGCATCGACTGTCTCGGTAACAGGAACGAACAGAAATATCGATTTCGCCGGCTTCACTCGGTATTGGGAGCGATTCCGGCCGTGTGCACAGGTCGATTCGAACACCCCCGTTACCGAGAGTCGCTCTCGGTTGGCCTCCCAGCGTCTCTCACCCAGTTTCAGATCCCTTCCCAGAGCCGTCGACGAACTGTTCTAGAGTCTCTCGGACTTGTGGGTAAGAGACAGGGGTCAAGCCCCGGGGTATTCGCCTTGACCGCCGATAAACACCAGCGGCGTCGGCTGGCGGCCAGTTGTTGCGTCGGGCTTCGTCGACGGCCCAGAGCGCATACTCGATATCGGAGACTCGTTCGCATCCGCTGATGTGGTGTTCATGGCTACGGCCAATCGTTTCGAGATCGCGACCGAGATGGAACCAGGCGTACTCGGAGACGACCTGTTCGGGATTTTCGAGGACTGCCGGCGGGACGGCGAATGCCTCGTGTACCCAGAAATCCCACATCTCGTCGCTGGAGCGCGTCTCCTGATCGCCGGACGACTGGTCGATGAGTACGATTTCGTCGGCGGTTTCGTCAACGTGGGCGACGCGGACGATGTTCCCACCGTCCTCGGTAACGAAGACCATCCCGGGGCGGATTTGCTCGAAAATCGGGACATTATCGTCGAAGACGTGGACGGATCGGTTCATCAGTTGAACCTCCCGTTGTCTGTTCGGGTGGTTGAATCGATATACGTGTCAGGAGTGGGCATTGCAGTTTGGCTCCTCCACCGTCTCGGGGGCCACAAATTAGATGAGAACAGAAAAGACATTCAATCAGAATATACGCTACCATCCTATTTATGATAGGATCGGGGTTCGAGGGTAAGTTTAGAGATGTTCAATCGTTGCTCTCAATGTCCTCGTGTGCGTGCTTCCGACGCTGTTCGGCCTCGAACATGAAGCGAGTACTGGCCTGGTCGCCGTTGAGCGTCCGCTGGTCGAGTGCAGTGTCGGCGAACAACGTCCCCTGAATGCCGGAACCAGCCTCAAAGGAGTCGGCCTGTTCATGTCCCGAACGGATTGCTGAAGCCGGCCGGTCGTCGATGAACTCGTCACTGCCGCCAGTTTCGAGCCGTGAGGTTCGCTGTCGGGTATCGACGTCGACGCCGTGATCGAAGAGTTTCGTCTCGAAGGGTTCGTCGTCGAGTGCGAGAAGGCCGTGTTCGTCGACGGTATCCGGTGATGCCTCTGAGCTGGAACTGGAACCGGATTCAGAGCCGGAATTTGAGTCGAACACGAAGACCGACTGATGGTGAACGGTGAACGAGCTGTTCGGCGTGCTGTGGCTGTCTGTATCGGCAGTCATGTTGATATTTGGGAGAATCGTCCGTTGATCAGGTCGCCAAGAGATAGGTCGTGGGCGGCTTGAAGGGCCGAAGAGACCCAGAACAAGAGCGGATGGATACCTCTCGACGACTGACCCCGCGCCTTCGACGGGGGCCAAAAATTGAGCGCGTTTCCTTTCGAGTACTGGGCGAACTGGTTATGGGTGGAAGTGCCAGCTGGCGACCGAGTCCCGGGGGCCACTTGGGACTCCACCAGATTCTTCGATATTATAGGTGTGAACGCCACTGAGGAAGGTCACAGTGATGTGGCGAATGTCCAGACTGGGCTCGAACTGCCCGGTGATGCTGATGGGGCCGTATCGTGCGCCTAGACGACCGGCATTGTCGGGCGCACACGTCGTTTCATCGATAGTGTACGCAAGCGCAAGGATGGCTTCGTCGTCGGTCGCGTTGAGGTAGTTGATACCGTAATACCCGCACTCGTGGGTATAGTGCACAGCGCCATTGATGATGAACGACCCATCAGATTCGATGATGGGTTCATCGAGATAATCTGCGTTCAAATACGCATACAGTGGACTATTCTCCCGGTCTGCGTGGGAAGTGTTCGTGATCGTAACGTCCCTGATACCGTGATTTGCCGAGGTCAACGGGCCGAGATACGCGCGGTACCCGGAGTGTTCCCACTGGTCGCCTCTACCCCGTCCAGGTTCTGGTTGCACGTCTGCAGGGAGTACCCCAGGACCGACGAGGGAGGCTGGTCCACTAGATCTTGGTGTTCGAATCTCACCGACATCCGGGGTCGGCATTCCATCTTGACGATCCTCCTCGTCATAGTCGCGCTCGGGGTCGTGATCATGCTCGACATCATTCTCACCCACGCCTACCTCATTGTCCGGCGTCGTGGTCCTGTTAGAGGTGGTCGTCGTTTTCTCCGGGGTAACGGGTTCTGCGCCCAAAGCCCCGAGACAGCCAGAAAGCCCGCCTGTAGCGAGGAGGCCCACACTAGCGAGCGTAGCTCGACGACTAATCCCTTCTGACGGTTTGGTGACCTCCCGCTCAGATTCTGTCACTTTAGACGTGTTCGTCGTTGCTGCCTCCCCGCTCGCCGGGGGGCGGGATTCGATGCTCTTCTTCGGTGCTTGTGAGGTGGTAGTGGATGAGTCGATCATCAGGGATTTTCTCTGGATGGTTGTGCATGGCGGCGTGTCGTGCTGGAACCGAACGTCGGTTACACTGTTTCGGAGTGTTCGTCAGTATCGGTGCACACGCGCCCGTTTCGCCAAGCTTGGGTGTCTCGGAGCTGACGCTCTTCATGTTCTGTGAGTGCTTCCTCGGGAACGCTCAGGTATTGTAGCGCCCATTCTTCTATTTCAGGGAGCGTCATTGGATGGGGGAGTTCGTGGTGACCGACTGGGCGAGCGAGGAGCGCGCCATCCTTGCGGACCTCCATATTGAAGTACCCGAGGAAGTACCGTTCGAGCCCTTTCACTCCAGGTCCATCCATGATAGTGATTATATCAAATGAGTCAAGTGGAACCTTGGACTCCAGGTGTAGCGTTGGATATTGGGAGGGGATGTTCACACACGAGATAGGTGGAGTTTGGTCTTAACTCCGCGCAGACCACATTCAGCGTGGAAATGTAGTGGATGGAGCGACGATATCTCAGTCTTCTTGGAATTTCCGGTCCCAAAGCTCGAGCAGTCGTTGCTCACAAAACCGGCACCCCATGGAGTTGTCGTCGAGGTCGCGATTCGGATCGAGGAGGTTTCCACAGATGCACTCGATCAGTGGGTCCTCGACGCCGTGGTGTCGAGTGGTTTCGGTCGTGAACGAACCGAGGGTGACCACCCGAGGAGGTTCTTGTTTTCCAGTCGATTTTACATCGTGTTCGGCGGCAAGGTCGGCGAGCTGGTTGTGATATCCGATATAGGCTTGGAGGGTCCTGACCCACGCAGGGACGCGGTCAGCCCATTCGGGGTCGGTGACGCGGGCGTGGACTGCCTTCGCGTGCCAGGACGTCGTATCCGCGGAATCGAGCGCCCGATATGTTGCGAGGTCTTCGAGAACGGTCTTCGAGATACCGAACCCGTGGAGGTCATATTTGCCGGGGATCGCTTCACGAAGTCCCTGAATGATGGTGCGGACCTCACTGGTCTTGTGTGGACGGAGGATGGAACCGACGCCGAGCGTGGAGGAAGCAAGACCATGTTCCCGGAGATACTCGAATGCCCAGATGTACTCCTCGAGGTCGTGTCCCTGGATGACGGCGACGGGATCGGCGTTGAGGCCGGCATCTTCGGCTGCTTCGAGACAGTACACATGGTCGCGGATGGTCCATTCTTGATGGGTCCGAACAGAGCGACCGGCGTCTCTGAGAAGACTGGGCTCACAGGCCCAGTCACGAAGTGCGTACAGCTCGATCTCCTCCTCATGTTCGAGTAGGTACTGGACGTAGGCGTCGATACTGGTAGGGTACTCATGGAATTTTTTCTGGACGCTGTACCCGCCGGAATCGATGAACCACTTCGGTCCCTCGAACGGACGGTTGTCGCGGCGAGCATACGATAACATCGCGTATTCCGGGTGAGGAATGGAGTCGACATCGACGCCGGCGGTGAGGAGGGCATCGAGGTCCGCGTCGTCAAGCGCAGTCGGGTCGCTTGCGGCGAGAGCAGCGGTCCCGATGGCTTTTCGGGACGACCCAGACCCGACGGTATAATGAAACCGAACTCCCTCCTCACACTGTACATCGGTCGATAGCGATTCGCCGGGTTGATGATCGTTTACGGAATAAATCTCAGATTCTGTAGACATGGACGTAGCTCGCACACGGGTGCGCGAGCCACAAACGGTGCAGTAACAGTCGCGAGTGAATTAAATATTTGACCGAATTCGCGTCTCTATCTCGTGATAGGGATTGGGACACTCTATTATCTAGGCTCTTGCCCAATCCAGTGAAACAGCGCGAGAATCACGGCATCCCGCCAGCAATGCTGGAGTATGCCTACCCAAACAGCCTTCGGCGGGATGCTTCGGGATGTTGTCGAGCTCAACTCAATAGTGTTGCGCCCAGAGCCGCTCGATGATGAAATCGAGCGGCGCTGTAAGCAAGCCTGGGAACAAGCTCCCTGTCCAGAGTGTGGCGACACCGCCATCCAATCCGGGGACAGCAGTCCCCGCATCTGGTGCCGCAACTGCCGCTATACCTTCACGTACACCCGCAACACGCCCTTCGAAGGCCGCACTCTCTCACCCGGCGAAATCGTTCTGGTTTTCGTCCTCTACGCGGACACTCTCCTCAGTATTCACCAGATCGCACAGCTGTTCGACCCTGTGTACAACACCATCCACACCACTCTGCGAGAGGGAGAAGCCGCCTTTGAGCGCGGCTTCTCCCTCGTCTGGGAACGCATCCAGCACTCTGTCGATGGCCCCACCCAGATCGACGAAACTGACCACAAGTGCTCCGGGTTCAAAGGCCAGACGCCGCCGCGGGACGGCCTCTCCCGCGGCGGTTCCAGTGATCGTGGCCGATCACGCTGGGAGGGAGCACCCGGTGACACGATGACGATCATCGGCGCCTGTCGTGACACCCTCCGCGTGCTTCGAGCTGAACGAGGCGCGAACCCAGAGGAACTCAAGCCAGCACTCGACGAGGTCGAGATCCTCTCTGAGAAACTGGAGGAAGTCTGGCACGACGGATGGCGCGGGTACGCGCCATTCGTCTACGAGAACGAACAAACCGTGGTTCACTCCGAAGAATTTGTCACGGATGACGGCATTCACATCAACCAAGTCGAATGCCTCTGGTCACTGTTGAATCCGTGGCTGGCGAAATTCCGCGGTCTCTCCAAACCAGGACTGGAGCAGTCCGTCCGAACCTACGGGTTCGTCCGGACGTTGAATCTCGCCGGAGCACCGCTGCACGGGCTTCTTGACTGCTTCGTCGTCAACGTGTTTCGCTAAATTGAGCAAGAGCCTAGTGATTAGTTTCAGGTGGTATTCTTCGTGGATTCATTTCCCACACAGTTTCTGACTTTCGGAACTACTGGCTGAGATACGTCTCGATGTCGTCGCTGGTAACGGACCGACCTTGATGCCAAATTTGTGGGTAGAAGGTAACGCGAGCGTTGGTGATATCCGGGTGGTTCTTGAGGACGCCCATCCTCAGGCCCCGGCCTCAGCTGTGTCGGTGTTCGGATTGGTCGACGGTCGAGGGACGGTCACGCCGATACCCGGTGGGTCTGGATCGAGGTCCTGGTTGTTGGAGGTATTGTTCCGAGCGTCCACCGAAGATCGTCCCACCTCGTTGCCTTCGTCGGAGTCGTTGTTGTCGCGTTCGGCGTCGTAGTCGTCCCTAGAGTTGTGGTAGTCGCCGGCGACGTAGAGCGCGATACGGGCGGAGACCGTTCCGTCGGCGTGGGCGTTGAACAGGACGTGTTCAGTGTGGTATCCGAATTGGGTCAACTACCCCCCCTACTTCGCTCACTCTGACGGGTTCGCTCGTGGAAGGGGGGGTTTGTCTGTGAACTCGGCCTCGAACCCGTCGGGGTAGGCAGTAAATCCGCCCTTCGGCGTCACTGATCCAGACTTTAGGGCGAGTTGACTGTCGCCCGTCCGCCGAGACGACTGATGGCCTCGACGGACATACCGCAGTCCGATATTCTTCGCCGCATTGTAGTCCGCGTTCGCTCGTGCTCCACACTCCTGACAGCAAAACGCACTCCGAGTCGGCCGATTTTCCGTGGCCGTGAACCCACACTCGGCACACCGTTTCGAGGTGTTTCGCGCGGGGACTTGCTTCACCGTGAGTCCGACGGCCTCCGCTTTGTACTCGACCTGTTCGTAGAGCGTCCGAAACGCCCATCTGTGCCCCCACGATGCTCTCGTCCTGGCACGGATGTGGGTTAGGTTCTCGAAGGCGATCACGTCGCAATCGTATCGAAGCGCTTCCTCAACAATCGAGTTCGACGCTCGATGGAGAACGTCTCGAATGTATCGGAGTTCCCGCCCACTCGATCGCATGAGCGTACGATGAGCGCTTCGGGTCCCCGTCTGCTGGAGCCCAGCACGCACGTTCTCGAATTCACGCAGATTGTGTGTTAATTCACGCCCGCCGACGAAGTGAGCGGTACTCGTGACGGCAAGATTCTCGAGACCGAGGTCAATCCCGAGGACCGTTCCGTCCTCGGCGGTGTCGCGTTCCGTCTCATTTTTGTGTCGGCGGAATCCGAGATGCAGGAAGTACTTACCGTCGCGAGCGGTGAGTGTGCTTTCGGTGACCTGCCACTCATCGGAGTCAAGGTACCGACGCTGGTACCCATCTTCGTCGTCGGGAAGGACGAGTGGACACCGAACCCGATTCTCGGTGGTAGCGAGTGAGACTGTGTCATCATCGAACAGCGTCATCGACCGTGTATCGTATGTTACCGTTGGAGCGGTGAACGTCGGCTTGGTAGTTTGCTTGCCCGTTGAGCGGCGTGTGATACAGCCCGTGATTGCTTCGGCGGCTTGATGAGTGGCGAGAATTGTGTGCTGGGCCCCCAGTGCAGTCTGCTCGCGTATGGGTTCGTAGGCGATGGATTGGATCTCGCGTTTTTTGTCGCATCGCTCCCAGGCGAGCTCGGTCGCAATCTGACAGCCGCGTGTGTACGCACTGATGGTTTGTTCGAGCAATTTGCGTTGCTCATCGTCAACCGAAAGGCGAGTGATTGCGGTTCGACGTACCCACTCGTCCACACCTAATCGCGGGGCTGCGAGTACTTAACTAGCCGCCAAGCAGAGTGAAAGTAGAGGGTGGTCTGAGGGTGTGACGAACGCGCTCCTCACCTCCCTACCGCTCGCTTTGCTCGCGCTTGATGAAGGGAACTCCGCGCTACCGCATCAGTTGACGGCGAGTTCGTGAAGTTGTGCGGTTTCGTGGCGGACCCGCTCGGGCGCGTCAGGTTCGATGTCGTACGTCACGTTTCGAGTCCCTCACCGACCCGGGGACGACAAATGGGCGTGGAAAAGCGTATCCTAGAAGGCGTCATAGAACGGGTCACAAGGTGGGTTTATTTCGAGGCCGAAACTGATGAGTCGCCTACTCAGTCCGTGTGCCCACTAAGCGGCCATAATGTTCCGTCTCATCGGAATCAAGACCTTGTGAACGTTCCTATGACAGACATTCCGTTCGGTTACTCTTCAATCTCATACCGACAAATCTCGATAGCCCCACACTCGGGACACTGATCCGCTGCGGGATCGACCGTGGCCCCACACTGTCGGCACTCGACTACCACCACTGTCCTGTCACCGGGCAGTAGGCGAGCGAAGGCCCCACGGATACCCATGTCTCGAGCTACCGCTGGCGGATGTAAAATAATGATGGACTGATCCCAGGTAGTGAAACTCGTGTCCAGACAGCTTTCATCCACCGAAGATTTACCTGTGAAGGTGGCGGATTTTCAGGTGGAAGGGTTGTCACACGCTCCCCTTCCCCCTTTGGTATGAACAGTGACGCGTCGGAGCTTGGGCGGTGTCCGGAGTGTGGTGAGCGGGTTCCTGAGGCGTGGCTGTTGATCCAGTACGAGACCAGCGACGGTGAGACGCGTCTCTGGGCCGAGTGCCCCGCCTGCGGGACAGTCGTGAGTCCAGAGTGACAATCGAAGGAACGAAGAACCAGCATGTGCTCCGTTGTTTTGACATCCTGTATCCTACGCAACAGAGTAGAGTTTACTGTCGTTCAATCGTTGCGTAGGACAAGCCGAATCCCCACCATGGTCACAGGTCCCCGAACGTGAGTTGGCTGGTCGACTCGGACGATTCGGAAATATCGTTCTCGGCTCCCGTTTTGACGTTGCCCGTCGCTCCGTTCAAGGACTCGATTCCTGTCCCTCCCGAGATATCGGCGAGGGACTCGGTGCAGATTCCCAGCGGGCAATTCCCGTAGTGTCCTTCGGCGACAGCGAGGCGATCACGAGCAGCGTGTGGGTGGACGAAGTTCCCGCCGTGTCCAGAGGGACGTTTGCACTTCGTCCCAACGTCAGCGCCACACGACGGACACTCGATTTCGAGGACGGGATCGCGAGGCCATGTCCGGTCACAAGCCTGGCGATTGCAGGAAACAGTCATCGCGCGGTCACGCGAACTCGTCGAAGCCGACCTGGTCGGTGTTCTCGCTGTCGAGGATGACATCAAGTTCAGACTCGGTTCTTGCAGAATGTACCCCGGACGGTTCGTTGACTTCTACAGGTGGAGCAGGCCGAGTGCCACGGGGCTCGACCCCGAGGGGTGAAGGCCGTCCGCTCAGTTGGCGTTCCACTTTCACTATGGACGGCTGACATTCAAGAGTGATGCACTGCTATTTCTTGTTGGAGTGATGGCCGGCACACAGGCTCTCGTCAAGACGCTCGACTTCCAACTCGACATTCAGAGTGACAACGAGGGCCTGCTGTACGACTCATGCCTCGAAGCCCGCTCGGCGTACAACGAAACCATCCGCCTCGCCAAAGACGGCGTGGACTGGGATGCCATTCCCGACCGCGTGGCTGACAACGCTACCCTCGTGAAAAACACGACACAGCGCGTCGTCGCCAAAGCACTCGGCGCGATGGAGAACTACTACGAGTACGACGACTTCGGACAGCCGAGTCACACCAAGGACGATACGTACCCGCTTCGTGCGAACTACGAGGAGGGGTACAACCTGTCGCTCACCGACGACGGTGACGTGGCGTTCCGAATCAGCGCGAAGCCGTACAAACACGTCACAGGCGTCCTCAACGGGAGTGCCGCCCACCTCGCCGTTCTCAAGACCGCACTCAAGAGTGACGAGTGGAGGATTGGAACGGCAGAGACCCTGTTCCATAACGATACACCGGAACTACACGTCACCGTCACCAATACTGAGAGATCTGTCCGTGACAAGCAGGACTCGCAGACAGTCGTCGGAGTGGACGTCAACGAGGACAACGTGGCTCTCACTGCACTCTCCGAGAGTGGCGTCGAAGACACGTTGGTCATCGACTTCCCCGAAATCAAGTTCGAGCGTCATCGCTACTTCACGATGCGGAAGCGCGTACAGAGCGCGGGGAAGTCGGGTATGCACGACACGTTGGAAGGACGTGAGGAACGGTTCGTCCGCGACAGGCTCCACAAGGTGAGTCGTCACATCGTGGAGTGGAGCCAGCAGTTCGAGAGACCGTGCATCGTCTTTGAAGACCTCAAAGAGATGCGCGACAGTATCGACTACGGCACGCGGATGAACCGACGCTTGCACCACCTCCCGTTCCGCGCCCTCCAGTTC
>Ga0207813_100546_pt1 | contig 19722 bp, 17 predicted proteins | sample A23E3SouthBayCA_2_FD_187730 | JGI IMG/M metagenome (GOLD analysis project Ga0207813, IMG submission 187730) | Aerobic enrichment media microbial communities from Eden Landing Ponds, California, USA - A23 E3 (4) (SPAdes) | ecosystem: Environmental > Aquatic > Marine > Unclassified | place... | reverse complement strand
GGTCGGCGGCGATCGTCGGCGACGGCCCCGAACGCGAGGCGATCGAGGCCGCCGCGCGCGATCTCCGAATCGACGACCGAATCACGTTCACCGGCGAGCTCTCCGAACGCGAGCGCGTCAGTATCTACAAGGGCGCCCACGTGTTCGCCCAGACGGCCTCCACGGAGGTGTTCGCGACCGAACTGCTCCGAGCGCTGGCGTGTGGCTGTCTCGGCGTCGTCGAGTACCAGGCCGACTCCAGCGCGCACGAACTCGTCGAGGGGGTCGACCGTGGCCGACGCGTGACGAGCCCCGAAGGGCTGGCCGACGTGATCACCGAGGCTGGAAACGTCCCCCGTCGCGAGTACAACGACTCCTTCGAGCAGTTCGATCACGACGCCGTGCTCGACACGTACGTGAACTGCTACGAGAGCCTCAACGGCGGCGGCCTGCTGTAGCCTACTCGGCCTCGTGGCCGGGGTTGTCGCCGCCGTACTTCAGGAAGAAAAAGGCAATCAGCAGCGTCGCGACCATCGCGAACGCGGCGCCGACGCCGAGGGTCTTCGCACTGTCGGGCACCGCGGGGCCGCCACCGGCGGCGGCCTCGGTCTCTTCGAGCTCCTCGACGACCTCGACCGACGCGACCATCCCCACGCCCTCGTGGGGGATACAGAAGTACTCGTGCGTGCCGAGCGTCTCGAAGGTGTGCTGGTAGCTCTCCCCGCCGGGGACGTCCCCCTGCTCGGGGTAGTTGTCACGCGCGGCCTGTTCATTGTCGAACCCGCCCGACGCCCAGAACTCGGCGCCGTCCGGGATGTTGTCCTCGTAGGCGGTCACGCTGTGGCCGACCGAGCCGACGTTCTCCCAGACGATCGTGTCGCCGGCCGCGACCGTGATCGAGTCGGGGTCGAAGATCAGGTCGTCGGTCATGTCGACGGTGTGGGTCGTCCCCCCACCACCGCCACCACCGCCGCCACCAGTGCTGGTCCCCGTCGCGGTCCCATTGCCCGTCGACGTCCCAGTCGCCGTCCCGTTCGACGTTCCGGTCGGGGTCGCCGTTTCGGTCCCCTCCTGTGCCGTCGCGGTTCCGGCTGCCGCCGCCGTCGCGGCGCCGACGGTGCCTGCTCGGAGGAACGAGCGGCGAGAAAGGGCGTCCTCGTTATCCATACACCGGGGTTGTAGACGCCCGATAGTGAATACTTTGGTTCGGGGCCGGCCATCGACGGCCGATCAGCGTGCCACAGCAGCGGACCGCCCCACGGAGCGCGGGACGGGCGGCTCAAGCAGTTCTCGCGCGGGGTTACGAATGCCGCAGGCGCCGAGTGGCGTACCCGTCGCACTGCGGCCGCGGCAGACGCCCCGTCGCGACAGACGTTATCCGAACGACTCGACGTTCGCCCCGTCGGGATCGCCCCCGGCGGCGTCGATGGCGTCGGTCGCCGTCTCAACGAACGGCGCGAAGCCGTAGACGAACACGCCTTCATCCGCCGCGTTCGTCAGTGCGTCCTCGACTGCGGCAGCGAACGCGTCGTCGTTCCCATCGAGCAGGGTCACGTCGGCGCCCGCGTCGACGAGCGCGTCGAGTCGGTCCGTGTGGGCCGGCTCGCCGTCGTACTGGTAGACAACGGCGGCCTCGGCGTCGTTGGCGACCGCGGCCTCCGCGATCGCGACGGCGGCGCCGACGCCCGGCCCGCCCGCGAGCACGACCGCGCGCGCCTCGCCGTCGTAGTACTCGTCGCCGTACGGCCCGGCGACGGCGACCTCGTCGCCGGCCGAGAGCCCCGCGAGGTAGTCGCTGAACGGGCCGCCCTCCTCGCCGACTTCGACAGTGATCTCGAAGGTGTCCTCGGTGTCGGGCGAGGAGAGCGTGTAGAACCGCGCGTAGCTCTCGTCGTCGATCTCCTCGGAGAGTCGAACGAACTGGCCGGCGAGCCCCTCGAACTCCGCCGGCGTCTCGAACGTCAGCGTGAACGTGTCGGGGCCGACCGACTCGCGGTCGACGACAGTGGCGTCCATGCCGCGAAGTTCCACCTCGGCGGGGAAAGCCGCTTCCCTTCCGACGGGGCGGCAATCGACACGTACGGTCACCTTTTACCGGTCTTGCACGGTCGTAACTGACCGTTTGACCCAGCGCTTCAGAAGGCTTTTGCAGGCGCCGGGGGTAGTTCCTGCCAGCATGCCTGCGGACTTCAACTGGGCCATCGGCGGTGAGGCCGGCGATGGCATCGACTCGACCGGGAAGATCTTCGCGAGAGCACTCTCCCGGGCCGGTCGACACGTGTTCACGTCGAAAGATTTCGCCTCCCGTATCCGCGGCGGGTACACGGCGTACAAAGTACGAACGTCGATCGAGCAGGTCGAGAGCACCGTCGATCGCCTCGACGTCCTGATCGCGCTGACCCAGCGCACCGTCGATGAGAACATCGACGAGCTCCACGAGGGGTCGGTGATCATCTACGACGGCGAGCGCACGTCGATGGCCGATCTCGAGATCCCCGACGGGATGGTCGGGATGGACGTGCCGCTCAAGTCGCTGGCCGAGGAGGCCGGCGGCGCGATCATGCGCAACATCGTCGCCCTCGGCGCGGCGTGTGAGGTCACGGACTTCCCGATCGAGCACCTGGGCTCCTCGCTGGAGAAGCGCTTCAGCGACAAGGGCCAGTCGATCGTCGAGAACAACAAAACGGCGGCCGAACTCGGCGCCGAGTTCGTCGCGGAGAACTACGAGGCCGAGAGCAGCGAGTTCGAGTACGAACTCGAGACCACCGACGAGGACTACGTCCTGATCAACGGTGACGAAGCCATCGGTATGGGCGCGCTCGCCGCCGGCTGTCGCTTCTACTCGGGCTACCCCATCACCCCTGCGACCGACGTGATGGAGTACCTGACCGGCCGACTGGAGCGCTACGGCGGCCACGTCGTGCAGGCCGAGGACGAGCTCTCGGCGATCAACATGGCGCTGGGCGCGGCGCGTGCGGGTGCGCGGTCGATGACCGCGACCTCCGGCCCCGGGATCGACCTGATGGCCGAGACGTTCGGCCTCGTAGCCCAGAGCGAGACGCCGCTGGTCATCTGTGACGTGATGCGCTCGGGCCCCTCGACGGGGATGCCGACCAAGCAGGAGCAGGGCGACCTCAACATGGCGCTGTTCGGTGGCCACGGCGAGATCCCGCGGTTCGTCGTCGCACCGACGACGATCTCGGAGGCGTTCTGGAAGACCGTCGAGGCGTTCAACCTCGCCGAGAAGTACCAGACGCCCGTCTACCTGATCGCCGACCTCGAGATGGCAGTCACCGAGCAGACGTTCCCGCCGGAGGCGTTCGACATGGACGAGGTGGAGATCGACCGCGGGAAGATCGTCGACGAGGACGAGATCGACGAGTGGCTCGACGACGAGGGTCGCTTCCGGGCCCACGCCGCCACCGAGGACGGCATCAGCCCGCGCGCGCTGCCGGGCACGACCGACGGCGCGCACATGTCCACCGGTCTCGAGCACAACGAGCTCGGCCGACGGACCGAGGACACCGAGGTCCGCGTCGAGCAGGTCCAGAAGCGCCAGCGGAAGGTCGAAACCGCAAAAGAGCGAGAGGACTGGAGTCCCCGAGCGTTCGGGAACCCCGATTCGGACAACCTCGTCGTCTCGTGGGGGTCCAACGAGGGGACCATCGTCGAGGCGATGGACCTGATGGACGAGGACGCCCCCGACTTCCAGTTCCTGTCGGTGCCGTACCTCTTCCCGCGACCGGACCTGACCGACGCGGTCGAGGAGGCGGAGCAAGTCGTCGTCGTCGAGTGTAACGCGACGGGGCAGTTCGCGGACGTGCTGGAGCACGACACGCTCGAGCGCGTGGATCGGGTGAACAAGTACAACGGCGTCGGGTTCAAAGCGGACGAGCTCGCCGAAGAGATCACGGAGGTGCTCCAATGAGCAGCGAGACTCGATTCATCGACTTCAAATCTGACAAGCAGCCCACCTGGTGTCCCGGCTGCGGTGACTTCGGGACGATGAACGGCATGATGAAGGCGCTGGCGAACACGGGCAACGACCCCGACAACACGTTCGTCGTCGCCGGCATCGGCTGTTCGGGCAAGATCGGCACGTACATGCACAGCTACGCGCTCCACGGCGTCCACGGTCGCGCGCTGCCCGTGGGCACGGGCGTGAAGATGGCCAACCCCGACCTCGAAGTGATGGTCGCGGGCGGCGACGGCGACGGCTACTCGATCGGTTCGGGCCACTTCATCCACGCGGTGCGCCGGAACGTCGACATGAGCTACGTCGTGATGGACAACCGCATCTACGGGCTCACCAAGGGCCAGGCGTCGCCGACCTCGCGCGAGGACTTCGAGACGTCGACGACGCCCGAAGGGCCGAAGCAGCCGCCGGTCAACCCCCTCGCGCTCGCGCTCTCGGCGGGCGGGACGTTCATCGCGCAGTCGTTCGCCTCCGACGCCCAGCGCCACGCGGAGCTGGTCCAGGAGGCCATCGAACACGACGGGTTCGGCTTCGTCAACGTGTTCTCGCCGTGTGTCACGTTCAACGACACGGACACGTACGACTACTTCCGCGACAACCTCACCGACCTGGCGGAGACCGACCACGACCCCTCCGACAGGGACGCGGCCACCGACCGCATCATGGACGGCAACGAGTACCAGGGGATCCTCTACCAGAACGAGGACTCCGTGCCGTACCACGAGGCCCACGGCGTCACCGAGGACATGACCGACATCCCGGACGGCGCTCCCGAGAACGCGACGGACCTCGTCCGCGAGTTCTACTGAGGCCCAGCCGGTTTCCACGGTTTTTGCGTTCTTTCACGTTTCAGTAGTTTTTAGCCCCCGCGTTTGTTGTGAATAGGTGACTCACATCGTGTGAGCGACCCACAATGACTGACGATACGATAGGAACACCACTCGGTCGGCGACAGTTCGCGAAACTCACCGGTGCAGCCCTGGGGCTCTCGGCGTTCGGCGGCGTCGTCGCCGCGGAGTCGACGGAGCGATTCATCGTGAAGCGCCGCGGCAAGAAGTCGATCGGCGCCGAACTGCTCTACGACCTGCCGGAGATCGGCTACGCGGTCGTGCGGGGCAGCGAGCAGCAACTCAAGCAGGACAAGGCGGTGAAGTCGTTCGAACCAGATATCGAACTTCAGGTCGGTGATCCGGTGGCGGAGACCGGACCGCAGGACAGTGACGCACTCGACGACGCGTTTTACGCCTACCAGTGGGACAAGCAGGACCTCGACGTGCCAACAGCCCACGAGACGACGAAGGGCGAAGGCACCCGGCTCGCCATCATCGATAGCGGCGTCGACGACAGCCACCCCGACCTGGACGTGAACATGGAAGACTCGAAGGACTTCACCGGTGACGGCCTCGGTGCCGGCGTCCCCGGCGGCGGCGACCACGGCACCCACGTCGCGGGCATCGCCGCCGCGGCCATCGAGGGCCCGGCCGGCGTCGCCGGCACCGCTCCAGAGGCGGATCTGCTCGACTTCCGCGTGTTCTCGGAATTCGGCGGGATCAACGGGTCGTTCGGCATCATCGTCGCCGCAGTCGTGGAGGCGGTCCGGACGAACTGCGACGTCGCGAACCTCTCGTTGGGCGCCTACCCGATTCCCCGGCAGGGCAACGGGAGCTTCTACGGTGGCGTCCTGAACAAGACGATGAACTACGCGGAGAAGGAGGGGACGCTCGTCGTGGCCTCCGCCGGCAACGACGCCGCGGACCTCCAACACGACGGCGGCGTGATCAGCCTCCCGAACGAGGCTGCTGGCGTCATGTCTATCGCCGCGACCGGACCGATCGGGTTCGCCAACGAGCTCCGCGGAGACTCGGTCAGCGAGCCGTCCGAAACGCCGGCCAGCTACACCAACTATGGGACGAACGCTGTCGACCTCGCGGCGCCAGGTGGCAACTTCGATCCAACCCTGACGGACCCAGTCGGCGGCGTCCCCGCCTACGCCTACGACCTCGTGTTCAGTACAGTGACGACGGTCGTTACGGACGACGACGGGAACTACCGCGGGTCCGTTCCTGGCTACGGCTGGAAGGCCGGCACCTCCATGGCGGCGCCGAACGTCGCCGGCGCCGCCGCGCTGGTCAAGAGTACAAATTCCGGTTACAACGCCAACCAGATCCGCTCGGCGCTCGAAGAAGCCGCGGACGTTCCCGACGAGTACGGGAAAGAGTACTATGGCAGCGGCTACCTGAACGTCCTCGACGCGCTCTAACTGCACCGTTCAGTTGTCAACGCTCTCGCTCTCTTCTCGTTCCGCGATCATCGAGGCCGCCGTCGCCGCCCAGTCCCCGCGATAGAACCCCACGACGACGATAGCCGCCATGCAGGCGTAGGAGAGCACCATCCCTGCGTAGACGCCCACCAGCCCGTAGTCGAGCGTCACCGCGAGCAGGTAAGAGCCGCCGAGCATGAACACGAACGCGGCGACCAACCGGGCGTAGAACGGCGTCCGAGTGTCGCCGGCGCCCCGCAACGCGCCCGAGAAGGGGAAGAACAGTCCGAACAGCGGCATCGAGACGGCGTACACGCGCGTGAACGCGACGGCGTGGCGACGCGTCGTGGGATCGCCGGTGAACAGCGCGACGAGGCGCTCGGCGCCGAGGAACATCACCACGCCCGCCGCCGTCAGCAGGCCGAACGCGAGCGCCACCACGGCGACGGCGTTGTCGTGGGCGTCGCGTGCCGCGCCGTCGCCCAGCGTCTGGCCGACGATGATGCTCGTCACCGTGCTCGCCGAGCGGTAGAACGGGCCCGCCAACTGCTGGTACACCCGGCGGGCGATATGGTAGGCCGCGTTCGCTTCCGTCCCGAACAGCAGGATGAGCGAGTTGAACGGGAAGTTGGCGAGCGAGGTGCTCATCCCCTCCGCGAACGTCGGGAGGCTGACCGAGACCACCTGTTTGGCGATCGTCGGATCCCACGTCGGGTCGAGCGAGAGCGGCACGCGCGGCGTCCAGATCGCGAGGATTACCGCAACCGCCTCGATCGTCCGGCTGATCGCCGTCGCGAGGCCGACACCGACGATAGCGAGTTTGGGGAACGGGCCGAGACCGAGGCCCAGGCTGACGGTGAGCAGCGCGTTGAGGAGATTGACGCTGCCGTTGAGCAGCATCGGCGTCCGGGTATCGCCCGCCCCCTGCAGCGCCCGTGCGCCGACGAGGCCGACGATACGCATCGGCGCGACGCCGAAGACGAGCGTGAGATACAGCCCACCCAGCCGCACGACGTCGGCCTCGGCCCCCAACAGCGCGATGAGTGGCCCCCCGAACAGCAGGCCGGCGGCGACAAACGGCACGCCACAGAGCGCACCGAGTCCGAGCGCGAGCGTGATCGCGCGGTCTCGGCTCACCTCGGCGTCACGGCCGGTGTCTTGACTGGAGAGCGTGATCGCCCCAGCACCCAGTCCGAGCCCGACCCGAAGCGGGAGTTGGGCGTAGAGGTCGGCCAGCCCGACGGCGGCGACGGCGGCCGGTGAGAACAGTCCGGTGACGATGATGTCGACGGTCCGCATCAGCGTCGTGAACGTCTGCTGGACGGCGACGGGCCAGCCGAGGCTCGCCGCCCGTCGCCAGACCTCGCCGACCTGCCGGCCGAACAGCTCCATCGGTGTCCGTCAACGAGGGAGCGGGGTAACAATACACGGATGGGAGCAAGACTCCGGGTGTTTCGGCACGGTGATGACGCCGTCTGGCCTACCACACGACTGTCTCCGGTGTGGGGTTGAAGCCCGTTTCCGACCGGGCCAGCACAACGAAAACAGGCCGAGTGAGCCACTGACTCGCACTCCGGAGTTAGCAACACTCATTACCCACACGCCGCTTCTCCTGTGCATGTCCGAGCGCTTCGACGTGGTCATCGCGGGGGCGGGGCCGGCGGGTGCACAGTGTGCCCGTGACCTCGCCCAGCGAGGCTACGAAGTCGTCCTCCTCGAGATGGAGTCGGAGGACGAGTTCCCGCGTCAGAGCAACAAGTCGACCGCCGGCACGTTCCCGTCGATGATGGCCGCCTTCGGCGTCCCAGACGACGTGGTGATGAACTACACCGACGACGTGGTGCTCGAGTCGCCCAACCACCACTACGTCCAGAACCAGCCGGGTGCGGTCCTGGAGTTCGCCGAGTTCAAACAGTGGCTCGTCGCCGACGCCCGCAAGAAAGGCGCCGAAGTGTGGTTCGATACCCGCGTCGCCCGCCCGGTCATGGACGACGGCAAGCCCGTCGGCGTACGCTACAACGGCGACGAGGAGGTGTACGCCGACATCATCGTCGACGCCACCGGCCCCGCGGCGCCGCTGGCGAAGGAACTCGGCGTCAGCGATCTCGAACGCACGAAGCAGGCCATCGGCATCGAGTACGAGATGGAGGGGATCGAGATCGACCACCCTGAGTTCGCCGACCTGACGGACTCGATGATGCTGCGGCTCGACCACGACCTCGCGCCCGGCGGCTACTCGTGGATCTTCCACACCGGCGACGATCAGGCGAAGGTGGGGCTGTGCTACATCCAGAACGACAGCCACCGCCAGCACGGCAAGGAAGGGATGAGCATCGACGACTACCTCCAGTACTGGCTCGACACCGACCCGCGCTTCGAGAGCGCCAAGCGACTGGAAGGGAAAGTCCACCGCGGCTCCGCCCACATCCAGACGCCGGGTGAGCTCAGCACTGACAACTTCATGGCCATCGGCGACACCGTCCCGACGATCGACCCGCTCTGGGGCGAGGGGATCCACAAGGGGATGCAGTCCGGGCGTGCGGCGGCGACGACGGCCGACCGTTGTCTCACCCCCGAGGAGCCGGACACCTCGGCGTCGGCGATGGCGGTGTACAACAAGCTCTGGCACAGCGAGGTCGCACCCCGGATGCGCGAGCGCCTGCTGATGACGGAACTGCTGTATCTCGCGCCCAACTCCCGCTACGACAAGCTGATGGCCGACCTGAACGAGACCGAGGAGGAGACGCTGGCGAAAGTCAACGCCGGCAACCTCGGCGCGATGCGCAATCTCCTCCGCCTGAGCGACGTGCCGTTACTCGCGAAGTTCGCCCGCGAGCGCTTCTCCGACTCGCGATAACCCCCGCTCCGGCTCGGGCGTCCCGCGCGAACACGGCAACCGGGTCGGCGACGGTGTCTGACGAGCGTCATTTGTTAGGCGTTCGCCGCACCGCAACTTTCACTTCGGCGGGACTGCTCTACTCGCTCAATGCAAGGGCAACGAACCGGCCTGATCGACGCGATCCGAATCGACGTCGCGCGCCTCCACGCGACGTGGATGGAGCTGGCGTTTCCTCGACAGCTCAACCCCAGCAGCGTGCTCGGCCGTTGGGAGCCCGAGACCGGCCCACAGACGGCGGCCTACTACGCGTGGGCGGCGATCGGCATCCCGCTCGTCGTGATCGGCTACCCGCTCCTCCTGCTCGGCTTCGCGACGCGGTACTACGCAGGCAAACTCGACTCCGCGACCACCCGGCTGGGCATCGTCGGCGTCGTCGGCCTCGCCGCGGTCACGTGGGGGCTGCTGACTGTCGGCGCCTGGGTCAGACAGTTCTCGACGGACGGGCTGATCGCCGTCGGCGCCGCCGGCGCCGTCGCGACCGTGTCGGCCGGCCTCGCGTTCGTGCTCTCTCGACGCGGGGGGCGGCTGAGTAGCGTCCTGCTCGCGTATCCGGCGGCGATGACCGCGCTGTTTCTCCCGCCGGTCGTCGCGGCGCTGTACTCCCCCGCTCTCGCCGGCGTGCTCACGGGGTCGACCAACCTCGCGATCTGGATCCTCGACAACGTGCTGACCGTCGGCGGGCTGAACCAGATCATCCGCGATCGGTTCGCGCTCGAGGGGCCGGCGTACGTCGCGATGTGGTTCGGGATCGCGGTCCCCCTCGGCTGGCTGCTCGGTGGCGTCGTCGCGCTGGCTGACGTGATCCGCCCGCAGGAGAGCCAGTCGACGGCCTCGAGCTCCGGCCAGTTCTAAGACTGCTCCACGTCGCCGTCGGACTCCTCGGTGGCGACGGACTCTTCTTCTACTTCTTCGGTGACCCGGGAGGCGACGCGGACGCCAATCAGCGAGACGACGATCCCCGCGACGATGAACCCTAACAGACGCTGGCCCGGCTGGAACACGATCTCGACGTTCAACAGCGAGAGCGTCAGATGGGGGATGTCGGCCTGCTGTTCGAGAAAGTAGCCCGCGAACCCGCGGATCACCAGCCCGACGGCGACGATGCCGAAGGGGAGGTTCATCACGGGCGAGGTGAGTCGCTCGTCGCGAATGCGTTCGTCGACCACTCGGCCGGCAGAAGCGGTCAATGCCGCCAGCGCTAGCCACGGCACCGCGTCGTAGACGAACAGGACGAACCGGATCAGTGCGGGCTCGGCGCTCGCTTCGGTCGCCGAGAGGCCGCCCAGGAAGGCGCCGACGAGCGCCAGCCCGACGCCCACGACGTAGGTGACCACGGACACCTGCCCGGAGTAGAGTGCCTCTCGCACCTGCTCGGGGGTGTTCTCGAGCCGGTCGTCAATGGCGAGCCCCTTGAACAGTAACACCGCGCCCAAAAGCGACGCGAGGCCGGCCATCGCGATCTGGGGCGAGAACTGGATCGCCAGCGCCGGCAGCACCATGAGGGCGACGCCGAGCGGGACGAGCACCGTCTTGCGCATCTCCTCGTCGCCGAGGAACTGCTTGAGCAGGTAGTATGTGGACTCGATGTCCCGAGCCTGCCGCACGACGACGCGGTCGACGCCGTCGACGCCGACGCGTGATTCGACGATCGGCACGACACGTTCGTCCTCGGCGCTGTCGACGACGACGATCGCCGAGTCGGGGGCGTAGCGTTCCAACAGCTCGTCGATCTGTCGGGCGATCGCGCGGTCGGCGTTGACTCGGGAGTCGCCGCCGCCGGAGACCACCGCGACGGTGGCGTCGTCGCCGCTGTCGGTCAGATCACGGGCGACACGCAGCGCCTCGAGCAGGCAGTTCACGCTCGCGTCCTCGGGGTCTGCCAGCCCCACGTCGGTGACGAGCGAGCGCACCGCCTCCCAGCCGGCGACGGGCATCGACGCGCCCGTCTTGGCACCGACGTCGTTCGAGCGGTCCACACAGAGGACCAGCGTGCTCACGCCCGGAGGGACGGGCCCCGGGACGTTAAGCTTCTGGTCAGCCCCTACCAGCGACTCGGGAACCCGAGGCGACGAGCGGCCTCACGTCCGGAACCGCACACCGAGCCCGTCGGTGTCGACGTAGCTGGCGATTCCCGCACCGAAGGAGTAGGCGACTGCCCGGGCGCCCATGCCCACGCGGGCCAGCGCGCCGCGCTGGGGCTCGAACTCGCGGACGCTCACTTCCTCGCCGAGCTCGTCTTCGAGGCGGTCGGTCACGTCCTCGCGGGTGCCGATCTCGTCGACGAGCCCCATCTCGACGGCCTCGTCACCGAGGTAGATTCGTGCCTCAGTGTCGCGGATCTCGCTCTCGTCGAGGGCTCGTCCCTCGGCGACGCGGCCGACGAAGCGGTCGTACAGCCCGTCAATGATCCCCTGGAGGTACTCCCGTTCGTCCTCGTCGATATCTTTCAGGGAGGTGCCGGCGTCCTTGTACTCGCCAGCGGTGAACTGCTCGTAGCTCACGCCCAGTCGGTCCGCGAGGTCGGCGACGTTGAGCCGGGAGCCGATCACACCGATCGAGCCCACGATGGAGGGTTCCCGCGCCCAGATCTCGTCACAGCCGGAGGCGATCCAGTAGCCGCCGCTGGCGCACACGTCGGTCGTGTAGGCGATCGTCGGGCCGTCGAACGATTCGGCCGCGTTGCGGATGTCCTCGCTCGGCACCACCTCGCCGCCGGGTGTGTTGAGTTTGACCAGCAGCGCGTCGACCGCGGGGTCCTCGTCGGCGGTGTCGATCTGCTCGGCGATCTCGTCGGCGGTGGCGCCGACCGGCCCCGTCGGGATGGGGTTGTTCCCCTCGCCGTCGCGGGTGATCGGCCCCTCGACGCCGACTTCGGCGACGTTGTACGTCGGGAACTGACTCCCCGCCAGCCCGGACGCGAACCGGAGGGCGGCGGCGCCGAGGGCGAAGACGAGCAGCACGCCAAACAGATCCGCGAGATCCGTGGCGAACTCGACGAACAACAGCCAGCCCGCGAGCAGCGCGAACAGCGTCACGCCCGCGATCACGAGCAGCTGTCCGAGTCGATCGGAGGTGTTGGACATGGGTGCTACTGCGGCGGGGTGGTACAAAAAACGCTGGCAGCCGCGGGCGTCGACGGCGCCGAGGCTACCGGCGCGGCGGCAGCGAAAAACGAAGTGTGATCCGTCGCGTCGAACGTTACAGCAGGCCGGTCTTCTGCAGCTTCATCAGGTCCTCGGTGTCGAGGGTCTCGCCTTCCTTGAACTTCTGGTAGATCTCCTCGGCTTCCTCCTTCTCCTCTTCCATCTTCTGCTCGCGCTCGTCCTTGCGCTCTTCCTCTTCCTCCTTGTCGAGTTCGCGCAGGCGCTTCTGGACGCGCACGAAGTCCTCGTGGTGGCGGTCGGCGGCCTCCTGAGCCTCGACGAACAGCTCGTGCATCTCGTCCGCTTCGTCACGGATCTCGTCGGCCTCACGGTAGGCCTCGATCATCTCGTTGTGGTGCTCCTGGGCCTTGTCCGCCAGCTCCGTCACCTTCTGGTGGTGCTGGCTGGCCTCGGAGCGGACCTCCTCCGCCTTCTCGATCTTCTCTTCGAGCTCGTCGCTCTGGTCGACCTTCTCCTCGCGCTCGGCGAGCTGCTCGCGCTTCTCCTCGATCTTCTCGATGAGTTCACGCTCGTCCTCGGCGGAGAGCACCTCGGTCTGCTGGCGGAACTCGAGGTCCTCGATCTCCTCGCGGAGCTCCTCGGCGTCCTTGCCGTCGTCGAGCTCGAGGTCCTCCTTCATCTCCTCGACCTCGTCGAACAGCTCGTTCGCGTCGGCGTTGAGCTCGTTTCGCTTCTCCTTGTGCTCTTGGACCTGCTCGTTGAGCTCGTCGCGCTTCTCACGGTGTTCCTGGGCCTCGTCGACCTTCTCTCGGGTCTTGGCGTTCAGGTCGTCCCGCTTGGACGCGCGCTCGGAGGCGATCTGGTTCAGATCGTTCCGCCGGTCGCGGAGCTGGCCGGCGAGTTTGATCAGTTCGCCCTTAGAACCATCCTCGAGTTTATCGTCGTCGAGGTCGACGTTATCCGAATCGGTCAGTGCTTCGATTTCGTACTTCTCGAGTACGTCCTGTTTCGTTACCATGCTAATCGAACCTCTGTACCATCCGCCCTCCGGACACAGCGGACGCTCGTGAGACCGCAATAAATCGTGGATAAGAGTTCCCGATCATTCTGCGTGCGGTGCCACCAGCGCCGGAGGCGTTCTGGTACCTGAACGTATGCTACTTGCGTAGTTAAATTCTTCGGTGGATTGTGGGTGTAATTGCTTCACACGGTCTCTATCGGCCGTCACGGATCCACAAACCGCCCGGAGGGTCGTTCCAGTTCGGTAGGCACTTCCGCCGGCGTCGCCGACCCACAGGTATGAGCGACGCCGACGCCACCCCCGGCGCGGGCGACGAGGAGCCGGTCGAAGACACGTCCGAGACCGCCGAAGACGCACTCGAGACACCCGTCGTCGAACGGATCTACGCCCGCGGCCACGAGCACGTCGCCGGCACACACGGGAGTACTGTCGAACTGACTAGCGACGACTGGCTCACCCCCGCCGGGGACTGCATCGTCGGCGTCGAGGCCGACACGACACCCGCGGCGTTCGACGACGCGTTCGTCTCGTCCTGTCGGTCCGCCGACGCGACGATCACCGCCGAGTTCGAGGCCGCACTCGACGGCGAGACGTACGTGGACACCATCACTGCTCGCGGCGATCCGGATCTCACCTTCGACGGCGACCGCAGTCTCGTCGGGCGGACCAGCGACTACATCGACGACCGGACCGTGTTCGTCGGCGCCGATGGCGCCGCCGCCGATTTGGACAGAGAGCTGATCGACGCGCTCGCCGACGGAGCGGACCTGACCCTGACGCTGACCGTCGAACGGTAACGGTTCGCCGCTGCCGGGCGCTTTTTGCGGAAGACGAACCAACACCGGCACATGAACGACGACGCCGACGACCGACCTGACGAGCCGTCGCGGAACATCAGCGGCGGCCCCGGCGGCGGTGGCGAGTCGGTCCCGGCTGTCGACGACGGCGAGCCGGCGACCCGAGCGGAGGCTGTCGTCGACGAACTCGGCGAGATGTACTGGCAGAAGGCCTACGGCGGCCAAGACGGCTTCGAGTGTCTCGTCCGAACGATTCTGAGTCAGAACACCAGCGACAAAGCCAGCCAGCCGGCCCACGACAGCCTGATGAGTCGGTACGGGGAGGATGGCGACCTCGCCGACTCACTCGCAACCGCTGCGCAGGACGAGCTCGCCGAGACAATCACCTCGGCCGGCCTGTACAACCAGAAATCCGAGACGATCATCCGACTCGCGAACCGCATCCTCGACGAGTACGGCAGCGAAACCGGCTTCGACGAGTTCGTCAAGACGGGCGCCCCCGAGGAGGTCCGGAGCGCCCTACTCGAGATGAAGGGCGTCGGCCCGAAAACGGCCGACTGCGTGTTGCTGTTCTCGGGCGGCCGCGGCGGGGTCTTCCCCGTCGACACCCACGTCCACCGGATCGCCCGCCGGATGGGGCTCGCGCCGGCCGACGCCGATCACGAGGACGTCCGCGAAGCGATCGAGGCCGCTGTGCCACCCGAGAAATGCGGCTTCGGCCACACGGCGATGATTCAGTTCGGCCGAGAGTACTGCACCGCGCGGGAGCCGGCGTGTCTCGACGGTCCCGAGGCGTGCCCGTTTGTCGAGCACTGCGACCAGGTGGGGATCGACGAACTCTCCGGTGACGTGGTTGATCCAGCCGAGGTCGTCGCCGAGAACTGAGTACCGAACGCGGCCCGGTCGCTACTTGAACCGGAACGTCTCCAAGTTCTTCGGTGCGAACGTCCGCATGTTGAACTCGTGGTACAGCGCCGAGGAGAAGTCCTGCACGGAGCTCTCGTCGCCGTGGACACAGAGCACCTTCTCCGGGCGCGGGCTCATGTTGCGGACGAAGTTCATCAGCCCCTCGCGGTCGGCGTGGCCGGAGAACCCGTCGACGGTCTCCACGTCCATCTTCAGCGTCAGCTTCGACCCGCGGCCGTCGCGACCCGAGCCGAAGTCCGAGACGGGTATCTCGTCCCAGCCGTTCTGGATCCGTCGGCCGAGCGTTCCCTGGGCCTGGTAGCCCACGAAGGTGAGCGTCGAGTCCTCGTCGCTGCCGAGGTGGCGCAGCCAGGACATGATCGGGCCGCCGGTGACCATCCCGGAGGTCGAGAGGATGATCGCCGGCCCCTCGTCGACGACCTCCTGTCGTTCGTCCTCCCCGCCGTCGATGTGGTTGAACTGGTCGGCGAGGAACGGGTTCTCGTCGTCGTGGAAGATCCGATCCTGCAGGTCGTCACGCAGGTACTCGGGGTAGGTGGTGTGGATCGCCGTCGCCTCCCAGATCATCCCGTCGAGGTGGACGGGCATCTCCGGAATCTTCCCGCTGCGCATCGCCTCCTCGATGACGAGCATGATCTCCTGGGACCGGCCGACAGCGAACGCGGGGATCAGCACCTTCCCGCCCTTCTCGTGAGCCTCGTTGATCACGTCGATCAGCGCCTCCTCGGAGTCCTCCTGATCGGTCTGGTAGTCGTTGCGCCCCCCGTAGGTGGACTCCATCACCAGCGCCTCGACGCGGGGGAAGTCGTTGACCGCGCCGTTGAACAGGCGGGTGTCGTCGTAGTGGATGTCGCCGGAGAACGCGACGTTGTACAGCCCGTCGCCAACGTGGAAGTGACTCACCGCCGAGCCGAGGATGTGGCCCGCGTTGTGGAACGTGAGCTTGAGGTCGGGCGCGATGTCGGTCACGTCACCGTACTCGAGCGGGATGCAGTGTTTGATCGCCTCGCGGACCTGCGCGGAGTCGTACGGCGGCGTCCGACCCTCCTTGGCGGCGACGTCGAGGTAGTCGAGCGTGAGCAGGCCCATCAGGTCACGCGTCGGCTCCGTGCAGTAGATCGGGCCGTCGTAGCCGTACTTGAACAAAAGCGGGATCAGCGCGGAGTGGTCGAGGTGGGCGTGGGTCAGCACGACCGCGTCGAGGTTCTGGGCGCCGGCGCCCAGCGCCTCGGGGATCTGGAGGTAGGGCACCTCGCCCTCGGCGCCGGGTTTGTCGCCGCAGTCGACGAGGACGCGCGTCTCCGCGGTGTTGAGGATGAAGGCGGCGCGGCCGACCTCGCGACAGCAGCCGAGGGTGGTGATCCGGACCCACTGCTCGTCCTGCATCTCCTCGCGGTGGATCTGTCGGCCGACCCGTTCGAGGATATCCCGACGCTCCTGGCGTTCCTGTTTCAGGAAGTTCCGGACGTTCGAGACCGTGGAGGACTCGATCGGCGGCGTCCGGACGACTTCCGGCGTCCAGCCGACCTCGCGGGTGATCTCCCGGAGAGTGGATCCGTGGCGGCCGATCACCATTCCGGGCTTCTCGGCCTCGATGACGACCTCGCCGGTGTCCTCGTGGAAATCCAGATCTTGGACCCCGGCTTCCTCCGGAATCACGTCCATGACCTTCTCGCGTGCCTCCGCGGGGCGGGAGAGCACGTCGGGGTCGGGGCGGACCGTGATGCGCTTGCGAAGCTTGGAAGCCAGCTGGCGCACCAGGTTGCCGTCGCCGGCGAACTCCTTGGGGTCCCGGGTGTAGACGACCAGCTCCGGCCCCTCGTACTTCACGTCGGTGATGGAGATCGTACTCGGAATTTCGGCCTCGATCTCACTTTTCAACTCCTCGAGTTGCGTATCTACTTGACTCATGTGTCGAAGACGCTCGCGTCGGCGGCGTTGCCCGACGCGAAAGTAGCGGTTATCGCTTCGGTGGTGCCGCGCGGGAAAGTACAGCGAGAACCCGCTTACCAGGAGATACTTCCGCGCGGTGGTAAAAACCTTCCCAAAGCGGGTGCGCGTCACTGGCCGACACACTTTTTCACGCACCGACGAACCGGCGACCGTGTTCGAGGACGACCCTGTCGACGACCTGCCGGCGGCGACGCTCTGTCACCTCGTCGACGACGATCCGGCGGCCACCGAGCAGTCCGCCGCCACCGAGACGCTGTTGATCCACAAGAAACGCGGCGTCGGCAGCGGCCAGTGGGTCGGTCCCGGCGGGAAAGTCGAGGCAGACGAGATGGTTCGGGAGTGTGTGGTTCGGGAGGTCCGGGAGGAGGTCGGTATCGTCGTCCAGAATCCGACGAAGGCGGGCGTGTTCGTCTACCGGTCGGACGACTGGGACGCCGTCGTTCACGTGTTTCGCGCGACCGAGTACGTGGGCACGCCCGAGGAGACGGAGGAGGCTGACCCGCGGTGGTTCCCGGTCGACGACCTTCCGTTCGACGAGATGTGGCAGACCGACCGCGAGTGGCTCCCCCACGTCCTCGACGGCGAGACGTTCCGCGGTCGGTTCGTCTACAGCGACGGCGAGCCCGTCGACGTGAGCATCGAGACCAGCGTGGCCGTCGGGAGTGAGTGAGGCTGGCTCGGGCGTACACCTTCGGACGTTTTAAGCCGCGACCACCACTTCCTCGCGGTATGAGCGACGACGACCAGACGCTCGGGATCACCGAGTCGAAGGAGTACGCCACCGGCGATTGGTACGCCGAAGTCTGTCAGAAGGCAGGGCTGACCAACTACGGGCCGGAGGGGATGTCCGGGTTCATCGTCGCCCGCCCGCGCGCCTACGGCCTGTGGGAGCGCGTGCAGGGCGAACTCGACGCCCGATTCAAGGACACCGGCGTCCAAAACGCCTACTTCCCGCTGTTCATCCCCGAGTCCTACCTCGAACGTGAGAAGGACATCGTCGAGGGGTTCGACCCCGAGGTCGCGTGGGTCACCCACGGCGGCCACGAGGAACTGGAGGAGCGCCTCGCGGTCCGACCCACCTCCGAGTCCATCATCGCCCCCTACATGTCCCAGTGGATCCGCAGCCACCGTGACCTGCCCCTGCGCGTGAACCAGTGGGCCTCCGTGGTTCGCTGGGAGGCGACCGAGACGAAGCCGTTCTTCCGCACCAAGGAGTTCCTCTGGCAGGAGGGCCACACCGCCCACGAGACCGACGAGGACGCGTGGGAGGAGACGCTGACTCGCCTCGACCAGTACGAGGAGGTGTACGAGGACGTGCTCGCCATTCCCGTGATGCGCGGGCAGAAGCCCGACCACGACAAGTTCCCCGGCGCCGACACGACCACCACGGTCGAGGCGCTGATGCCCGACGGCAAGTCGGTGCAGGGTGCGACCAGCCACCACCTCGGCCAGTCGTTCGCGGAGGCGTTCGACATCACCTACAGCGACGAGGACGAGGAGGAACGCGTCGCCCACACCACCTCGTGGGGCTTCTCGTGGCGCTCGCTAGGCGCGCTGATCATGACTCACTCAGACGAGCAGGGCCTCGTCCTGCCCCCAACGCTCGCCCCCGAGCAGGTCGTGATCGTCCCCATCTGGCAGTCCGACACCAAGGACGAGGTGATCGACTACGCGGAGGAGGTCGCCGAAGACCTCGAGGACGCCGGCGTCCGCGTCGAGCTCGACGACCGCGACGAGCGCAACCCCGGGTTCAAGTTCAACGAGTGGGAGCTGAAGGGCGTCCCCGTCCGCTTCGAGATCGGTCCCCACGAGGTCGAGGACGGCGAGATCACGGCGGTCCACCGCCCCGACGGCGAGGAGGTCATACTCGACCGCGAGACCGTCAGCGAGTCGGTCCGCGACGAGCTCGACACCGTCTACGCCAAGCTGTTCGCCGAGGCCGAGGAGAACATCGAGGAGAACGTCCGCGACGCCGACGACCGCGCGGGCATCCTCGGCACGCTGGGCCAGCACGGCGGCTACGTCCGGACGCCGTGGTGTGGCGACGAGGACTGCGAGACGGAGATTAGCGACCAGATGGCCGCCGAGATCGTGATGGTGCCGTTCCCCGAGGACGAGGAGAAGCAGCACGCCGACGTGCTCGCGGGCGACGCCGAGTGTGCGGTCTGTGGGGACGAGGCTGACGAGACCGCCTACTTCGCGAAGTCCTACTGACGCCGCAGCGGCCCTCGTTTTTCAGGCCGAGACGGAGTGGAGACCGACGATTCCGACGACGATGACGCCGATGAACGTCAGCCGCGAGGCCGTCGCCGGCTCGTCGAACAGCGCGATCCCCAACAGCGCCGTCCCGACGGCGCCGATGCCCGTCCAGACCGCGTAGGCGGTCCCGACCGGGAGTTCCTCGACGGCTTTCGCGAGCAGCAGCATCGACGCCACGAGCGCGATCAGGGTTCCGGCCGTCGGGATCGGCTTGGTCAGCCCCTCGGAGTACTCCAGGCCGATCGCCCACGCTATCTCGAACAGGCCCGCCGCGAGCAGTAGGTACCACGCCATCGTCGGCGCTGGGCCGCCGCGAGTGATAGCTCCGGCGTTCGACGGTCGGGGCCGGAGCCGAACCACTCACGGCCCCGGCGCTTCTGGATCGGGTATGGACGTGGCCATCGTCACCGTCGGGGACGAGATCCTCGCCGGCGACACCCGCAACACCAACGCCGAGCGGCTGGCGCGCCGGCTGGCCGAGCGCGGCGCACGCGTCGTCCGGATGCTCACCATCCCCGACGACGCCGAGCTCATCGCGGACGTCGTG
>Ga0207813_100545_pt1 | contig 19726 bp, 21 predicted proteins | sample A23E3SouthBayCA_2_FD_187730 | JGI IMG/M metagenome (GOLD analysis project Ga0207813, IMG submission 187730) | Aerobic enrichment media microbial communities from Eden Landing Ponds, California, USA - A23 E3 (4) (SPAdes) | ecosystem: Environmental > Aquatic > Marine > Unclassified | place... | reverse complement strand
TGGTTGCACGGCAGAACGATGGGGCACTCGTAACTTAATCGTTCGCTCTTGGCGATTCGTCAGTTTTTACTCCAGGGGCACGTAGCGTCAACATGGATAGGCTCAAGCGGTCTCTCCTCGACGCGCCGATTATCGAGAAAGACGGCTACCAGTACTTCGTGCACCCGATCAGCGACGGCGTTCCCGTCCTCGAACCCGGACTCCTTCGCGAAATCGTGATCAAGATCATTCGCAAGGCCGAAATCGAGGGTGTGGACAAAATCGTCACGCCCGCGGCGATGGGTATCCACATCTCTACCGCGGTCAGCCTGATGACGGACATCCCGCTGGTCGTCATTCGCAAGCGCTCCTACGGCCTCGAGGACGAGGTCTCGCTCACCCAGCAGACGGGATACTCGGAGTCCGAGATGTACATCAACGACGTACACGAGGGCGACCGCGTGCTCGTGCTCGACGACGTGCTCAGCACGGGCGGGACGCTGCGCGCCATCACCGACGCGCTCGACCACATCGGCGCGGACGTCAGTGACGTGGTCGCGGTCATCAAGAAGGAGGGGCCGAACGAACTCGACGAGTCCGACATCAACGTGAAGACGCTCATCAACGTCGACGTGGTCGACGGCGAAGTCGTCATTACGGACGCGGACGGCGACTACTGACGGGGCGAATACGCGCCCGGTAACGTACTTTCGTGATGGTTTAGGATTTTAGCCAACTTCTTTCAGCGTCTTAGGAATCGTAGCGAACCGCGCTCGTCTCGAACACACCCGCTGGTATCGAAGGATATTTATGCACATGTTTGTTTTTCCATAGCATGCCATCCGGCAACAAGAGACGGAAGCAACAGAGCGACGGAGACGGCGGTGAGGGCGGTCTCGACCGTCGTCGCGTCATGCAGTACATGGCCGCGACCGGCGTGGCCGCGAGCCTCGCGGGCTGTAACAGCGGCGGGGGCGACACGACGACCTCGGGTACCACGACCTCGGGTACCACGGTGTCGCAGGACGAGATCCCGTCCGGCGGGACGTTCATCTACGGGACCACCGGAAACACGAACGGTCTGAACGTCTTCCGCGTCGGTGACGGTGAGACCTCCGCGCGAGCAGAGATGGTCATGGACCTGGGGTACGTCCGCGAGAGCCCCGCATACTCGGACTTCCTCCCGCTTTGGTTCGAAGACATGACCGTCGAGCAGCCGGTCAACCAGATCGACATCAAACTCCGCGAGAACCTCCAGTTCGGCGAAGGGCACGGCGAACTCACCGCGGACGACTACCTCTGGTGTATCGACAACATCTGGACGGCCGACTGGGCGAACTTCACGTACGCCTCCGAGTTCACCGTCGGTAGCAACGAAGAACCGATCCAGTTCGAGAAAGTGGACAAGTACACGATTCGGGAGACCATCCCGAACTCGCGGCCGTTCTTCCCGTACAACGAGCCGCTCTCGTACATGTTCCCGATTCCGAAGGCGATCGCGCAGTCCTACGTCGAGGACCAGAACGCGGAGGGCCTCGCGCAGGACAACGCCATCATGCGCGCGACCTTCAACGGAAACCTCGGGCCGTGGGACCTCAAGCGGTGGTCCCAGCAGTCCGTCATGGAGTTCGAACGCGGGGAGGACTACTACCTCCGTGAGGCGGCCGCGAACGACGACCGCGTCCCGGAAATCTTCACCGAAGCGCCGTACTTCGACGAGTACCACTTCCAGTACTTCGACAAGGCCCAGACCGCACGGCAGGCGCTACAGGCCGGCGAGATCGACGCGACGTTCATCCCGTCCACGCAGGTCGGGTCGTACGAGGGGAACGACTCCGACAACCTCCAGCTCTACCAGAACCCGTACCGGTCCTGGTCGGGCTACCTCGGCATCAACCACCGCGCGAACGGCTGGAGTCAGCTCCGGAACAAGAAAGTCCGGCACGCGATGGCGCACATCTACAACAACGACTTCGTCGTCGAGAACATCGCCGAGGGTCGCGCTGCGACCCAGAACACGCTTCACCCGTCCTGGGGTCCGTACGCGCCCGACGACCCCGTGACGTTCGACGGGTCGATCGACAAGGCGAAGGAGCTCCTCAAGGAGGGGACGTCGAGCGACTACGGCTACAGCGGCGACACGTTCGTCGGCCCGGACGGCAACCAGGTCGAACTTACGGTCGTCTACCAGTCCGGCGAAACGGACGACCTGCGCGCCGCCTATCTCAAGCAGCGGCTGAGCCAGGTCGGTATCGCGCTCAACCAGGAGACCACCTCCTGGACGAGCCTCCTCAGCAACTACTTCGCGCCGGGGCAGAAGGCGTCCGGATTCTCCGGTACCATCGGGTACGGCGAGGACAACACCTCCGGCGGTCCCTACAACCCCGGTCCGTGGGACGAGGTCGTCTCCGGGAACTCTTGGGACTTCATGCTGACGCTCGGGTTCGGGTACGGTCCGCTCACGCCCGCGGGTACCATCGCGAGCCTGTTCGGCGAGAAGGGTAACTTCAACGCGTACGGGTACACGCCGGACGAGAACCTCGCCGCGATGCGCGACGAGGCACAGACCGCGGAGAGCCGTGAAGCCGCACAGAGCACGATTCAGGAGATGCTGCTCTACCTCTCCGAAGAGCGTCCGGTCATCTTCGAGTACAACCCGTACAACTACTACGCGTACCGCAACCAGGTGCAGAACATCGGCGAGAGCCCGCCGGACAGTTACTGGAAGATGCTCCAGGATCGTTCATCCACGCGGATGTTCTTCTCGAACGGTTCGAGCGGCCGCTAGAACCTCCACCACCCTATCGACACCTCGTATTTATGAAATGGTATATAGCAAAGCGCATTCTGTGGACGTTCGTCGCGGTATGGATCGCGCTCACGTTCACGTTCGCGCTCGTCACTGCGTCCCCGAACCAGGGCGAGATGCAGGCGATGATGAGCTGCGCCACATCCGGTGACGACCCCGCTGAGTGTAGAGAGCAGTACCGTGAACGGCAAGGCCTCGACACGCCCGTCACGGAGCGGTACGTGAACTACATGGTGAACATGGCGACCCTGAACTGGGGGTGGTCCGACTCACGGTCACAGGCGGTGATTCCAGCGATACTTGACGCGTGGAAGTTCACCGCGCAGTACGCCATACCGGTCCTCATACTATCGACCCTGATAGGCTACGGTATCGGCCTGTACTCGGCGTACAAACCGTACACGGTCACTGACTACGCCGGGTCGTTCGTGGCGTTCTTCGGCATCAGCATCCCGAACTTCTGGTTCGCCATCGTCCTGATAATGTTATTCGGGGTGAATATAAACGCCCTTCCGGTGTACTACCAGAGCGGCATACCACTGGAGTACGGGTGGATATCGGTGAAGAACTTCCTCCAACTCGTACTCCCCATCACGGTGCTGCTCACGGCGTCGCTCGCGTGGCAGATGCGGTACTCGCGAGCGCAGGCGCTCGAGCAGATGAACCAAGAGTTCGTCAAGGTCGCGAAAGCGAAGGGCGCGAGCCAGTACCGCCTCATGATTCACCACGTCCTCCGGATGGCGGCGGTGCCGCTCTCGACGAGTTTCGTCGGGAGCCTCCTCGCGATCTTCTGGTCGGGCTCCGTGATCATCGAACAGATATTCGCGATTCCCGGACTCGGGTACATGACGTACACCGCAATCGTCGAGCAGGACACGGCGCTCATCCTGGCGACCACCCTGCTCACGGTGTTCCTCGCGATCCTCGGGAACCTCCTCGAGGACATCGCGTACGTCGTGCTTGACCCGCGAATCGACTACGGTAACAGATAACTATGTCATCAGATTACAACGACATCTCGTTCGAGGACATCGAGTGGGACTCCCAAGATGTCTCGACGTTCGCCCTCACTCGAGCCGGACTCGTGGAGCTGCTGTCGTACCTCACAATCGCCGCGCTCTTCGTGTACGACCACTACGTCATTGAGAACGCACACCCGCTCATCTTCGGCTGGGACGTTCTCAGTGTCGAGTGGATGTTCCTCGTGACGATCGTGGCGATGTTCTTCCACGGGTTCTACCCGCTCTACAAGAACACACGGATGCGGCAGTTCTACTGGAAGCGGTTCAAGAAGAACAAGATGGCCGTCATCGCGCTCGCCTGGCTCGGCTTCATCTTCGTCGTCGGCATCCTCGGGCCGGTCTTCGTCGACCCGCCACAGATCCGGTTCGACAACCGAATCCTCCCGCCGGCCGGCGTCACCGCAACCATCAACGGCGTCGAAAAGACGGGAACGATGCAGTACCCGTTCGGGACGTCCGCTGAGGGACGCGGCGTCCTCGCGCTCGTCGTGTACGGGATGCGCGTCAGCATGGAAGTCGGTTTCATCGCGACCGTGTTCACGGTCCTCATCGGCTCCCTCGTCGGCGCGGTCGCCGCGCTCGCGACCGCGATGGACATCGGCTGGATGGACGAAGTCCTCATGCGGTACACGGACATCCAGTCCGTCTTCCCGACGTTCATGCTCCTGCTCCTGCTGACGTACCTCTTCGGCAGTAAGCTCTGGATGATCATACTCCTCTTCGGGTTCTTCAGCTGGGAGGGCGTCGCCCGGACGGTGCGTGGCGAGGCGCTCCAGCGCTCCGCGGAGGAGTACATCATGGCCGCACAGGCGTCCGGCGCGAACATGCTGTACGTCGTCCGCCAACACTTGATTCCGAACTCCGCGAACAGCATCATCATCAGCGCGACCGTCGCCGTCCCCGGGTTCATTCTCGGCGAGGCGTCGCTCGCGTTCCTCGGGTTCAGCGACCCGAACACGTTCTCGTGGGGTCGGACCATCGCGGCCGGTCAGGCGAACATCGAGCAGGCCTGGTGGATATCCACGATTCCGGGGATCTTCCTGTTCCTCACCGTGCTCGCGTTCTACTACGTCGGTGAGGCGATGCGTGACGCGATGGACCCGCGTCAGGAGGTCGGCGGAGGTGGCGGCCTATGAGTGAGCCGCTCCTCTCGGTCGAAGACCTGAAGACGCACTTCCACACCGAGGACGGCACCGCGTACGCCGTCGACGGCGTCTCGTTCGACGTCGAACCGGGCGAGACCGTCGCCATCGTCGGCGAGTCCGGCAGCGGGAAGACGGTGACGAGCGAGTCAATCACGAAGATCCTGGACATGCCGCCCGGCGAAATCGTGCAGGGGTCCGTCACGTTCGACGGGATGGACCTCACGTCGATGACCGACAAGGAACTCCAGGAAATCCGCGGAAACCGCATCAGTCACATCTTCCAGAACCCGCAGAACGGACTGAACCCCGTGTACAAGGTCGGCCGACAGATCGGGGAGACGCTCCGCATCCACCGCGACGACCTCTCGAAGAAGGAGGTGCGGCGGCGCGTCATCGAACTGCTCGACGAGACCGGGATTCCGGAAGCGAGCGCGCGCGTCGACGACTATCCGCACGAGTTCTCGGGCGGGATGAAACAGCGCGTGCTCATCGCGATGGCGCTCGCCTGCGATCCCGACCTCCTCATCGCGGACGAGCCGACGACCGCGCTCGACGTGACGATTCAGGCGCAAATCCTCCGCCTCCTCGAGGACATCCAGGAGGAGATGGGGATGAGCATCATCTTCGTCACGCACGACCTCGGTGTCGTCTCCGAGATCGCGGACCGCGTCGTGGTGATGTACTCCGGGAAGGTCATGGAGACCGGAACGGTCGAGGACGTGTTCCAGAACCCCTCGCATCCGTACACGAACGCGCTCATCGAGTGCCTCCCGGGCCGCGGCCGGTCGATGAACCGCATCCCGGGATCGCTTCCCAGCGTCACGAACCCACCGGACGGCTGTCGGTTCCACCCGCGGTGTGAGTTCGCGACCGAGGACTGTCGGACGGGCGACCAGCCGCCCCTACACACTATCGAGGGGTCGCACGACGCCTCGTGTGTCTACTACGGGCCGGGGTACGACGCGTCCGACCTCTCGTTCGACAACGCGCAGAGCGCGAACCAGCAGGACGTAACCACCGACGGAGGTGAACGATGAGCCAGCAGCTATCCAGATCCACGGACCGCGGCGAACCGCTCCTCGAAGTCCGGAACCTCAAGAAGCACTACCCGATAACGCAGGGGTTGTTGAACACGGAGGTCGGCCGCGTGCGCGCGGTCGACGGCATCTCGTTCGACATCGCGCCCGGCGAAACCGTCGGGCTCGTCGGCGAATCCGGCTGTGGGAAGTCCACGGCGGCGGAGAGCATCCTCCGCTTGGAGGACCCGACCGAGGGGAGCGTGAACTTCGACGGCGAGGACATCACGACGTACGACGACACCGAACTGAAGCGGTTCCGCCGCGAGGCGCAGATGATCTTCCAGAACCCGGATTCGAGCTTCGACCCCCGGATGACGATGGGAGAGTCCATCTCGGAGCCGCTCCGGATTCACAACGTCGGGCCGCGCGAGCGCCGTCTCGAAATCGCGCGAAACCTCCTGGAGCGCGTCGGCCTGAACGCCGACGACGCCGACCGGTACCCGCACGAACTCTCGGGCGGCCAGAAGCAGCGGGTCGCGCTCGCCCGTGCGCTCGTCGTGAATCCTCGGCTCATCGTCGCCGACGAGCCGGTGAGCGCGCTCGACGTGTCCGTGCAGGCGGAAGTCCTCTCGCTGCTGCAGGATATCCAGGACGAGTTCGACCTCTCCATCCTCTTCATCAGTCACGACATGAGCGTCGTGCGCGAGGTCTGCGACCGCGTCGCGGTGATGTACCTCGGGAAGATCGTGGAGATCGGTTCGACGGAAGACCTCTTCGAGAACCCCCAGCATCCGTACACGCGCGCGCTCCTCCGGTCCATTCCGACCGTCGACCTCGACTCGCGCGGTATCGACGCGGGGCTCCACGGAGAGGTTCCGAACCCCTCCGACCCGCCGTCCGGCTGTAACTTCCACTCGCGGTGTCCGGAAGTCATTCAGCCCGAGGGATACGAGTTCGAACAGGAGAACTGGCGTGGCGTGATGAACCTCCGCGTCGCGATGGACGAACACGGCGTCGACGTCGACGGACTGCGCGAGTTCGTCGGCGTCGACGACGACGAGTCCGCGACCGAGTCCGAGCGCGAGCGCATGAAGGACGAACTGCGCCGCGAGCACGACATCCCGAAGCAACTCACGAGTAGCGCGGCCGAATCCGTGCTCGACGAGGCGCTCGACGACATCGTGCAACGGAACCTCGACGCCGCTCGCTCGCTGCTCTCCGAGGAGTTCGAGACGGTGTGTGAGACCGCCGAGCCCGACCTCCTGGACACGGAAACCGGCCATCCGGCGGCCTGTTACCTCCACTCGGACGACGTGTCGCAGACGGTCGAACCGGCCGACGACTAACCGGCACTCGCCACCGCCGCCACACGTCTTTTCCTCGCGCCGGTCGTTCCTCTATGTATGTCTCGCGCGTTGTTTGTTGTGAGTGAGGAAGGCTACTGGGGCGAAGAGTGCGCGGAACCACTGACGACGCTCGATAGCGAGGGGTTCGATATTACGGTCGCGACGCCGTCCGGGTCGCCGCCCGTGCTGGACGAGCGCTCCGCCGACCCCGACGAGGTCGGCAAGGAGACGGCGACGTTCGTGCGCGACGTGCACGAGAACGACGACCGATTGAACGACCCCGAACCGCTCGCGGCGGTCGACGCCGAGGGGTACGACGCGGTCGTGTTCCCGGGCGGCCACGGCACCGCGTGGGACGTGAATCAGGACCGGGACGCCCGCCGCCTCCTCCGGAACGCGGTCGCGGGCGACGACGGAAAGGCGCTCGTCGTCTGTCACGCGGTCGGCATCCTCGCGTTCACCCGCGACGACGATGGCGGGTTCCTCGTCGACGGTCGCGCGGTCACCGGCTTCCCGAACGCTTGGGAGGAGGGTATCGTCGACGACCACGGCCGGATGCCGGACGGCCGAAAACTCCCTTACTGGGTCGAGGAAGAAGTCGAGGCAGTGGGCGGCGACTGGGACGCCGAACTCGACGCCGACACCTCCGTGACCGTCGACGGCGACCTCGTCACTGCCCGTGGCCCCGAGTCATCCGCGGCCGCCGCTGACGCCCTGCTCGACGAACTCGACTGAGGGTGTAACTCCCACACGGCGACCGAATCACAACCCTTATTCGTCGGACTCGACTACAAACTGGTAGCGGGATGGGATAGCCAGGAGATTCCGCCGGGCTCATAACCCGGAGATCGGTAGTTCAAATCTACCTCCCGCTATTCTCCGAACGAATTTTCGTCGTGACGTTTGTCGCTACGACCGTTGAGTGAGTGAGAGAGCGGCGAGTAGATTTGAACCCAGTCAGTCGCAGCGCGAGCGTGGCGAGCGACCGTCTGACGTTGGTTCAAATCTACCTCCCGCTACTTCTGGCGTGAACACCGAACGCACTCGCGGGTGGGTTCGGTCGTGAACGAAGTCGAACGCGAGTAGATTCTGAACCCAGTCGAACGAGCGTCGCGAGTTCGACGCTGGTTCAAATCTACCTCCCGCTATTCTCCGAGCGAATTTTCGTCGTGTTGTCTATTTCGTGGTCGCGTAGTTTTCGGGTTGTTGTCGGACTCCTCAATGGCTATGGGCGTCGTGTGCGTAGTCGGGAGTATGTTGGTTCGCGTGCTCGCGCTGGCGGTGGGCGTGCTCGAGTTGGTGGTTCCGCGGCAGTTCGTGGATTTCTGGATGGAACTGGCGGCGAAGGACGGGCGGACGGTCGAGCTGGAGTCGTGGGTGTACGTCGCGGCGCGGCTCGAAGGCGTGGTGTTGGTGGCGTGGGCGCTCGCGGGGCTTCGCAAGCGGCGTACGTAGGCCGGTGGGGAATATCCCAAAGCGTATGCCGTCGGCCGCGGGTGTTCGTGGTGATGGAGTACGCGGTCGTGCTTGTGTGGTGGGTGTTGCTGGTGGCGCTGCTCGGCTTGGGCGTGCCGGTGGCGTCGCGGTTGCTGCCGGACGCGCGCGACGGCGGAGCGTTCGTCGCGCTCCCGCTCGTCGTCGTGTGCGTGACGGTGCCCGTTCTCTGGCTCGGACGCGTCTCGTTCGGTCTGCCGATGGTTCTCGGCGTGCTCGTCATGTTCGCGGGCGTGTCGCTGTGGCTCGCGCGGAACGGCCTCGACATCGAGCGGCGCGCGCTCGCGGCGACGCTGGGCGTCTTCTCGGTCGCGTTCCTGTTCCTGATAGCGGTTCGCGCGGCGGACCCCGGCGTGTACGCGGGCGGCGGCGAGAAGTTCCTCGACTACGGCCTCCTGCGGTCGCTCCTCCGCGGTGACACGCTGCCGCCCGAGGACTTCTGGTTCGCGGGCGAGCACGTCGTCTACTACTACGGCGGGCACCTCGTCGCCGCGATATTCACGACGCTCGCCGGAACCGACCCCCGGTTCGCGTACGGGCCCGCGCTCGCGTCGTTCTACGCGATGGCCGTCACCGCGGTCTTCGGGTTCGGACGCGAACTCGCGCGCCATCGTGGCTACCGACCGCTCGCGGGCGGCGTGCTCGCCGCGCTCCTGTTCGGCCTCGCGAGTAACCTCCGCCCGCCGGTCCGTGTCGTCGTCACGCTCCTCCCGGACGGCGTTGGTCACTGGCTCGCCGACCTCGTCGGCGTCCCGTACTCGAAGGCGGTCATCGACCCGGGGACGTTCTCGTACTGGCCGGCGAGCCGCGTCATTCCGGGCACTATCAACGAGTTCCCGCTGTTCGCGTACCTGAACGGCGACCTGCACGCGCACATGATGAGCGTCACGGTGCTCGTCGCCGCGCTCGCCGTGCTCTACGCGTACTGGCGCGCCGAGCGCGCGTGGCGTCGCCGCCTCCTCGTCTACGGCGCGTTCCCGCCCGTCCTCGGATTGCTCCTCGCGACGAACACCTGGAGCTTCCCGACAGGTGTTGGGCTGGCGTGGCTGGCGCTCGCGCTCGCTCCCGAACCGCCGTGGACGCTCCTCCCCGCACGCGTCCGCCCGTCGCCCGCCGGCGTTCGCGCGGAAGTCGCGCGGCCGCTCGTCGCCGTACTGCTCGCGCTTCCCACCGTCCCGCTCGCGCTCGCGTGGACGTGGCCGTTCGTCACCAGCGTGCTCCTCGCCGGCGCGAGCAAACAGACCCTCGCCGTCCTTCCCGAACGCAGCCCGCTCGGGCCGTTCGTGCTCGTGCACGGCGCGTTTCTCGCCACCTTCGCCGCGTACCTCGCGCGGAAGACGGCCCGCGACCGCGACGGTCGCCTGCTCGCCGCTGTCGTCATCGCGGCGCTTCTCGCGCTCGCGGCGTTCGGCTGGCTGTTCGACCTCGTCGGTCTGGCGCTCGTCGGCCCGCTCGTCGCCGCCGGCTGGTACGTCCTCCGCCGGCGCGACGCGGGCTACGAGACGATGCTCGTCGTCGCGGGCGCGGGCCTCGTCGGCCTCGTGGAGTTCGCGTACCTGAACGACGCCGCCGGCGCGGGCCGATTCAACACTGTGTTCAAAGTGTACGCGCAGGTGTGGGCGCTCTGGGCGATCGCGGGCGGCGTCGCGCTCGCCGGCTTCCTCCCGCACGCCCGCGACCGACTCGACAGCCTCCGCGCCGACCGCGCGACCGCGCTTCGCGTCGCGCTCGTCGTCCTTCTCGTCTGTTCGCTCTGCGTGCCGTACGCGTCGCTCTCGCTCTCCCGACACTTCGCGGACATGGGCGACCCGTCGCTCGACGCGTTCGAGACCGCCGAGGACTACCATCCGCACGAGGCCGCCGCTATCGAGTGGATGGACGAGAACATCGCCGGCCAGCCCACCATCGTCTCACGGCCGAGCAGCGACATCTACCAGTGGGCGAACCCCGCATCCAGCCTCACCGGCATCCCAACCGTGGCTGGGTGGGTGCACGCCAGGAACTACCACGATTCGGCCATCTACGACCGCCGCGTCCGCGACGTGAACTTCCTCTACACGCTCGACAGCGCGGAGTCCCGCGCGGTGCTCCTCGACTACTACGACGTCCAGTACATCTACTACGGGCCGCTCGAACGCGACGCCTACGGCTCAGTATCGTTCGCGTCCGAACCCGGAATCCGCGTCGCCTACGAGAACGAGGGCGTGACGGTGTACGCGGTGAACCAGTCCGCGCTCGCCGCTTAGGTTCGCGCGCTCGCCGGGTCGACGACGGTCACGTCGTCCGCGTCCACGCGCTCCACGTCGAGCCACTGCGGGACGAAGTTCCGTTTCTCGAAGTCCTCGCGCTCGTCCTCGGTGCCCATCGTGCACCAGAGCTGGACGCGCTTCGGCCCGTGCCAGTCGCCGTTCCGCGAGATGCCGAAGAGGACCTGTTCCTCGCCGTCGTGCTCGATGACGGCGTCCTTCCCGACACCGGGGTCCCCGTCGATGATGAGCCGCTTCATGGAGTGAGGTTCCGCAGGCGGCCGATTAAACGCTTCGCACTCCTCCGCGGTCGTACCGGCGGGCGAGCGCGAGCAACACGACGCCGAGCACGCCCGCGGGGAGCGTGACGGTGAGCACGACCAGCCACCACGGCACGACGACGCCGGGCGTGACGCCGGTGTCGGGATAGGACGTAACGAGCACCCACGCGAAGAGCGCGACGAGGGCGGCGACGAATCCTATGCCTTCCAGCCGCTTCCTGCTGGACACGATTCTCGGGGTGCCGAGGAGGGCGGCCGAGAGGCCGAAGACGCCCGCGAGCAGAAGGGTGAATCCGGGCCCGTAGAGGACCGTTCCGCCTGCAGCGGTGCGGAGCGTCGCCGGACCGTAGGTCGCGGCCACGGCGAGTTCACCGCGAACCTCGGCGAGCGCCGCGCCGTCCGGAGCGAACGTGACGAGTCCGGGCGAGACGCCGGCGGACCCCGCGCCGGTGGACTCGTTCCACCGGAGGACGCTCCCGCGGACGGCCATCTGGGTCGGTGCGTCGGTCACCTGGTAGCCGGCGGGTGCGCGAATCGTCACGTCCGCGCCGTCCGGCCGGTAGTCGTTCCCGTAGCCCGCGAACGGCGCGAACAGCACGCCGCCGCCGGGCCCGGTGTGGACGACGCCGTCGAGGCGGTACGTCACGACGAGCGTATCGTCGTTGATGTGGGAGCGTAGGTCCGTCGTCGCGTGGCCGAACCGGTGGTCGAACGCGTCGGCGACGACGAGGTGGTGCAGCGTGTCGTTCTCGTGGAACGCGTTGACCGTCTCGGGGTTCGTGAGGGTCGCGCGTTCCGTCCACGCGCTCGTGCCGTTCGCGGCGACATCCACGGTCACGGAGACGCGTTCGACGCTCGATGCGGGGTAGTCGTAGCGCTCGCCCGCGAACGCGGGGAACCCGTCCACGTCTTCGGGCGGCGGACGGGCCGTGGCGGGCGCGGCGACACCCGCGAACACGACTAGGAGGACACACGCGAGGAGGGCGCGTCGAGACACGGGTGTGCGTACGTCTCGCACGCCATTGGTGTTTCGGTGGGTCGGGGACTGGCCCGGGGTCGAACCGTGCGGATTTTAAGGCCCCCAGTCGAAGCAGACGACAAGAGTCGATTCACTATGCAGATGCCACGCCGCTTCAACACGTACTGCCCGCACTGCAACGAACACAACGAACACGAGGTCGAGAAGGTCCGCTCCGGTCGCACCTCCGGCATGACGAAAGTCAACGGCCGTCAGCGCGCCCGGAAGACCTCCCGCATCGGGAACGCCGGTAAGTTCTCGAAGGTCCCCGGTGGCGACAAGCCCACCAAGAAGACGGACCTGAAGTACCGCTGCAGCGAGTGTGGGAAGGCCCACCTCCGCGAGGGATGGCGCGCCGGCCGACTGGAGCTTCAAGAATAATGCCCGGGAACTTCTACACCGTCGAATGTCCGGACTGTGAGAACGAACAGGTCGTCTTCGGGAAAGCCTCCAGCGAGGTCGCGTGCGCCGTCTGCGGCACGACGCTCGCACGCCCGACCGGCGGGGAGGCCGACATCGAGGGCGACGTCCTCGAAACCGTCGAGACTCGATGAAGTACGAAGGCTGGCCCGAGCCCGGTGAACTCGTCGTCGGAAAGGTCGACGAGATAGAGGACTTCGGCGTGTTCGTCGACCTCGAGGAGTACGAGGACAAGCGCGGGCTGGTCCACATCAGCGAGGTCGCGTCAGGCTGGATCAAGAACGTCCGCGACCACGTTCGCGAGGGACAGACCGTCGTCGCGAAAGTCCTCGACGTGGACACGGACGCCCAGCAGATCGACCTCTCCATCAAGGACGTTAACGACCACCAGCGCTCGGACGCGATTCAGGACTGGAAGAACGAGCAGAAGGCGGACAAGTGGATGAGCATCGCGTTCGGCGAGGACATGAAGGACGATCAGTTCCGCGCCGTCGCGAACGAACTGCTCGCCGAGTTCGGGAGTCTCTACGAGGGCTTCGAACAGGCGGCCATCCACGGCCCGGACGCGCTCGAGTCCACCGACCTGGACGAGGACGACATCGAGACTATCGTCGCCACGGCACGCGACAACGTCTCCGTCCCCTACGTCACCGTGACGGGATACGTCCACCTCGAATCCGCCGCGGGCGACGGCGTTGACGACATCAAGGAATCCTTGAAGGCCGCGGAGGGCGACGGCGAGATTCCGGACGAGATCGACCTCGACGTGACGTACGTCGGGTCGCCGGAGTACCGCATCAAGGTGCAGGCGCCGAACTACAAGACCGCGGAGGATGAACTCGAAGCGAGCGCCGCCCGCGCGACCGACGCTATCGCCGCGGCCGGCGGGAGCGGTGAGTTCCACCGCGAACGCCAGCTCGACGAAGACCAGTGAAGTCCGACATCCGGGTGTGCCGCGACCACGACCGCCCGGTGTACACGCTCTCTTCTAGCTGTCCCGGGTGCGGGAGCGACGCGGAGAACAGCGCGCCAGCGCCGTTCAACCCCGAGGACCCGTACGGGGAGTACCGACGCGCTCTTAAGAGACGCGTTCGGGACTAGGGGCATGCAGGAACTCGAAATCGAGACGGTCGCGGACGCCGACCTCTCCGACCCCGTGTTCGTCGAGGGGCTTCCGGGCGTCGGACACGTCGGGAAACTCGTCGCCGAGCACATCGTGGAGGAGGGGGAGAGCACGCTCGTGCGACGCGTGTACTCGGAGCACTTCCCGCCGCAGGTGACCGTCGGCGACGGCGGTGTCGCGGAACTCGCGCACGTCGAGGTGCACGCCGTCGAGACGGACGGCCGCGACCTCCTCGTGCTCACGGGCGACCACCAAGCACAGGAGAACGCCGGGCACTACCGAGTGACGGACGCCTTCCTCGACATCGCGGAGGGGTTCGGCGCGACGGAACTGTTCGCGCTCGGCGGCGTTCCCACCGGAGAACTCATCGAGGAGTACGGCGTCGTCGGCGCGGTCAGCGACGATTCGCTCACGGACGACCTCGAAGACGCGGGCGTCGAGTTCCGCTCGGACGAACCCGCGGGCGGCATCGTCGGCACCAGCGGCCTCCTGCTCGGCCTCGGCGGCCGCCGCGGGTTCGACGCCGCCTGCCTAATGGGCGAGACCTCGGGCTACCTCGTCGACCCGAAGAGCGCGAAAGCCGTGCTCGAAGTGCTCGAAACCCTCCTCGGGTTCGAGGTCGACTTCGACGCGCTGGACGAGCGCGCCGACGAGATGGAGGACGTGGTCGAGCAGATGCAGCAGATGGAACAGGGACCGAGTCCGGGGAGCGAGGACGACCTCCGGTACATCGGCTGAGCGCGCACTCCGAGCTCTTCTCTTAGCGGGTCGGACGACTAGAAAGCCGTTCGCTTAGCGGTCGACGACTTCGTAGGTCGCGCCGGCGTCGCGGAGTGGGTCGGTGACGCGACCGACGGCGTCCGCGGTGGCGACGACGACGACTTCGAGGCCGCGGCTCGCGGCGTCGGCGGCGACGTCCCCGACGGCGAACGTGGTCGCGGGTTCGGCGTCGGTCTTTCTGAGTGCGACGACGGCTTCGACGCCCGCGGCGAGCACGAGGTCCGCTCGATTCACTTTGGCGGCGAGTTCGTCGAGGTCGACTTCGCCGCTCCCACCGGAGCGAACTGGCGGCACCTGTTGGACGGTCACGGACCCGGGCGCGAGGTCGATGATGCCCTCGAAGCCCGTGACGCCCACGTCCTCGCCGGCCGCGGCGTCCGTGGTCGCGACACCGGTCGCCGGCCCGCCCTCGCCGGGCGTGGCGTGCAACAGGCCCTCGCGCATGTCGAGCGTGACCGTGTCGCCCTGCGCGATGTCACCGGTGGCGATGGCGGCGTCCTCCTGCACGCTCCCGAGCACGTCCTCGGTCACGCGGTCGGCGTACCGCCGCACGTCGTCCGCCGTCCTGAGGAGCCAGTCCACACCCTCCTTCGTGATGCGGTAGCGCGACCGCCCTTCCTTCTCCACCAGTCCCTCCTCCGTGAGCTCTCGGATGTACTCGGAGACCGCCTGCGTCGTGACGCCGACGGCGTCCGCTATCTCGCCCTGACTCACCGCGGGCTGCCGGTCCGCGATTTCAACAAGAATCCGGAAGCGCGTCGCGGAGCGCTTATCGGAGAGCACGTCGGCCATACCCGAGTCCGGGTGTGGGACGGTCAAAGTTCCACCGGTCGCGCGAGGGAGCGAAGCGGCCCGAGTGCGACTCTCGTTCCGCAAGGGTAACTCCTTTCGACGCGGGCCGTGCAGTGTGTGTATGGAGACGACTGAGGCGTTCATCGGGTTGCGGTGTGTGGAGTGTGGGGAGTTGTTCGACGCCGAGGAGGCGACGCATCGGTGTCCTGAGTGCGAGGGGATTCTGGACCCCGAGTACGATTTCGACGTGCTGGACGTGTCGCGGGAGACGTTCGCGGGGCGTCGGTTCGATTCGATGTGGCGGTACGAGGAGTTGTTGCCGTTCACGCGGGCGTCGGCGGTGTCGATGGACGAGGGCGCGACGGCGTTGGTGAACGCGCCGAAGCTCGCGGATGAACTCGGGGTCGGGCGCGTGCTCATCAAGGACGAAGGGCGGAATCCGACGGGGACGTTCAAGGACCGCGGGCAGACGGTCGCGGTGACGGCGGCGAGTCAGCACGGCGCGAGCGACGTGGCGCTGGCGTCAGCGGGGAACGCGGGGCAGGCGGCGGCGGCGTACGCGGCCCGGGCGGGATTGGACGCGCACGTGTTCCTGCCGTCGCGGTCTGGGTTCACGCAGAAGGCGATGGTGAACGTCCACGGCGGCGACATGACGGTCGTCGAGGGCCGCATCGGGGACGCGGGCGCGGCGTACGAGGGCGCGATGGAGGAGAACCCCGAGTGGTACTCGGTGAAGACGTTCGTCACGCCGTACCGCCACGAGGGGAAGAAGACGATGCTGTACGAGACGGTCGAGCAGCTCGACTGGGAGGTGCCGGACGCGGTCGTCTACCCGACCGGCGGCGGCGTCGGATTGGTCGGGATGCACAAGGCCGCGAAGGAGCTCCGCGACCTCGGCCTCACTGACGACCTGCCGTCGATGTACGCGGCGCAGGCGGAAGGCTGTGCGCCGGTCGTACGGGCGTTCGAGGAGGGCCGGGACGTGCACGAGCCGTGGCAGAACCCGGACACTATCTGCGGCGGCATCGAGATTCCCGACCCGGGCGCGAGTCCGCTGATTCTGGATGCGCTCCGGGAGTCCGACGGTGGCGCGGTGGCGACGAGCGACCAGGACATCCTCGACTCGGCGGTGACGGTCGCGCAGAACGAGGGCGTCGAGATGGGGGCGACGTGCGCCGCGGCGGCGTCCGGCGCGTGGGAGCTCGCGCAGCGCGGCGAGTTCGACGAGGACGACACGATAGTCCTCCTGAACACGGGTCACGGGAGCAAGGACGACGACATCCTTCGCAGTCACCTGATGAGCAAGGGCATCTAGTCGAGGGCACAAACTTCATAGTTAGACGCCCCTAATTCTCTGGTATCGAATGCTCTCCGACGTGATGGAGGACTACCTGAAGACGATCTACATGCTCCAGCGCGAGCACGGCCCGCCCGTCCGCACCTCGACCGTCGCGGACGCGCTCGACGTGACCTCGCCGACCGTCACCTCGATGCTGGAGAAACTCGAAGAGCGCGGGTTCGTCACCCGAGAGAAGTACAAGGGCGTCGAACTCACCGAGGACGGCGAAGCGGTCGCGCTCGAAGTGCTTCGCCACCACCGGCTTCTCGAAGCCTACCTCGCGGAACACCTCGACTACGAGTGGTCGGAGGTCCACGACGAGGCGGACGCGCTCGAACACCACATCAGCGAGGAGTTCGAGCGACGTGTCGCCGAGGCGCTCGGTGACCCCCGGGTCGACCCGCACGGCGACCCGATTCCGAGCGCCGACCTCACGCTCGCAGAGGACGACACCGTCTCGCTCGCGAGCGCGGAACCCGGCGACGACGTGGTGGTCGCTCGCGTGAGCGACCGCGACGACGAGGAACTCCGCTACCTCTCCGAGGTCGGCGTCGAACCCGGCACCACGCTCACCGTCACGGACACGACGCCCATCGGCACGCTCGTCCTCGACATCGACGGTGAGACCGTGACGCTCCCCGAATCGGTCGCCGCGACCATCCGCGTCCGTCCCGTGTCCGAGGTGAGCGCATGACCGCGAGCGGCCTCCAGGGCATCATCGAACAGTACGCGCACTACGGGCCCTTCCTCGCGGCGTTCCTCGCGAACCTCCTCGCGACCTTCGGCGACAAGGGACAGCTCGCCGTCATCACACTCGCCACGAAGTACGACGCGAAACGCATCTTCGTCGGCGCGATGGCCGCGTTCACCGCGTGGAGCGCGCTCGAAGTCGTGTTCGGCAGCACCATCACGCGCGTCGTCCCGGCGTCCACGATGACCGTCGCGACCGGCGGCCTCTTCCTCGCCTTCGCGGCGTGGACGCTCCTCAACGTCCTCAACACCGTTCGCGCCGACCCACTCACACCCGTCGACCCGATGAGCGTCGTCCCCGCGTCCCTGCGCGGACTCACGGACGGCCACGGCCCGACCCTCACCGGGTTCACGTTCATCGGACTGGCCGAGTTCGGCGATAAAACCCAACTCCTCACCATCGCGCTCGCCGCGACGTTCCCGAACTCGCTCGTCTCCGTCTTCCTCGGCGTCATCGCCGCGCTCGCGCTCCGCACCGGCGTCGACGCGCTCATCGGCGAGCAAGCCGAACGCGTCCTTCCCTCGCTCTACATCGAGGCCGCGTCCGCGGTCGTGTTCGCCGCGTTCGGCGTGTTCGTCTTCGGCGCCATCGGCGAAACCGTCCTCATCATCGCGGTCGTCGCCGCGCTCTTCTTCTGCGTCGGCGCGGCCGCTGAACGCTACCACGCGGCCTAGAACCGCTCGTCGGTCTCCATCCGCGCGACCTCGCCCTCCAGCCACTCCCGGAACCACCGCACGCGCTTCAGTCGCTCGTGCGCGATGGACTCCGCGGTATCGCTCTCCACGCGACTCACCGCTTCCTCGCCGCGCTCGTACACGCGCTCTATCATCTCCGCCGAATCCATGTGCGTGCGCGCCTCGTACCCCATTCGTAACAGCATCAACACCGTGCCGTTCGCACCGACCTTATCGAGCAAGTCGGCCTCCACGAGACACCGCGCCTCCAGCGTCAGGTCGCCGAGCGACCCCTGATAGGAGTGCTTCGCGATAGCGTCGCAGACGCGGTCGACGAACGACGCCGGATAGTCGCCGTGCGTTTCGAGGAACTGCCGCGCCACCCGCGCACCCTCCTCCGCGTGCACGTCCTGGTCGGCCTCCAGTTTCGCCACGTCGTGGAAGAGCGACGCGACGCGAACCACGTCCACGTCCGCGCCCTCCTTCTGCGCGATTTCGACCGCGAGGTCCGTCACGTTCAGGATGTGATTGAACCGGTACTCCGCGGAGTGCCACGGATACCACCGCATCCGACCGCCGCCGTCCTCGTTCTCCACGCTCGCCCGGAGATAGTCCGAAACGAACGTCTTCATGTCCGCGAGTTCCTCCGACGAGACGGACGATTCCCTTATCTCGACGCCCATCTCACCACCTCCGTTCGAATCCGATACGTACAACTCATTACGTAGACGAACGCCTGTTTCGCTCTTTAGCCTTTTGCAGGCCACCCACCCACGAAGAACCCGTGACGCGCTAGTTCGCGCGCTCGCCCGGCAACCGCGCGTCCTCGATCGCGTGCTCGCACTTCATCAGTGCCTCCGTCCGGTCCTCCACGCCAGCCAACTCCACTGACTCCACCACCGACCACTCGTCGTCGAACACCACCGCCGTCGCCCGCGACTCCGTCACCAACACCACCGCCTCACTCACCGTCACCTCCTCCATCGACTCCGCCCGCACCGCCTCCTCCTGCTCCACCGGCACCACCAACTCGAACGCGTCCGACTCGTTCAACGCCGCCACCTCACCCATACTCAACGCCCGCCCCGGCAACGACTCCAAGACACTCATACTCCGGAAGAAACGCCCGGCGAGGAAAACCACTGCGCTCCCCACCCAAAATATGTTAGAAAATTATTATGTTCTCGGGCGGATTCGAACCACGAAGACTCGAATCCGCTCGTTTTCTGGGCTGCGAATCCACGGACTATTCGCTCGTCACGTTGTTTCTCGCAGAATAGTCCCGGGCGGATTCGAACCGCCGTCATGGGCTGTCTTCCCGGTACGCTTCGTACCGCACCGGTCCAAAGGCCCATATGATTGGCCACTACACCACGGGACTGTACTGTAATTGTAGACGCGGGGCCATACAAGAGAATTACCCTTCACTGATTCTGTGGGAGTTCGACGGCGCCGGCTTCGACACGCCGGTGACACGGCCGACAGAGC
>Ga0207813_100544_pt1 | contig 19728 bp, 13 predicted proteins | sample A23E3SouthBayCA_2_FD_187730 | JGI IMG/M metagenome (GOLD analysis project Ga0207813, IMG submission 187730) | Aerobic enrichment media microbial communities from Eden Landing Ponds, California, USA - A23 E3 (4) (SPAdes) | ecosystem: Environmental > Aquatic > Marine > Unclassified | place... | reverse complement strand
GTCCGTACAGGGGGTCGACGGCCACCGTGTCCGCGCCGAGTTCGGCCGCTGTCGCCGTGAACGACCCCGCGCCACCGCCGCAATCGAGGACGGACCGCCCCGCCAGCGTCGATGGGTCGAGGTCTAGCATCCGCCTGTACTCCCCGAACGTCCGGCCGATCGTGAGGAACTCCTCCTCGACTTCGTACGAGTTGTCTGTCATCGTACCCTGGTGTCTAGAGTTATACACTGATGTATAAATTTACCCATTTGTTGAGGGCGTCAAACGGAATTGTTCAGAGCGCGGGAACCAGCCACCGTGGCGCGTGTCGTCGAGCGTGCCTGAGCACCGCGAAGGCCGCGAGACGAAGCCGCGCGAGGGACGAGCAACGCAGGCCGAAGGCCGAGTAGCGCAAGAGGTTGGGGAGGTGTGAGGCATACGGCATCGACCGACTTGTCCAGCGTCCGTGTGACCGCACTCATCGTCGTGCGATGGAAGCCCTCGACGCGCTCGCGGTCGCTGAGCGACATATTCGCGCTCTCGGCACCGCCCGCGCGAATAGGGGTCGCTCAGGCGACTCTGCTCGCTTCGCTCGCCGCGACCCCGCCTCGCCCTTCCAGTCCGCCAGGGATCTGTCTGTGGGGCCAGCTACCGGACCTTCCACGTCGAGACAGCCTGTGCAACCAGATTCTTCCTGGCGTCCTGACGAGCGTAGCGAGTCAGGGCTCGGGAGAGCTTGCTCTCCCGGCGGACTGAAAGGGCGAGGCGCTCTCGCGGGCGAAGCCCATGGTCGCCTGAGCGGGCCACTATCCGCGCGAGTGCGGTGCTGTGCGGGTGACCGAGCGCGGATATCCCGCTCAGCGACCGCGAGCGCGCCGAGGGCTTTCAACCGTTACCGTGAGTAGCGGTCGGACTCGCTGGTACTGCTAGCGAGCGGGCCGAGGACCTTCGCTGGGTACCCGCGAGTCCGTTCTTACCTCAGGATCGAACCCCGCCAGTGACGACCCACCCGGAAACGACTCTGAGACTCACACGACAGAGAAAGACACCCCGACCGGCCACCCGTGCAATCAAGCCCGTCGAGTCCTAACGGCCGCGCAATGGGCCCGAACGTCCGCCTGGAGCCACACCCGCGGGTGGTGGACGCCTCCCTGCTGGTCGCGGTCGTCGCCCTGCTCTCGACGGGGGTCGTCAGTCTGGTCTCGGGACGACCGACCGGTGCGTGGGTGTTCGACGTCCACGTCGTCGCGGGGCTATCGACGGTCGTCCTGCTGGGCTGGAAACTCCGGCGGGTACGCCACCGGGTCACACCGAACCAGCTCGACGGCACGCGCGTCGTCTCGATTCTACTCGCCGTCGTCGCCACCGCGGCGCTCGCGACGGGGATCTGGTGGGTGTTCGGCGGCAGTCTCGACCTGGGCCCGTGGGGGCTGTTGAACCTCCACATCGGACTCGGACTGCTCGTCCCGATACTGCTCGTCGTCCACCTGCGTCGGCGGTTCGCGCTCCCACAGCGCGAGACGGTCACCGACCGCCGGAACGCGCTGCGCTACGCGGCGGTCCTGGGAGCGGGTGCGTTCGCCTGGCGTGCCCAGGAGACGACGAATGCAGTCCTCGACACCGCCGGCGCGAAGCGGCGGTTCACCGGGTCCCGGGAGACGGGCAGCGACGACGGCAACGCTTTCCCCGTCACCTCGTGGGTCGCCGACGACCCCGACCCCGTCGACGAGAGCGAGTGGACACTCGCCGTCTCGGGTGCCATCACCTCACCGCTGGAACTCTCCCACGACGAGGTGACGCCCGGTCCCAGCGCCGAAACCGAGAGCGAGAACGGGAACGAGAAGCAGATCGAGAACGGGAACGAGAGTGAGAGCGACCGTCCCGTCGACCCCGAGGGCGAGAAACGCGCGCTGCTGGACTGCACGAGCGGGTGGTACTCCGAACACGACTGGCAGGGCGTTCGCGTGGGCGAGTTACTCGACGTGGCCGACCCGGAAGCGGGAGCGGCCTGGGTGCAGTTCCGCTCGGTGACGGGCTATCGCTGGAGTCTGCCCGTCGAGGAGGCTCGCGACGCACTGCTGGCGACCCGGGTCGACGGCGCGGACCTCGCCCACGGCCACGGCGCGCCGATGCGTCTGGTCGCGCCCGGCCGCCGTGGCTTCCAGTGGGTCAAGTGGGTCGAGGAAGTGCGGGTGACCCGCCGGCGCGAACTCGGTGAGTGGGTCGCCGTCTTCGTCAGCGGCCTCGACGACTGACTTCGGGACTCGGTCCGGAAAGTAACGTCCGTCCGGCCAGCGTGCTCGGGAGGAGTGGTCTCCACGACGGTCGAGTGTACTGTGGCGGTGAACGGAGTTTCTGAACGATTCCGTGCCGACTGTAACGTACAGGGTGTAGAGGTAACAGGTGTTGCAGACTTGGACTGAGCGAATGAAACGGGCATCGGGGACAGCACCGCACTCATCGGTGAGTGTTGAAAGCCCTCGGGCCGCTGGCGGTCGCTGCGCGGGATATTCTCGCTCGGACAACAGCACCGCCCCGCACTCGCGAGAATAGAGCCCGCGCAGGCGACTCCGTTCGCTCTGCTCACCGCCAGCGGCCCTCGCCCTTTCAGTCCACCAGGGACAAAGTAGGTCGCACAGGCTGTCTCGACGTGGAACGGTCAGTGGCCGTCCTCACAGACATTTCCCTGGCGGACTGGAAGGGCGAGGTGGGCTCGCGTTCAGTGTAGTCGCCTGCGCGGGTTCTATCCGTGCGGTGCGAGGCGCTACGGGCCTCGAAAGCGCACGGCGCAGCCGTAAGCGGGCGGTGCGGAGAGTGCGGATATCCCGCGCAGCGACCGCGAGCGGCCCGAGGGCTTCCATCTCTCGATCACGACTGTGGTCACGACGATCTGAACAGAGTGGCGTGAGATCGCTTTCACCTGAATCGAACACTGTCCGAACAGTCCGCTACCATCCAGTAGTTTCACCGGTCACTCCACGCCGCCACACGCACGCTACAGGAGCGCCGCAAGGGTGGTGAAATCCGACACGGTCGCCCCCTCGGCAGTCCCATCGACGTGGATCGCCCGGAACCCGTGCTCTCGGGCACCCTCGATATCGGGTTCGTAGTCGTCGCCGACCATCACCGGCGGCTCGACCTCGCCGTCGACCGCTTCGATCACACGCTCGCGAGCCGCCTCGTAGATGGCCACATCGGGTTTGGTCGCCTCGATGGCGGGGTCGTGTGAGGCGACCCGGACGTCGAAGTGCTCCAGCAGCCCGTGGCGCTCGACCTTGCCGAACTGCACCTCCGGGACGCCGTTGGTCAGGATCCCGAGGGTGTGGCGCTCGGCCAACTTCGGGACGGCGTCGGCGACGCCGGGTACGGGATCGACCGCCTCGAACTCGCACTCGACGAGCGCGTCAGCGAGTTCCCCGGGGTCGGCGTCGACGTCGAACCGCTCACAGCCGTCCGCGAACGCCCGCCGGTAGGGGTCGTCGGCGAACGCGCCGAAATGATGGAAGAAGCGCTCGTTGTAGTAGTCGAGCCAGTCGTCCTCGACACGACCGACGACCCGTTCGACCGCTCGTTCCAGGATGGCGTCGTACTCGCCGGACCACTGCACGAGCGTGCCGTCGACATCGAAGAAGATCGCTGTCATGGACGGTGATGTCGCGGGCGGCGCAAAAGTCTGTCCAGCGGGTGGGATTCGATAGCGTAGACCACGACGCCGTCAGTGTCGCCCGACCGCTCACTCGGGGTCGACGGGCTTGCCGTCCTCTGTCGGCGGTGCGACGTGGTCGATGTAGGACGCGGCGTCGGGGTCGTTCACCCGCACGCGGACGTGGATCTCGCCGAGTTCGTCCGGGTCGCCCACGGAGAAGTTGACGACCTCCTCGAAGGCCGCCTGTTTCTTCAGGTCGAACGCGAACGTGTCGCCCGAGAGCGACCCGAGGAAGACGCCCCGGGCGGTGTCGAGGATCTCCTGGCGGTGGAGCAACTCGGAGAAGTGTTCGAGGTCGTGGGCCGTCGCGCGCAACTCGCCGTGAGCTTCCTCGACCTCGGCGTTCGGGAAGATACGCCGGATCGCGTCGGCGACCCTGTCCGTGACCTCGGTGTCGTAGACCGGTGCCGTCGCCTCGACGTCGACACTGTAGACGGTGCTCATGAGTCGGTGGTGGGTTCGGTGGCGGATTCGCTGGTCGGTTCGTCCGACGTCTCTGTTCGGACGCTCTCGACGCCCTCCGTGAGCAGCGTCCGGATCTGCTCGTGGAATTCCTCCAGAGTGCCGCCGTTGTGGACCGTGACGTCGGCCATCTCCATCGCCTCGCCCATGCCGAAGCCGAGTTCCCGTTCGTCGCGTTCGTCGATGGATTCGCCGCCCTCCTCGGCGGTGGCGTCCCGTCCCCGCAGGTCGAGGCGCTCGGCCCGTTCCTCGTCGGGGGCGGTGATCTCCACGAGCACGAAGTCGTCGCCGAAAGCCTCGACGAAGCGCTCGACTTCGACGTCCGACCGGATGCCGTCGACGACGACCGTCTCGCTGTCGTCGAGATGCTCCTCGATCATCGGAAGGGACGCCTGCGCGATGGCGTCGGGACCGTTCTCCTCGCGGAGCGTCCGTGCCATCTCGCCGTGATGTGTCGCCGGGTCGTGGCCCCTGTCCCGACAGGCCTGCCGGATGACGTCCCCCATCGTCACGACCGGGAACTCCAGCTCGCGGGCGACCGCCGCTGCCTCGCTCTTCCCGCTCCCCGGGAGCCCCACGGTGCCGATGACTGTCATTGGTGCTGTTTCTCCCAGCCCGCGCATAAGAACTGCGTCTCGAAGCTGAGAGTGTGGCTGGTCGTGACTGGTTGCGGCCAGTGAGTACTCGCAACCTGCTCGCTAGCTGTGAGAGTGAGATCGACCGCTACTCGCAGTAACGATTGAAAGCCCTCGACGCGCTCGCGGGTCGCTGAGCGGGATATTCTCGCTCGGACAACAGCACCGCCCCGCACTCGCGAGAATAGAGCCCGCTCAGGCGACTCCGCTCACTCCGTTCGCCGCGAGCCCGTCTCGCCCTTTCAGTCCGCCGGGAGAGCAAGCTCTCCCGAGCCCTGACTCGCTTCGCTCGTCAGGACGCCAGGACAACGACCGGACAGCACCGCTCCGCAACCGCTCCACACCCCGCCCCGCACAGCACCGCAACGCAACGCCCTCACACCTCCCCAGCCTCTTGCGCTTCTCGCTCTCCACACCGCCCGCTCGATGCTCGTCCACCGAAAGACTCGCTTCGCTCGTCTTTCGAGCCGTCGTTCGCTCCGCTCACGAAGACCTCGCACGATACGTCTCGCGGCCTCGCTCTGCTCGGCACGCTCGACGGCGCGCGCCGCGGTGGCTGTCGGGGTCGCCGAGACCCCTGAAAATAAAAACAGCCTAGCTGGCCCGGCAGTACACTTCCCCGGGAACCGGTCGAAAATCCGCCGATGACCGGACCGCATTCGCTGTCGAGGGCTGTCCCCGTTCCGGGGTGGGGGTCGTCGCTTCCCGGAACTGGTGTGGTGGCACAGACCCGGACACTGCCGACGAGGATCGTGGAGTTGCTGGGACTGGGCGGCGCCGGGCCGGCGGGGCAGTTCGTGGCCGCGCTGGCCGTGGCGGCGTTCGTCTGCTCGTTCGTGCTGGCCATCGCCGCCGTGACCGGCCCGTGGGCCAAGCGGAAACTCTTCTCCGATTTCACCGACCGGATCGGCCCGAACCGCCACGGCCCCTTCGGACTCCTGCTCATCGTCGCCGACGTGGTGCGGCTCACCTCGAAGGAACTCGTCATCCCCGAACAGGTCGACCGCCCCGCCTACGACATCGCTCCCTTCATCGTCCCGTTCTCGGCGCTCCTGGGGTTTGCCGTGATCCCGATGGGCAGCGGGGTCCAGGTCGCCGACCCCGAGACCGGACTGGCCTACGCCTTCGCGGTGGCGTCGCTGGCGACACTCGGCGTCACGATGGCCGGCTACGCCTCGAACAACAAGTTCTCGCTCCTGGGCGGCTTGCGCGCGATCGCCTCGAACATCGCCTACGAGATCCCGCTCGTGGTGACCGGCGCGTCGGTCGTCCTCTTTACGGGCTCGTTGCGGATGTCGGAAATCGTCGCCGCCCAGCAGGCAACACTGGTCGCACTCGGCCCTCTCGCGGTCCCGCAGTGGTTCGCCATCGTCAACCCCTTCGCGTTCGTCCTCTTCGTCGTCGCGTCGCTGGCCGAGGTCGGTCGCAACCCCTTCGACACGCCCGAGGCACCCACCGAGATCGTCGCCGGCTTCCAGACCGAGTATTCCTCGATCTACTTCGTCCTCCTCTACCTCGGCGAGTTCCTCCACATCTTCCTCTCGGGCGCACTCGTCACGACGCTCTTTCTCGGCGGCCCCGCTGGCCCCGTCCTCCCCGGCATCGTCTGGTTCACGGTGAAGATGTGGTCGTTTTTCCTGTTCACGCAGTGGGCGCGCTACTCCATCCCGCGTATCCGCATCGACCAGCTCGTCGGGGTCGGCTGGAAAGGCATGCTCGTCTGCTCGTTCGCCAACCTCGTCCTGACGGCTGTCGTCGTCGGTTTCCTCGCCGCCTGAGCCCGTTCCCTTTTAAATACCCGTGTACGCTCGCCCGAAGGTGCATGAGTGACTGGCCCCAGGGATCAGTATGGCGAGTTCCTCTCCCGCGGACGCCGAGGCCGACGCAGACGTCGACACCGAGAGCGAAGTGGACGTCGACGACGGACCCGCCACCGGTACCGCCGACTCGCGCTCGTCCACCGGGTCGCCGCCGGGGCCGCGCGGACTGCCGCTGGTCGGGAACACCCTCGATTTCCTGCGGGACCCGATCGGCTTCTACGACGAACTGGCGGCCTACGACAGCGACGTCGTCGCGTACAACATCGCCGGCGACGACGGCTACATGGTCCGCCATCCCGACGACATCCAGCGGGTGCTCGTGACCGACGCGAGCGACTACTGCCGTGCGGAGGTCACACAGGACTCGCTCGGGCAGGTCGCCGACGGCGGGCTCTTTTTGAACGAGGGCGAACAGTGGCAGCGCGAGCGGACGGCACTCCAGCCCGCGTTCTACCGCGACCGCATCGAGACCTACGCCGAGATGATGGTCGGGTATTCGAGCGAGCGCGCCGACGAGTGGGCCGGCCGCGAGAGCGTGGTCGTCAGCGACGAGATGCGCACGCTCACACTCGAGATCCTGACGAAGACGCTGCTGGACGTCGACATCCGCGGGCGCGAGTCCGACATCGGCGACGCCGCCGAGGCGATCACCGCGAACTTCGACGCCGGCACCGTCTCGGCGTTTCTCCCGCTGTGGGTCCCCACGCCGCAGAACCGCCGGACCAAACGGGCACTCGCCGAGTTCGACGACACCATCGAGGACCTGGTCGCCCGGCGCCGCGCGAGCGACGACGACCCCGACGACCTCCTGTCGATACTGCTGGACGTCGAGTTCGAGGACGGCTCGGGGCTCTCCGAGCGGGACGTCCGGGACAACCTCTTTACCTTCCTCGTCGCCGGCCACGAGACGACCGCACTCACGCTCTCCTACGCGATATTCCTGCTGGCCAACCATCCCGAAAAGCAGGCGAAACTGCAGGCGGAACTCGACGACGTACTGGGTGGGGCGCAACCGGGCGCGACGGACCTGTTCGAACTCGACTACCTCGGGAACGTCGTCGACGAGGTGCTCCGGCTCTACCCGCCCGCCTACACCATCTTCCGAGAGTCGACGACCGACGTGACACTCGGGGGGTACGACATCCCCGAGGGGTCGATCGTCACGCTCCCGCAGTGGGTCGTCCACCGCGACGAGCGCTGGTTCGACGACCCCGACGACTTTCGTCCCGAGCGCTGGGACGCCGAACGCGACAGGCCGGAGTACGCCTACTTCCCGTTCGGTGGTGGCCCGCGCCACTGCATCGGGATGCGCTTCGCGCTGATGGAGGCCAAGCTCGTCCTCGCGACGCTCGCCCAGCGATTCGCGTTCGAACCCGGCACCGAACCCCCGGTCGACCTCTCGATGCGACTCACGCTCCAGCCCAGCGAGCCGATCAGCGTCGACCTGACCGAGCGGTGAACCAAACGTCCGCGCGAGCGGAGCGAGCGCGGTTCGCCGTCAGAGCGAACTCTGACGAGCCTCGCGTCGCTGCACTCCGCGAGACACCGCCGGAGCGGGGCGAAGCCCCCGGAGGCGGCTTTTTGGTCCAGCTTTTTCGAGGAGCGGTTCCCGCAACACGCCGCCTGGCGGCGTGTGAGGAAACCCGACGCAGAAAAAGGTGGTCTCGAAAAGCGTTTGTGACGCGACGACGAATGGGGTGGCATGTACCGGTACATCGCGGCACTCCTGCTGGTGCCGCTGCTCGACTCCCTCTTTCTGGTCTTCGTCGCCACGCAGATCGGCGCGCCGCTGACCGTCCTCATCGTCGTGCTGACGGCGCTGCTGGGCATGTTGCTCGTCCGCGCCGAGGGACGTCACACCATCCGGACGATCCAGCAGAAACTCGCACAGGGGGAGCTCCCCACGAACGAACTGCTGGACGGCGGACTCCTCCTCGTCGCCGGCGCGCTGACGCTCACGCCGGGGCTCGTCACCGACGCGCTCGGCATCCTGCTGGTCTTCCCGCTCACTCGGATCCCAATCCGGGCGGTCCTTCGCGACTACGTCGTCGTCCCCTACATCGACAAACAGACCGGCGGCTTCGCCACGGGGAACGTCTACGTCGGCGGCTTCCCGTTCGACGACGACTCGGGCGACGCCGCGGGAACTGGTGGGGGTATCGGCCCCGGCGGCCCGGGGGGCTTCGGTGGCTCTGTCGGTGGCTCCGGCGGTTCGGAGGGCGGCGACGACGTCCACGACCTGGACGAGGAGGCCTACGAGATCGAGTGGGAAGACGAGGACGAGGACGACGCCAGGTGACGGTCGGGAATCGCCCGGCCGTGGCGGCGGTGGGCGGGAAAGGTAATCCTTAAACCGTCCCGTCGGGAACCAGTGAATGCGCTCGCACGGGCCAATAGCTCAGTTAGGTTGAGCGCTCGGCTGATAACCGGGAGGTCCGCGGTTCAAATCCGCGTTGGCCCATTTTTCGTCGTTTTCATCCATGAAATAATCGCGCCGAGTTTCTAAACGGATTTGAGTGGAAGAATATTCCGTTGGGACTGTGGCCCAGGCCGATTAAGAGAGTTCGCCCCTAGCTAAGTTTGGATTGTTATTTCTATTCTATTTACAATACCGTTGTTATTAAGTACCATATCCTTCTTTTGAATTCTGTGGCGGACGACTACCTGAGACGGACCGCGGTCACTCGTCCCATCCTCACCGACGAGCAGCAACAACTGCTCGACGCCACGATTCGGGAATGGAAAACTGCCTGCAACCTCAGTAGTCGAATCGGTTGGCGGACGGGTGAGACGCGCAAGACCCAACTCCAGTCTCTTGCCTATGATGACGTATTGGCCGAGACACGTCTGGGCAGTCAACACGCGATTCTCGCCACGCATCAGGCCGCAGCCGCTCTCTCCGGTATCGAAGAGATCGAGAATCTGGACGAAGAATACGACACGTCTCGTCCGGAATTCACCAGCAAGACGATCAAATACGATACACGGACGATGACGCTGTTCGACGATGGTAGCGTCTCGCTTGCTACAGTCGAAGATAGAGTTCGCTGTGATCTCTCTTTGCCCGACGACGAGGATGGTTACCAGCACCAGTACCTCGCAGACGAGGACTGGGAGATCACAGAATCGACGTTCTCGAAGCGTGATGGCGAGTACTATCTCCACCTGGGCTTTCGGAAACTGAAACCCGAAAAGCAAGTCGAGAGACAGGCCGACGACGAGGACAGGACAGTTCTCGGCGTCGACCTGGGAATCGTCAACATCGCCACCACGTCGACTGCGTACTTCGCCTCCGGGAGAGAACTACGCCATCGTCACCGGGAGTTCGAGCGGATTCGTGGCGACCTCCAGCAGACGGGTACGCAGTCGGCCCATCGAACGATCCAGCAGATGAGCGGGCGGGAATCGCGACACGTTCGCGACGTACTACACGGGGTTGCCAACGACGTCATCGAGGAAGCGCTCGCTCACGACTGCGAGTACATCGCATTCGAGAATCTGAAGCACATCCGCGAACGCGCACCACCGGTCAAGGAGTTTCACCAGTGGGCCCATCGTCAACTCGTGGACATGGTCAAGTACAAGGCCGAAGCCGAGAGTATCCACGTTGTCTTCGTCTCGCCGGAGAACACGAGTCGTCGGTGCCCCGAGTGTGGGCACACGAGTGAAGGAAACCGCGTCACACAGGCGGAATTCGAGTGTGAACGGTGCGGTGCGATGGCGAACGCGGATTACGTGGGTGCGAAAAATATCGGCTGGCGGTACGTCCGTCGCGGGCTACAGTCCTCGCGGCGGACGGGCGAGAGTCAACTCGCCCTGAAGTCAGGAACAGTGACGCCGAACCGGGGATTTGTCCCGGCCGACTGACCGTCGGTAGAGGTCGAGTTCACTGACAAGTTCCGAACTATTCGTTCGGGGCAGTTGGCATCCGGATTGGCCCACCTTCTCACCGGACAGTTCCTGTTCGAGAGTCGGGAAAACCGGTTCGGTGCGGCCTGGAATAGTACACGTTAGCTACTACTCCCCACGCAGGTCTTCGTCCGCACCGAACAGCGGTCTGTAGACCCAGGAGGCGAAGGCAGTGAACAGCACGGCAGCCACAGAGAGTACGGCTACAAATCCGAGCGAGGCGTTCGGGTCGCCGTTGACGAGCATGACGGTGCCCATGGCCGCGACGGAGAGAGGGACCGGGACGTACCAGCCGGAGACGCCGTAGGCGACTCTGGAGGCCCAGCCGGCGCCACGGAGGAGAGCGACGCCGGTCGCCAGCGTGACGGGGACCACGACGCCCAGGTCGAGCAGGAAGATCGACCAGAACATCGTCGGGTCGGCGGCGAACTCCTGGGTGAGGGGGGCACCGGTCACCATTCCCCCGAACGAGGGGAGATACCGGAAGACGACAAACGCCCCGAGCAACAGGAGGCCGACGCCCGTGCGCCGCTCACGCCGCGCGGACAGTTCGGGAAGCTCGTCGGTCCGGACCCGCTGCCAGGCGAGTACGAGGACGGCCCCGCTCAGGACGAATATCCCCAGGTGGAAGAGGACGACCGGGCGGTAAGTGAGATACTCCGGGCCGAGGACGTACTGGAGGAACATGTAGACGCTGTAGGAACTGGGCGCGATGGCCAGGAGCGCTCCCGCGGGGTGTCCGCGGAGGACGAGCACCGCGGCCGCGACGGTCCACGGCACGACGAGCGCGAGCGTGACGGCCTCGAGTCCGATGGTCTGGTAGACCAGCGTCTCCGAGAACGGATACGAGACGAGACCGGCGACCAGCGGGCCGACGACCGAGTTGACCGCCAGCGCGAGTCCGAGGGTGACGAGTCCCGCCGCGAGCCAGCGGTCCGCTCTCTCGGTCGGCCCGTGGAGCGGCGGACTGTTGGTCGCCCCAGCGTGGTCGGCGTTCACCGCACGCACCGACGTTCCGCCGTCAGTGTCGGCTGTTGTGTTCGATCGTCCCATGCTGTACCGTACAGCAGCACCGACGAAATAGCCGCCTCAGCGTTCTCATCTGTCGGGAACGAAGGACCAGCGCGGAGACGCGACGCGACCGAGAGGGCGAGGGAAATCCGGGTCTGTGACGGTGTGCCCGGACCGAGTCAATATAGATTGTGTCCGACACGCCGGGGAGGCTACACACAACGCCGGGAAGCCTGTGTGTGGTGGGGTACAGTGTAGAGATATGAGTCAGACAGCACTCGGACGCCGCGGCCGCCCGGACGACCGGGAGCCCGGCGGGGAGACGACGGATCTGGCGCCGACGACGCTGCTCGAACTGCTCGACGACGAGTACGCACGGGGCATCCTCGAGGCGACCGTCGAGGAGGCGGTCCCGGCACGCGAGCTGGCCGAGCGCCTCGACGCCTCCCGCGCGACGGTGTATCGCCGGCTCGAACGCCTGGAGGAGGCCGGCCTCGTCGAGCCCGCGATGACCTACGACGCCGACGGCTACCACCGCAAGGTGTTCCGCGCGACCCTCCGGTCGGTCACCCTCACGCTGGACGGCGGTGCCGTCGAGGCGTCCATCGACGTCACGGAGGTGACCGAGGAGCCACAGTCGCTGGCCTCCTGAACACCCGCCGAACGGCTCCGCTGGACTCGGCCCTCCGCTGGACTCGGCCCTCCGCTGAACGCTCGACTCCGCTGGAGCCCTGTTCCCCGGCTTCGGCCCTCCCCTCACCCGCGACCCCGGACCCGATCCCGACCGATCGCCCGCCCGAAACGACTCGCAAACCGACACCCGCACCCGAAAACTGATACGCACGACCGACGCTCTCCGACCATGACCGAAGCACCCGACCCCGAAGCGCACTGGACTGGCCGCAACGACGACCGGCCCGGCCCCAACTGGGACCCCGCCGGGATCGAGAGCCGCACCGACGAGGACGCGGACACCGTCACGTTTCTCTCCCGAAAGGGGGAGCGAGAAACGACGACCGCGTGGCTCACGATCGACACAGAACACGTCCTCGACGTCGACGACTGCCGGTGAACGTCGCCGGTCGGCTGCGCTCTTCTCCGGCTGTCAGTGACCGCGCCGGCTGTCGGCGCTCGCTGCACCGACACTGTCGTCTCCACCGCCACTTCCACCCGCCGTCTGTTGCTCGGCGTGAAACAGCAGTCGCCCTCTTAGGGGCGTCGAGGGCGAACCGGCGAGCTAGATGGATCACAGTAGTGACCGCCCTCACAGCCCTCTCGGACGGGCGTGGCCTGCTCGGCCCCGACGGCGTTCGTCGAGGTCGACCCGGAACTGGTCCGTCGCGAACCCGGAGGGCCGGGTGCGACGGACTCGACGACGGGCCCCCGCTGGCTCGTGGCCGGCTGTCGAGGGTACAGACGGAGACCCGGAAGCTGTCGGATACGTCGGCAACGACAGAAACTGTGACAGCAACGCCGACGCCGAGGCTGACAGTGGCGACGACTGCCGGTCGACTCCGCGGACGCGAACCGGAGTCCGGTCGCTGATGACCTCGACCGACGACCGGCAGGTGCTGGTTGTCGGCGACGGCGTCGCGGGCCTGGCAGTGACCGCCACGCTCCGCCGTGTCGGGTACGACCCGGTACTCCTCGCTGAACCGGACCCCACACACTCCTCGCGGCTCGCTGTCCTCCACCCGCTCGGCCAGTCGCTCCTCGACGACGCCACCGCCGACCCGTTCCGGACCGACGACCCCGACGTTGTCCGACTCGATCGCGGTGACGGCTGGGAGAGGGACGGCGCCGCCGGGGGTCACCAGCGGGTCGCGCTCACTACCGACGCACTCGGGACCAGACTGAGGAGTGCTATCCCGGACGGTACCGTCCGCGAGGACAGCGTTCGGGCGCTCGAACGGGAGCGAGACGCTCTCCGCGTTCGGTTCGAGAGCGGCGTCCGCGAGTGGTTCGACCTCGTCGTCGCTGCGGACGGTTCCGGGTCGACGGTTCGCGGGGCAGGAGCGCCGTCGCTCGACACGGACCACGCCGTGCAGACGGAGGCACACGTCGACGCGGACACCGGAGGAGCGCCAGCACCACGCGAGGCCTGGACGGACCAGGGACTCGTTCAGGCGTTACCCCATCCCCACGGCGGCCACCTCGTCCGACTGACGAGTCCAGCGGTCACCGACGACGACCGGGTACCGCGTGACCGGATTCGTCGGGCAGTCGACGCACTCGACCGGGCGGAACTCGACCCCTCCGACCTGGCGGCAGTACGGCAAACCGAGGTCGCACAGTGTCCACCCGAGGGCGGCCACTGGGGCGACGGCCGGGTCGCCTACTGCGGCGGGGCGGCGCTCTCGCAGGCGCCCGCGACCGGCCTCGGGGCGACGCTCGCCCTGGCGGACGCCCGGGTGTTCGCGGACGAACTGCTGGCCGGACCGTCCGCCGTCTGCGACGCCGTCGACGCCTACGGACGGCGCCGTCGTCGATACCTCGAACGACTCCGTGAGGTCGATACCGACGGAGCCCGGCCGGGGACCCGCGAGGATGCGGTCCCGTCTCTCGCGTCGGTCCGGCGGTTCCGGATGGCGAGTCGTGGCGGCGGCCTGCTCGTCGACCCGGCTGCGCTCTGAGTCTCGGTCTGCCGTCTCCCCGGAGCGCCCGTCAGACCCCCGCTATCGGTCGCCGAACAGTAACTCGAACGTCTTGCGCTCGCCGAGTCGGAGGTGTTTGTTCAGCGTGGGCTGGGTGATACCGAGGCGGTCGGCGACGTCGCTGCCGTCGTTCTCGCGGGGCCACTCGAAGTAACCGGCCGACAGCGCCGTCGTCAGCACCTCGTACTGCCGGTCGGTGAGTTCGGCCTCGAGTCGGTCGTGGAGTTCCTCCGGCGTACGGTCCTGGCGGCGGTGCTGGCGTTTGGCGACGAGGTCGAGCGACGGGGAGATCTCCGCGAGGCGGTCGGCGAACGAGCGGACGTCGGCGCCGGCCGGTACCTCGACGCCGACGGTCGTCTCCCCCGGCGTCGCCGACGCCTCCCGGAGGACAGCGCCGTACTCGGCCAGTCCCGACCCGAACCAGTCGTCGGTGACGACCTCCAGAACCGTGGCGTCCGAGCCGTCGGCGACGGGTTCGACTGTCCCGGACAGCACGCCATCGGCGAGACCGGGGGCGTCGTCGGGAACGTCGCCGTCGAGGGCGAGGTACACACTGACCGCGCCGTCCTCGCGGGGGACCGTCCGTTCGTGGCGCACCTCGCAGTCGGCCTCGCGGGCGAGGCGGGCGAACTCGAGGTCGACCCCCTCACCGGCGAATTCGAGTTCGACAGTCTCGTCGGTTTCGAGCGCGCGGCGACGCTCGATGGCCGCGAGGGCGTAGCCGACCGAGTGACCCAGGCCGCCGAGTACCTCACGCTCGCGCTGGCCGAAGGCATTGGGTTCGGTTGCCGCGACGACGAGCACGCCGTGGGTGATCCCGTCGTAGGTCAGCGGGACGGCACACAGCGACTGGTAGCCGGCCGCGAGCGCACGCCGTCGCCAGTCACCCGCCGGACCGCCGCCGACAAGCGAGTCCGCGACCGCGACGTCGTCGTCGTTCCACGCGCTGACGGCCGGATGCGGGTCCGCCGAGTCGTCGGTCGTGGACAGGTCGAGTCCGTCGACGTACCCCCGGTCCGTGCCGACGACCGCTCGCGTCGTGAGACGGTCGGCACCGACGTCGACGCCGCCGACCCAGGCGGCCGCGTACGGCCCGCTCCCTGCGAGGCGCTCACAGACGGCGCGGTTGACCTCCGTCGGGTCGGACGCCTCGGTGATGGCCGCCTCGACGTCCTGTGTGAGGCGGGCGATACGGTCGAGGCGGTCGGCGCGCTCGGTCTGGGTGCGGAGCGCTTCCTCCTGGTCGGCGAGGCGCTGCTGGCCCCGGAGGTGGTTGAGTCCAGCCTCGAGCGTCGCGGCGAGGACGTGTGCAGCCTGGAGTGTGTCGGGTTCGAGCGTCCCGTCGACGACGCCGACGAGGAGGACGCCGTGGTTACCGAGCGCCACGGCGCGCCAGTCGGCGAGGCCATCGTTTTCGCCCGCGATCCCGCCGTCGGCGGTGCGGACGCGCTCGACACCGGCCCCCTCGGGGTCGACGACAGTGCCGGTCGCGAACGCCTCCCAGAGCGGGCCGTCACCGGGGCCGACCGGTCGCGACCCGACGCCCTCCGGAACGTCCTCGGAACGGACCTCCGGACGGAGGACACCCGCGTCGTCGTCGTAGAGGTAGGCGCCGACCGCCGGCAGTTCGAGCGCGTCGGTGGCGGCCTCGACAGCCAGAGCCGCAGCCTCCTCGGAGTCGTCGGCCGTCGCGAGGTCCTCGGTGGCTTCCTCGAAGGAGGCGATGCGGCGCTCGCGTTCCTTCCGGTCGGTGACGTCGCGGCTGACGATGGCGACCCGGGGTGGCCCGTCCGGCCACTCGACCGGGTAGTAGTCCGACTGCACCCACCGGAGGTCGCCGTCGGGGCGCTGGATGCGGTACTCCGTCGAGTAGCTGTCCGCGGCGACGCCGTCCTCGATGTCGCGGACGACGCTCTCGACGAACGCCCGGTATTCGGCCTCGTCGTCGGGGTGGAGCGTCCCGAAGAAACCCTCCTCGTAGGTGTCGCGGATCCCGTCGAGGGGCTGGCCCCAGATCGCCTCGTAGCCGGAACTCACGTAGTCGGGCGACTGGCTGGCGTGGGTGATCTCGCTCGCCTCGTTGAGGTAGATAGCCTCGTCGATGCGGTCGAGGATCGTCCGGAGTCTGCGTTCGGAGCGGCGCCGCTCGGTGACGTCCCGGGAGATAGTCAGGAGGCGGTCCTCGCCGTTGATGCTGGCGGGGGTGGCCCTGACGTCGAGCCAGCGGCGCTCGCCGTCGGCCGTCTCGAGTTGCCACTCCAGTTCCCGGGGTTCGCCCGAGTCGACGACTTCGCCGATGATCTCGCGGGCGCGCTCGCTGTCGTAGCCCTCGTCGGTCGCGCTGACCAGGTCGAGTCCCTCCGCGATGATTCGCTCGCGGTCGTAGCCCGTCAGGTCGCTGAGCGTCTCGTTGACGTCGAGGAGTTCGCCCGTCTCGGGGTCGTAGACGTTGATGACGTCGTTGACGGCGTTGAAGATCTGCTCGTACTCGCGTTCGCGGCGCTTGCGCTCGGTGACGTCCCGTTGCATCGACAGGACGCGTTGCTCGCCGCCGATCTCCGCGGGCGCCAGCGTCGCCTCCAGCCAGACCTGATCGCCATCCCGTGTCTCGCCGCGCCACTCGACGGTCGTGGGCTCGCCGGTCTCGGCGACCTCCCGAACGATCGCTGCACCGCGCTCGCCCGTGTAACCCTCCTCGGTGACGCTGAGTCCCTCGATACCGAGTTCACGGATCGTCTCGAGGTCGTCGTATCCGAGCAGTTCGTGATAGGTGTCGTTGACGTCGGTGATCTCGCCGGTATCGGGGTCGAAGACGGCGATCGCGTCGTTGACGCCGTCGAATATCTGTTCGTACTCGCGTTCGCGGCGCTTGCGCTCGGTGACGTCGCGGACGCTCGCGAGCACCCGCTCGTCCCCCTGGACGTCGACGACGCTCAGGTGGACCTCGACCGGAAACGTGCTCCCGTCGGCCCGCTCGTTGCGCCACTCGAACAGCTGTGAGTCCCCGTCACGTGCCTGTTCGATCATCTCCTGGGCGTGTTCGTACTCGTGATTCGGACCGGTCACGATGTCGATGGTTTCCCCGACGAGCGTCTCGCGCTCGTAGCCGTTCATCTCACAAAACCGGTCGTTGACGTCGGTTATCTCCCCGGTATCGGGGTCGTGGACGACCAGTCCGTCCGAGACGTTCTCGAAGACCGACCGATATGTACGTTCGAGTTCGCGCCGCTCGGTGACGTCCTCAACGATCCCGACGAAGCGGTCGACGTCGTCGCCATCCGCGACCGGGTAGCCCGTCGCCCGTACCGACCGCACGTCGCCGTCGGGCCTGCGGACCCGGTACTCGAACTCGTAGCTGTCCGCCGGGTCGCCCGCGTCGATCTCGGTGAGCATCGCCCCGAACTCGGCCTCGAACGCCTCGCGGTCGCGGTCGTCGATGCCGTCGGCGAACGCCTGTGGGTCCGCCAGCAACTCCTCGACCGGCCGCCCCCAGATATCCTCGTAGGCCGGGTTCACGTATTCGACCGTCGAGAAGTCCGGCGCCGAGAGGAAGATGACCTGGTCGATCCGGTCGGCGATCAGCCGGAATCGGCGCTCGCGTTCGCGTACCTCGCGGGCACGTTCGATCCGGTCGAGTGCCGTCGTCGTGTGCTCTGCCAGTGCACGCGCGACGTCCAGCGTCACCTCGTCGTAATCGACCTCGCGGTGGCGACCGGCCGCGACCAGGCCGTGCTCGCCGAGCGGGAGCAACACCGCACTCCCCAGCGGGTTCGACGGCGCTCGCTCGCGCGGCGAGTAGGTCGTGACGGCCCCCTCGCGGAAGATGTCGTACTCGTAACGGTCGGCCGACAGCCCCGAGTACAGCCCCTCCTCGTGGATCGCGTTGGTAGCCGCGACGGGCACGAGCGGATCCTCGTCCGGTTCGGTTCCCCCACTGGGGTCGTGGAACCAGCACATCGCCAGCGGCAGGTCGAGCGCGTCCCTGGCGGCCTCGACCGCGATCTCGGCGACGGCCTCGGCGGTCTCGGCGCCCTGCATCCGGTCGGCCGCCGCCTGGAGCGCGCGGACGGCCCGCTCGCGGCGTTTGCGTTCGGTGACGTCCCGGAAGGTTGCCATCGTCGCTGGCTCGCCCCCGTGGTCGATCCGCGAGACCGCAAGCGAGAGCGTCCGCACCTCGCCGTCGGCCGTCTCGATCTCGACGTCGTAGTGGCTGGGAGGGGACTCGCCGTCGACGCGCTGGCGGTAACGTTCCCGGACGAGGTCGCGGTACTCCGGAGTGAACACCTCGTCGAACGGCCGACCCAGCAGGCTCTCGCGGTCGTAGCCCGTTATCTCGGCGAACCGCCCGTTGGCGAAGACGTACTCGCCGTCCTGTACGACGACGATGCCGTCGGAACTCTGCTCGACGAGCGTCGAGTACTTCTCGCGTTGCTCGTCGGGATACTCACCCTCGACGTCAGTTCGGTCCTGGACGAGGCCCTCCCCCGGCCGGTCGGGCTCGGTTCCGGGTCGGCCGGGGTCGGCTCCGTTTCGGTCAAGGCCGTCGTTTCGTCGAACCACCGAGAGGAGTCGCTCGGCGGCGACGCCGGGGTCGTCGGTGACGAACTCGCGAGGAAGGGTCTCGGCCGCGTCCGCAGTCGTCGCACGCCGAACAGCGCGTCCGTACTCGCCGTCGGCCAGGACCACCACTGGTACGTCCGGTTCGACGTCTTCGTCGGCGTCACTCACCGGACCCCCGTCGCCCACGAGGGCCGCCGGCAAGAGGAGACAGTCGACCCGCGAACCGACGGCGCGGTCACCGTCGCGCCAGGCGCCGTCGTCGACCGACTCGGCCGCGAGTGTCGATCCGTCGTCGGGGTCGCGTCCGGACAGCACCGCGGCGAGAGACGGCAGGTCCCCACCCACCCAGACGTGGAGAACGTCGCGTTCAGAGGCAGACATGTGCGAGTCTCGCATCGGCACCACAGTAAATGATTCGTCCCCGGATAGTTTCCACACCTTCCGGTCGGTGTTGCAGGCGCTGAAACACTGCACCCGGGTTTTTTCAGGCGCGGTGCCAACCCTCGTGTGCCCGCCCTCCCGAAGGCGGGCCGCGATGCCCGCCCGCATCGCTCCGCCCCGATTCCACCCCACCCCACTCCACCCAACCCCGCCCTACCGCCCTTCGCCCTGTGCGCCCCCGCTTCGGTCCGGTCCGCCCTCCCCGCCGCTCCGCTCCATCCCATCCAGTTTCCCCGGTTTCGCCCCACTGTCTCACTCCACCTCGGCTCGTCCCGGTTCGGTCCACCCCATCCCGTTTCTTTGACTACCTCACCGTCGAGGACGTCATACGGTGATTCACGTACCGGTAATTCGCTCAGTAGAGGCGACTCACTTAACGCTCGCAAGCGAGCGTTGCGTTCGTCGGGCAGCAGGGACTGGCGCTGGCCACGTCGCTCGTGCTCTGCTGAGTCCTGGCGGTCTCAGCGCCGCACTCGCTCGGTATCGTAGAAATTGCGCCAGCCGACTACGAGGGCTGCGAGCGTGCTCGCAGTCCGAACGTGGCCGGCGC
>Ga0207813_100542_pt1 | contig 19798 bp, 19 predicted proteins | sample A23E3SouthBayCA_2_FD_187730 | JGI IMG/M metagenome (GOLD analysis project Ga0207813, IMG submission 187730) | Aerobic enrichment media microbial communities from Eden Landing Ponds, California, USA - A23 E3 (4) (SPAdes) | ecosystem: Environmental > Aquatic > Marine > Unclassified | place... | reverse complement strand
CCACCCCGCTTCCGCACCGCTCCGCTTCCGTACCGCTCCGCTTCCGCACCGCTCCGCTTCCGTACCGCCCCGCTTCCGCACCGCTCCGCGACCGACGACCGCCCGGCCCGCCCGCACACAAGGACTTTGCCCGTTCACCGAGACTCACCGGCGATGTCGCAACCAGAACGGACGCTCCGCGACTCGCCGGTCGATTTCGGCACCGCGGTCGCGTACGCTCTCCACCCCGAGATGCGTCGCCTGCTCATCCTCTATCTCGTCGGGTCGATACTGTTGCCCGCCGGTCTCTCGATCCTCGTCACGAACGATCTGACAGGGACCGTCTTCATCGACGGACCGATCGGTATCGCGCTCGTCCTCGCCGGCGCGGCCTTCTTCTTCGGCGGCGTCGTCGGCGCGCTGTTCAAGATCGTGACCGACGCGAACCGCCTCGCCGCCGAGACCACCTGAGGATCGATTCCCCGTCTGGTGATGCCGTTATCACCGTGGCGCCCGAACGCCGTCGTATGTGTGGTCGCTATAGCCTGTTCGCGCCGCCGAACGACGTCGAGGAGCGCTTCGACGCGACGTTCGACTTCGACTTCGAACCGCGGTACAACGCCGCCCCGAGTCAGGAACTGCCCGTGATCACGACCGAGGCGCCCGACACCATCGAGCGCATGGAGTGGGGACTCGTCCCCTCCTGGGCCGACGACCGCTCGGACTTCGAGTTCATCAACGCCCGCGCCGAAACCGTCGCCGAGAAGCGCAGTTTCGCCGACGCCTACGAGCGCCGGCGCTGTCTCGTCCCCGCCGACGGCTTCTACGAGTGGACGGAACTCGGCGGCGGGTCCGGCAAACAGCCCTACCGCGTCACCGTCGGCGACGGCGACCTGTTCGCGATGGCCGGCCTCTACGAGCGGTGGACGCCGCCGCAGACCCAGACCGGCCTCGGCGACTTCGGCGGCGGGTCGGACGGTGATCTCTCCTCGGATCCGGCCCCTGTCGAGACGTTCACGATCGTCACGACCGAACCCAACGAGGTCGTCGCCGACCTGCACCACCGGATGGCGGTCGTCCTCTCGCCCGAGGAGGAATCGACGTGGCTCTCGGGCGATCCCGACGAGGTCGCGGACCTCATGGACCCCTATCCGGCCGAGCGGATGCGCGCCTATCCCGTCTCGACCGAGGTCAACAACCCAGCGAACGACTCGCCCGCGGTCGTCCGCGAGGTCGAGATCGGGTCGTGACACGCGGCCCCTCGCGCCGGACAGTCCGGTCCGGTGGCTGTCGATCCGCTCCGGTGATTGTCGATCCGTTCCAGTGGCTGTCGGTTTCGATTCGGATCCTTTTAGGGCTCGACGCCGAAACCGGGTAGTATGGCTATCAAACCCGCCTACGTCAAGAAGACGGCGCGGCTCCTCATGGAGCGGTACCCGGACGCGTTCGGCGACGACTTCGAGCACAACAAGGACGTGGTGACTGAACTGACGAACGTCGAGTCCAAGGGCGTGCGAAACCGCATCGCCGGCTACGTCACCAGCAAGTACGGTCAGCCCACCGAAGCGTAATCGGGTCTTTGCTCTGCGAGTCTCCGAGTCGCTCGCCCAGCGGCCGCCCTATCGCTCGCCCGGACGCTGCGCCGTCGATCCCGACGCCTTCTCCGAGTTTCACGCGCAGTCTCGCATGAAGATTCGTGACCGTGCCACGCGTATCCAAACAGTTTTGAACGGTGGTCGTACTACCCCTCGGTAATGACTGTCAGTGTCGGTATCCTGGGTGCGACCGGTGCGGTCGGACAGCGACTCATTCAACTGATCGACCCCCATCCCGAGTTCGAGATCGGGGCCCTGACCGCCAGCGAGGGGAGCGCGGGCAAGACCTACCGCGAGGCCGCGAAGTGGCGCATCGACGCCCCCATCCCCGAGGACCTCGCCGACACGGAGGTCACCGCCACCGACCCCTCAGAGGTCCCGGACGACGTCGAGCTGATCTTCTCGTCGCTCCCCTCGAGCGTCGGCGAGGCCGTCGAGCCCGCATTCTGCGAGGCCGGCTACATCGTCTCGTCGAACTCCTCGAACGCGCGCGCTGACGACGACGTTCCGCTCACCATCCCCGAAGTCAACGCCGACCACCTCGACCTCATCGAGGTTCAGCGCGACGAGCGCGGCTGGGACGGCGCGCTCGTCAAGAACCCCAACTGCTCGACGATCACGATGGTTCCGCCGCTGGCGGCCATCGACGACGCCGCGACGCTCGAACGCATCGAGGTCGCCACGCTCCAGGCCGTCTCCGGCGCGGGCTACTCCGGCGTCTCCTCGATGGAGATCATCGACAACGCCATCCCCCACATCGGCAAGGAGGAGAAGAAGATGGAGACCGAATCGCGCAAGCTGCTGGGATCGTTCGACGGTGCCGAGGTCGAGTGGCACGACGCCGACGTCGCGGCCTCCTGTAACCGCATCCCCACCCTCGACGGCCACCTCGAGAACGTCTGGGCCGACACCGCCGATGACCTCTCGCCCTCCGAGGCCGAAGAAGCCATGGAGAGCTACCCGTCGCTCGACCTGCCGAGTTCGCCCGACCAGCTCATCAAGGTGTTCGAGGAGCCCGACCGGCCCCAGCCCCGTCTCGACCGCACGCTCGGTAACGGCATGACCGTCTCCGCCGGCGGCGTCCAGGAGACGACCCACGGTCTCCAGTTCAACTGCCTCGCGCACAACACTCTCCGCGGCGCCGCCGGCGCGAGCGTCCTCAACGGCGAGTTGCTGCTCGACACCGGCTACCTCTGAGGATCGGCCTCTTTTCGCCGCGCCGTTCACTCGTCCCGGAGCAGGGCGTCGTCGCCGTGGCGCTCGCGCAGCCGTCGCAGGTACGCCTGCTGTTCCCGGACCCGCGGCGTCGGCGTCTCGTAGGCGTGATCGAACCACTCGTCGACGTCCGGTTCGTACGCTTCGGCCCCTTCGATCAGGTCGGCGACTGTCTCCCGGTTTTCCGCCTCGATGGCGTCGATTCGCTCGTCGTCGAGGATACCGCGCTCGCGGAGGAAGGTTTCGAGCCGGGGGATCGGGTCGCGCTCCCTCCAGCGTTCGACCTCCTCGTCGGTGCGGTAGACGCTCGGGTCGTCGGCCGTGGTGTGGGCGCCGAAGCGGTACATCACCGCTTCGATCAGTGTGGGTCGCAACTCGCCCTCGCGCGGGTCGCGGGCCTTCGCGACGGCCTCGCGAGTGACCTGATACACCGCGAGCGGGTCCATCCCGTCGACCTGCACGCCCGCGAAGCCGTAGGCGTCCGCTTTCTGTGCGATGGTCGCGCTCGCGGTCTGGCGCTCGCGCGGGACGGAGATGGCGTACTGGTTGTTGTTGCAGAAAAAGAGGGCGGGTGCGTCGAAGACGCCCGCGAAGTTGAGGGCCTCGTGGAAGTCGCCCTCCGACGTGGCACCGTCGCCGAAGTGACAGCAGACGACCGTCTCCTCGCCCTGCAGGCGCGCGGCCCACGCCATCCCGGTCGCGTGGGGGAGATGAGAGCCGATCGAGATGTTGAGCGGGAAGACGCGGTTCTCGGCGAGCCACGCGTTGCCGACCTCGTGGCCCATCCAGTACAGCAGGTACTCGGGTTCGATCCCGCGGGCGACGACGGCGCCGTGTTCGCGGTACTGGTCGACGATCCAGTCCGCGTCGGCGAGGGCGTGCGTCGACGCGACCTGCGCGGCCTCCTGGCCGGCCAGCGGCGGGTACGTGCCCATCCGGCCCTGGCGCTGGAGGCTCACCGTCCGCTCGTCGAGGTGGCGGGACAGTTTCATCTCCGCGTAGATGTCGACGAGCTCGTCGGCGTCGAGCGCGGGGACGGTGGTGCCCTCGTGGACCTGCCCGTCGAGATCGAGGACCCGAACCGGCCCATCGTCGTCGTCGAATCGGTGTCGGGCGTCGCTCACGCTGTGTCCTCTCACTCACAGCCGGCCCATAACGGTTTCTCCCGGGTCGCCTACGCCGAGAGCCAGGCGTAGGTCTGGACGCCGCCGAAAAACAGGGCGAGGGCGCCGTTCTCGACGAGGAGCGGGAGGTTGCCGCTCATCGCGGTCCGGGAGACGAGGGCGAGAACGCTGAAAACCGTCGCCAGGAGGAGGTTGTACTTCGCGAGCACCAGCCAGCAGCTCTGGTCGAGTTCGATGAGTCCGTCGCTGCCCATACGGGCGAGTGGGCCTCGCGCCTGACAAGTGATCGGTTCGGCGGTCAGATGTCGGCCGTGAGAGGTCGGCGGTCCGGAACACGCTCGCGCCCGCAGGCAACCGATCGCCACAACGCGACCGGCCTGCCGCATAATTTTAAAGGGCACCGCTCGGTACAGGGGGATATGTTCGACAAGGTTCTCGTCGCGAATCGCGGCGAGATCGCGGTGCGCGTGATGCGCGCCTGCGAGGAACTCGGCGTCGGGACGGTCGCGGTCTACAGCGAGGCGGACAAACACTCGGGACACGTCCGCTACGCCGACGAGGCCTACAACGTCGGGCCCGCCCGCGCGGCCGACTCCTACAACGACGGGGAAGCGGTCATCGAGGCCGCGAAGAAAGCCGGCGCCGACGCCATCCACCCCGGCTACGGGTTCATGGCCGAGAACGCCGACTTCGCCGCCCGCGTCGAGGACACCGACGGGATCACCTGGATCGGTCCCACGAGCGACGCGATGGAACGCCTCGGCGAGAAGACGCAGGCCCGGCAGGTCATGCGCGATGCCGACGTGCCCATCGTCCCCGGGACGACCGAACCGATCGACGACGCCGACCAGGTCCGCGAGTTCGGCGAGGAACACGGCTTCCCCGTCCTCATCAAGGCCGAGGGCGGGGGCGGCGGGATGGGTCAGACCGTCGTCACCGAACCCGGCGAGGCCGAAGAGCAGCTAGAGACCGCACAGCGGGAGGGCGAGGCGTACTTCTCGAACGCCTCCGTCTATCTCGAGCGCTTCCTCGACAACGCCCGCCACGTCGAGGTGCAGATCCTCGCCGACAAACACGGCAACGTCCGCCACCTCGGGGAACGGGACTGCTCGCTCCAGCGCCGCCAGCAGAAGGTCATCGAGGAGGGCCCCAGTCCGGCGCTCACCGACGACCTCAGAGAGGCGATCGCAGAGGCGGCCCGCCGGGGCGCCGACGCCGGCGACTACTACAACGCCGGCACCTTCGAGTTCCTCGTCGAGGACGAACAGCGCGACGACGACGGGCTGCTCGACGCCGACACCGACTTCTTCTTCCTCGAAGTGAACACCCGCATCCAGGTCGAACACACGGTCACCGAAGAGCTGACCGACATCGACATCGTGAAGTGGCAGATCCGGGTCGCCGCCGGCGAGGAACTGGCGTTCTCGCAGGACGACGTGGAGCTGGACGGACACGCGATGGAGTTCCGGATCAACGCCGAGAACGCCGCCGAGGAGTTCGCCCCCGCAACCGGCGGTGACTTCGAGATATACGACCCGCCGGGCGGCATCGGCGTCCGCGTCGACGACGCCCCCCGCCAGGGCGACGACCTCGTCACGGACTACGACTCGATGATCGCGAAGCTCATCACCTGGGGCGAAGACCGCGAGGAGTGCATCGCCCGCGGCAAGCGCGCGCTCGCCGACTACGAGATCCAGGGCTTCCCCACCATCATCCCCTTCCACCGGATGATGCTCACCGACGAGCCGTTTCTGGAGGGACGACACACCACCAAGTACCTCGACGAGGACCTGGACCCGGAGCGCATCGACGCCGCACAGGAGCGGTGGGGGACCGAGCCCGACGCGGACGGCGACGACGACGAGGAGGTCGTCGAGCGGGAGTTCACCGTCGAAGTCAACGGCAAGCGCTTCCAGGTCGACCTCGAGGAGCGCGGTGCGCCAGCGATCCCGGTCGGCGGGGACGGCCAGGGACAGGGACAGGCCCAGCGCCCACAGCGCGGTGGTGGGAGCGACGACGGCGGTGGCGGCGGCGCCGCGGCCGAGGGCGAGGAAGTCGCCGCCGAGATGCAGGGCACCATCCTCGAAGTCAACGTCGGCGAGGGCGACGAGGTCGACGCCGGCGACGTGCTCTGTGTCCTCGAAGCCATGAAGATGGAAAACGACGTGGTCGCGCCGCGGGCCGGCACCGTCGCCCACGTCGGCATCAGCGAGGGCGAGTCCGTCGACATGGGCGACACGCTGTTCGTCCTCGACTAAGAAACGACCTTTTTCCACCGGGGGTGTCCTCGCGCCCGGAGGGCGCTGCGGGCACCCCCGGCGCAAAAAGCTCGGCCAAAAAGGCCGCGAGTCGCGCCGTCGGCGCGCTCGCGGCGAACCGCGCCTGCGGCGCGGATGCTCGACCACCTTTTTACTCGTCGGGTGTCCTCGGCGCGCAGGGCGCGCCTGCGGGCACCGCTCCTCGAAAAAGCTGGACCAAAAAGACCGGACGTCTCACTCACTCTGTTCGTTCGCGTCCGGTGAACCGCGCCGCCGGCGCGGATCCGTACAGCAGGCCTGCCTGTCCCCGAGTCGCGCGGCCGGCGCACTCGCGCCGGCACGCGCTCCCGGCCACCGCTCCTCACAGCCACCGCTCCGCACAGCCTCCGCTCCGCACCGCGCTCCGATCCGCCTCGCCACCGATCTTCCGCGAAGCCAACGGTGATACGGCTCCTCGCGGATGGAGTCTGCATGGAGACACACACCGCCGTCCAGATCGGCTGCGGGAATCGCGGCCAGACCCACGCGCGGGCGCTGGCCGACAGCGACCGCTTCGAGTTCGCGGCCGTCTGCGACCTCGACGAGGAACGCGCCCGCGACACCGCCGCCGAGTTCGACGTGCCGACCGTCTACACCGATCTCGACGAGGCGCTGGCTACCGAGGACCCAACCCACGTCACGCTGGTGACGCCGGCGACGGTCCGCAGCGAGGTCATCGCCGACGTCCTCGCACACGAGCCCGACTCGATCCTGTTCGAGAAACCGGTCGCGACCACCCACGAGGAGGTCGTCGAGATCGCCGACCTGGTCGCCGACCACGATTCGCGGGTCACGGTCTGTCACCAGCACGTCTACGGCGGGGAACTGCAGGCGCTCGGGGAGTGGATCGACGCGGGCCGACTCGGGGACGTCGAGCGGCTGGTCGGGTCGACGAAGGGCGGCCTCTACGAGCACGGCACGCACTTCCTGCACAAGCTGAACTGGCTGCTCGACAGCGAGCCGGAGCGGGTGCGCGCCCACACCGAGTGGGGCGACCACCCCTTTGACGACTGGCACGCCGAGGTCGAACCGACCGACGCGCTCGTGGAGCTATCCTACCCCGGCGGCGAGCGGGCGACGCTGCACCTCGGACCCGACGCGCCGGACGTGCCCGCGCAGGCCGACACCTTCTGGCTGGAGTACCGCCTCGACGCGGTGGGGTCCGAAGGTCACGGCCAGTTCGTCCTCGGGAGCCACGCGAGCGTCCGCGACGAGGAGGGCCGCGACCGCGTCGACGTCGAGGGGTTCGACCCCGACGGCCGCTCGACCGGGCGCCTCTACACCGACCTCGCGGCGTGTCTGTCCGGCGAGCGCGAGGACCACCCCTCGGACTTCGCGAGCGCGCTCGCCGTCCACCGGGTCGTGGAAGCGGTGTTGCGCTCGGCCGCGGAAGACCGCGCGGTCGACGTGGCAGAGATCGAATAGCGCGACTCGTGCCGGCGGTGACGAGCGCGACCCCGACGGCGACGAGTGCGGCCCGCCGACGCCTCGCCGGACCACTTACGTCGGCCGCCGTCCAAGCCGCGGCCATGCAGAGGACGCGCGAGCAGGTGCTGGACGCGCTCGCCGACGGGCCGGTCTCGGGACCCGAACTCGCCGAACGCATCGGCGTCTCGCGAGCGGCCGTCTGGAAGCACGTCGAAGCCCTCCGCGAGGCCGGCTTCGAAGTCGCGAGCGGCGACGACGGCTACACGCTCGAATCGGTCCCCGAGTTCGGCGGTCCCGCCGTCGAGTACGGACTGGCGGCGCCCTTCGAAATCGAGTATCACGACGCGATCGGGAGCACGAACGCTCGCGCGCGGGAACTCGCAGCGGAGGGCGCCGCGGACGTGGTCGTCCTCGCTGACGAGCAGACCGGCGGGCGAGGGCGGCTCGACCGCGAGTGGGTCTCGCCGAGCGGCGGCGTCTGGCTGTCGGTCTGCTGTCGCCCCGAGATACCGACCACCCACGCGCCCGCGTTCACGCTCGCGGCGGCCGTCGCGGTGACCCGTGCCGCCCGCGAGGCCGGCGTCGACGCGCGGATCAAGTGGCCCAACGACGTGGTGGTGTCCGCCGAGGGAACGGACGGGAGTGGCGGCGAAGAGCGCAAACTCGCCGGCATCCTGACAGAGATGGAAGGCGAGGCCGACCGCGTCTCGTGGGTCGTCGTCGGCATCGGTGTGAACGCGAACGTCGATCCGGCGGATCTGCCGGGCGCGGCGAACCCGACGAGCCTGCGCGCCGAGGTCGGCGACGTGGACCGGCGGGCGTTCACCCAGAGACTCCTCGAAGAGTTCGACGCGCTCCGGGGCGACCTCGACGCGGTGGTCCCGGCGTGGCGCGAGTACGCGACCACGCTCGGCCGCCGGGTCAGGGTCGACACGCCCGGCGGCGAGGTGGTCGGCGAAGCCGTCGACATCGAGTTCCCCGGCGCGCTCGTCGTCGACACCGGCGCGGAGCGTGTGACTGTCACCGCCGGCGACTGCGAGCACCTGCGGCCGGTCGAATAGGTCGGTCTGGACCCCGTCAACTCAGCCGTCGACGCTCGCCTCGGCGGTCTCGTTCTCGGTTGCCTCCGCCGACTCATCGGGATCGAGGTCGGTGTCGCTGACGGGGACGGTCGTGACCGGGACCGGCGACCCCCGGACGACGCGCTCGGCGACGCTCCCGAGGAGGAGTCGGTCGATGCCGCCGCGGCCGTGGGTCCCCATCACCACGAGGTCGACGTCGTTCTCGCGCGCGAACGCGACGATCTCCGTACTCGGCGTTCCCTCCACGGTGTGTGTCTCGAGCGCCACGTCGTCGCCGAACAGCCGTTCGACCTCCTCCAGCGCGGTCTCGCCCTCGGATTCGAGCACCTGTCGCACCCCGTTCCACGAGGTTTCCATCGGGAGCCCGGTGAACGTCGTCGCGTCGATGACGTACAGCGCGTGGATCGTCGCGTCGTGGGCCCGCGCTAGCTCCCCGGCGTGTTCGATCACCCGCTCGGTCCCCGCCGAGCCGTCCGTCGGCAACAGAATGTGGTCGTACAGCCCCATGTTGACACATCGCACGGCCAACGATAAAGTCTCTCGGGGCTTCGGTAGCGCGGCGAAGGGCGGTCTCAGCGCCCGCCGAGATACACTTCGTCGACGTCGTCGACGCCGGCGCGGCGGACCACGGCGCGGACGACGTCCTGCGCGCCGGCGAGGTTGTCGGAATCGCCGTCGAGGACGAGCAGGTCGGCGTCGCGGCCCTCCGCGATCAGGCCGCAGTTCAGCCCCACGATCTCGGCGCCGTTGACCGTCGCCATCCGGAGCACCTCGCGGGCGGTCACGTCGCCGACCTTCGTCGCGAACTCCATCTCGCGGAACATCGACGGGCTGTTCAGAAAGACGTTGTCGGTGCCGAGCGCGACCGTCGTCCGGTCGACCAGATCGCCGATGGGCGGGAAACCGACGCCGGTCACGAGATTCGAGCGCGGGCAGACTACGACCGGGACCTCGCTGTCGGCGACGCGGTCGAGATGCAGGTCCGACGCGTGGACCATGTGGACGAGGAAGTCGGGATCGAGGTCGAGCGCGGGGTTGATGTCGCTGGCGTCGACCTCGCCGGCGTGGATACCGAACAGTTTGCCCGCGCGGGCGGTCGCGTTGCGCTCGTAGGAGAACTCGCCGTCGTTGGCGCCGCTGGCCCCGAAGCCGTCGCTTTCCTCCATCGCCGCGACCGTCTCGCGCCCCAGGAGTACCGACTCGAGGTCGAGTCCGCGGATAGCGGCCTCGAAGGCCTCGACGCCGTCGACGCCGCCCTCGCGGAACTCGATGCAGGCGGCGGTGCCTGAATCCTGCATGAATCGCAGTGAGCGCGTCATCGCGTCGACCTTCTCCTCGCGCGAGGCCTGTCTGAGGAGACGGTGTTTCAGTCCGTCGGGCGGGGCGACCAGTTCTTCGAGCGAGAGACCGGCGCCGGCCTCCTTCGCGATGGAGTCGCCGATGTGCGTGTGGGCGTTGACGAAGGCCGGGAGCACGATGGCGTCGCTGTGGGTGGGCCGTTCCTCGATCGCGGCGATCTCGCCGTCCTCGACGACGACGCGACCCTCCACGGGGCGGAAGTCGCGCCCGGCGAGGACCGTGCCGTCGAAGATAGTCGTCTCTGTCATCGCTGGGTCAGTTACCGGACGTTTGTGTGCGGATAGTTAGAGTGTGGGGGTTGGAGTCAGCGGATCGGACCGGGCGTGAGCGGCGGATCGAGTTGCGAGCGAGATTCGTCGGAACGGGTCGCGAGCGAGCGCTCGCCCGATCACTCGAACTCGTCGAGCGTGGCGTGGATGCCGGGGCGCACGTCCCGGACGCGGGTGTCCTTGATGTCGAGGCCGAGCTCGCGGACGGCGGCGTCGCCGACGCGATCGGCCGTCTCGGCGGGCGCGTAGACGCCGAGGCGCCACTGGTCGCGCTGGGCCGCCCGCAGCGCCGAGACGAGCGTCGACTGCTCGCTCAGCCGACGGACCTCGCCGTTGACCAGCACGCGCGAACTCGATTCCGGCATCTCCGGGCGCCCGGGCACGTCCACGATGACCGCGTCCGCGTCGACGTTGGCGGCGTCGGCGACCGCCCGCTCGACCTCCGCGATAGCGTCGGGGTCGGCGTCGAGCAGTTCGTCCGGGACGGCGGCCATCTCCGCCCAGACCGCGCGCTTGTAGAGGTCGCGGCGGTCGAGCCGGTGGGCGAGCGCGGCGGTCGCCTCGCAGTCGCGCAGGGCCACCCGGAGACCGGCGTCGTCCATCCGGCGCAACTCCGCGGCGGTGGTGTCGGTGTGGACGAGCAGGCGTTCGGTCGCCCGCCGGAGCATCGCCTTGGCGATGCGGGCGACGTGGTGGCTGTAGACGGTCGGGTTCATCAGCGCCCGCGCGAGCAGCAGGCTCTCGGCGGTCTGGACGTTCCCCTCGTCGAGCACGAGGTCGCCGTCGACGATGCGCAGGGAGCGCACGAGCCGCTCGGCGTCGATGGTGCCGTAGGGGACGCCGGTGTGGTGTGCGTCGCGGACGAGGTAGTCCATCCGGTCGACGTCGAGTTCGCCCGAGACCACCTGCCCGAGTTCGCCCTCGCCGGCGACGAGTCCGGCGACGCGGTCGGGGTTGAGCCCGTGCTCGGTCAGGACGCGCGCGACCGGCCCCGATCCCACGAGGTCGTCCACGTCGTCGTGGTACTTGCCCGTCCGGCGATAGATGAGTCCCTCGACGTTGTGACTGTAGGGCGCGTGACCCACGTCGTGGAGGATAGCGGCGGCGCGGACGCGCTCGGCTTGCTGGCCCTCGATGCCGAGATGGGACAGCGCCCGGTCGGCGAGGTGGTACACCCCGAGGGAGTGCTCGAAGCGGGTGTGGTTGGCCGACGGGTAGACGTAGGTGACGGTCCCGAGCTGGGAGATCCGCCGGAGTCGCTGGACCGGCGGCGTGTCGAGCAGCGCCGCCGCGACGCCCGCGACCGCGATGTGGTCGTGGACGCTGTCCTTGATCGTCGTCATCAGCGGTGGCTTCGGCGCCTCACGGTTTCAACGTTCGCCCGCGACGCGCCGCTCGCGGAGACGGGCGACCCGATCACCGGAACGCGGCGAGGAGGTCGATCAGTTCCTCTTCGGTGGCGTTGCCGGCGCGGACGGGGTCGCGGGGCTTGCGTCCCATCTCTTCGACGGTCTCGATGGCGCGGTCGGGGGCGTAGCCGCGGTCGTGAGCGAGCCAGACCGCGAGTACCTGGCCGGTGCGGCCGAGGCCGGTGAGACAGTGGACGACGACGCGTTCCTCTGCATCGGTGGCGTCGTCGAGGAAGGGGAGAATCTCGCGGTCGAGCAGTCCGGGGTCGGCGAGGTGGTGGTCGAGGATCGGCGCTCTGAGAACGTTCTCGACGCCGAAGACGTCGCGGTAGATGTCGACGGCCCCGTCGGCGCAGTCGCGTCCGTCGGCGCCCGGTTCGTCACCGGGCAACAGCGAGCAGACGCGGTCGACGCTCCGGGCGCGCATGAAGCCGACCCAGTCGGCGAGGGCGTCGCTCTGGTCGGCGGCCGTGTGCCAGCCCGGGCAACAGGCGCCGTAGACGTGCTCCTCCTCCGGCGCCGCCGGCGCGAACCGGTGTGCGTTGCCGACAGAGTCTCCGTTCTGAATATCGGGCATCGAGGGTTGATCGGAAGTTCCGCCGCGTACCCTTGAGTCTAGAGGTTCAATTCTCACGATTGACAACGGATTGAGGGGCAGGCGGTAGCCGTCGATCGGCGGATCGGGGCGCCACGGGCGACCGGCGCCACGACGCAAGGGTTTAGGCCGGACCTCCACCTACGCCGGGTATGGTGACGTTTCTCTCCGGCGGGACCGGGACGCCGAAGCTCCTGTCGGGGGCCGCCGATGCCTTCGACCCCCGCGAGACGACCGTCGTCGGCAACACCGGCGACGACGTGGAGATCGGCGGCCACCTCGTCTGTCCGGATCTGGATACTGTGCTCTACGAACGCGGCGGCTGGCTCGACACCGACACCTGGTGGGGCGTCGCCGGCGACACGACCGCGACCCACGACGAACTGCAGACCCTCGCCGACGCCGCGGGCTTCGAGAGCGAACCCCGCTATCTCCCCGACGACCGCCAGACCGGGGGCCGCGAAATCGCGCGCTGGCGCCGCTTTTCGGCCGTCGGCGAGTTCATGCGTATCGGCGACCGCGACCGCGCCGTCCACCTCACCCGGACGAGCCTCCTCGACGAGGGTTACACCCTCACCGAAGCCACTCGCGCGCTCGCCGACGCGTTCGACCTGACCGTGGACCTCCTCCCGATGAGCGACGACCCCGTCGCGACCATCGTCCACACCGAGTCGGGCCCGATGCACTTCCAGGAGTTCTGGGTCGGCCGCGGCGGCGAGCCCGCCATCGATTCGGTCGAATTCCGCGACGCGGACGACGGCGACTCGACCAGTGCCGGCCCGACCGACGCGGTACTCGACGCGCTGGCCGATCCGGTCGTCATCGGCCCGTCGAACCCGATCACGAGCATCGGGCCGATGCTCGCGCTCGACGGCGTGCGCGATGCGCTCGAATCGACCACCGTGGTCGCCGTCTCGCCGTTCGTCGAGGACACCGTCTTCTCCGGTCCGGCGGACGACCTCATGGTCGCCGAGGGATACGACCCCAGCACCGCCGGCGTCGCCGACGCCTACCCCTTCGCCGACGCGTTCGTCCTCGACGACGCCGACGGCACTGACCTGGACCGGCCGGTCGTCCGGACCGATACGAGGATGGACGACGAGAGCGACGCCGCCCGCGTCGCGGCGGCCGTGGCCGACGCGCTGGAGGCCGCGCGATGAGCGGAGACGGCACGCCGGGGGGCGGAGTCGACGGGGACGCCGACCCGCCCTTCGAGCCGCGAGTCGCGCTCGCGAGCCTGAGCGGCCGCTCCGACGCTGCGTGGGCGCGGGCCGGGGGCGAGCACGCCGGTGCGGCCTTTCTCGGCGGCATCGCGCTGGACGAACCGACCCGCGAGGCCGCTCGCGAGATGCTCGACCGCGAGCGCGAGGAGTTCCTGCCCGCCGATCCGCTCGAATTCGTCGACAGCCAGCTCGCCGCGCTCGCCGAGACCCCGATACGCCCGGCGTTCAACGTCCGCGCGAGTTCGCCCGATCCGGTCAGAGAGGTCGCCGCGGTCTGTCGCGACCACGACGCCATCCTCGAGATCAACGCCCATTGCCGCCAGGAGGAGATGTGCGCCGCGGGCGCCGGCGAATCGCTGTTGCGCGAGCCCGAGCGACTCTGCGAGTACGTCCGCGCGGCCGCCGGGACGGGCGCGACGGTGAGCCTCAAGTGCCGGACCGAACTCGACGGCGTCGACCTGCCCGCGGTCGCGGCGCGGGCGAGCGACGCGGGCGCTGACGTGATCCACGTCGACGCGATGGATTCGGAGGGCGTCGTCGCCGAGGTCGTCGCGGCCGCCGACGCCGCCGTCGTCGCCAACAACGGCGTGCGCGACCGGGCGACGGTCCGCGAGTACCTCGCCTGCGGCGCCGACGCCGTCAGCGTCGGCCGCCCGAGCGACGACCCGACTGTCCTCCGACGCGTCCGCCGCGCGGTCGACGAGTGGTTCGACGGCGCCGAAGCGGATCGACGCGACGGCGCGGCCGCGGGACCGCGCGACGGTGGCGAAGGCCGGGCCGGAACGACGCCGGGAGGGCCGAAACCGTGAGGACGACCGCCGAGAACGCCGAACTCGCGCTCCTGCTGGAGGTGGCCGGCACCCCGAAACCCGGCAACGTCGACCGGCACCGCGAGTACCCCGACCTCCGGTTCGAGCACTTCCTCGCCGGCGCCGTCGGGGCCCGCGAGGGTCTGGCGATGGCCGCCGACGGGGAACCGCTGGGCGCCGCCTTCCTCCGCGCGGTGTCGGGGATGAGCGAGCAGTCGGGCGGCAACACGCAGTTCGGCGCCGTGCTGTTGCAGGTCCCGCTGGTCGCGGCTGCAGGGGCAGACGGCGGCGAGGCGGGCGACGACGTTCGCGGGCCGAGGCCCAGCGGAGCCACGGCGGCCGTCGAATCGACGACCGTCGCCGACGCCGCGGACTTCTACCGCGCGTTCGAGGCCGTCGACGTGGCCGTTCCGGACCCGCCCGAGGGGCTCGAACCGCTGGACGTCCGCCGCGGGAGCGAGGCGATCCCTGTCCTCGAATCGCGGGAGTTGACCCTCGCCGACGTGATGGAGCGGTCGTCGTCGGTCGACGGTGTCGCCCGGGAGTGGGTCGAGGGCTTCGAGCGCACGTTCGACGCGGCGCGGGCCATCGAGCGCGGCGAGGGACCGGTCACCGACCGCGCCGCCGCGGTCTTTCTCGACCTGCTCGCCGAGGAGGTGGACACGTTCGTCGCGAAACGTCACGACCGCGAGACCGCGGAGCGAGTCCGCGAGCGCGCCGTCGCGGCACGCGATGGAGAAGTCGATCCCGAGGCGCTGGCCGAGGAGTTCGTCGCCGAGGGGATCAATCCGGGGACGACCGCCGACATCGTCGCGGGGGCGCTGTTCGTCGCGCTCGAACGGGGGCTCGAGGTATGAGCGAGGGTACGGAAGACGGTGACTGGCCCGTCGACCTCCGCGGCGTCACCGAGTCCGTCGTGACGACGCGCGGCCCGAACGACCGCTGGAACGTCGCCGCGCTCGGCCTGCACGCCGGGGACCCTGAGTCGGCGGACGACCCCGTCACAGCTCGAACCTACGGCCGGACGCGCACGTTCCGGAACTTCGCCGAGCGGGGCGGCGGCTGCGTCCAGTTCACGCGCGACCCCGTCGACTTCGTCGAGGCCGCGCTGGCCGTCCGCGAGGTCGACGACCCGGTCCTGCCGAGCGCCGACGCCTGGGTCCGCGTGACTGCCGAGCGCCGCGAGACCGCCGCGGAGAACGGCACGCAGGTAGTCACGTGGGCGCTCGCCCCAGTCGAGAGCGCCGTCGAGCGCGAGACCGTTCCGACGACCAACCGGGGCTACTACGCCGTCGTCGAGGCCACCGTCGCGGCCTCGCGACTGGCCGTCGAGGGCTACGATACCGCGGCGCTACGCGAGCGACTGGCGTACTTCGAGTCCGTCGTCGAGACCTGCGGCGGCGAGCGCGAGCGTCGGGCGTTCGAGCGCCTCGACGACCTCGTCGACTGGCGGGCGTGACCGGACACTCGTCCGATACTTTCATTTGCGAGGGCATTGGTTCTCGGGTCATGCCAGGGAGTCGGGACGACCGACCGGATCGACGGAACGGGCCGAACAGAACCGATAGCGGACGCGGGCCCAACCGGACCGACGGCGGACGCGGACCCAACCGGACTGACGGCGGACGCGGACCGGGGCAGGGCGGTGGTGGCGGTGGCACCGGGGCTGGTGGCGGTGGTGACGGTCGTGGTGCCGGCGGAGTCGGCGGTGGGGGCGGTGGTGCTGGCGGCAGTCGTGGTGCCGGTGGCGGCCACAGCGGTGGCCAGTACAGCGCTGGCGCGGGCGGCGGACAGTACGCCGGCGGTGGTCAACAGATGGGACACGCGCCGCAACCCGCCACGGGCGGCAGTTTCGTCACCGGTCCCGTCGCGACGGCCTACGTCAAGTTCTGCGCGGCGGTCTACGCGGCCATCGGCGTCGGGATCGGACTGCTGGTGTTCGTTCTCGACGCCGTCGGGATGTCGCCGGTCGTCGTCACGTGGGACGAGTACTCGTCGGTCCAGGGAGCCACCGTCGAGCGCTCGGAGGCGATCCCGCTGTTCAGCGGCGAGTTCCTCTACCCCCTGCTCGTGATCCTCGCGGTGGGCGTCTCGGTCGCCGTCGCGGTCTACGTCGCGCGCGACTGGGGCCTGACCGACAGAGAGGCCGCGACCGCCACGGCGGCCGGGACGGGCGTCGGATCGCTCCTCCTGCTCGTCACCGGCGGCTTCCTCGGCTTCCAGAAGCTCCGGTTCGTCGAACTGTTCACGTCGCTCTCTGACGACCCGACCGCGCAACGGGAGGTCTCGAACGCCTACACCATCGAACCGCTGAACCTCGTCGTCAACGCCGTCGTCGTGGCCGTCTTCGCCGCCGCCATCGCCGTCGCCGTCGTCTTCTCGCTGCGGAACCTCGCGCCCGACCGGTAGAGACGGGCCGTTCGGCCGTGACGACGCGCGGGCCGCGTCGCCGCGCGAGGCGTCGGCGGACAGAAGGTATTTGGTCGCGGTGGCCCCGAACGCGAACATGGACCACGCCGACGCCGGGCGGACCTGCGGGCAGATCCTGAACACCGTCGGGGAGGCCGTCATCGCCGACGACCGCTTCCTCGAGAACGTGCTCACCGGAGTCCTCGCCCAGGGCCACGTCCTCCTCGAAGACGTGCCCGGCACCGGGAAGACCCTCACCGCGCGCTCCTTTGCCAGCGCGCTCGGTCTCTCCTTCTCCCGCATCCAGTTCACCCCCGACCTCCTCCCGTCGGACATCACCGGCTCGAACGTCTACAACGAGGGCACCGGCGAGTTCGAGTTCGCCCCCGGCCCCGTCTTCTCGAACATCGTCCTCGCCGACGAGATCAACCGGGCGCCCCCGAAGACCCAGGCCGCGCTCCTCGAAGCGATGGGCGAGGGGCAGGTCACCGTCGACGGCGAGACCAACGCGCTGCCCGACCCCTTCTTCGTCATCGCCACGCAGAACCCCATCGAGCAGGAGGGGACATTCGGCCTCCCCGAGGCCCAGCGCGACCGCTTCGTGTTCAAGCTCACGATGGGCTACCCGAATTTCGCGTCCGAGCGGACGCTCATCGACCGCCGCGCCGACCGCCGGGCGAAGTCGCCCAGCGTCGATCCCGTCGTCGACCCCGACACCGTCGCCGCGCTCCAGGACGTGCCCGAGACAGTCTCGGTCACCGGGAAGGTCCGGGACTACATCGTCTCGCTCGGGCGGGCGACCCGCGATGACGACCGCGTCGACGTGGGCGTCTCCCCCCGCGGTATCCAGCGGCTGTTCGAGGCCGCCCGCGCTGCCGCCGTCATCTCCGGCCGGGCCTACGTCGTCCCCGACGACGTGCATCGCGTCGTCTCCCCGACGTTCGCCCACCGGATCGTCCTCACCACCGAGGCCAGCGTCCGCGGCGCGACGGCCGACGACGTGCTCGACGACGTCCTCGCCCGCGTCCAGGTCCCCGCCGTCGAACGGAGTCGATGAGGTGATGGCGTTCTGACTGCCAGCGCGAGCGTCGGCTATGGGGCCGCTACCGAAGCGACCGACACAGCCGCCGCGAACTGCAAGAAAGCTTCACAGAAGACCGCTGCTATCACGACCGCGAACAGCGTGAAAGCCCCAGACAGGACCGCTACGATCACTACCACAAACAGCGTGAAAGCCCTCGCCGTCTCGACTCCCGCGGCTCGCTGCGCGCCTCGTCGCTCGTTGCACTCACTCCTACGGTGCTTGCTTCGCCGGGGTTCGTCGAGACGGCGACCCCTTTCATTCCCACCCGCTCAGACTGTCGAACCGGCCGATGCCGTTGGGAATGAAAGGGGCCGCACGCTCCGGGAACCCCGACGAAGTAAGCCGCGAGGCGTCGGAGACGCCTCGGCCCGTGCGAACGGCGCCGAAGGCGCCGTACGCAGACACCGCAGGCCGGAGTCCACGTGAGCGTAGCGAACGTGGTCGGAGGCCGAGGCGCACAGCGAGGCGCGGGACCGGAGCGTGTGGGGGCTTTCACGCTGTTTGCGGTGGCGGTCCCGATCACTCCTGCGGGGGCTTTCACGCTGTTTGCGGTGGCGGTCCCGATCACTCCTGCGGGGGCTTTCACGCTGTTTTCGGCCGCGGCAGTCGGTCCAGTCGAGGCGGTCGAGTTGTTCGCGGTCCGATTGCGACGATAGCAGATCCACGAACACACTCTTCGGTTCTATCTCAGTGCGGCGACGAGGAGAAAGAGGCCGGCGACGACGGCGACGAGGGCGAACGGCAGGGTTTCGGCGCTCGCCGAGGGGACGGGCGCGTACTCGTAGACGAGGAGGGCGACGAGCGCGCCGCCGACACCGACGCCGACGGATGCGCCCAGGTGGGCGCTCTCGGGGCCACCCTCGCGGTCGTTGCGGCCGGTCTCGCGGCGGAGCGTGGTCCCGTACTCGCCGGCGTCCCAGACGACGAAACTCGCCACGAGGCCGGCGAGGACGACCGGCGCGCCGACGCCCGCACCGGCGGCGAACGCGGCGGCGAGGAAGACCCCGCCAGCGGCGAGCGCGGGCGCCGCGGTGTCGTCGGGGACCATCCCGAGCGAAGTCACGACCGTCAACAAAAGGGAGAGCAGGGCGGTCAGGCCGACCATCAGCGCCGCGGCGGCGAGCGTCACTGCTAGCGAGCCGTAGAAGTCGACGACTGCGGTCGACTGGCGGGTGAAATCGGTGGCGAACGAGCCCGGGAGCCGGTCGGCGACGAAGTCGATGGCGAGGTCGAGCGCCGTCCCGTGCGTGAGGGCGACGAGGGCGACCACGCCCGCACCGCCGACGAACGGCATCAGCTCGACCGCGACGTCCCCGGTGTCCGTCTGTGTGATCCGCCGTAAGGCCCACGTCCCGACGACCGCGACCAGCGAGGCCGCGAGCGTGACGGCGAGCAGGACCCGCAGCACGCCGGCGCCGGTCACCGTCGCGAGCAGGCCGTAGACCGGCGACGTGACGATCTGTTCGAGGTCGGCGGGCTCGACGAGGAACTCGGCCAGCGAGAGCGGGAGGACGGCGCCCATGACGAGCGCGGTGCGGTCGGCCGCGCGGCGGACCGACTCGGCGGTCGCCGCGAGGTCGTCGTCCGCGGCGAGCTCGGCGACCGGGAGCGCGGCGATGGCGCGCTGGAGGACGAACGCGGTCGCGAAAAGCAGCGCGCAGAAGACGAACAGGTGCGCGCGACCGGGCGCCGGCGAGAGCAGCGCGTCGACGCCGGCGTCGACGGTCTCGAAAAGCGGCGCGAGGACCGGCGCTGTGCCCTCTTCCTCGACATGGCCCAGCACCGTCGTGGCGAGCATGAGCGTGGCGACGAGCAGCGGGACGACGAACGTCTTGACGGCGAGACGCGCGTGGTCCCACGCGGTCTCGGCCCGGAGAACGTTGCCGACCGTCGAGAACGCGCCGACGAGCGCGACGGTCCC
>Ga0207813_100541_pt1 | contig 19808 bp, 20 predicted proteins | sample A23E3SouthBayCA_2_FD_187730 | JGI IMG/M metagenome (GOLD analysis project Ga0207813, IMG submission 187730) | Aerobic enrichment media microbial communities from Eden Landing Ponds, California, USA - A23 E3 (4) (SPAdes) | ecosystem: Environmental > Aquatic > Marine > Unclassified | place... | reverse complement strand
AACACCCAGCCGAGGATTGGCCGACTCGATCCCGCAGGACGCTCGACGGTTACGTCGTTCCACCGGTCGTAGCGGTAGCGCTGCCAGTCGGTGTCGTTGTCGTTGGCCGAGCGGATCGTGATCGCCCGCAGTCGGCCCGAGTCGGCGTCGACGGTCACGGTGACGTTAGCGTCGAACGACTCGGGGGGCGCCGAGGCGTTCGCAGACGTGCCGAGCAGCCGACTGGCGACCGTGTCGTTGTCGGTCCGGAGCCGGATCGTCCCGTTGGCCGCTGTGACAGTCGTTTCCACCGCGTCGCTGGCGAGCGTCGCCGCTAGATCGCTCCGATCGAGGCGATCGGCACCGGTCCAGAGGTTCAGCGCCCGGGAGCGGCTCCGGTTGGGCCCCTCGGGGAAGTCGTAGTACGTCGCGCTGACCGCGTCGGCGTACACGTCCGGGCCGCTGCCGAAGTACCCCTCGCCGTTGTCGGTGTCGAACTCCCGGTCGCTGCGCTCGACGGTGTAGCGCAGGAACACGCAGCCGCCGTCGCGGCGCGTGACGGTCGGGTCGTCACAGGGCGTGATCCAGTCCATCCGGTAGTCGTTGGTCGCCGTGGCGTTCAGTGCGTCCAGTGCGACCTGCTCCGGCGGCGCCTCGGTGTCGACGGGCTGGGGCTCCGGCGGCGAGTAGAACGGGTCGGCGACGCCGAGTGAGCCCATCAGCAGCGCGGTCAGCACGGCCGCGATCGCCATCCGGCGGAAGATGTCCTCGCCGAACCGCGCACGGATGGCGTCGGTGAGTCGGCTCATCCGCCACCCCGTACGTCCCGACTGGTGCGACTGCTCATCCGCCACCCCGTACGTCCCGACTGGTGCGACTGCTCATCCGTCGCCCCGTACGTCCCGACTGGTGCGACTGCTCATCCGTCGCCCCATACGTCTGACAACGGATGGTTCTCACGCTTCTCCGCCTCCGCCTCGGTCTTGTTCGCCGTCCGGTCGCTCCCCGAACCGGACGACGACGCCGTCGACGACGAGCGCGAGGGCGAGGCCCCGTCCGTCGAGCCGCCGGACTCCCGGCCGCTGCGGCGTCCCGAACTGCCCGTACGCGCGCTGGGACTGGCGTCGACGCCCGCGAGCGCGGTTGCGGGGTCGGCCGCCGGCAGCGTCGGCGTCGAGAGGCGGTCGACCTGCTCCTGGAACCAGTCCGGAACGTCCGCACTCGCGCGGTCGAACAGCTCCAACAGCGAGTCGTCGGCGAGATACGTCGCGCCGTAGTCCTCCGGCGAGCGGACGACGCGCCCGCAGGCCTGAATCACCGTTCGCAGCGCGGCGCGGTAGTACCACGCCCACTGGCCCTCTTCGAGGCGCTGTTCGACCCGGGAGTCGTTCGTGTTGAGGTACGGCGCCTTACAGAGCACCTGCCACCGACAGAGGCCGCCCTCCAGGTTCAGCGCCTCCTCCATCTTGACTGAGAGGAACAGTTCGGGTTCGTCGCTGGCTTTCCACGCTTCGAGTTGGGCGTCGCGGTTCTCCCGGTCGTGGACGCGCACGCGGCCGGCGACGCCCAGTTCGGCGAGGCGGTCGGCGAGTCGCTCCTGAATGCCGTAGGAGTGGCAGTGGACGAGGCCTTTCTCGTCGGCGTGTTCGCCCATCAAACGGACGAGCAGGTCGGCGATTTTGGGGAGCGTCTCGTCGCGGTGCTCGTAGGTCATCTTCCCCTGGGTCGTGTCGTACAGCGGGCGGTTCTCGACGGGGAACGTGTGGCCAACCTCGACGAGGGCGACGTTCGCTGGGTCGAGTCCGACGCCGCGGCAGAACGCCTCCTTGTTGAGGATCGTCGCCGACAGCAGCGCGAACTTCGAGCCGCGGTCCCAGACGGTGTGTTTGAGGTACTTCGCGGGGTCGAGCGGCTTGATCGAGATGGCGCCGCCAGCACCCTCGGGCTGATCGACGACCCAGGTCGTCGGCGAGTGTGGGTCGCGGTAGTCCTCCGCGAAGTAGGCGAGCTCGCTGATCAGCTCCTGCAGGCGGTCCCGGCGGGCGGCCTCCTCGGGCGTGAGTTCAGGCTTGGCGAGCAGTTGGTCCTTCTCGGCCGCACAGCGCTCGCGGAGCTGTTCGGCGAACCGGACCGCCCCCTCCACCGGGTCGCCCGTGGCGTCGGTCACGTCCGGCACGTCCACGTCGTCCCAGACCGGCACGCGCCGCGGGGTGAGTTCGACGGCCGCGTACATCTCCGCCCACTCCGCGAGCCCGTGGGCCTCGTCGACGACGACCACGTCGCGCATCCGGAACACGTCGCTGCCGGCAGTCTGCATGAAGTACGCGAGCGTCATCGCCGCGATTGGTTGGTTCGACGCGATCGCGCGATCGGAGAAGTACGGGCAGCGATGGCGAACCGTGCAGTCGAACCCCCTCTTGCGCACGCAGGGCGCCTGATCGACCGGCGTGTCGTGCTCGCCGGGGAGGATGCAGTCGTAGTTGTTCTTGCCCCGGATCACTCGGAAGTCGTCGAGCAGGTCGTCGGCCTCGACGTCGTCGAGTTGGCTGACCTGTGGCGTGGTGTAGTACGCGCCGGTGGGTTGGGCGGGGTCGGCTTCGGCGACGGTCCGGGCCGCGCCCATGATCGAGCGCGCGAGGAGGGACTTGCCGCTGCCCGTCGGCGCGCGCACGAGCACGACGTCGTTCCCGGCCGCGAACGCGTCGCGGATGTCCGCGAGCGCCCGCTCCTGGTTGCCGCGGTAGGAGGGTGCGGGGAACGACTCCGGGATACGGGCGGGCTCCACTCTGTGTAGTGGTACGCGGTCGGGCGCATGAATGTAGCGAACGTCTCCGAGGCGAACGGTTCCGAGGCGGCGACGGTCAGCCGCCGAGGGACGGGCGACGATTGGCAGCCGCCGACTACCGAACCACGTCGGCCTCTACGCTGCCGAACCCCTCGACCTCCGCCCGCACGTGCGACCCCGGCTCGATGACGCCCGCGCCGGGCGTGCCGGTCGAGATCACGTCGCCCGGCTGTAGCGTCATCACGTCGGAGTGATACGCCACGAGCTCGCGGGGCGAGAACGTCATGTTCCCGACGACGTTCTCCGCGATCGTCTCGCCGTCGATCACGGTGCGAACGGTCGTGTCAGCGAGGTCGGTGCCGGCTTCGGGCATCGCGATGTGGGGGCCGAGCACCAGGAACGTGTCGAAGCTCTTCGCACGGGTGAGAAAGCGCGGATTGCGTCGGAGGATGTCCTCGGCGGTCATGTCGATCACCGGCACGTAGCCGGCGATCACGTCGTCGGCGTCCGCGGCGTCGACGTTCCGGCAGGTCCGCCCGATCACGACCGCGAGTTCGGCCTCGGCGGTCACGCGGTCGCTGATCGCCGCGGGCGGGAGCCGGATCGGCCCGCCCGGCCCGGTCGCCGCCGTCGTCGGCTTGAAGAAGCTCGCCGGCTCCTCGGGCGCGTCCTCCGAGAGGTCGCCGGCGTGTTCGACGTAGTTGAGGCCGATGCCGAACAGCTTCCCCGGCTCCGCGACGGCAGCGCCGAAGGCGTGGTTCTCGCGAGGGGTTCGCTCGGCGGTTGCGTCGGCGGCGCTCGGGAGCGTCCCCGCAGCCGCGGCGGGCAGCGCGTCACGGACGCTCGTGTGCTCGGGTGCGGCCGCTTCGAGCGGGACGACGCCGTCGTCGTCGCCCAGCAGCGCGTTGCCGTCGGCAGTTCGTGCGAGGTACCGCATCAGCGCCACCCCCGCAGCGTCGGGTCGGCGGTTCGTAGAGCAGTCGCCATACCTCGTCACTGGCACGTACCCTCATCAACGTCCCGGCTGCCCACGGGTGAACAGGGAACAGCGTTTTGTGGTCTCCCCGAGAGGTGGGCGTATGAGAATGGAGGAGCCCACCTCCCAGACCCTGGACTCCGCCATCCCGATCGCCGAGCTCGCGGTGGGCCGGAGCGTGCTGGTGCGCGGCCCCGCGATGTCAGGGAAGTACGACCTGCTCCTCCGGCTACTCGACGCCCTCACCGACTGCGGGCTGCTCGTCTCCACCAGCCGGCAGGCGACCGGCGCCCGCGAGGATTTCGCCGACTACGGCGACCCCGACTGCTTCGGTATCGTCGACTGCGCGAGCCGCGCACAGGGGCGGGACGGCGACGAGACCGGGCTCGTTCGCTACGCCTCCTCGCCGAAGAACCTCACCGAGATCGGCGTGAAGTTCACCGATCTGGTCGATGCGGTACAGGCCGACGACATCGAGCACGCTGCCGTCGGCGTCCACTCGGTGTCGGAGCTACTGATGTACTGGGAGACCGAGCGCGTCTACCAGTTCCTCCGCGTGCTGCTCGCGGAGGCGAAGGGACTCGACTGGCCCGCCGTCGCCGTCGTCGACGACGACGCCGCGAGCGAGCAGGCGGTCACCACGCTCACCCAGCCGTTCGACGCCGTGATCACCACCCGGCGCGACGACGGGCGGGCGTTCCGCTATCAGGAGTCGGGGCGGGACCCCACCGACTGGGTCGCGTTCTGAGGGCGGCCGAGTCGCCCCACTTTTGGCCTCGCCTCGCGAATCGTCGCCGATGGCCGAGTTCGACCCCGAAACGTTCGAGGAGGAGAAGTACACCGACCACTTCACCGAGCTCCAGCGCGCCTACAAGAACGCGTTCGAGACGATGAGCGGATCCCACGACTCGGACCTGGTCCACGCGATCGACCAGCAGGTGCTCAACGAGTCCGAGCCCCACTTCGTCGACGGCACCTTCGAGGTCGAACTCCCCGAGAACCCCGCAGATCGCGTCACGGCAGTGAACGTCGACGCCGAGACGCTGCACGAGACGCTGGAGCAGTACACCGACGTGATCGCTGCCGAACTCCACCAGCTGTTAGGCGTCGAACAGCCCCAAACCGACGGCTGAGCCGGCTATCGAACGTGTTCGGGGTGACCCGAACCAAAGGCATAAGCCGCCCGCTCGCCAAGCCAACGTATGAGCACGGAGAGCCAGTCCGGCGACGACGACCTTCGCGAGCGCGTCAGTAACTTCCTTCGACGCAACTTCCCGCAGATCCAGATGCACGGCGGTTCGTCCTCGATCACCCACCTCGACCGCGAATCGGGCGAAGTGCACATCCAGCTCGGCGGCGCGTGTTCGGGCTGCGGTATCTCCCCGATGACGATCCAGGCGATCAAGTCCCGGATGGTCAAGGAGATTCCGGAGATCGAGACGGTGCAGGCCGACACCGGCATGGGCGCCGGCGCCGACGGCGACCTCGGTGGCACCGGCGGCAGCAGCATGAGCCCCTCCTTCCCGGGCGAGGGCGACGACGACGGCGAGGACGACGAAGGGCCGCAGGCGCCGTTCTAACTCGCTCCCGTTCAGTTCCCGTGTTTTCAGCCGCCTAGTCGTTGCGCTACAGTTCTCGGACTACCACGCCTTTTTGCTCCGGAGCCCCAACCGACGCTCATGAGCGAGGAGTTCGACAAGGAGGCCGAGCGGGAGAAACTCCGCGAGAAACTCGAGAAGGACCAACAGAAGCGCCAAGAGACCCAGCGCATGAGCGAACTGCTGCTGCAGGGGGCGACGATGACCAACGAGCACTGCGAGCACTGCGGCGATCCGCTGTTCCGCGACGGCGATCGCACGTTCTGTCCGACCTGTCACGGCGCTGGTGCCGACGACGCCGCAGAGGCCGACGAGCAGGCACAGCAGCAGTCCTCGGCACAGCGCCAGCAGCCAGCCGAGCGGCAGCATCAGCCAGCCGAGCGGCAGGCTCCCCAGCCGGCTAGTGCCGAGCCGGCGCGGCCCGAGCCCGACCGCGGCACCGGCGCGCCGACGGAGTACGTCAACGTGAGCGACCAGGAGCCGACTGCCGAAGCGCCGACGACGAGCGAGGCGACGACGCCGGCCGACGGCCCGCGGGCCGAACTCCAGCGCGCGGTGACCCGCAGCGCGCGGAAGGCGAACGAGGCGAGCGATCCGCGGACGGCGAAGCAGTGGCTCGAAGCGGCGAGAGAAGCAGCAGAGGCGCTGGATGCGTTGGAGTAGTCAGCCCGAGTAGTCCGAGCCGACGACCTCACGCAACCGGTCCGCGGTCACTTCGCCGACGCCGTCGACCGTCATCAGGTCCTCCTTCTTCGCGGTCATCACCGCCTCGACGGTTTTGAACTCCTCGAGCAGCGCCCGCGCCGTCACGGGGCCGATGTCGGCGACGCTGCCGACGACGTACTCCTGCTGTTCGGCCAGCGTCTTCCCGGATTTCTCGCCGTGGACGGAGACCGTCCGGTCGCTCTCCTCCTGCTCGCGGCCGGCGACGACCTCGAGCAGGTCGGCGGTGTCGTCCTCGTCCTCCGTCCGGAGGACGCTGGCGTCGAAGTCGATCGCCAGCGAGGAGAGCGCGCCGCGGATGGCGTTGGGGTGGACGTTGCGCTCGCCGTAGAGATCCTCGCCTTCGAGGATCACCACGGGGCGGGCGTACGCCCGCGAGAGGTCGCCGACCTGCTCGAACATCGAGCGGTCGCCGCCGGTGAGGGTGTCGAGGAAGTCCGCGACCGACTTGCGCTCGACGGCGACGCGATCGGAAAGCACGTAGTCGCCGACTTCGAGCGTTTCGAGCCGAGTCCGGACGCCCTCCCGGCGGGAGAGCTCCTTCGCGATCGGCGAGTCGAGTTCGCGCTGATCGACGACGACCTCGATCACGTCCTCCTCGGGGTCGGAGTCGGCGGTGGCGACGATCCCCTCATCGTCAGTGTCGGTCGTGGCGTCCGCGGCGTCCGCGCCGTCGGCACTGCTCTCGCTCTCGAAGTCGGTCAGCCCGGGATCGACGCGCTCCTCGCGCTCCCCGTCGGCGTCGCCGAACGCCGAGAGCGCCTGCTGGGCGTCGTCGAGCTCCGCCTCGACCTCGTCGGCGACACCTTTCAGCTCCCGGAGCTCGTCTTCCATCTCCTGTTCGCGCCGGCGAGCGATCCAGAAAAAGGCCTCGTCCCGGGTGTCGTTGGCCATCAGGACGACCACCTTCCCCTCGGCCTGGCGGCCGGTTCGACCCTTCCGCTGGATCGAGCGGATCGCGGTGGGGACCGGCTCGTAGAACAGCACGAGGTCGACTTCCGGCACGTCCAGCCCCTCCTCGGCGACGGAGGTGGAGACGAGCACCTCGAACTCGCCGTTGCGGAACTGATCGAGGCGCTCCTGCTGCTGTTTCTGGGTCATCCCGTCGGAGCCCTCCTTGTCGCCCTGCCCGACGAACTTCCGGGTCTCGAAGCTCTGCCCCAGGAACTCGGTCAGGGCTTCGGCGGTGTCGCGGGACTCGGTGAACACGATGACGCGCTCGCCGTCGCCGATGCCGAGCGTCTGGGCCAGGAGGATGCGGGCTTTCGAGAACTTCGGGTGGAGATCGTCGTACGTGTCGGCTTTCCGCATCGCGCGGCGAACCCGGGGGTCGCTGACCATGCGCTGGCTGGCCTTCGACGCCCCCGAGGAGCGGGCGTCCTCCCGCTGGCGCTCGAAGTAGCGCCGGACGGACTCGACGGACTGGGTCTCGACCAGTTCGACGGCGCGCCGGAGCTTCATGATCTCGGCGTGGGTGCTCATCCCCTGGTACCCCTCGCTCTGGTCGTTGTTGATCAGCTTCTGCAGTTCGGCGCGCATGCCGTTGAGCTTCTTCTGGGAGAGGTCCGGGCTGGTGCTGTTGGTGACGCCGAGCTCCTTCAGGTCCTCCAGCCGCTCGGTGATGACCTCGTTCAGCAGTTCGCGCATCTCCAGGATCTCCTCGGGCAAGTCGACCCGCTCCCACTGCACGTCGGTGTCGTGGGTGAACTCGTCGACGTCGGCGTCGTCCTCGGTCATCACCTCGACCTCGGTCAGCCCGAGGTTCTCACACACCTGCAGGATCTCCTCCTCGTCGCCGCCCGGCGACGCGGACATCCCAGTCACGAGCGGGTCGGCGGCGTCGGCGTGGTAGCGCTCGGCGATGTAGACGTAGGCGTAGTCGCCGGTCGCGCGGTGGCACTCGTCGAACGTGAGATGGGTCACGTCAGCGAGCGAGATGCGGTTGCCGACGAGGTCGTTCTCGACGACCTGGGGCGTCGCGATCACGATCGTCGCCGACTCCCAGAGCTCGGCCCGGTCGTCCGGGCTGACCTCGCCGGTGAACACGACGATCTCTTCGTCCGGAACCTGAAGCGCCTCGCGGTAGAACTCGGCGTGCTGTTGGACCAGCGGCTTCGTCGGCGCGAGCATGAGCGCTTTGCCGCCGACCTCGTCGAGTCGCTCGGCGGTGACGAGCAGCGAAACGGTGGTCTTCCCGAGCCCGGTGGGCAGACAGACGAGGGTGTCGGCCTCCTGTGCGGTGCCCGCGAGCTGGAGCTGGTAGAGCCGGCGCTCCAGGAAATCGGGCGTCAGCAGCGGGTGGTCGATCCGGCCGACGTCGTCGGAGGCCGCCATTTGCAGGTACTGGGGCGCGCTCGCCGATAAGGGTTCGGCGAGCGTGGTGGAACTGAAACGGGGGCGTGCCGGGACGGCTCAGACGATCTGCTCGCCGTCGTCGTCGTACACCCGGATGGCGTCGACGGGACAGGCCCGGGCGGCGAACTTCGCGTCGAGTTCGGCGTCTTCGGGCACCTCACGGACGAACAGGTCCTCCTCGGCCGCCTCAGCGTCCACGAGGACGGCTTTCCCGGCGTCCTCGTCGCGCTCGAAGGCGTCCCACTCGGCGACGCACTGGAACATCCCGATACAGGTGTCGCGGTCGTACTCGATGCGCATGGCCGGCGGTTCGACGGGAGCCGTCGTAAGTGGTTGGTGTTGGCCGGAAAGGTCGGCGCCGAGGCTCGGCCGCGCGCCGGTCGACGGCCGCTCAGCGGCGCTCGACCCGCATCGGCATCCCGTTGCGCGGGTGCGCCGTCAGCGTCGGCAGCAGTTCGAGCGGTCGCTGGCCCTCGTAGGTGAGCCGGTACTGACTGGCTGTCGTCGCGACGATGGTCCGGGCTTCGAGCATGGCGAGATGTTTGCCGATGCAGTGACGCGGCCCGCCGCCGAAGGGGAAGTACGCGAACCGGGGGCGCTCCCGCGTCCGTTCGGGGCGCCAGCGCTCGGGATCGAACGTCTCCGGGTCCGTCCAGTACTCGTCGGAGCGGTGGACCGCCCACTGGGGCAGCATGATCGACGCGTCCGGGGGGATCGTGTACCCCCCCACGTCGACGGGCTCACGCGGCTGGCGGAAGATCGTGTACACCGGCGGGTAGAGCCGCATCGCCTCCTTGATTACCCACTCCGTGTACTCAAGCTCCCGAAGCTCCTCGGCCGTCGGCCGGCCGTCGCCGACGACGGCGTCGATTTCCTCGTGGAGCCGGCGTTCGACCTCCGGGTGTTCGGACAGTAGGAACCACGTGTACGTCAGCGTCAGCGCGGTGGTGTCGTGGCCCGCCAGCAGCATCGTCATCATCTCGTCGCGGAGCTGTCGGTCGGTCTGCTCGCCGGCTTCCCGCGCCCGCATCAGGATCGAGAGGAAGTCCATCGGCGCGTCGGGGTCGTCCGCGTCGCCGATGTCGTCGCGGCGCTGGGCGACGATGTCGTCGATGACGGCTTCCAGCTCCGTGACGGCGGCGTCGAACTCGGCGTCGCCCGGCATCGGCACCCACTCGGGGAGCGCGAAGCGGACGGGGTCGGGCTCGAACCGCATCCCCAGCGGCTCCAACTGCTCGCGGACGTGCTCCAGCCGGTGGCGCGGGAGCTCGACACCCATCATCAGGTCGAGGATCACGTCGATGGTGACCGTCGTCATCTCCTGTTCGACGTCGAACTGCCCGCCGTCGCCCCAGTCGGCGAGCCGGGACTCGGTGTGGTCGACGATGCGGTCGCCCATCCCCGACAGCCGCGACATGTCAAACGCCGGCTGTGCGAGCCGGCGCTGCTGTCGCCACGTCTCGCCCTCGCTGAGCAGCAGCCCCTCACCGAGCAGGCTACCGAGCGCGTCGTCCTGAAAATCGGGTTTGCCGAACCGGTCGGCGTCGGCGACGAGGATCCGCTCGATCTCCGCCGGGTCGGTCACCATGTAGGTGTCGAGCGGCCCCATGTCGAACTGGCAGACGCCGCTGTACGCCTCCTCTAAGTGCGTGACGAACCGGAACGGGTCGCGAGCGTACTGCCGACTGCTCCCGAATACCGGCTGTCCTTTGGGCCCGGGCGGGGTTCGAGACATTGTCTATCGTACGGGGCGACAGGGTATAAATCTCGGTTCCGCGACACGGCTGCCGCGGCCGTGCGTCGGCCCGCTACGGCCACAGCCCGGCAGTTCGGTCAGTGGCGCGGGACGGCTGCAGACGCCGTCACCGTACCTTCGTCACTCGACGGCTGCAGACGCCGTCACCGTACCTTCGTTCCCGGCTCGGCATCGCCGCTCGTCGTCAACAGGTCGGCCTGATCGCCCGCCGCGAGCACCATCCCGTTCGACTCCACGCCGAACAGCTCCGCCTTCTCCAGATTGGCGAGGACGATCACCTTCTCGCCGGTCAGGTCGTCCACGTCGTGGAGCTGCTTCAGCCCGGCGACGATCTGGCGGGTCTCGACACCGATATCGACCGAAAGCCGCACCAGTTTGTCCGCACCTTCGACGCCCTCAGCCGACTCGATGCGGCCGACGCGGATGTCCAGGCTCTCGAAGGTGTCGAAGTCGATACGCTCGTCGATCAGGGGTTCGAAGTCGCTCTCGTCCATTGTGTCTTCAGTTTCGGCGTCGTCAGTTTCGGCGTCCTCGTCGGCGGTCGCTGCCGCGATCTTCGTTTCCAGCGCCTCGTCCAGTTCGTCGACGCGGTCGTCCTCGATCTTCTCGAACAGCTCGTCCGGCTCCTCGAAGGCGCCCGGCTCGGTGTGGACCGCGTCGGTCTCGGCGGCGTGGACGTCGGCGTCGATACCGAGCTGGGTCCAGACCGTCTCGGCCTTCTCCGGACAGGTGGGCTCGAGCAGGACGGCGACGGCAGTGGCGACCTGCAGGCAGTCGCGGATGACCTGGGCCTGCTCGTCGCTGCCGTCCACGAGCTGCCACGGCTCGTGCTGCTGGATGTACTCGTTGCCGAACTGCGCGAGTTCGACCGCGGCGTCGCCGGCGTTGCGCACGTCGTAGTTCTTGACCGCGCTCTCGAACTGCTCGACGGCGGCGTCGATGCGCTCGCGCACCTCGTCGCTCACGTCGGCGTCGGGCGTGCCGTCGAAGTTGCGCGCCGCGAACAGCATCGACCGGTAGACGAAGTTACCGACCGTGCCGACCAGTTCGCCGTTGACGCGCTCTTGGAAGCGCTCCCAGGTGAAGTCGAGGTCCTGCTGGAACCCGCCCATCGTGGTCAGGTAGTAGCGGAGGAGGTCCGGGTGGAACCCCTCGTCGAGGTACTCTTCGGCCCAGATCGCGCGGTTGCGGCTGGTCGAGAGCCCCTTGCCGTCGATGGTGACGAAGCCCGTCGCACAGACCGCACGCGGTTCGGCGTGGTCCGTGGCGTGGAGCATCGCCGGCCAGAAGATCGTGTGGTGCTGAATGATGTCCCGTCCGATGACGTGGACGATCTCGCCGCCGTCGCCGCCGTCGCGGCCCCAGACCTCCTCCCAGTCGTACTCGTCGGCGCCGACGCGCTCGGAGTACTGCTTGGTGGAGGAGACGTACTCGATGGGGGCGTCGACCCAGACGTACAGCACGAGCTCGTCCTCGCCGGGGTAGTCGATCCCCCAGTCCATGTCGCGGGAGATACACCAGTCCTGTAGGCCCTCCTCCAGCCACTCGCGGGGCTGATTTTTCGCGTTGGATGTTCCTTCCAGCCGATCGAGGAAGCCGTCGAGATACTCCGCGAACTCGGAGACGGCGAAGTACTTGTGCTCACGTTCGCGGTACTCGGCGGGGTTACCCGTGATCGCGGAGACCGGGTTCTCGATCTCGCCCGGTTCGAGGTGGCGGCCGCAGCCCTCGTCACACTCGTCGCCACGAGCGTGTTCGCCGCAGTAGGGACAGGTCCCTTCGACGTACCGGTCGGGAAGCGGCTCGTCCTCTTCGGGGTCCCACGCCACCATGATTTCGTCTTCGTAGACGTACCCACCCGCTTCGAGACCCTCGACGAACTCGCGGGTGAGTTCGGTGTTGGTCTCGTCGTTCGTTCGGCCGTAGTTGTCGAAGTCGACGTTGAACTTTGGGAACGTCTCCTTGTACTGCTCGTGGACGGGCATCGCCAACTCCTCGGGACTGATGCCCTGTTTGGCGGCGTTGACCGCGATGGGGGTGCCGTGCATGTCCGACCCGCAGACGTACGCCGACTGCTGGCCGAGCTTCTTCAGCGAGCGGTTCACCGCGTCCGCGGCGGTGTACCCCCGGAGGTGACCGATGTGGAGGTCGCCGTTCGCGTACGGCAGCCCACAGGTCACCACCGCGGGGCGGTCGGTGGGGAGCTCCTCGTGGCTCATCTGGTCGTGGATTGATCGATGCGGGCCTAAAGCCCGCCGGTTTCGGTGGTCGCCCGGCGAGGATTGCGGCGGCCGAACGGCCCTTACGTGTACGGTGAAAACGGCCGATCATGGAGCGCGCCGACCCGTCGGATCCTGGCCACCGGGTCGCCGAGTATCTCGACCGGGTCCGATCGCTACCGGCAGATAGCGTCACCGGTGCGTTCGCCCCACCGATCCCGCACGAGCGCGCGGACCCCCACGACGCCTTCGCCGAGACGTTCATCGCCGACGCCCCACTGTACGGCCCGCTCGCCGACCTCGATCTCGCCGTGAAGGAGAACATTGCCGTCGGCGGCGTGACGACGACCTGCGGCACCGACTGCTTCGAGTGGACGCCCGACATCGACGCCGTCGCCGTCGAACGACTCCGGGCCGCGGGCGCGACGATCGTCGGCACCACGGATATGGACCCGTTCGCGTTCGGGACGACGGGCGAACTGAGCGCGCGCGGCCCGACACAGAACCCCGCGGTCGACGGCCACGTGCCCGGCGGCTCCTCCTCAGGGAGCGCCGCCGCGGTCGCGGGCGGCGAGGTCGACGCCGCACTGGGCACCGACACCGCCGGAAGCGTCCGAATTCCCGCCTCGTTCTGTGGAGTCGTCGGCTACAAACCCACGTTCGGGATAGTGCCGACGGAGGGCGTGGTCCCGCTCTCGCCGTCGAACGACCACGTCGGCGTCCTCGCTCGTACCGTCGAAACGGCCGTGCGGGTGGTGGAAGCGATCGCCGGACAGGCGGCGACGCGGCCGGCCTCGCTGCCGGCGCCCGCACGGCTCGACTTCGTCGACGATCTCGGTCGCGACCCCGACGACCTGTGTTTCGGCGTGCCCGATGCGCTCATGGCGGCGGCGACGCCGGCCGTCGAGGCCGCGGCGGAGGCGGCAGTGACGAGGGCGGCAGTCGCACTTGACGCCGAGGTCGACTCGGTCGCGTTCCCCGAGGCCGGGGCGGCCGTCGACGCCAACGACGCCGGGACGGTGATGGAGTTCGCGGCGCTGCTGGAGCGAGGGAGCCTGCTCGGCACGGGGTCGCGGGCTGGCCTCCGGGCGGCGCTCCGTCGCGCGAACGAACGGCTGGGCGCGCTTCCCGACCGCGTGCGGGAGCTGATCGAGACGGGTCGCCGCCTGCCCGCGCGGGCACCCGACGCGTACGGCCGGACGTGGGACGCCCGCCGGCTGGCGATCCGCCGCCAGCAAGCGCTGTTCGCCGAGGTCGACGTGCTCGCGATGCCGACGACGACGGTTCCGGCACCCGCCTTCGGCGCGGTGCCTGGCGAGGACGGGCCGACAGTGCTCGACACCGTCGAGAACACGGCGCCGTTCAACGCAACCGGCGCGCCCGCGGTGTCGGTGCCCTGCGGCGAGGTCGATGGGCGCCCGGTCGGCCTGCAGTTGGTCGGGCCGCCAGGGGCTGACGGCTTCCTGCTGCGTGTCGCGGAGTCGGTCGAACGGGCGCTGGCTCAGCCCAGCCAGAGCACGAACACGGCGTAGCCCGCGAGCATCGACGCGACGAGCAGGAACACGGCGACGCCGGAGGCGAGCATCCCCCCGGTCGCCCAGAGGGCGTTCTCGAGGGACTGCTCGAACGCGCGGTCGTCGCGGCGCAGTTCCAACACGAACACGGTGCCGAACATTCCGAGCAGCACCCCGAGCGGGCCGAACACGAAAAACAGCACCAGCCCGGCGACGGCGGCGACCAGCGTCGTCTGGGTGCTCGTCCCGCGCGCTCGCCCGGCGATGGCGCCGCCGAACAGGTCGACGACGAGCGCGAGCACGCCGACGACGGTGAAACTCGCCAGGAGCCACAGCGCCATGCCGTCGCCGTACAGGAACTCGGCGTAAATCCCCGCGAGCGCGAGCAAGCCCGAGGGGACGCCGGGCACGACGCTCGCGACGACGGCGGCCACGAGCAGCGCGAGCGCGAGCAGCGTGACGGCGTCGAACACGTTCGGGGAAACGCCGGCGGGCTACAAGAACCTGGCCGGACGCACCAGCGGATACTTACGTGGAGAGGCGGAACGCCGAGTATGCCCATCGACCCCAACTTCGACCAGAACCGCGAGCGCGTCGAGGGGGCGGAGGCCGCCGACGCCAGCGGCGAGGACCAGGACGAGGCGGCCGTCGCCGTCTGGGGCCCCGTGGATCCGCCGGAGAAGCTCGGCATCCACGGCACGCACGTCGCCGTCGACTACGACCTCTGCATCGCCGACGGCACCTGCCTGGAGGACTGCCCCGTCGACGTGTTCACGTGGGTCGATACGCCCGACCACCCCGAGAGCGACCGCAAGGTCGAACCCACCTTCGAGGACCAGTGTATCGACTGCATGCTCTGTGTCGACGTGTGTCCGGTCGACGCCATCGACGTGGACGCGAGTCGCGCTGGCGGCGGCGGGCTCTAAGACCGCCGGAGCTCGCCGAGCGCGAGCAGGAAATAACAGAGCCCGACCAGCCGCGTCCCCGTGTACACCCACGGCCGCCACTCGATCGCCGACGCGTCACGGTAGGCCGCCTTCGCGCCGTAGTTCACGTAGGCCCGCGGCCGGAGAACGACCACCAAGCCGACGGCGCCGAGGAGTTTCTTGAACTGCGAGTAGGACCGGTCGCTCCGCCACAGCATCACGAGGAACAGCAGCCCTTCGAGCCGCGCGCCCGGGAGTACCCACGAACGCAGGTCGCCCGCGCTGGGGTCCTCGAGCGCCAGTGCCTCGGCGGCGTCGATCAGCCGCCGCGGCGCGAGCAGTTCGACCGCCGCGATCGCGCTGAACAGTTTGCGGAGCATGCGTAGTAGTTAGGAATCCATCACGATCAATCTACGGTCGCCCTCAGGCCGTCCAGTACTCGCGGTGCTGCTTCGCCGCCGCGGTACCGTAGGTCTCGACCAGTGGCTCATAGGCGTCGCCGAAGGCGCGCATCGTCATCCGGGTCGACACCCGATCCAAATCGTCGGCGACCGCGTCCCACTCGCGGTTCTGCAGCACCTTCTCGACGAGCAGTCGCTCCTGGTTCGGAGCCAACCCTGCGTCGCCCAGAATCAGCTCCCGCAGCGCCAGTTCGGTGAACGCCGCCGGCGCGGCGTGGTAGCTCCCCATCCCGTTGGCCGCGTCGACGACGACCCGCCAGTCGCGTTCGGAGAGGCCGGGCTCGGCCGGCACCGCGTCGTCGTCGACCGCCCGGAGCGCCCGCCGAACCACGTCCGGGTCCAGCGCCGAGAGCGGACCGGTGAGCACGCCCGGCGCGCGCTCGCGGAACCACTCGGCGTGGCGGGCCGCCAGGTCGGCGCCGGCGGCTGACAGGGGGCGGACCATCAGCGCCGAGTGCTCGCCGCTGGCGTCGTTTTTCGTGGTGGAGAGGTGGACCGTCCGGTAGCCGTTCTCGGCCCAGAAGTCGAGGAGGTCGGCGGTCGCGCCGTAGCCGACGCCCAGATAGTCCACCGCCTCGCCACACAGGTCGGCAGCCCGGCCGTCGTGTTCCCGGAACTCCGACTCGATCTCGGCGAGCAGCGTGGAGCCGAGCCCGCCCGAGCGAACGGCGTGGTGGGTCGCGATGCGCATGACGCGGTAGCCGACCGGGCCGCCGCCGTCGCGGTCCCGGAGCTGGCTGGTGAACACGTCCGGGAGCATGTTCCCGCGGATCCGGTCACCGCGGTAGACGCGCTCGCTGGTGGCGTCGCCGAGGCCGCCCTCGCGTGCGAGGAGGGCGACACTGACCACCCGACCCTCGTGCAACAGCGCCCGGCAGGTGAGGTTCGGCGCGTCGAGCAGGCGTGCGAGGTCGTCGGGCTCGGTTCGGTAGTGGGCGAGGACGAGCAGGCCGAACGCCTCCCGCAGCAGGTGTTCGTCCGCAAGTAGGTCTTCGGGGGTGAGCACCTCGTAGCTGACCGTCTCCGGGGTGGCGCCGGCGACCAACTGGTCCACCGGTGGGCGGGCGTCGAGCAGCAGCGCGCGGAACGCCCACGACTCCACGGGGTCGCCGGCCGCGTAGCGGATCGGCTCGTCGAGGCGCACGTCGATCACCTCGCGCTCGGCGTCGGTGAGGCTGCTGCGGAACCGCACGTCGAAGCTCCGCCCGGCACCCTCGTAGCCGTGGACGGTGGTGCAGAACGCGACCGGCGGCCCGTCGAGGAAGCGCTCGAGCAGCGCGACCGGGAGCGCGGCCGCCTCGTCGACGATCACCGCGTCCGGATCGTTCGGGAGATCGGCGGCTTGGGGCGGGCGGGCGAAGCGAACGCAGCCGCCCGACACGGCGTCGATCCGCTCTCCGGCGTCGTCGGCGAGCGATCCAGCCGCATCGAGTCGCTCCCGAGTGCGGGCGAAGAGCTCGTCGGCGCCGCGGCGGTCGGGGGCGGTGACGAGCACGTCCCGACCCGCCAGCGCGAGCGCGCCCGCCGCGAGGCCGGCGGCGCTCGACTTCCCCCGGCCGCGGTCGGCCTCGACGACGACTGCGGGGCGGTCGTCGCCGTCGGACGCGTCGGCACCACGGAGCGCTTCCAGGTCGTGGACCGCCTCGGCCTGATCGGTGGTCTCGCAGGCCCGATAGATGTCGTCGCTGAACACTGCACCGGCCGGCGGCGCCGACACTTCTCGGTGGCGGGCGGGGAACGGGTCGGTCAGGCCGTCGTCGACGACGGCGACGGCGTCGCCCTCGGGGTCGTCGTACCCCTCGCGGACCGCACAGATCGCGATCCCCGGATGGGTCCGGAGCGTCGCCACGAGTCGCTCCCGGAAGTTGCCAGCCACGTCGTCGACGCCGAACGGCGGGACGGCGAGCGTCTCGTCGAACCCGTCGCGGCGGTCGGGCCACGAGTCGAGGTCGGGCGCGAGCAGGACGTAGAGCCCGCCGCCGTCGACGGCGCCGACGGTGCGTCCGATGGCGTTGGGCGAGCACTCGTCGTAGCCGTCGACGACGATCGCCTGCTGGGTTCTCCCGAGGAGTTCACGCGAGTGCCGGGGGCCAACGTGTTCGAACGGCCAGTCCGCGGCGGCGGAGATCGCGGTACACGCCGGGAGCGGGAGCCCCGCCGCCTCAATCGCGTCGACGGCCGCGGCGCGGGTGGCCTCGGGCGGGCCAGCGAGCACGAGCGCGCGCCGCTCGTTCGCGCGCTGGGCCTCCGCGTGCAGGCGGGCCGCAAGCGAGGAGAGGGTCATGGGCCGGGATTCGCCCGCCGGCGGTTTGCCCGTTTCGGCTCCCCTGTCGGGGGCTGACACGGTCCCGGCAGTTTGAACACGCTTTTACGTGGGGCTAGCGAATCGAGGAGCGAAGCCTGTCCGGGGTTGATGATACTCCCCACCGTCAGGGACGCAGTTCCGGTGGGGCAGTCGAGCCCGCAGGCAGGACCGAGGTACTACAACAATGCCAGTTTACGTCGACTACGAGACCCCCGCCGACCTCGCCGACCGCGCGCTCGACGCGCTCGAGGTCGCCCGGGACACCGGCACCGTGAAGAAAGGAACCAACGAGACGACCAAGGCCGTCGAGCGAGGCAACGCGGAGCTCGTGTTCGTCGCCGAGGACGTCCAGCCCGAGGAGATCGTCATGCACCTGCCCGAACTCGCCGAGGAGAAGGGCATCGCTGTCGTCTTCGTCGAGACTCAGGACGACCTGGGTCACGCCGCCGGCCTCGAGGTCGGTAGCGCCGCCGCCGGCATCGTCGACGCCGGGGACGCCGAGGACGACGTGGAGGACATCTCCGAGAAGGTCGAGGAACTCCGATAACCTATGAGCGCAGAAGAGGAGAGCGGCACGGAATCGACGCCGGCCGAGGTGATCGAGATCGTCGGCAAGACCGGCATGCACGGCGAAGCCATGCAGGTCAAGTGCCGCATTCAGGACGGCTCGAACCAGGGTCGAATCATCACGCGGAACGTGCTGGGCCCCGTCCGCGAGGGCGACATCCTCCAGCTGCGGGAGACCCAGCGTGACGCCGACTCCATCGGAGGTGCCTGATGCCCCAGAACCGAACCTGTGACTACTGTGGCGACGACGTCGAGCCCGGCACGGGCACGATGTTCGTCCGCACGAACGGTAGCGTGATCCACTACTGCTCGGCGAAGTGCGAGAAGAACGCCGACCTCGGGCGCGAGCCCCGAGATCTGGAGTGGACCGAAGAGGGCGGCGACCACGGCGTCGAGGAGGACGTCGAGGAAGCCACCGAGGAGGAGACCGACGCCGAACCCGAGGAAGCCGAAGACGAGTCCGCGGACGAAGCTGACGCCGAGTCCGACACCGAGGAGGACGAGGAATGAGCGAGCGCGAGCGAACGTTCGTCATGGTCAAGCCCGACGGCGTCCAGCGCGGGCTCATCGGCGAGATCGTCTCGCGCTTCGAGGACCGCGGCCTGAAGCTGGCCGCCGGGAAGTTCATGCGGATCGACCAGGAGCTCGCCGAGGAGCACTACGGCGAGCACGAGGACAAGCCGTTCTTCGACGGCCTCGTCGACTTCATCACGTCCGGTCCCGTCTTCGCGATGGTCTGGGAGGGCGCCGACGCCACCCGACAGGTCCGGAGCATGGTCGGCGAGACCGACCCCGCCGAGTCCCCCGCGGGCACGATCCGCGGCGATCTCGGCCTCGATCTGGGTCGCAACGTCATCCACGCCTCGGATCACGAGGATCCGGGCTCGAACGAGCGCGAGATCGACCTGTTCTTCGACGACGAGGAGCTGGTCGACTACGATCGCGTCGACGAAGGCTGGCTCTACGAGTAGCGCTTCGTCGGTTTTCCGTTCTCCAGCCGGATAGCGACCGCGCCGCAACCGCAAACTCCACCTGTTCGCGGCCCGTTACTCGACGTGTATGTTCCTGAGAGCCTTCACGTTCGTCGCCGGCGTCGCTGGCGCAGCCCTCCCCGAGAAGTCGATCGACATCGGCAAGCGCTCGATGCTCGTCGGCTACGAGAACCCCGAGGACCTCGAGCCCGAAGACTGGTACGTCGAGGCGGTGCGCTACACCTCGATCCTGCTGGCCGTCGCGGCCCTGATCGCGCCGTACCTCCCGACGCCCGACAAGGGCGGCGACGAGAAGTCGGCCGAAGTCGAGGCCGGCCCGGTCGTCGACGTGATCGAGTCGAGCGACTAACCCTCGAACGGTCGCTCCTCCCCGCGGACGCTGTCGACGATCACGTCGCCACCGGGGCGCTCGGCCAGCCAGAACAGCTTGTACGCGTCGACGACGCGCGCGAACTCGATCTCGGGCGCATCGGCGAGGATCGACCCCCGAAGCGTCCACTGAAACGCGGCCTCACGCGCTTTTTCGTCGGCCTGATCTGGCGACAGCTCGCCGGGCAACACCAGCACGTCCTCGACGCGTCGCTCCGCGACTTCGGGGACGGTGTCGGCCCGGACTGCGAGCCGCCGTGACCGGTCGACGCTGATCACCCGC